>Ga0187892_10000142_pt1 | contig 176617 bp, 149 predicted proteins | sample MA1701073metaG_FD_139345 | JGI IMG/M metagenome (GOLD analysis project Ga0187892, IMG submission 139345) | Bio-ooze microbial communities from a basaltic lava cave in the Kipuka Kanohina Cave System on the Island of Hawaii, USA - MA170107-3 metaG ...
GCCAAACAAAGCTGGGAGGGCCTCAAACAGTTAAAACTGTAGTGAAGACTTTTGGAAGACCGTGACTGAAAACAAACTACTTGGCCATCCAAAACTCCACCAACTGCGAAAGTTGGGCTAGCGTGCGCCAGCCACGGCTTCGCCACCAACGTGGTTATGCTGATCATCAGCCGACTGCTGCTGGGCATTGGTGAAGGTGGCGGCTTTCCCGCTGCCACGCGAGCGGTGGCCGAGTGGTTCCCTGTAAAGGAACGTTCAACGGCCATGGGGATCATGAACGCGGGCACTGCTGTGGGAGGGATCCTGGCGCCGCCGCTGATCGCGATGGTACTGACGTACGCCGGTTGGTTGCAGCTTGCTCCGTGGCGCTGGGTCTTCTTCTTGACGGGCGCGATGGGACTGACTTGGACGCTCTGGTGGCGTTGGGAATACTTTACACCAGAGAGACACCCCAGGTTGAGCGTGGCCGAGCGCGAGGAGATTCACTCGGTCCTGGAAACTGGTGAGGCCCCCAAGCCAAGCATTCCGCTGGCCCAGCTGCTGCGGTTTCGTGAGACTTGGGGTGTGGTGACGGCAAAGTTTCTCAGTGACGCGGCTTGGTACTTCTACCTGTTCTGGCTGCCGCGATATCTCTACGACGCTCGAGGCTTTGACATCAAGGCAGTGGGTTCCGTCGCCTGGATTCCCCATGCAGCGGCCGGGATTGGCTGTCTTTGTGGCGGCGGCTTTTCCAGTTGGCTGCTGCGCCGGCAGCATCCCCTGAACCGGGCGCGAAAGCTGGCGCTGGGAGCCAGCGTCGCGATGATGCCGCTCTTGGTATTCGTTCCTCATGTGCCCGTCGCCTGGGCCATCGTTCTTTTCTGCGTCGGCTATTTTGGGCAACAGTCCTGGTCTACCCTGGTGATGATTCTTCCAACTGATCTCTTTCCGAAGCGAGCCATCGGGACAGTGGCTGGTCTGGTGGGTTTAGGCGGCGCCATGGGCGGCATCGCGTTCGGGCAACTGGCTGGCTATCTTCTCGATCATGGGGCTGGCTACGTCCGATTTTTGCCCTGGTCAGCACCTTTCATGTCCTCGCCTTTGGCCTCATCCTGCTGACAGTTCGCACCATCCGTCCCCTTGAATTCAAGGAAACGATTCACGCCACCGCAGCCACGCCGAGCCGCGTGAAAAGATAGGGTGCCGCGTTTCGAGTCTTCAGGCAGTCTCTTGCAGCCGGAAGCCTGCACTCCGAACGCATTTCCGCGCCTTGGCGGCGCCGCCGGGACTAGAACGCGATCCTCACTCCAAACTGGATATTTCTGGCGGGGAAAGTCCCTGTGGTCCTCCCAAACTGTGGGTTAACCAGATTCCCCTGCATGCCAGTGAGGTTGACGCGGTTGAAGACGTTGAAGAATTCGGCCCTGAACTGAATGTTTGCCCCTTCCTGGCCGAAGAGCCAGGGGACTTTTGTGTTCTTGATCACTGAGAAGTCAGTGTTTGCATAGCCAGGTCCGACGAAGGTGTTTCGGCCGAGGTTGCCTCGCTGGCCAAAGGCCGGGGATGGAAAGTCAGCCCTTGCAAATATCCCCTTGAGATAGTCTGACTGGTCCAGTGATCCCAGCGAACCGAAAGACGGCGAGTTCGGAGCGTCATAATTCAAGCCGTCCAGGTTGAAATCGCAGCCATTGTTTCCGACGATGGTGCCACTCGCATCCCTGATCGGAACGAATGCCTGACCACAGAAGACACTGAAGGGTGTGCCGCTCTGGAGGATGGTGACATTACCCAGCTCCCACCCATTGACCAGCTGGTTCAAGATCCGAGAACCCGACTTACGTTGAGGCAGATGGTAGAGGACACTAAACGACAGCCTTTGCCGCACGTCGAAGTCTGCCCGAGCGCGTTCGCGGCGGGCATCGGTAACATCCACGACGTTCAAACCGGGACCGTAGGTGCTGGCTTGATCGGAGGCCCTGCCGAAGGTATAGGCTGCCTGGAAATTGAGCCCCTGACTGAAGCGATTGCGAACGGCAAGTGTCCCGCCATGATAGGCCGAGTTGAAGTTGTTCTGGCCATAAACAATGGCACCGAAGCTCTGGTTCAGCCGGTGTAACACTCCATCACGCAGGTCTCCGCTGAACCGGTTCACATCGTAAGCCGCATAGAGTTTGTGACCGACTGAGCCAATGTAATTGCCTTCTGCCACCCAGCTTCCGGCAAACTGATACTGGACCCCCAAGGACCAGTTCTCGCCATACTGGGTCCTCAATCTAGGATCGGTACCGTTCAGATTGACCTTGCCGGTGCGTAATCCGTTCCTCTCGTCCAAGCCAACCCGGATCGTTGCCACGCGCGGAAAGCCATAGGGCGGATCACCGGAAGTCCCAAGGCCATAGACGGGCAGAGTGGGCGGGGTTTGAACGCTGGCCGTGACCAACGCGAAAAAGGGGGGATTGCTTCGAGCCGATGCCCACAGTTGGTTTGAAAACCTGTCATGGAAAACGCCAAATCCACCCCGGATGGACATCTTCCCCGTTTTGGTGGGGTCCCAGGCAAAACCGAAACGCGGCGCAAAATTGTTCCAGTCGTTGCCGGCCAGCAGGCTTGGGACGTGATCAACCTTAAGGTTTCTGATTCGACTGAAGAACTCATCACCCTCCTGGCCTCCCAAGATGAAGTTGGTCATCACATCGTTGGCCTCCCAAGGGTTGCCAAAGGTCTCCCACCTCAACCCGAGATTGAGCGTCAAATTGGGGCGCACTTTCCAATCATCATGAAAGAAAACGCCTGAGGTTCTTTGCCGGAAATACCAGCTTGGAGTGATCTGCGCACCGGTTCTTGGGTCAAAACCAATGTTTCCCTCCGTAAACGGGTTGTCATTCGCGAAGTCGAAGACGTTGAGAAATGAAAAATTTGGGCGCAGGTAGTTGTTGCCGAATCTCTGCACTTGCTGGCCATGGAGGATTGTGGCGCCAAGCTTGAAGGTGTGCGTCCCGCGATTGAAGCTCATCACATCGCGCCATTCCAAGTTGTTTTGAACAAACGCGCCGATAAAGCCGTCGCCACCAAATCGCCCCGAAAGCCCAGTAACGGTGATAGACGGAATGTCACAACGATCACAAGGCCCATCGCCAAAGGCACGAGTGTAGCTGCCGGTCATTTCATTCAGCACATTGGGTGAAAAGGCATGCGTCCAGTTTATGTTCAAGAGCTGCGTGTATTCAGGCCCGATGGGGCTGAAGCGTGGAAAGTAAATCGAAGGAGTGGCAAAGGCAGTCGTCTGCCGAGTGGTGCGATAGAAGTTGCCGTACAACCGATCCTTGGATTCATTCCAGTTATGGTCGACCCGCGCGTTCCATTGGAGGCCATTTCGCGGCATCGTGATATTGAAGTCACCCTCCCCGGTAATAGGAAAATTGCAGGGCAGCGATCCCACAGGAGTTGATATCGGGTCTGATCCTGCGCAAGCGGTCCCAGTCAATGCTCCCGCGGTTCGGAAGTTGCGGTTCGGGGTGAACTGAGGCTTGAAGGTTTTTAGAAGCAAAGTGGAAATATTGTTGGGGAGTCGCTGACTGAGCAGATCAGCAAACTGCGGCGTTGCCACAACAGCAGGGTTACCGACACCCACACCGGAGCGGAGCACGTCCATAGAAGCGAAAGCAAAGGTTCTGTTTTTGCGGATCGGTCCTCCAAAGCTCCAGGCCCCTTCATTGCGGCGGAACACGGGAACTCTGGGTTGAAAAATGTTTCGCGAGGTCAACGCGTTATTAGTGTGAAACCAGCTCACCGTTCCATGGTAGTCGTTGGTCCCTTGCTTGGTGACCACATTGATGACTGAGCCGGCGTTGCGCCCGTATTCAGCGGAAAAGTTGTTCACCAGGATCCGCACTTCCTGCACGGATTCTGCATTTGGGGTCAGGTTCGTAACTCCTCCACGGGGAGTTGCGTTCACCGAAGCGGAATCGACCAGGAAATTGTTGGACTCCGCCCGTTGTCCGTTCGCGTTCAGGTTGACTCCATATTCCGCATTGAAAATGTCGGCGGTCGCCTGCGCATACGCTTGTCCACCGCCTGAAGGCAGGCCGGTCACACCGGGCGTGAGGACGACCAAGGAGTACAGGTTCCGACCCACCAGGGGCAGGTCGTGCACTTTGCCTTCGTCAACATACCCCGAGACGCGGCCCTCCGAAAGCTCGACGGCCGGCGGTTCGGAAGTCACATCGACCTGTGTCGTCGCTTCACCCAGCTCCATGGTCACATTTGCGGTCTTCACCTCAGCTCCTTGAACTTGAATTTTCCTGAGAAGCGCCTTCTTGAATCCGCGAGCTTCAACCGATAAGTCGAAAACAGCCGCCGGCAATGACATAAAACGAAAGTAACCGTTGGACGAGCTTTCTGCATTGCGCGCGGTTCCGGTAGCCACATTGGTGATGACCACAGTGGCACCGGGCACGGCGGCCCCGGAGGGGTCAAAAACCGTGCCCTCAATTCCGCTCGTGAATTGCGCCCAGAGGCTTGAGCTGCTGAGTGACGCCAGAACGAGTAGCCAGCCTGCTGCTTTGGAGACGGATTTCTGAGTTGTCATGAGAGTTCTCCTCTCGGACCGAGATCCCGGGCCGAGCGATTTCGAATACTTAACTCTGAGTGGAAGGTCCTCAATAAAAAATGTAAATGCTTACAATTTTTTGGAAGATTAGCAGAGGTATGACCAATGTCAAACAAAAATCTAAGGGGCTCGTGAGAATAGAGCTGTCACAAAAATATAGGCGTGAATCGAGGCGGAGAAAGTCTGCCGGCAGTCACAGGACTGCCGCTGCCTTCGCTCAATGGCTCATGGAATCAGTTGCCAGCCTGGGCTTCAGCGGGCAGAAGCAGCGCGGCACTCGCCAGTCCCACTTGGAGTCAGCAGCGGCGCGCCTCTGCGTGACTGGCGTCTGATTTTTCTCTTGCGTTGAGATTTTTGTTGGTATTACCATTCGATCCTTCTTGAAGCAAACGCTTTCAGAAAAGGTCTGGATTTTCCCGCTGAAGGGAGCCACGCCATGCCAACAGGGCCGAGCTACTGGGGATATAAAACAAGCTCCCTTTTCGTCTTGCTCTTGCTGGCATGGACTGCCGCCGCCCAAACAACCCAGACCGCTCGAAGTCGGCTCGCGAGCCCGCCGCCGCTCAAGATTGCAGGACACGCCGTCGAAGCCACCCTCACCGCTGTCGGCGAGAAGAGTTTGCGCCTCAGCATCTCTCCCTTGGATGACAGCGGAACACCTCTACCGGTACCCGACGGACCTGCAGTGGTGAAACGCAACTGGCCGGCTCCTGTACTTCGGCTGCGTTCCATCACCGGCCAGCAGACTGTCAAAGCGGGGGGGCTTGTTGTAACGGTGGCACCCGATACCCTTGCGTTCCGCATTGACAATTCCAATGGACTGCCGATTCAAGAACTGTACGTCGACAAGCAGACCGGCACTCTCCGCTTCGCGCTCGGGCAAGGCCCGTTGCTAGGTCTGGGCCAGGGAGGCGTGCAGTTTGACCGCCGCGGCAGCAAGCACCTGATGCGAACCGGGGCCCTGAATCTCGCTCTGAATGGAATGCGTGTGCCGGTCCCGTGGCTGATCGGGACTGCGGGATGGGGTCTCTACGTGAACAGGCCGCGGGGTGAGTTTGACCTGACAGAAAACCAAGGCCGCTACACGCCCTTCGAGGGCGAGCCCTCTGCCAGCCTTGACGTCTTCGTTGTGGCTGGCGAACCCGCGGATCTGATGGCAGAGTACGCGCGGCTGACAGGCCTTCCCACAATGCCGCCTCTCTGGACATTAGGTTATCAGCAGTCTCACCGGACCGTTGCCGATCGAAATGCGATGTTCAAGATTGCCGGCCAACTGCGAGAAAAGAAGCTGCCCTGTGATGCCTTGATCTATCTGGGCACGGGTTGGTGCCCTTCCGGCTGGAACACTTGGCATGGTTCATTTACGTTTAATGACAAGGTCTTCCCCGAGCCTGAACGTGACATCAAGGAATTACACTCCAAGCATTTCAAAGTGATCCTCCACGTGGTTGGAGAGCCGCAGCGGTTGTTCGGTTCGGTAAAAGATGCCTCCTCGGCCGTGGCCGACGTCAATGAAATCCGGGACTATTGGGAGAAACACAACGCGACCTCGCGGATGGGTGTCGATGGCTGGTGGCCAGACGTGGGCGAACGGCTGAGCGACGCTTCCCGTTTGGCTAGGATCCGGATGTACTGGGAAGGATCGCAACGCGACCATCCTAATGTCCGGCCTTATGCCTTGCACCGCACCGGCTACGCCGGCATGCAACGCTTTGGCGGCTGGCTGTGGTCCGGCGACGTCAACTCGACCTGGGATACGCTACGCACCCACGTGGCCGTTGGAATCAATACCGGTTTGAGCGGCGTGCCTCACTGGGGAACAGACATCGGTGGGTTCTTCTCGACCAAAGAACTAACGGGCGAACTGTTTGTCCGCTGGTTCCAGTTTGGCGCCTTTTGCCCGTTGTTCCGCTCACACGGCCGGCCATCCCAGACAAGGTTCCCGTGGGGCTGGAACACGGGTGAAATCGGCGAGCCCGAAATGGATGGCGCGCCCGAGGAGAGCAGCCTCCCCGATCTTGCTGAGCTGCGCAACCCCCGAGTTGAGCCCATCTGCCAGAAGTATCTTGAGCTCCGCTATCGCCTGATGCCCTACCTCTACTCGCTGGTGCGAGAGACGCATGAAACGGGAATGCCCATCATGCGGGCGCTTTGGCTGCACTACGGGGACGATCCGAACGCCGTCACGCGGGGTGACCAGTATCTCTGGGGCCGCGACCTTCTCGTCGCCCCAGTGATAGAAAGGGGCGCAACGGCTCGAAGGCTGTATCTCCCGCGCGGCGCCTGGTACGACTTCTGGACCGACGCCAAAGTAGAAGGGGGCCAAGAGCTCAGCCGTGAGGTCGATTTGGAAACGATGCCGCTCTATGTGCGGGCAGGCACGATCTTGCCACTCGGGCCTGTGAAGCAGCACATGGGGGAAAGGTCCGACGCGCCGCTGACGCTGACGGTCTATCCAGGCGCGGACGGAGCGTTCAGGATTTACGAAGATGACGGAACGACGTTCAACTTCGAAAAGGGTGAGTTCATGAAGATCCGCTGCGAGTGGACAGACTTCTCCCGGCAGTTGACGCTTCAACTCGAGAGCGGCTCGAAACTACTGCCGCCAGGACCACGGAAGTTCAAGGTGAGAGTGGTCCCATCCAACGAAACCCGCGAGATGACCTTTGACGGAAAACGCGTGAGAATGCGGCTTTGAAGAATTCGTCCCTGGACCCAGTTTGCGTGGTCACGGGAAGGCCGCTGAACGCCTTTGAATTGGGGAGCCAGCCTCCGGACGTCGAGTCGTTGATGCCACGTCTTGGCAGGCTGGGGTTCGAGGCGGCCAGAGGCTGCACTGAAGTTTGGAGGCTTTGCACCTGCCACAACGCCTCTCCTCAGGTGGGGGAGAGGAAGTGTCGCGCAGCGGAACTACGGTGGTTTGACACTCGAAGGCCACGATTTGCCCGTTTCGAGCTGAATGTCCGCGGCGGGTGCTATCAATCGTTCGGTTGAGAATTTCCGCATCGGACGTACCGCCGCTTCCCAGATTCCTCGGACAGCTGGTTGCCGACTCAGGAGCGTTCCATCCAATGAAAACTACCTTCAGGAAGCTGGAAGCCATAACATGCTCTATCAGCTTTCTGTTTGCTCTTTCGTCGGACGTTTTCGCCCAGGCTCCCGATCGTCACCCAAGGCCGGATACTCGGCCGCTCTTGGAGATTCGAGGACGCCCTGTCGAGGCCGCTCTAACTGTTGTCAGCGAAAGAGCACTGCGCGTCAGCGTGTCTCCCCTGGAGGGCAACGGAGTGGCTGCGCCGCTGGCCGATGAACCGGCACTTGTCAAGCGAGATTGGCCGGCTGCTGCCTTCCGACTGCGTTCCGTGACGGCCGAACAAACCATCAAAGTTGCTGGTTTTCAGGTGACTGTGACTCCCGAACCTCTGCAATTTGTCATTCGGGGAAAAGACAACCAAGTGGTGCAGGAGCTGCGCCTAGACAAAAGCACCGGAAGTCTGAGTTTTCGTCTGGGTGATGGCCCAATTCTTGGCCTCGGTCAAGGTGCGGCGCAGTTTGACCGGCGGGGTAAAAAGCTCTCCATGCGTGCGTCGCACAGCGGTGACAGGGTCTTGTATGGCGGACGAGTGCCCATTCCCTGGATGCTCGGGACAGAGGGCTGGGCAATATTCTTCAATCAGCCTCGGGGCGAGATCAGCCTCAACGGTAATGAAGGTCGGCTGCTCCCTGCGTCAGATCAGTCAGGTCTGCCCATCGACCTGTTCGTGGTCAGTGCGAACCAGCCGACAGATCTGATGCAGGAATACGCTTCGCTGACCGGCTTCCCGGCAATGCCGCCACTGTGGGCCTTGGGCTATCAGCAGTCGCACCGGACTCTGCTCGACAAGCAAGCTGTGTTGGCAATCGCCAGCACCTTGCGCGAAAAAAAACTGCCCTGCGACGTTTTGATCTACCTGGGTACCGGCTTTTGCCCCTCCGGCTGGAACACTCCGCAACCTTCATTTACTTTCAATCCCAAGGTATTCCCAGATCCCGCGCGCGACGTCAAGGAGTTGCGGTCAAAGAATTTCAAGGTCGTTCTACACGTTGTAGATCCACCACCGCGACTTTTCGGAACAGTAAGCGACAAGCCCTCGGGAACAGCCGATCCAAATGAAGCCAGGGAGTACTGGAACCTGCATCAGCCAATTTCGAAACTTGGGATCGATGGCTGGTGGCCGGACGAGGCGGAGGAACTCAGCGACGCCTCTCGCCTAGCGCGAATTCGCATGTATTGGGATGGATCGCAGCTCGACTATCCCAATCAGCGGCCGTACGCCCTGCACCGGACCGGTTACGCTGGCATGCAGCGCCACGGTTGGCTGTGGTCTGGCGATGTGGCCTCGAACTGGGAAACACTCAGATCCCAGGTGCCGGTGGGAATCAATACCAGCCTCAGCGGGGTGCCGTTGTGGGGGACAGACATTGGTGGTTTTTACCCAACCAAGGAGTTTACTGGTGAGCTGTTTGTGCGCTGGTTTCAGTTCGGGGCGTTTTGCCCGCTCTTCCGCTCCCATGGCATCCCGTCCTATCTGCATTTCCCGTGGTCGTGGAACACGGGGGACTTCGGTCCTCCGGAGCTCGGCAATCGCCCTCCATTCGAGTTGCCCGATGGGGCCGAGTTGCGCAATCCGAAAGTGGAGCCCATCTGCCGCAAGTTCCTGGAGCTGCGCTACCGCATGATGCCGTATCTCTATTCGCTGGTACGAGAGACGCATGAAACGGGGATACCCATCATGCGGGCGCTATGGCTGCACTACAGTGACGACCCGCAAGCCGTCTCTCGCGGCGATGAGTATCTCTGGGGTCGCGACATCCTGGTTGCCCCAGTCACTGAAAAGGGCGCGATGTCTCGAAAACTCTATCTCCCGCGTGGCGCCTGGTATGATTTCTGGACAGAGACCAAAGCGGAAGGCGGCCGTGAGATCAACCGCGAAGTGGATCTGGGAACCCTGCCATTGTACGTACGAGCTGGAACCATTCTGCCGCTGGGACCCGTGAAGCAGTATTCTGCGGAGAAATCAGACGAAGTGCTGTCGTTGACAGTTTATCCAGGCGCGGATGGCCAGTTTGTCCTTTACGAGGACGATGGGACGACGTTCAACTTCGCCAATGCGGAGTTCATGAAGATGCGCTGCGAGTGGAAAGACAGCACGCGGGAATTGACTCTTCAGCTCGAGAAGGGCTCGAAACTGCTTTCGCCAGGACTACGGAAGTTCAAGGTAAGAGTTGCTCCGGCGACCCAGACCCGCGAGGTTACCTTTAGCGGGAAGATGGCCAAAGTTCAGCTCTGATGGGAGGAAGTGACCGCAAAGACGCAGGGGGACGAAGACCGAACAGGAGTTGTCGGGCAGGATTTCATCGCTGCTCTGCTATCGGCTCTCTTGATTCGCGCGGGCGTTTTGCCCCTCTTTCCCGGTTCTCAGCTGATGCACGGTCGGCTACCCCATTGTTGGGAGTGCCAGACGGTGCGTTGACATCTGGCAATCGACCGTATACGTTTGCTTTTCTGGTCCCCAGAAGCTCTGCCCGCTTGTCAAAGGAATGCTATTCTCATGATGCCCCTTCTTTTGTGCAGTCCTCCTAACGGCTCTCCCTGCAAGCATCCACGTCAATGGGACCTGCTCTGTTGGGCCCTGTTGATCTTTGTTCTTTCGGGCTGCAGCCAGCGGCCTGCACCACCCCCGGAGAAGACTCTGTCTAAGCCACGGGCCACTCCAGTTAAGTTGAGCGACGTTCCGATGGCAAATGTCCGCGTTGATGATAAGTTCTGGGCTCCTCGGATTGAGATCAATCGCACTCGAAGCCTCGAACATCAGTATGAAGAACTGATCAAGACGGGAAGAATCGCCAATTTTGAGATCGCGGCAGGAACCCGGAAAGGCCAGTTCCAGGGCAGGTACTACAACGACTCTGACGTCTACAAGTGGATCGAGGCCGCGTCTTATTCATTGGCGGCGCACCCGGACGCGAAACTGGATGCCAGAATTGACGAAGTCATCAACAAGATCGGTGCGGCGCAGCAGAAGGATGGTTACCTGCATACCTTCATTCAACTGCTCCATCCCGATGAGAAGTGGGCCAACCTGGCGAGGTATCACGAACTCTATTGTGCCGGCCATCTCATCGAGGCGGCGGTTGCGCATCACGAAGCAACGGGCAAGAGAAACCTGCTCGCCATAGCCGTCAAATTTGCCGATCACATCGATTCCATCTTTGGCCCGAGTCGGCGCGACGGCACTTCGGGTCACCAGGAGATTGAACTGGCTCTGGTCAAACTCTACCGAAGCACCGGCGAGAGGCATTATCTGCACTTGGCCGGCTTCTTCCTGGATCAGCGAGGGCAGAAGCCCTCGTCCTTCGAGCGCGAATATCGAAGCCGCAAAACCGAAAGCCAGCGTGCCACCTATCAGCGCTTCATTAAGGGTTCCAACATTTTCGACACAAGCTACTGTCAGGATCACCTTCCCGTGCGACAGCAAACTGAAGTGGTTGGCCATGCGGTTCGTGCCATGTACATGTACTCTGGAATGGCCGATGTGGCCTATGAAACCAGCGACCAGAGCCTTGTCGATGCGCTCACGCGATTGCATCACAATGTCACCCTGAAGCGCATGTACGTAACCGGAGGCATCGGCCCTTCCAGGCACAACGAAGGCTTCACCCGGGATTATGATCTTCCCAATGACACCGCCTATCAGGAAACCTGCGCCTCGGTTGGAATGATCCTGTGGAACTACCGCATGCTTAAGCTGACCGGTGATGGCCGGTACGCGGACGTCTTGGAGCAGTCGCTTTATAACGCGTTCCTGGCTGGCGTTTCCCTCTCCGGTGATACGTTCTTCTATGCCAACCCACTCTATTGCTCAGCAGTTGACACGCGAATCCAGGGTGAAGAACATATTTCGAACCGCCGCCAAGGATGGTTCAGTACGGCTTGTTGTCCGCCCAATGTGGCGCGGCTGCTGCCCTCCTTAGGCAAGTACCTCTACAGCCAGTCGCCCAAGGCCCTCTGGGTGAATCTCTATGTGGCCAGCAGCGTCAACATCGAGTTGGATGGTGGCGGGAAGGTGACTCTGCGCCAGACGAACAATTATCCCTGGGATGGTCACATCCGGTTAGAGGTTGGAATGGCAAGTCCGCAGGAATTTAGCCTTCATTTGCGTATTCCCGGCTGGGCAAGAAATCCGCAAGTCAGAGTCAACGGGAATCAAGCCGCGCCTGAGATCATTGGCGGCTACCTGGAGCTGAACCGCCGCTGGCAGAACGGCAATACGGTTGAATTAGCACTCCCCATGGAAGCCGAGCGTCTCGAAGCCAATCCAGAGGTGCCTCAGGACCTGGGAAAGATTGCGCTGCGTCGGGGCCCCCTGGTTTACTGCCTGGAGCAGGCAGACAACCCTGGAGATATTGACCAGATGCTGTTGCCCGTGAGTTCGAGGCTGGAGAGCCACTTTGAACCGGACCTGCTGAATGGAGTGACGGTAGTTACAGGTCGGGCCATGCTCTTGAAATCTCCGTCCTGGAATGACCAGCTTTACCGTCCGGCAGTTGCGACAACTCCAGAGCCAGTAAAGTTCAGAGCCATTCCTTATTATGCCTGGGCCAACCGCCAGGAGGGCAAAATGGCGGTATGGGTCACCGCTTCGAAATGACGATCGTCTGGAGCCTGGGCTTCAGCCCGCAAAAGACCACCCAAGCGGGACTCAAAACGCGGACCGCAGAGCTCATTGGCCATTCCCCCAAAGAAATCAATGATCAAGCGAATACTCCTGCTCGGCCTGGTTTCGCTAGCAGCCTGTAACCGACGCCCGCCCTCAGAGCAACTTCAGAATCTGTTTGATGATGCATGGAAGTTTCAGTTGGCGGAGAATCCCCTCTTCGCGACTTCTGCTGGAACTAACGACTTCAATGATCGTCTGCCTTCCGTCAGCCTATCCGACCTGAAACGGCGCGCTGACTTTCAGCGCGATCTGCTCAAGCGTCTCGACGCGCTCGACAAATCACGCCTCGGCGACGAGGAACAGCTCGATGTCGAAATTTTTCAAGTCCAGGTGCAGGATGCCCTTGCCGAATTTGAACATCAGTCGTTCCTGATACCAATCACTGTCGATAGCGGCTTTCACATCGAGTTCGCCAGATTGCCTAAGCAGGTGCCCCTCCGCACCGCGCGTGACTACGACAACTACATCCAACGGCTGCGGGCGTTCTTTGCATACGTCCAGCAGAACGTCCAACTGATGAAACGAGGTATCGAGACAGGAATCACACTGCCTCGTGTGGTGTTGGATGGATACGAAGCCACTATCCAGTCCCAGGTCGTTGAGGATCCTGAACAGAGCGACTTTTTTGTTCCCTTCCGGACCTTTCCTGTCACGTTGTCCTCCGCCGAGCAGGATCGACTGCGTCAGGCAGGCAAAGCGGCCATCAGCCAAAGCGTCGTCCCAGGATATCGCGAGTTCCTGCGCTTCATGCAGCAGGAGTACATGCCCAAGGCGCGATTGACCATTGCCACTTCCGATCTTCCAAACGGCCGTGATTACTACGCCTACCTCGTGCGGCACTACACCACTCTGCCCTTAGCTGCCGCAGAAGTTCATCAGACGGGACTCGCGGAGGTCCAGCGCATCCGTGTAGAGATGGACGACGTCATCCGCAAGACTGGCTTCTCTGGCAGCTTTGCCGAGTTTCTCAAGTTTCTGCGTACAGACCCGCGTTTCTATGCAAAATCTCCGGAGCAACTCCTCAAAGAGGCTTCCTACATTGCCAAGCAAATGGATGGGAAACTGCCATCGCTCTTCAAGACCTTGCCTCGCTTGCCCTACGGTCTCCAGCCGGTGCCTGATGATCTGGCACCCAAGTACACTGGGGGGCGCTACATTGATGCTCCCATCGGCAGCACGCAACCTGGCTACTACTGGGTAAACACCTACGCGCTCCAGAACCGACCGCTCTATGTGCTTGAGGCTTTGACTTTTCACGAGGCGGTGCCTGGGCATCATCTGCAGATTGCACTGCAACAAGAGTTGAAAGGCTTGCCGGACTTCCGTCGTTTTGCAGGAATGGTCGCTTTCGTGGAAGGCTGGGCACTCTATTCGGAGCGGTTGGGACTTGAAGCCGGGTTCTATAGGGATCCTTATTCCCAGTTTGGCCGCCTGACCTATGAGATGTGGCGCGCCTGCCGACTTGTAGTGGATACAGGCATGCACACCATGGGATGGACACGAGAAAAAGCGATGGAATTCCTCGCTTCCAATACAGCGCTCTCACTGCACGAGGTGAAAACAGAGACGGATCGCTACATCGCGTCGCCGGGACAAGCGTTGGCCTACAAAATTGGTGAGCTGAAGATTCGCCAGCTCCGAAGAGAAGCCGAACAGGCGCTTGGCGAGTCGTTTGACGTCCGAGAATTTCATGACGTGGTCTTGCGTTGCGGAGCTATCCCATTGGCGGCCTTGGAACGCCAAGTCAAGAGTTACATCAGGGCAAAGGCTGCGCGGTGAGACTCCTGAGAATATGGGCGATTCGCTGTGCAGCCGCGCAACCGCGTGGCCTTCGGTTTAAGGTAAGGATTCAACTTCAGACACCAAGGTGCTTCCGGCGGTGACAACTTCAAGGCGACGACACCCGCTGTGTATGAGCTCGCGGCTCGGATCCGTCCTATTGTTGCTCACGTCGTTCCCGGTCGGTACGGACGGACCCATTGATCCCCTGGCGGGAATTGATGAGTACGTTAAGGTGACGCTGGCAAATTGGAAAACGCCAGGAATAGCCTTGGCTGTTCTGAAAGATGGGAAGGTTGTTCTGGCCCATGGTTACGGTGTTCGTCTCTTCGGCGATGAAGACGAGGGCAACGAGCAAACCATCATTCCCATTGCCTCAGTCACCAAGGTGTTTACCGCCAGTTGTCTCGCTCAATTGGTCGAAGAGGGCCGACTGTGAGGCAGTACGTAGGGAAAAATAATTGACGCCGGACAGACTCGGGTCTCGAAGCAAAGTTGGCTAGACCGGGGCAGGTTCCCAGAACTTGATTCCGGATGCCATGTAATAGCGACATCGACGGCGAGGCACCAGGCCCGTCAGGTAACCGGTAACCTCGGAAGCCAGCACGATAGCCGCCCCATAAGTTTCTCCGGACGGCCGAAGCGATGCGTCGGCGTGCGCACCAGTGACCGGGCGGGCGCGTTCAGCGCAGTGGATGAGATCGCTGTTCGCCGTGACACATCAGGCGGCAAGGAAGGCTGGAGCCAGGCGAGAACGCAGCCGTTCAATTTCGGCAAACAGTTCAGCGGGAATGATGGGCTTGGACACAAAGCCATCCATTCCCGATTTGCTTACCCGTTGCGCATCGTCAAGGGTCGCGTGGGCCGTAACCGCGATGATCGGAATGCCACCATACACCGTGTAGTTTCGATCATAGGAGGATTCTGAAGAAATTGGATCGCCACTTTGGACTTCACCCTCTCTCTTCCGGATGGCTGCCACAGTCTGAAACCCGTTCATCACGGGCATCTGCAAATCCATCAGAATGAGGTCCAAGCGCTGTTTTTCGAGCCGGTCCAGAGCGGCGAGTCCGTTTTCAGCAAGCACAACCTGCCAGCTGCGGTTTTGGTTTCGCAGCAACTGCGAAACTACCAGCTGATTGGAGGGATTGTCTTCGACAACCAGGATTCTAATGTCATTGATTCCCAGAGCCAGTTCGCCGGGTGCTTGAGTGTCTGCGCCGACCTCGCTGGAATCTGAGACTTCCTTCAGCCAGACTGTGAAAAAGAACGTAGAACCCAACCCGACGGCACTCTCCACCCAAATTGTGCCCCGCATGAGGCTCACTAGCCGGCTCGCAATAGTCAGCCCGAGTCCGGTGCCGCCGTATTTGCGCGTTGCGGAACCATCTGCTTGGGTGAATGCTTCAAAGATCGAGGTCTGCTTAGACTCGGCGATGCCGATGCCCGTGTCCGTCACTGCGAAGGAGAGGCACACCTCTTGGCCCTCCTGAGAGTGCTTCTGAACACGCACCTCGATGTGTCCTTTCTCTGTGAATTTCAGCGCATTTCCAACGAGGTTAATCAGGATTTGCCCCAAGCGCATCGCGTCTCCTTCGAGCAATTGAGGCACGTCATCTTCAATCATTGTCTCAAAGACAAGGCCCTGCTCCTGTGCCCTCACCGCCAGAGGTTTGAGGGAAGCTGACAGAGCGGTGCCGAGTTCAAAGGGCTCACAGACAACCTCCAGCTTGCCCGCTTCCATCTTTGAGAAGTCCAGAATGTCGTTCACGACTCGCAGCAGAGACTGGGAGGAGGTTTCAATAATGCGCAAAAACTCTGTCTGTTCCTGGTCAATCTTGGTATCCAGGAGCAGCGAGGCCATACCCATGATGCCGTTCATGGGGGTTCGAATCTCGTGACTCACGTTAGCCAGGAATTCGCTTTTTGCCCGGTTGGCCGCTTCCGCCACAAGGAGGGCACGTTGCGCTTCCTCTTCGGCTCGACTTCTTTCGGCGACCTGCTGGCGCAGATCCTGAGTGCGGTCATCGACCAAATGCATCAGTTCCCGCTCCCGCGCCTGCATCCGATAGACCCGAATGCGGTGCAGTCCGAAAATGCTTCCTGCAGAAGCTGAAAAACACAGCCCATAGAACCAGAACGTCTGGTAGAAGTGCGGCTCGACCTCAAAGCGAACCAGATCACCGACTTCATCCCAGATGCCTTCTCGACTGCAAGCCTTAACGCGGAATTGGTATTTGCCAGGAGCCAGGTGTGAATAATAGGCGGTACGCCGGTTGCCTGCTTCCACCCAGTTGGAATCAGTCCCTTCAAGACGGTATCTGAACCTGATCTTCTCGGGGGCCAGCAGGCTGAGGGCGGTGTATCGGATCTCAACATGCTGCGTTACTGCGGGCAGGCGGAGCGTCTGAGACAACTCAATAGGGACGCGGTCCACTACCAACCGTTCGATGGTCACGCGAGGCGGGGATGCATTGACTCGCACCTGCCGAGGATCTACGACAGTCAGTCCTCGCATTGTGGCAAACCAGAGCTTGCCGTCCTTTGTCCGCCATCCGCCGGGCTGCATGCCGCCAGAGCAGCTAGTTCCCTGCATCCCATCTTCAGTGCCATAGGGCACCGATGTGAGGCTCGTGACCTTACCGTCGGCGACACTGTTGAGATCCGTTTTCCGAACACGAAAAACCCCTTCGTTCGAGCCGATCCAAAAATTGCCAAGCCCATCCTCAAGAATTGTATTCACATAGTCTGAAAAGAGGCCGTGTTGGGTGGAAACGGACGCAAATTTCCCGTTGCGCAGCCGTGTCAGACCACCTCCCTTGGTGCCTATCCACAGTGTCTGTGAAGCATCAAGGTAAAGGCTCAGCAGCGAATCGCTCGCCAAGCCATCGCGGACCGTGAAATACGTGAAGCGCCCACCGGAAAGCTTGTTCAGTCCACCACCGAGGGTCGCGATCCAGAGATTTCCGGAGGCGTCTTCTATCAGACCCCGGACGCGGTTGCTCGACAGCCCGTCTTTGACTGTGTGCACAGTCCAGCGCTCATTATGGAGCTGCCAAAGTCCGGCTGAGTGAGTGCCAGCCCAGATACTGCCGAATTTGTCTTCATGCAAGGATAGGATGGTCGGATCAAATTCTTCCACTCCGGCATCGGGGTGCTCAAGGGTGAAACGGCTCCAATGATCTCCACGGAGGCGAAACAGGAATCCTGGAGTGCCGGCCCACACAGCGCCATCACGTGCCAGAAGCAACGACTTGATATTTTCGTCAAGCCGCGGCAACCCGGGAACCTTGTCAAATCTCCCACTGGCAGCCGGACGAGCCAAGCCGTCGATAGTCCCAACCCACAAGTCCCCCTGCGGGGAACTCGAAACAACATTGACGCTGTTGGCAGGCAATCCGTCTTCAATCGTGAAAGTGCGAAAGTCCGTGTCAACCAACCGGTGAAGGGTGCCCGCCTTCATGCCAATCCAAAAGCTGCCTTCCTTATCTTCAAAAACGGTCGAGACGGAGTCGCCGGCCGTATCCGGGAAAGTGGTTACCTGCCCGTTGTGCAGGCGGCTCAACGTACCGCGAAAGGAGACCACCCAAACGGTGCCGCTGCGGTCCTCCAGGAAGGGTTCAAAGGTGAACTCAGACGGGGCAGTACTTGGTTCAAAACGGCCATCCAGATACCGTCCGAGAGAACCGTGCCGACCCACAACCCAGACCCCGCCGCGCGACGACGGCAAAAGTCTAACGATTTCCTCACCGTTCCCGAAGGGATCGGATTGGCAAAGGAGAAACTTCTCATCCCAGTACTGAAACAACCCAGCCTTGGCCGCGAACCACAAGTGCCCGAAGCGGTCTACCACCATCCAGCGCAGATTGCGTGGCGAACCTTCGTAGTCGGCAAAATTGGTCGCCTGGCCATTTCCTTTGAGGCGTGTAATCTGTTTGCCGGAAGTGAACCATAGGTTCCCATCGCGGTCTTCCGCGATATCCTTGACCGTGCGCTGCAGCTCTCGAGGAACCGGCAGGAAGCGTTGTCCGTCCCAGCGGCTCACGGCCTGGTTGGTTGCGATCCAGATGTGACCACGACTGTCCTCAAACATGCATCGAACATAGTTGTCCGCCAGGCCATCCTGAGTTGTCAGGGTCAAAAACCGGCCGTTGCTGTGTCGGATCACCCCGCCACCGTAGGTAGAAGCCCAGAGGTTTCCCTGGCGATCTTCTAGAATCGAGAGGATCTGGTTTTCATGGATCTCAGGAGTGTCTTTGCGCGAGAAGGTCTGAAACTGGACTCCGTCGAAGCGAACTAAACCTCCGTTGGTGGCAAGCCAGATGTAGCCGTCGCGCGTCTGCACAATCTGGTGAATCATAGCCTGCGGAAGGCCAGGGTCCTGTTTCCATGTGTTCAGACGGTACTGTGCAAAAGATCGGCTGGAGTCCAGTGCAAGCATCGGCTCTATAACACCGGTCAGGAAGAGCAGGATCAGAAGGAGATGTCGCATGACGAAGAGGTATCTCTCGCTACGAGCGAATGGTCACGCTGTCAATTATCGGCAATACCTTGGGAGCAGTTTAGGCATGCCAGGTGAGACATTTAGTGGCCTTTTCTTACTTCCTAGCCTAGGCGGGTATTGCAACATCCGAAGCACATCTGCAGGAGAAGGAGGGAAGAAGGCAGAGACCCCCCATCAGACACAGAGCAGCTTCAGCGTGAAGTCCTTGGATCTGAACAGAGAGCGATTTTCGGCAATTGGCGGATTCGGCTCGGCAGCCGTGGAGGGGCGTTGGGTTTCTGCCCTGCAGGATCCGACGTCTTGCTGGACAGATGGAACGAGGCTGCGGGTAAAACTCGACAGACAACAGTAAAGAATTCTGAATCAGCAACTTAAAGGACGCGTGGACCTCTTGACGCAGCAGCTTTCTGAAAGGTCCAAGCCGGTCAGTTACTCGAAATCGACTCCTCAATGCACTGTTCCAGTACGTGCACGGCTTCGGCAGTTGCCTCTTCGGTGATGCACAGCGGAGGGCATATTTTCACCGTGGCGCCGCCAAATCCAACTGGCGAAAACATGAGCAACCCCTTCTCAACTGCCCTCTGCACGATCGACCTCGCGAGACCACCGTCCGGATCTTTGGTTCCTGCCCTCACCATGTGGAGCCCTGCAACCAAGCCCAAGCCATGATGGGCGGCGATAATCGAAGCATGCGTGTTCCTGATGCCGGCGAGCTTGCAGTGCATTATGCCGCCAACCCGCCAAGCGTTCTGAGTGAGATTCTCTTTGAGAATGATTTCGAGGTTCGCCAGGGCTGCCGCTGCACACAACGGGTTGCCCGTATGCGTGCTGGTCATCGCGCCGGGAGGGTAGAGATCCATGACGTCCTTGCGACCCAGCACAGCAGAAATCGGCAAGGAACTACTCAGCCCTTTTCCAAAGCAGGCCAAATCGGGAACAACCTCGTAATGCTCGAAGCCGAAAAGCCTGCCGGTGCGGCCGAACCCGGCCTGCACTTCGTCAAACACCAGAAGCGCCTGATGCGTATCGCACCACCTGCGAAGACGCTGAATGTATTCCTTGGGACAGAAGCTGGAGCCACCACCCTGATAGGTTTCCAGGAGCACCCCGGCCACGCTTTTGGGCTGAATGCCCATCTGGCTGAGCGATTCCTCGAAAGCCTCAAAGCGGACATCCTCCGTACGAAAGCCGTCAGGATAGGGAACCTGAACGATCCCCGGATCGTGGTGTACGATCCACTCCTTCAAAGCCGGAATTCCGCCCGCCTGCTGGGCGCCTAGAGTGCGTCCATGAAATGCACGGTCGAAAGACACGATCGTGCTCTTCTCACGGCCGCCCTGTCTCAGGCCGAACGTGCGGGCAAGTTTTAAGGCACACTCAATCGTCTCCGATCCAGTCGTCAGCAGAAAAGCCTTTTCCAGTGGCGGCGGGCAGAAAGAAACAAGCTTTTCCACTAACAGCGAACGGATTTCACTGGGAAAACAATAGTTCGTCAGGAGCGGCTTGCGAGCCTGGTCAAGAATGGCTTCGATGATTTCAGAGCGTCCGTGGCCAGCGTTGGTGATCAGCACTCCCGAGCTCCAATCAAGCCACATGTTGCCCCAGCGATCAAATACATTGACCCCTTCCGCGCGGTCCCAGACTACTGGCGGCTGTCCGCCCATAGCCTCGGGCTCATACTTCCGCAGCCTCTCCAAGATTGGAAGCGACTCCGGAACAGGAATCGGAGTCACGATTCTTCTGTAACGGGTTTCGACGCGCTCCACCATCCGCGGCTGCCATTCGGAAATGGGCATCAGAGACCTCCCGGCCACTTAACAATGACGCACGGGATGATACTGAGTCTGTCTGGAGAATGTAAAGGGGCTGAGAAACAGACTGGGAAGAACAGCCATAAACATGCGGGCAGTTGAGCACCGATTCAAAAACTACCTGTTGATTTTCCCCTGCCAGTGAACAATACTCGCCCCACAAGAAACATTCCGGGAACAGCAGATCAACCGGCTTCAACACTGGCGCCCGGTTTCGCTGAGAGACTGGGGATCCGTTTCCGCTGAGTTGGACCAGCGAAAGCCGCTGCAGCGGCGAAGATGTGAACTTCTTTACAGCCATATCACTTGTTACTCTCCTATGTTGGAGTCGAGGACACAGACCATGAAACGCAGAGCATTTCTAGCTCACGCGGCCAAGGCAGCAGCTTTTTCGACCACGGCTCTCTCGTCGCGCCGAGTTTTGGGCGCCAATGAAAAGGTTCGTGTGGCGCTCATAGGCTGCGGCGGGCGCGGCCAGCACGTGGCTAAGTTGATGAATCAAGTAGAAGGTGTGGAGTTTGTCGGCGCCTGCGATGTCTACGACCTCAATGCCCGGTCGGCACAGCAATGGATGGGGGCAGATGCCAAATGCTACAAAGACTTCCGGAAAGTGCTGGAGAACAAGGGTGTGGATGCCGTCTTGGTTGGCACGCCAGACCACTGGCATGCGATTCCAACGGTGCTGGCCTGTGAAGCAGGAAAAGACGTCTACGTGGAGAAACCCCTGGCTCACAACATTCGGGAGGGACGTGCGATGGTGGACGCGGCGCGCAAGTACAACCGCATCGTACAAGCCGGCACCCAGCAGCGCTCGGCGCCTCACTATCGCGAGGTGCAGCGCATTGTGCAAAGCGGTGAACTGGGCGAAGTGCGCTACGTGCGCATTTGGAACTACGTGAATATGTTTCCCTACGGCATTGGGAATGTGCCCGACTCATCCCCGCCAGCTGGCCTCGACTGGGACTTTTACCTCGGCCCGGCCCCCAAAGTGACCTTTAACAAGAACCGCTTCCTGAGGTACTTCCGCTGGTTCTGGGACTATGCGGGCGGATGGATTACTGACTTTGGCACGCACCGTCTCGACACGGTCCAGCAGATCATGGGTGTCGAGGCGCCTCTGAGCGTGGCAGCCACCGGAAATCGCTTTACCCTGAAGGATGACGGCCAGATGCCGGATGTGCTGCAAGTTACCTACGAGTACCCTGGCTTCGTACTCAGCTACGAGACGCTGAACATGAACGGCCACGGGTTGGGTGGTCGCACGGCGGGCATGTCTTACTACAGCATGCGTGGTACGGAAGACCGCCCACACGGCGAAGCGTTTTACGGAACTAACGGCGCGCTCTTTTGCGACCGCATCGGGTTTGAGATCTATCCTGAACCGAAGGCCTATGCCAGCCAAGACCTCTATCAGGCCCGCGGCTCCAAACCTGAGGGTTTCCGGATGGAGCGAAGACAGCTTCAGGCCAAGGACGCAACAGACCTCCATGTGAAAAACTTCATTGAGTGTCTCCGGTCACGTGAGAAGCCCGCAGCCGACATCGAAATTGGACACCGCTCCACGACCATCCCGCACCTCGGCAACATCGCCTACAAAACGAAAAAGAAGCTGATCTGGGATGCCGCAAAGGAAGACTTTAAAGATACTCCGGAAGCCTCCCAGCTGCTCGGCCGTGAAGCGCGGAAGCCGTGGGACTTGATCTAACTGGCAAGAGAAGCTCTCCGGTTCAAGCAGCCGCTACTTTCAGGAAAAGAGAATCTCCTTCTCCTCGGAGCGCGACCGCAACGGCGCGTTGAGAAACCTCGCAAGCGGCTGCATGGCTTTGAAATGCCGCACTAGCGTTGGCAGCAGGTCCTTCTGCAGCAGTTGTTCCGGCGGAAAGCCCGCACTGAGCAGCCACTGCTTGTAACGCAGCAGATCAGCCGCAGGATGGTCTGCTGCAAATCCCTTCGGCACCCGCGACAGTTGTTCGCCCTCCAGCCCGCCAAAATGTGTCTTCAATTCGCCATTGGCCAGGATCTTTCTCAGCTTGCCTGAGTTTGTGGCAATGTGATTACGAATCGCCAGCAGCTCCTTCGAACCAGGCATATAAACGCCGCCCGCCACTAGAAACTCTTCTGATGAAAAGTGAAAATAGAATCCGGCACAAGCGTGTTTTCCAAGACCCTGAGGAGCAAACAAAGCCGCCACGTGCGTTTTGTACGGTGATTTGTCGGCGCTGAAACGAATGTCCCGGTAGATCCGATAAATGGCTCGCTTAGGGTCGGTCACCATTTCTGGGGCAAAGGCACGGAGTTCAGCATTCACGGCTTTCACCAGTTCGATCATTGGCGACTTGACCTGCTGTTCATAGGCCTCCTTGTTCCTCAAAAACCAGGGCCGCCGGTTATTGCGCTTGAGCTGAGACAGAAATTTCAGGGTTTCGGGGGAAAATCCATCGAACGTTGGGCTCATGCTATTCCGTCCTTCCTCGCTTGGGATTGTTCACCAGCCCTATCCTGGGAACTTTGAATCTCAGACTTCAAGTTTCAACTTCAAGAGTTGTGTGTCGCCGTAGGGACGATTCGTTTGCCTGCTCCACTCCCTCACGGATAGTGACTATCAACCTTTGTCCATGATGGTTGCAACACCATTCTCGCCGACCAAGTTAGTACAGAAATCCATTCCGGTAAACAATGAATGACTATAGAATGACCGCATGAATTACCGCTACAGAACTGCTTCTATCTCTTTCGGGGGTCCACTGACGCCCGTCGTACGCAACATCATCATCGCGTGCGTGGCCGTTTATGTGATTCAACTCGTGGCCGGAGACCCCATCATTCGCTACTTCAGCCTGGTTCCTGCACTGGTTGTTCATGAGTTCTATTTCTGGCAGTTCTTTACCTACATGTTTTTGCATGACCGGAGCGGTATTTTGCACTTGCTGTTCAATATGCTCTCGCTGTTCATGTTCGGGTGCGAGCTGGAGCGCTATTGGGGCAGCCGGCGTTTCTTTCAGTACTATTGCCTTACCGGCATCGGTGCTGGTATCTGTGTTTTTCTCATCCCCTCCAACTACCTCACCTCCACGATTGGCGCATCGGGAGCTGTTTACGGGGTTCTTCTGGCCTACGGTTTGAGCTTCCCCGACCGCGTTCTATACATGTACATGCTGTTCCCACTCCAGGCCAAGTACTTCGTCATGATCATTGGCGGCATTGCTTTCCTGACAGCACTCTCAAGCTCCAACACTGGAATCTCGAATGCTGCTCACCTTGGGGGTATGGCGTTCGGCTACATTTACTTAAAAACCCAAAAAGGGCGGCGGCCTGCAAAGACAGGTTCCAGAACCAGCCTTATCTTCGCCTTCAAGGACGCCTACTTTCAATGGAAGCTGCGGCGCGCTCGCAAGAAGTTTGCGGTGTACCTCAACAAAAAGGAACGCCAGCAGGATAAGAACGAAACGATTCACTGAGGATGAGCCATTGGCGATTGATTCATTGAGTCATCGATTCATCGGATCATTGCCTTGAACGCCAGAGTGTGCCGGCAATGTTTCAATTTTTCAAATGCTTCAATCGTCGCTCGCCATTGAAACCCACGATCTGACCAAAACCTTCGACCGCCGGACCGCGGTAGACCGGCTGGATCTTCAGGTGGAGAAGGGTGACATTTTCGGCTTTCTGGGCCAAAACGGCGCCGGAAAGAGTACCACCATCCGCATGTTGCTGGGCCTGGTGAGGCCTTCCTTGGGCCACATTAGCTTGCTGGGGCATCCGCTCCCTCAGGGTCGGGAACGTGCCCTCGGCAAAGTGGGTGCGATTGTTGAGTCCCCTGCGTTTTATGAGGGTCTGACGGGACTCGAGAACCTGAAGATCTTTTGTAGCTTAACCGGACCTGTGAGTCCGCTAAGGCTTCGGGAAGTTCTCCGCTCGGTGCATCTTGTCGGACGCGAACACGACAAGGTCAGGGTCTATTCCCACGGCATGCGCCAGCGGCTCGGGCTTGCTCAAGCCCTCGTGCCACACCCCGAGTTGCTCATTCTCGATGAGCCAACAGACGGACTCGACCCGCAGGGAATTCGGGAGATTCGCCAGCTGCTGGTCAACCTTGCACGAGAACAAGGCCTCACCATCCTGCTCTCCAGCCATCTGCTGCATGAAGTCGAACGCATTTGCACCCGCATTGCCATCATCGATGAAGGCAAACTGCTTTACCAGGGCACCGTGCGAAATCTGCTGGAACAAGAGCTTCAGTATCGAATACGAACCAGTCGCCCGGAGCAGGCCTTTGAGTTTCTCTCGACCGAACTCGGATTGAAGGTTTCCAGAAACGGTGACGAGTATCTTCACGTGAAAGCGTCAGAAGCCGATATTGCCGCCATCAACCGCTCTCTCGTCCAAAGGGGATTCGACGTTTCAGAAGTCTCTCGCCACGCAGCATCCCTCGAGGACATCTACTTCCAGCTCACCTCATGTTGACATTCCTCAGACAAGAGATTTTCAAGCTCGTGCGCTCCAAGCTTTTTTATCTCAGTTTCATCATGCTGGTCATCTTTGTCGGGCTGATGCTTTGGGGGTTCTACACCTACTCGAAGCACAAAACTGGCGGACAGGTGGAGTTCAAGTACACCTACGAGAATCCGAGCTACTTCAACGGCCTGATTTTCACGCTTTATTCGGCTTACTTTGCCTTCCAGTTGATTATCCCCATTTCAGTATCGATTCTCGCAGGCACGCAGATCGCCGGTGAGGCTCGGGCCGGCACCCTGCGGTCGTTGCTCACTCGCCCTATTTCGCGCAGCCGGCTGTATTTCGGCAAGTTCTATGTGTCTGTCTTGAACGTGTTTGTTCTACTCGCCTTCTTCATTGGCTTCAATCTGCTGATTGGATTGATCGTTGTCGGCTGGGGTGATCTCTCGCTCTATCCGGGCCCGCTAAACCTGGTGCAAGAACCCGCGCGGCTGCCGCAGGCAGAGGCGTTAGCACGGTTCTTCTACGCAACCTTCACAGGGACCTGGTCACTCATGACTCTAGCCACGCTGGCGTTTCTGATGTCCGTGCTGTTTGAGAATCCCATCATCGCTTCGTTCACGGCGTTAACCCTGTATGTGATGTTCAACGTGATCGGCCGTGTAGACTTCTTTGTCGATCTCAAACCATATCTCTTTACGACAGACATGGAATTCTGGCGAGAAGTCTTCAAGCCCGTTATTCCCGTGAACGAACTGATGTACCGAGCTTGTCGCTGCGGCATGTACAGCGTGGCATTCTTGCTGGCAGGGCTAATCGTATTCGAGCGGAAGGATATTCTGAGCTGAAAACCCGGCGCAGACTGGCCATTGCAGCGCCATTCGCTGGGTGCCCTGGCGGTCCACTTTGCTCCCTCTTTGAATTTCCGATTCATGAAATCAAAGCTTCTCCTCGTTGTGCTCTTTTTTGGCTTCTACGCGGGTGCGTGGCACTTCGGCAAGTTGCGCTCCATGCCGTCGTCGTCCCCCCAGCTGGAAGTCCCTGGCAACGCGCCACAATTTTCTCTGTTCTCGTGGAATATCGGCTACTTCGATTATCAGGGCGACACACGCGCTCAAGACCGAGATCTCGAGCACGTTGCTTCAGTCATCGCGGAGGAAAGCCCTGACATTGTGGCTCTGCAGGAGATTGCGGAGCCAGAGCAACTCAATCGGCTGAGTGAACAGCTTCGTGGACAGTACCCTTACCAGGCCATTGCGCGAGGTTTTCGCACCGACCGTCACGTGGCGTTTCTCTCCAAACAGACGTTCCTCGACGAAGCCCAAATTGCCACCGCTGTCGGGCGTGATGCTCTCGCCGTGACCGTTGAGGCCTTGAAACGTACTGTGGCACTGACCTTCGTTAATTGTCATGCAGATGCCTTCAACGCTCGGCGGAGACGTTTCTTTGTGAATGATCTCATCGACTGGCATCGCGACAGTGGCAAGCAGCAGGTGGTGCTCACCGGCGATTTCAACCTGGACCTGGCACCCGTGGAGTCCAGTGACCTCTTCACAGACGACAAGAAGAACGACAGTGAGTCATACAGCCTGCTCCTGGAAGACTTCCGCGACGTCGGGCGAAACTCCGGCTCGACCAGTGTTTTCGACCGGCGCATTGACTATGTGTTTCTGGCTTCGCGAGAACTGGAAGTGGTCGAGTTCAAGGTGCTATATGGGAAACTGGTCGGCAGGATGGACCACCACCCGCTGCTGGTCAGGTTTAGGCGGGAGTGATAAACTCTGAGGAAGCAACTGATTGCCGAGGATCAGCCGCGGCCGGCTCTGGTTGGCGACTGGCAGTCATTCATGACCGTACTGATCCCAGCCTGGCATCAGATTCCACGAAACAATCCCGTGTATCCGCTAATGATTTGAGCACCACGCAGCGCAGCAATGATTGCTGCAATCCCGAGGAAGGAACCAAACGGGAGTTCGTATCGCGAATCCTTGCCTGCAAACTTGATGTAGATCACCCCAATCACCGCGCCCATCAAGGAACCCAGCATGATTGTCAGCAGCGCGAGCCGGATTCCCAGAAATGCCCCAACCATCCCCATGAGCTTTATATCGCCGAATCCGAGGCCATCGACTTTCCGGATGCGCAAGTAAGCTTCAGCGACGAACCAAAGGAATCCTCCGCACGCCAAGGTGCCAATGAGCGAATCGAGGAAAGAAAGCAAGACCGGACGCTCGACGGCAACTCCCAACACATTGGAGAGAATCTTCGCGGTCCCGTCCTCGACGGGGATGAATAAGCTAAACAACAGGCCCGCTGCCACTCCTGGTTTCGTGATCCTATCCGGCAGAATGCGATGATTCAGGTCGATGAAAATCAGGACAATCATCGCCGAGGAAAAAAGCAACAGCAGCGCCGTCTTGACCTGCAGCCCAACGACGGCGAACGTTGCCCAGAATGTCACAGCCGTGAGGGTTTCAACCACGGGATACTGCCACGATATGGCCTTCTTGCAGGCGCGGCACTTTCCTCCCAAGACCAGGTAACTCACCACGGGGATATTGTCGTAAGGCTTGATGGCAGCGCCACACTGAGGACACCGCGAGTTCGGGAAGACGATCGATTTGCCTTCCGGAACGCGCGCGATGCACACGTTAAGAAAACTGCCGATCACCAATCCGAGAATGATGAAGAGAAGATCAAGGAGTGTCATGGAAAGCCTGTTTCGAAGTGAATCACAACAGTGCTGCCGGTCTGGACTCCCGACAACTGATTCCGGTTCTCTGATTCCTGCCAGATTCAGACTGTTTCATCGAATTCAAGGTGCAAAAACCTTAGAGTAAATCTGGTGCGTCTCTTCCACCATCCGCTCTACGGAGAAGCAATTCCCAACTCTCTGATAAGCCGCTTGTGCGTAGCGCTGGGATTGCTCGGGCATTTCGATTGCCGCCAGAACTGCTTGTGCTAGGGAATCGGGCTCTCCGGGACCAAACAAAAGGCCGGTTCGCCTGTCTTCGACAACTTCAGGGATTCCGCCCGTCCGGCTCGCACAAACGGGAATGCCATAAGCCATCGCCGTCAGCAGGCTTGATCCCAATCCCTCTTGAAGCGAAGGAAACACAAACAGGTCGAGCGCTGGCAAGAGCTGGCTGAGGTCAGAAGCAAATCCAGGAAAGAATACTTTACCCGCCAGCCCCAGGTCCTGAGCCAGCTTGATGTGCGCATCCTTCAGCTTGCCTTCGCCAATCAGCATGAGCAGAGACTGCGGCTGCCTCTGGTTGATTCGGAGGAATCCGCGGATAAGAATGCTGTGGCCCTTCTCGGAGGTGAAGCTGCCGACGCAACCGATGAGACAGGCTGCATCAGGAATTCCAAGCCGCTGGCGAATGCTTGTGCGATCAGCCTCTGCCGGCTTTTCCTTCTGGTCCAATCCATCGTAGATCACCACGACGCGTTTCGGGTCGACTCCCGACGCCAGCAGGCTGGCCCGCACGAACTCAGAAACCGCCAGTATCCGGTCGGCCGCCGTTTGGTATTTGAAACGGCTGAAGGGATTCTTGCTTATGGGAAAAGCTACTCGCCTGGCAGCGATCAGCTTGGGGCTAGGTCCAAGAAATCGCGCGGTTACGGCCAGCCCCAGCGTCCGGGCGTCGTGGGCATGGATGATGTCAGGGCAAAAATCTTTGATCAGCCTTCGCAACTGCAGAATCGACGAAAGATCGGCTTCCGAGTTAAACGCCAGCTGGCTGAGGGGCAGACGCAATTCCGTGGCGCGCTGGCTCAGCGCACCCTGCCGTCGCAAGGCAAGCTGCTGCTCCAAACCACGCCTGGCCAGGCCCGCGACCAGGTGAAAGACCTGCTGCTGCCCGCCGCGCCAGTCTGGGCCGGAGTCCAAATGCAGCACTCTCGTCATGAAGATAGGCTTTCGGTGTTGGATGCGTGATGTTAGGGGCTTGACCCCTTGGAACGTGGAGGCGGTGCGGCGATTGCCTGCGCGCCTTTGTTCTCCCAGGCGCCATCGCGCTGCTCCAGCTCCCAAACTTTTGCATACTTCGCAAGATTGTAGTAACCGGAGAAACAGGCAATGAGAAACCCCTGCATGCCGTCGCGGAACCCCTGCTTCAGCCAGTATGTCTTCACGAAGGCAGCTATCGCCGACGCCACTGAACGCAACAACGTGCCCCGCTTTCCGCGATGCCACAGTTCCTGGGCGGCTAGAGTTGTGTAGCGGTCCAGGCTGCGCAGGTGCTCGGAGATTGATTCGCAGCTGTAGTGAAGAAGATCTCCCTCCAGTCGGGCGACGAGGCCTTCGACGTGTAATGACTCGTGAACATAAGCGCCATTCCAGCGCGCCTTGTCCTTCCGATACAACCGGGTCTTGTGGTCGGGATACCAGCCGGAGTGTTCAATCCAGCGCCCAAGATAAAGGGCCTTGCGAGGAAATGCGAATGCGCTAGCGTCTGTGTGCTGCTGCTTCACGGCCTGCAATGCCTTGTGCAAAGCCGGACTCAAGCACTCGTCGGCATCCAGGCTTAAGATCCAATCGTGAGTTGCGACAGACGCTGCATAGTTCTTCTGTTCTGAATAGTTCGTCCAGTCTCGCGTAAACATTCTGGCATGAAACTGCTTGGCAATTTCGAGGGTATCATCCTGGCTTCTCGAATCGACAACAACGATCTCGTCGGCAACGTCGCTGATCGACTCCAGACAGCGAGCGAGATGCTTTTCCTCATTGAGGGTGATAATCGTGGCGGAGATCTTCATCAAACGGAGACAAAAAAAAGGGCCGTCCATTTGCTGGAACGGCCCTAAAACTAACACAACAGAAGTGCAAAGCACAGCACCCTCAGCAAGCAGCTTGCTGCGGCACTTCAGCCTACTTGTTGGCTCCCGGATCGCCGGTAGCCGCTGGAACGCTATTAGGCTGGCTCGCAAAGTTCCCGCCCAACGCGTCCTCCACGCGGATCCTTTGAACCTCGAGTGTTTTGCCCACCGCTCGGTCCAGGTTGTTTTTCGCTTTTGTGAAATCGACCAGAGCTCGAACCTCGTTGGACTGAGCCACGGCCAAATTTCGCTGCTCTTCCAACACGAATCGTATCGTTGACGTTCCCAGCTGAAACTTCTTTTGCTCGGCATCCAGGTTTTTTTCGGCCAGTTCGCGAGACTTTGAAGCTGCCTCAATCCGGGCGCGATTCATTTCGAGCTCCGTATTGGCATTGCGCACTTCGAGAGCAATCTGCTGTTCCAGAGCCGACAGCCGCTTCTCTGCCTGATACTTGGAGAAATTGGCGCGCGCATAATCTGCTTTCGCTGCCCGGTTGGTGATGGGAATCTCCACCGTCACGGCAGCACTGTAATTGGGGAAGTCCCCGCTGAACAGAGTGCTCAAGTTGTTGCCCCAGCCTGTATTCACCCCGGGGATGAAGGTGCCATCGGGTTGAAAAATGCGGTTCTGGCCAGCGAGGGCGTTGGTCCCGTAGGTCAAATCGAGATTCATGCTGGGCAGCAGCTGGTTACGAAAATACTTGACGTTGATTTCCTGGTTCTCCAAATCCTTCTTCAACTGTTTGATTTCAGGCCGGGCCTCTATGGCGTAGGCGACGGCCTGCGCAAGATCGAAGTCCTTGAAATCGGAAGCCGAGAGCGTTTTGTCCACGGGATCAACGCGAGCTGTAATTCTGGAAAGATCGCCGAACGAACTGATGTTTTTCTTCATCTGGTCGTCATACTGCTCCAGCAGATATTGCGCGCGAATCAGTTCCTCTTTCCGGTTCGCAATTTCCGATTCCGACTTGACGACTTCGATTGGCGCCAGTGTCCCAATCTCAACCTGGCGCTTGTTGTCCTCGTTAGTCTTTGTCGCCAGGTCGAGCGAGCGCTGTTTCACCTTGATGTCTTCACGGGCGAAGACCATGTTCCAGTAGAGTGTCTGGACCTGGTTAACCAAGGCAATAAGCCGCTGAGCAAAAATGTAGTCGCTGATGTCTTTGTTGTTGCGCGCGATCAGAATAGGCCGCTGGTTCGGCAGCAAACCAAAGTTCCTCAGCAAAGGCTGTGAAAGTGTGGCGCTCAAACCAGAACTCAGGAACGGATTCAAAAGGTTTCGCAGGTTGTTGCTAGACTGGCGGAAATTGGTGTAAGCAATCGTGTAGCGGGTTCCGGTTTGAAAGAGCTGGCTGAAGTTGAAGCTTGCCGTCTCATTCAGGTTCCTTAGTGCGGCCACGCCGCTGGTCACGGTGTTGGACTGCGGACTGGTGGTACGCCCGGCAGACAACGTAAAGGAAAGTTTCGGGTCAAAGAGAGAATAGCCCCGTTCGATATCGTATTCTGCAAGTCGTGGGTCGTAGCGATCTGTAACCACGTCCAGATTGTTTTCTAGAACCAGCCGAATCGCGTCGGCCTCCGTCAGGCCTAGCTTGCCATCTTTCATCAGGCTGCTGAGGAAATCAGAGGCTATCTTATCCTGGTCCACAGTCCTGGGCCTCTTAACGTTTTCCTTGAACCAGCCCGGCGTTGGAAAGACCGACTGTCCGAATACGGACGGCGTTTGTCCGAAAATGAGGCCTGCAGCAAGCACGAACCCCATCGAACGGCTCGCCAGCCTGCTGACCATCTCACGACGCAATCGCATCATTGGGAACTCCCTTGTTTCTTTTTTGAAATGCGCTCAATAAATCACAACAATCGTAGAAGCTGAGGACACTTACGTACGGAAACGCTTTTAGGTTTCAATCTTTCAAAGAGATTCTTGAGCAACCGTCCAAATCCCTCCGCAGCGCCACGTACCGCTGGCAGTCTAAGGTCTGTCTCTAGCGTCCCTTGGCAACATCCAGAGCACTTACTCTGCCAGAGCGTTTCAGAGCCTGTCAAATTGATTTGCTAGCCGCACGGGTGCTAAAATGCGCAACGTCCTCTTGAGATATTTGCACCAGCAGCCGCGACCCGTGACGCCAACACAAATCGAACAACTCTTTTCTGAGACAGGTGCGCTGTTGACCGGACACTTTCTTTTGACCTCCGGGCTTCACAGCGAAAAGTATCTGCAGTGCGCCAAGGTGCTCCAGTGGCCCCAGCACGCGGAGTCCTGCGCGAAGGCTTTGGCTTTGCACTTCGCCGCAAAGAAGCCAGATTTTGTCATTTCTCCAGCCATCGGTGGGATCGTCATCGGCCAGGAGGTGGGTCGCGTCCTCGGCTGTCGTGCCATGTTTGCCGAACGAGAAGAGGGTGCGTTGCGATTGCGCCGAGGCTTTACGATCCAGCCGGGCGAACGCGGCATCGTCGTGGAGGACGTCATCACCACAGGCAGTTCCACAATGGAAACCGTTGAAGTCGTGAGAAGCTTGGGCGGCAGAGTGGTAGTGGCTCTTTCGGTTGTCGATAGGAGCGGCGGGCAGGCCAAGCTGGACGTGACGCACTTTAGCCTGTGGAACCTTTCGATCCCAACCTATAGCGCGGAAGCATGTCCCCTCTGCCAGGCGGGATCACAGCCCATCAAACCGGGCAGTCGACGATAACGGACCTTTGCTTGACCAGCGTCCTTAAACTCACCGCATGTTGCGCAATCTTCGCCTCGAACTCGCTTACGAGGGAACTGACTTCCATGGCTGGCAGATTCAGCCGCACCTCGATACAGTCCAGGGCCAACTGACCCGAGTCATCCATCGCATTACCAGTGAGCCCGTGCAAGTTCATGGATCAGGCCGGACCGATGCGGGAGTCCATGCACTCGGTCAAGTCTGCAATTTCCAGACAGACAGCCATATTCCCCTAGCCAATTTTGAGACGGCTATCAACTCCCTGCTGCCCCCATCAATCCGGGTGCTCGGCATTGAGGAAGCACCACCAGACTTCCATGCGCGATTCAGCTCCCGTTCGAAGCATTACCGTTACCGCATTCTAAACACCAAGTCTTGTTCACCGTTTGACTATCGCTACGTGCACCACTGCCCCCGTCCGCTGGACTTTCAACAGATGAGCGCTGCAGCGGAACTGGTCATTGGCCAGCACGACTTTTCGTCGTTTTGCGACTCTGACTCGGAGGTAGATTCGACGATCCGGGAAGTCACGAACTCCTTCTTTGTGTTTGACACCCTCCGGAGTCTCATAGAATATAACGTTTGCGCTAATGGCTTTTTGCATCATATGGTTAGGAACCTTGTTGGCACCTTCGTGGAAGTCGGCAAGGGGAAGCTGACCCCCGAGGGTTTCTGTGCCATCCTGGCCGCCAAAGATCGATCAGCTGCCGGACCTACGGCGCCCGCCAAAGGGTTGTTTCTAGTTTCGGTGGATTACGATTGAGGCTCGCGCAACTGACACCGTTCCCGCACTCAAGTCGTTTCCAGTCGGAAGAGAATTGCCGAGTCTAAACGGCACCGGAAGCAGAGCGGGGCGACCTGGCGCTCTGATGTGCAGGCGTCTTCTCTAAACCGGCGAGTCGCTCTTCATGTCCGTATTGAGCTCAGAAATCAAAGCCAATTTCGAGGGACACCTGGCCAAAGGATCGGTCGAGCAGGAATTGCTCGGCGTGATCGACCTCGAAAGAATTCCTGCGCATGTCGCCATCATCATGGATGGCAACGGGCGTTGGGCTCAGAGGCGGCGTTTGCCACGAGTTGCCGGTCACCGGGCCGGCATCCAGGCTGTTCGTGACACCGTCGAGACTGCGGCACGATTGAAAATGAAGGTGTTAACGCTGTATGCGTTTTCCGTCGAGAACTGGAAGCGGCCCGCAGGTGAAGTAGCCACGCTGATGAGCCTTCTCAAGGAGTTCCTCAAGAAAGAGCTCAAGACTCTCTTGAGAAACGACATTCGCTTTGAAACTCTGGGGCGCATCTCCGAGCTGGACCCAGGCATTCAAAAGGAGCTGGCTGCCGCCAGGGCTCGAACGAAGGCGAACTCGGGATTGCTATTTAACGTCGCTTTGAACTACGGCGGACGCGCCGAACTGGTGGATGCGTTTCGGCTCCTGCTCGCTCGACACCACAACGGCGCCCGGCAGGAAGTGAGCGAAGACTCGATCTCGGAGTGCCTGTACACAGCAGGATTGCCCGATCCCGATCTGTTGATCAGGACCAGCGGCGAACTGCGGATCAGCAACTTCCTGCTCTGGCAAATCGCCTATTCCGAGATCTGGGTCACCGACACGCTCTGGCCTGATTTTCGTGCGAAGGATTTCTTTCATGCCATCATTGCCTACCAGAAGCGAGACCGGCGCTATGGAGGCCTCTCGACGCAATGAAGCGCATCCTAACCGCGTTAGTCATCGTGCCGGTTCTTGTCGCAGTTATCGGTTATGCTCCCGCTTACTGCTTTCTTCTGCTGGTCGCCATTGCTGCCACGTTGGCTTTAGACGAATTCTTTTCAATCGCCTCCAAGTCTGGCCTGGAGGTCTTTCGTTTACCGGGCCACCTCTGTTCGGTCCTGCTTCTGGCCAGCTTCTATTTTTCACCGGGAAACACGCGCTTCAGTTTTCTTGTGTTGGTGTCTGCCGGCCTGTTATTCCTGTCGCTCGGTCTCAATCGGGCGAATCCGCTGGCAGGTGTTCTCTCGGGCGCGTCTGCAACCCTGCTTGGCGTGGTCTACATTTCCGGGACGCTCGGCCTGATGGTCGCACTCCGGCTTGCCGAGACCCACTGGGGAGCGGGCAGCCAGTGGATTTTCTTTCTGCTGGTCGTAGTGTGGTTCGGAGATACCGGGGCCTATTACCTGGGAAGAGCCTTGGGCCGACATCCCTTGGCGACGAGGATCAGCCCGAAGAAAACCGTGGAAGGCGCCATTGGAGGGGTGCTGGGAAATCTACTGGCCGCGATGGTAGGCAAGCAACTCTTGCTGCCTGCGGCGCCACTGTCGCGGCTGGTGCTGCTGAGCGTGGCACTGGGATTGGTGAGTCAGATTGGAGACCTCGCCGAATCAGCACTCAAACGAGGTGCAGGAGTGAAGGACTCGTCTAATCTTTTGCCCGGGCATGGAGGAATGCTCGACAGAATTGACGGGGTGCTGTTTGCCAGCCCGCTTATCTACGGATACGTTCGCTTTCTGTTTTAGGGAAGGTCACAGGGACGCATGAAAAGCCTGAGCATTCTGGGATCAACGGGATCGATCGGGCGCAACTGCCTGAGAGTGATTGAGGATTTCCCGGCGAGTTTCCGTGTGGTCGGACTTGCCGCCGGTGCCAACAGCACTTTGCTGGCGCGCCAGATCGAAGCGTTTTGTCCGCAGGTGGTCTCAGTGGTCGACGCCGGCACGGCGGAGACCCTCGGTCACGCGATCCAGCACATTTCCGGCAAACAGCGTCCCCGAATTGTCTGGGGTCCTGACGGGCTGATGGAGATTGCCACGCATCCTGAGTCCGATCTCGTGATCTCGGCTATCGTAGGCGTTCATGGGCTGCTTCCCACTTTTGAGGCCATCCAATGCCGGAAGACCGTCGCCTTGGCCAACAAAGAGATCATGGTCGTTGCCGGAGAATTGGTGAAAGCCGCCGCTTGCCGAAACCACGTGGAGATTCTCCCTGTTGACAGCGAGCACAACGCAATTCATCAGTGCTTGAGAGCTGGAAACCGCGAAGAAGTCCGACGTATCATTCTCACTGCTTCTGGCGGGCCGTTCCGTAATTTCACAGCTGAAAGGCTCGCAAGTGTGACCCCACAGATGGCCTTGAATCACCCTACGTGGAATATGGGTCACCGGATTACTATTGATTCCGCAACTCTGATGAACAAGGGTTTCGAGGTTTTGGAAGCCAAGTGGCTCTTCGACTTGCCGGTGGAGCAAATTGCGGTGCTCATCCATCCGCAGTCGACAATCCATTCGATGGTGGAATTTTGCGATGGTTCAGTGATCGCTCAGTTGGGCGTCACCGATATGAGGCATCCCATTCAGTATGCCCTGACCTACCCAGAACGCATCTCAAGTCGAAGAGAATTCCTGGATTTCCGCAATGCGCAGACGCTGGAGTTCATGGAGCCAGATCCGGAGCGATTTCCGTGCCTGGAACTGGCGTATGAGGCTGCCCGCAAGCTAGGCTCTGGACCTTGTGCCCTCAATGCGGCAGATGAAATTGCGGTGGAGCATTTCCTGGCAGGAAAGATCCGTTTTCAGTGCATACCGCTCATCATCCGCCGGATGCTCGATGCGAGCTCCAGCCAGAGCAAATTTTCAACAGTTCCGGAACTTCTCCAGTATGATAAGGCTGTCCGGGAAGAGACCCGTCAGCTGATTGAGCGGGACTTCCTTTAAGGCGCAGCGCCTGGTTCGGACAGCTTGTTGCTGCCGGAAAGAAGCCAAACTAATTCTGATCTAATTGCGGCCCTGCCTCATCCGATAAGTTATTGGCAGGTTGCAGCTTGTAGCAAGGAGAGCTTGAATGCTTGATTTTGTCTCATCTCATATTCTCAGTGTCATTTTCGTCTTCGGGACCGTCGTCATTATTCACGAACTGGGGCACTTTGCCGTTGCCAAGCTGTTCAAGATTCGAGTCGAGGCCTTTGCAGTCGGCTTTGGTCCGAAGCTGTTTGGATTTCGAAAGGGAGAAACCGAATACAAGGTATGTGCTGTTCCGCTGGGCGGCTACGTGAAGATGACCGGGGAAAATCCTGGCGAAGACCTGACAGGCAGCATCGAAGAGTTTCTTTCCCGTCCCAAGTGGCAGCGGTTTCTAGTGGCGGTCATGGGGCCTGCGATGAACATCCTGCTGGCAGTGCTGCTGATGGCCGGAATCTACTACCACAAATTCGAAGAGCCTGCCTGGATCAGCGAGCCGGTGGTTGCCGGCATTGTCCAATACGATTCGCCGGCTGAGCGTGCTGGCATCCAGCCTGGCGACCAGATCGTGGCGATCAACGATCTGAAGAACCCCACGTGGGACCAGTTCATGATTGAAGTTACGACCAGGGCAGAACGGCCCATGCAGTTCGAAATCGGACGCCAAGGACAGACGTTCCACAAAACGATTACTCTTGATGCCCAGGGTCGAGAGCGTCGTGGTTATCTGGGAGTGTTTCCGTTTAACTATTCAGTCGTCAAGCGCGTCTTTCCGGGAAAGCCAGCCGCAGAAGCGGGCATTCAGGCTGGCGACAAGATCCTCAGGGTTGGCGATCTCGACTTGGTGAAGGCGGGAAAGACTTTGGTCGACGTTCTCAAGAGGAATCCCAGCGAAACTGTGAGCCTGACGATTCTGCGCAACAATCGAGAGCTGACTTTGCAGGTCAAACCCTACAAAGATGATGACCGCCGCCTCATCGGCATTGAACTCGACCCGTCGCAGAAGATGATTGTCAAGACACTCACCCTGAGCCAAGCCCTCGAAGAGTCGATCAACCGGAACATCCAATTCATCGGCGCGATCGTGGATATCCTGGGGCGACTCTTCAAGCGGGAGATCTCGCTCCGAATGCTTGAGGGCCCCATCGGCATTGCCCGCCAGTCGGGAATGGCTGCCGAAAGTGGCTTTACCGATTTGCTGATGCTCATGGCGTTTATTAGCCTCAACCTGGGCATCATGAATTTGCTTCCAATTCCCGTTCTCGACGGCGGCGTGATCGCGATCATTCTACTCGAGACCCTCATCCGCCGCGACCTCAGCTTGCCAATCCGTGAAAGGATTACCCAGGTTGGCTTTGTTATGCTCATCCTGCTTGCTGTCGTCGTAACGTACAACGACATCATCCGCTCGCTGCCCGGTTCCCTCGGGAAGTACTTCCCCTGATTCTCACCAGACTGGCTGATCCGTTCTCTTTGGAAACACGAGGGCTTTGTGCGCCGGTCCGGGAGGAGTGTTGTTCGAAGCAGCGCTCCACGGCACGTTGTCTGGTGATCCTCAAGGGATTGTGGTTGCTCTGGACCTGAGGTTGATTTTTCCCATGCCGTAAGTTCAGCCAAGCGTGAGGGCCACGCTGCTTGGTTCTGTTCGAGATGGGAATTGGTGACTGGCAACTCTCCCTTTGGATTTGCGTATGATTCGACTATAGTAACCCCTTCAAAATCCAAACTGGAAGGAGTGAAAAATGGAGTCACGCAAGTCTGTGGGGGCATTTGTTGCCGTCTTCTTCCTCCTGGCGATGACTATAGCCTATGCGCAGAATAATACGCCGCGGGAGGAGCCGTCATGGGCACCCAAACCAGTACAGCCCACGCAGTGGGTACCGCCCAATAAGCCGCATACCAAGTTGGCAGACGTGAAAGCCAAACACAAGGGCACGAGTGATTGGCGGGAGGTCGTCGTGGATGACGATCATTTGCACGCCGAGTACGTTGCTATGGCACCCGGAGGCAAAGTGTCCCGGCGTTTTCATCCAGACACGCGCGAGTGGTGGGTGGTTATGGAAGGGCAGATGCGTTTCGAAATCGAAGGGCAGGAAGCTTTCACTGCCACCAAGGGCTCTATGGTTCAAGTCCCTATGCAAACCATCTACTCGATAGAAGACGTCGCCGACCAGCCGTCACTGCGCTTCGAAGTAAATATCGCCAAGGCCAAGACGCTGTATCCAAAGGATGTGGAGCCGCCGAAGACTCCCGGCGTCAATTGGATTCCAGTGCGGCTGGGAAGAAAGCCCGCACCCTACGGTCACGAAAACAAGCCACACATCAACCTGTATGAGTTGGCCCTGGCGCCTAACTACCGTGGGGGCCGGTTCGTTCATGACGACCGCGCAGTGTCCAACATCATCTATGGTTACGAAAAGAATCTGCCGCCGCTCAACCCTAACGAGCTCGGTCACTATCATCCCGAATGCGCCGAGTTCTGGCTCATCATGGCCGGGCAGATTCGCTACCCGATCGAGAACCATGGTGTGATCATCGCTGAGGAAGGTGACGTGGTGTACGCTCCCATCTTCACTTTTCACGCGCCCCGTTTTTACGGACCTGGGCCGTCCTGCAGACTGGCCATGAATGGCTTCCCCAATATCGCCCATCTGCGCGACGCAACACCGCATTGAGCCGGATGCTGCCCTCTCATGAGCCAGGTCTTCATCAGCCACGTGGAAGAGGACGCCTCCGTTGCGTTGGAAATCGCCAAAGGGTTGGAAGCGGCAGGCCATTCCACGTGGTACTACGAACGTGACAGTGATCCCGGCCCTTCTTATCTGCTTCAAATCGACGACGCCATTCTCAACGCAGACGTCGTGGTTCTCATTATTTCACCTCAATCTCTCGGTTCACATCAGGTAACCAACGAAGTCGTGCGCGCCAGCGAAAGTGACAAGGCATTTATGCCGGTCCTGCTCGGCATTTCGCACGCCCAGTTCCAGGAGCAGCAGCCAGAATGGCGGCTTGCCCTGGGCGCAGCCGCGTCGATTCCGGTTCCTCCTGAGGGAGTTGCCGGCGTTCTGCCTCGAATTCTCAAGGGGCTGCGCAAACTGCAACATGGAGGGCGGCTGCAAAGGCTGACTCGGCGTGTGCCGGTCCCGGAACGGCCCGTCCATCGAGCCTTGCTGGCCGTCTGTCTCCTGCTGGCGATCGGCGGGGGACTTCTTTGGTACTACCCAAGATGGCAGCTTAACCACAAGCTCAACCAAGCCACAGAGTTTTCCGACTCCTTTCTGAACGGAACGGTTTACTGGTCAGCCCCAAAGTCCTGGCAGATCGAGAAGGGTAGGCTGCTGCGGGTTTCCGGTCCTGGAATCGGCTTGATCAAGGACCGGATGTTCCGCAACTTTACTGCTTCCTTTGATGTCCAGTTCATAAACGGCAAGGGTGCCGTTTGGATACTGCGTGCCCAAGACGCCCGCAACTACTACCAGTTTCGGCTTCTCGGTCCGCAAGGCTCCCCGCCAAAGGCGCTAGTCACATCGGTGTGCAGGAATGGTACACTGACTCCGTTGCTCACACTGCCAGTCAGTCAGGATCTCGGCCAGCCGGGTGACTGGTTCCACATTATCGTTGAGGCCCGTGGCAGTGCTATCGACCACAAAATTGAGGTTTCCAGCCAGCCTGAGCGGGGGCCTCAAAAGCTGGCTTCCTTGGACGACCGAAGCTTTCTCTATGGCACCATCGGCTTTGCAACGCAGGATGGAGAGGAATTCTACTCGAGTTCTGTCACGGTGGTTCCCATCGCCGACCCTTCTCCGCGCACCGCACCTCCGGTCTCACGGGCTGATGGCAGTTGAAGCCTGCGGCGGCTCTGGCTGGAACATGACCGCAGTAGTCTTGGCACTGTGTGTCTTGCTGTTCAAACCGCTGGCCACCGCACAAACCCAGACCACGGGCTCGATCTCAGGCCGCGTCTATGATGCCGAGACTGCGAGCCGACCCGGCCTCCCAGACGCGCGCTTGATTCTCCTCGACCAGGAAACCGGCGTGCGCCGGTCGGTCCTGACTGGCAACAGGGGCGAGTACTTCTTCGACCTGCTCATGCCCAGCCGCTACCAACTTTCCTGTGAGCTCGAAGGCTACGAAAGCCTGAGTGGAACGCAACGCAATATTCTTGTTTTCATCGCCACACGAAGAGAGCTCAAAATGCCGCCCTTCGAGATGAGAAGGCTTCGCAGGCCTGTCTCGCCCGTTCCCGTTCCCGCAGTTTCCCAGGCGCTCATCTCGCGTGCCTCTATCCGCTTTGAGGCTTCGAGTCGTTCCTCGGACCGCCCCGCCTCCGCCCCCTGGAGGTGGAGAGAACTCGCCCGCTCTCAGGGAGAACAACAGCCCCCAGGCAGTCAGCCTCCCAAAGTGCCGGCAAACACGCTGCCCAGCGATTCTCAATCTGCCAAGCTTGTGCACAGCTTGAGCGCAACACGGGGTGGACATTTCACAGACTCGCAGCTGCTCTCGCTGCCGCTGGAAGGGATTCGTACCTTCGATGCTCTCGCGTTGCTCTTGCCGGGTGTCGTCTCCCCGCCTCAGACTGTCTCCACATCCACGGGCCCGGGCATCGGCCCATCTGTGGGCACTGCGGGACAATTCTCGGTCAATGGCCTGCGCAGCCGCGGAAACAATTTCACCATTGATGGCTCCGATAACAACGATGAAGATATTGGCGTCAGGCGGCAGGGTTTTACCTCTCTGATTCCCCAATCGATCGAAAGCATCAAGCAATTTCAGATTTCCACCTTGCTTGCTGAACCACCTTTCGGCCGCAGTTTTGGAGCCCAGGCCAATGCGGTCTCGCGCTCCGGTGCGTCGCGAGTTCACGGAATGGCCTACGGCTACATCACAGACAGACAATTCAATGCGAGGAACTTTTTCGACCAGTCTGCCGGCAGTTTTTCTAGTTTTCCCGTCCCACGCTCGGCTTCTGATCCCTCGCCGGTATTCCTGGATTCAGCGCGCCTGACGCAGCCCAATCTGACAGGTGGAGAGAATGCCTTCACACGAAGCCAGGCAGGCTTTGTTCTCGGAGGACCGTTACGCCAGCAGAAATCGCATTTCTTTATTGCATTCGAGCACCAGGACATCAACGCCAGCCGGGAGTCTCATTTTGCGGTGCCGACGGTTGCCCAAAGAGGCATCTTTGAAACGGGTGCGAACGGACTCGAGACCCGGTTTACAGCCGGGAGTGGAGAGTTCTCCAGGCTCTTTTATCCGACTACCGCTTTCGGAGACGCGGTCTTCAGCCTCTTCCCGTGGCCCAACAACCCGTTGGGTCCATACGGGGCCAACACAAGGACCGAAATCTTGCCAGCCGATGCGGACGGGGCCATCCTCTCGCTGAAGGCCGATCATCGTGGAAGCGCCTTCGGCAAGGAACACACATTGAGCGGACGATTCAACTTCAGTAAGGACGACACTGTCCTGCCAGTCACGGGTCAGGCGTTGTTTTCAACATTACAGGCGCAAGTCAGAACGTGGAACCTTTCGCTTGTCGCAGACTCGACTCTATCGAGCCAGTCCTCGAACCAGCTTCGTTTTTCGTACGGGCGTACCGTCATGCGCGCGGGTAGCTATCCCAACGGTCTTACCGGCGCACATCTCCCCGGATTGACCAGCACAGTCGACGCTGGATCGCTGCTGAGCGCTCCACTGCTCTATAACCTCACGCAGCCCACAACAGAAAATCCTGCGACCGCTTATCGCTCTTATTCCTCGCTGCAGCAAGCCGGCTTTATTGGTTTGCCTGCTGTAAACGGAACCGAAGCAATCACCGGACCGATCGGACAAGTGCTGATGACGGGGTTCAGTCCGCTGGGCGTCGATGTGTTTAACTTTCCACAGCAGCGCGCCAACAATACGTTCCAACTGGCCGACACTCTGATCGTGAACAGGCAGCGGCTGCACCGGATTGTCGCCGGGTTCGACCTTCGGCGCAGCCATTTAAACAGCTTTCTCGACCGAAATTCGCGTTCACAGATGGTCTTTAGTGGTGCGCCCAACCTGAATCAATCCGGCGGGGTTCCCAACGAACTTTTTCGGCAAGGGCAGGTGCTCTCCAACACCACGCGCACCAGCCCATTCTTTACTGGAGCAGACTTTGCAGCCGTCGGCGCGGCCACGGGCTTCTTTCAGACGCTAAAGGGACCTGAAGCCTTTGGAACCATCGGCCTGCGTTACTGGCAAAACGACGCCTTTTTTTCAGATCAGTTACGTCTCCGCCAAAACCTGAGCGTCACTCTGGGACTGCGGTACGGACTGAACACAGTGCCAAAAGAAGTGAACCAAAGAATCGAGCGGAGCTTTCAGTCCCGAGAGGTAGCCGGTTTGATTGCTGCGGAGAAACAGGAAAGCCAGAAGGCCGGACGCCCTGCTGTTTCAGGCTTCGAAACGTTCCTCTCTGGCCGGACCGAGATTTTTCCCGGCGACCGCAACAATTTCGCGCCTTACGCGGCTTTTGCGTGGGATCCCTTCGGAACCGGTATGACGGCCTTGCGCGGCGGCTTCGGCATTTACTACGACCAGATTCCGGGCGCAGTCACCAGCCAGTCGCGCAACGTATTCCCTAACTTCCTGACACTGAATCTTGGCGGCTACCGCAGCGATACCAGTTCGCAACTGCTGCTTTCCACCAATCCACAGAGGTTCGCGCAGCCTGGCAGCTTGGATCGCTACGATCTCAACGGAAGCGGAGGAAGCGATCTGGTGGCCTTCATGCTCGACACAGCGCGCCGCACCAACAACGGCAGCGGTCCGGCTTTCTTTCTGCCGTCGGCCCAGCTGAGAACACCCGTGGCGTGGCATTGGGCATTGAATGCCGAGCGGGAACTGGGCAGCAATCTCCTGGTTTCGCTGGCCTACGTGGGCACGCGCAGCCAGCACCTGCTGCGCCTTGCGACTCCGAACCTCGGACCCAACGTGATTCCGACGGTGTTAGAAGTAAACTCTTCGCGGCCCGCAGGCACCGAGCCCATCTTTCTCGGCGTCACAGTGCCCCCCGGGACGTCAGTCATTGATCTGGGATCCAGGCTTGTCACTTCGGGAAGGCCGTTTCCTCTGCTAGGTTCATTCACTTCCATCGAGTCGGATGCGAATTCTTCCTACCACAGCTTCCAATCCCAGCTAAACCGCCGCTTCGCATCGAGCCTGCAGTTCACGACGGCTTACACTTGGTCTCATGCCATCGACGAAGTCTCAGATCTCTTCGATCTGGCCGGCGGCCGCTCGCTGCCGCAAAGCAGCCGGGACAGACGCAGCGAACGCGGCCATGCCGGCTTCGACGTGCGCCACCGCTTTGCAGGCAGCTTCACATGGGACGTTCCTCTGTTTGCCCGCAGCCGGTTCCTGGGAGGCTGGCAACTGGCAGGTATTGCCACGCTTCAAGGCGGCCAGCCCTTCACAATTCTGGCTCCATTTGATTTGAACCTGGACGGCAATCTTACCGACAGGGTAAACGGAAGAACTGGATTTCGCGAGGTTAACCGCGGCCCAATCCAATTCGAGTTCTCTCAACCTCTGAGTCAACTTCCAGCGATCGGCGCTAATGGCCGTGAGGGACGAAACACGTTCCGCGGGCCTGGTATAGCGACGCTGGACCTCGCCGCCAGGAAGCGTTTTCAGTTCACTGAGTCGCACTATCTCGAAGTCCGCACCGACTTCTTCAATCTATTCAACCGAACTCACTTCGGCCTCCCCGTGCACCAGATCGGTTTCCCCGCTTTCGGGCAATCCACAAATACGCTGGTTCCGGCGCGTGTCATCCAGTTCGCACTGCGGCTGGGTTTCTGATAAGCTTAGTGGCACACTATCTTGATGGATAGCGGCCGAACTCCTTGACGTAATTTAGCCCGCCAGGGATCACGCGAAGCAGGCCAAAGCCCAGATCAGCTTTCCTTCAGGATGCAACAGATAGCACAACACGGGAGCTCTGCTGATGACAACGCCCGATTCTCTCAGAGCCTCAGACAGGCCCATCTCCTCGGGGCTGGCATCGGCCCCCTATTCATTACCGCCGTAGGCCAAGCGCCCACTTTCATGCTTTTGGTTTTTCGCCGAGGAGGTCCCTCATGCAATACTCTTCCCAAGGTCAATCCTTCAGCTCAGGAACCCACGCCGGGAAGCAACATGGAAGTTCGGCTTTGCTCTTCCTGACACTGATCGCGTTAGCTGCCCCTCAACTGGCCGCTCAGAATTGCACTCCGGGAACGAAGCCAACGAATGTCGCCGTGGGTAACGTTTCCCCAAGCACCATTCTGGAGAATCCGGACACCAACCCCTCCTTTACCTTGAGCTTTCAGCTCATTGGGGGCAGCTTGCAGGCTAACCCAGTGTTGAATGCCTTCAGGGTAAACTTTGGTGGACTCATTTCAGCGTCGCTCCCTGCCAGCAGCGTTTCAGGCTCAGGCGACTCTTGGTCGGCCCAGTTTTCGGTAGACCGGACGTTTTTGACGCCAGGGCAAATCGTCGCGCTTTCGGCTTCAGTGACGATCTGCAATGAGGGAACCTCGACCTCCGGCACCACAGAACTCCAAGTGCGCAACCATGTCCCTCAGATTCAGAACCTCAACCCGTCCACCCTCCTCGTCCCCGGAGGTGAAGGGTTTACGTTGACTGTGAATGGCTCTGGCTTCAACCGGGATTCGCGGCTTCAGTGGAACGGCGTCGCACGCGGTACGAGCCCCCTCAGCAGCACTCGCCTTAGCTGTTCCATTCTTAAAGAGGACGTGGCCAGCGCGGGCACGTTTCAAGTACGCGTCGTCAACCCAGCTCCAGGCGGCGGAACATCGAATTCGATTGCATTCACCGTCGGGCCTCCACCCCCGCCCCCACCCCCTCCACCCCCGAATGATCCTCCAACTCTATTTGTTCCGATTGTTCTTTCGGCCTCTGGTCAAGGGAGTTCTTTCTTCACCTCGGAACTCACTTTGACCAACCGAAGTTCTCAGAATGCCAGCCTCGAGTTCACTTACACCGGAGCAGCAGCCTTTGGGGGCGGAGGGGGAACCGCGACGGATGCTCTCGCTGCCGGCAGGCAGCGCATCATCCCAGATACCATCGCGTATCTGAAGTCTCTGGGCATTCCCATTCCTCCCGGAAACCACGGGGGCACGCTGGTGGTTCGCTTCAACGGCGTCAGCAATTCAGCTGAAGGCTCCGTCACGGTTCGCACCACCACCGTCGCGCCAGGCGGGGTAGCCGGGCTGGCCTACGCCGGAGTTCCGCGCGAGGGACTCCTCAACGGCAGCGTCTACCTCTGCGCGTTGCGCCAGAATGGCACTGACCGAACCAACATCGCCATGCAGAACGCTGGGAGCGCCGCTGCCGGCGACATCACGTTGCGCGTCACCGTTATTTCGGGCGACGCTGCAAACCCTTTGCAGCGGACTCTCCCAGACGAGGTGCTTCCTCCCGGTGGCTTCAAGCAGATCGGACAAGTGCTGACTTCCAATGGCCTGTCGCTCAGCAACGGTTTCGTTCGCATCGAACGCATCAACGGAACCGCGCCCTTCTACTGCTATGCCGTCATCAATGATCAGGCGAACTCCGACGGTTCCTTCGTGCCGCCGGTCCTGGAAAATGCGATGGCTGGGCGCGTAGGGCTCACCTTGCCCGTCATCGTCGAGACCAGTGCGTTCAGCAGTGAACTGGTGGCAACAAACTTTTCGTCTACAGCAAAGACACTCCGCTGCAGTTTCGTCGCAGACGGCATTCTCAATCCAAACTCCACCGCCTTATTCTTCCTGGCACTTCAACCTGGCGAGCAGAGGATCATTCCTAACTTGGTCCAACAACTCAGGGACACAGGTGTCACCGGGTTAGGGGCCGTGGGTTCGCTTGCGGGTTCTCTTTTCGTCGTGGCCGAAGCCGGTGATCTCAGTGGAATCTTCGTTGGCGCGCGAACTTCGGCTGCAGGTGGGGGAGGAAAGTACGGTTTGTTCTATGCGGCCGTTCCCTTTGGCGCAGCATCGCAAGCGAACACCTGGCTCTTCGGACTCCAACAAAACTTGAACAATCGCACCAATCTGGCGCTTGTCAACACGGGTGAGACCGATTCCAGCTCCAACAATTTCACCATCGAACTCTTCGATGGTGAAACTGGTGAGAGGGTCGCCACCCTCACTCCTAGCCGTACGGCGCGAAAATGGGACCAGATCGGCTCTGTCCTCGGCTTCAGCAGCCGCCCCACAAACCAGGGTTACGCCAAGGTGAGCCGCACCAGTGGGACAAACCCGTTCGTGGTCTACGCAGTTATCAACGACGGTGGCCGGCCTAACGAGAGAACAGGAGACGGCGCCTATATCGCGAGTTCGCCATAGAGGCCGTTGGACGCAGTTTGGGTTCTAAACGCAGTACTGCGATCATGCATGGATCAAGAGTGAAGACAGCATCTCACTCGCTATCTTCGTCGAACCTTCCTTTTTTGCCTTCCCCACCACAGAATTGGCTGGAATTTCCAAAACTGAAATGCTAGAACTCGGCCAACGTCGGAATGATCTAGTTCGGGAGGTATATGCACACTTCGAGACGCTGGCCGGTTTTGCTTGGACTAGTGTTGCTGCTGTTTCCGCTGATTGCTGCTTCACGACCACCGTTCCAGGGCCCCGGAGGCTCTGAGCGCCGCCGAGCTGAGCGTAGCGCCCTCGAATTACCTAGTGGCGCCCGGGTCGAGTTCGCCTCCTTCGCTAGTGCGGCTCTCAAAGAGGAGCGTGAATACTCAATCTATCTGCCGCCCTCGTATGGCAAAGGCCAGCAAAAGTATCCTGTCGTTTACTTCCTCCATGGCCTGAACAACGACCACACCAGTTGGACAGTCGATCGTTACGGCCAGCTTCACCTCCAATTGGACAAGCTCATCACAGAGAAAAAGATTCCCGAGATCCTGATGGTCCACCCGAAGGGCGACAACAGTTTTTATACGAACTATGCCGATGGCGAGAGAAACTACGAAGACTTTGTGACTGGCGATTTGATTCAGCACATCGAAAAATCCTTTCGTGCGAAGCCAGGGAACAGAGCCATTGCTGGGACGTCGATGGGTGGGTTTGGCGCGCTCAAAATAGCCTTCAAAAGGAAGGATCTCTACACTGCGACCGCTGCCCACTCTCCCATCGTCTTCCTGGTTGATCCTGCCCAGATGTCGGACCAAACCAGGAATAGCGGGCGCTTCGAATGGTTTACCCGCATGATCACTCCGATGTTCGGCAACCCTGTCAATATTGAACGCTGGCAGGCCAACAACCCTTTGGACCTTGCTAAGACAGCCGACCTGAAGGGCCTCCGCATCTATTTCGACTACGGCACCGCCGACCGCTACAACCAGAGCATTGGACTCGGACAGGGCGTAAAATCACTGGATGCCGTGCTGACCGAGCGCCAGCTCCCTCACACGTTTAGAGAGCATCCCAACGAACCTCACGGCTGGGAACTCGTTAGTTTGCACCTCGCCGAGTCACTGCTGTTTGTTTGTGAGTCGTTTCGCTAGCAAACTTTCCTAAACCCACCCACCGGGCACCTCATCGCCATGTTGTCGCTGCGCCTTCTTCTCTGTGCTTGCTTCCTTGCTGTTGCCTCTCCCGCTGACGCCCAGAAAACTTCCCTCTTGAATCAATCTCATGTTCCTTTGAAGCTCCAACCTTACTTGCAGAAGACAGGTAAGCAGTTTCCTCAAGAGACCTCCTCAGTGCCAGAATCCATTCTGCGAAAGCTCAAAGCTTCTCCAGCACGCTTCTGGACCAGCAGCCAAGGAGACCGCTGGTCTCTGACTCAGGATGGTTTTGAGGTAGCCACTAAGACGGGATACCGGATGAGCTACGGAAGAGTGAGTGGAATGCCCTACGGACCCGGCTCCTGCATCAGCGGGGACACCTCGGGGGCTGTCTGGATCTGTACTGATCGCGGCGCTGTGCGCTTTGACTTGAACGCCACAGGTAATGATCGCTGGCAGTTCTTCAACTCGCGGCGCTGGCTCTTGGACGACACGGTTGTGAACATCGTTGGGGATGCGGGCGGCAACATCTGGTTGCTCACAGCAACGGGAGTCGCCCGGATCGCCTTCCGTCCCATGACGCTGCTGCAGAAGGCTGATTACTTCGGGGAACGCATCCGGCAGCGCCACTGGCGGCACGGCATGGTCGCGTCGTCCACCTTGCTAACGCCAGGTGACGTCAGTTCGAATCAAATGGTCAGCAGTGACAATGACGGTCTTTGGACGGCGATGTATATGGCAGCGCAATGTTACCAGTACGCCACCACAAAGGCCCCGGAAGCGAAACGGCGCGCTCAGGCGAGTCTCCAAGCAATGATGAAGCTGGAGTCCATCACCGCCATTTCAGGTCTTCCCGCCCGCTCTTGGATACTCAATAGCGAGCCGCAACCGAGAGACGGTGAATGGCACGACACGCTGGACGGAACTGCGCGTTGGAAGGGCGACACAAGCTCGGATGAGATTGTGGGTCATATCTATGGCTACAGCGTCTACTTTGATCTGGTGGCCGACAAAACAGAGAAGAAACAGATTGCCGCCGTAGTTGACCGCATTGTGGGTTCTATCATGGACAACGGCTGGTATCTGCTGGATGTCGACAAAAAACCTACCACCTGGGGTAAGTGGTCCCCTGAATATTTCCACTCGCCCGATGGCCTCGGCCCAGCTGATGCTCCACTCAATGCTCTGGAAATCCTGTCATTTTTGCGAACCGCAAACCATATGACCGGAGATGACAGATTCTTGCGTGGGTATCGTGACTTGGTCGGCAACTTTGGCTACGACCGTCTGACCTTGCGCTACAAGGAGCACGGGAATTCACCCGACACGAATCATTCTGACGACGAACTGGCTGCCTTGCCTTACTATTGCTTGCTGAAGTACGAGACCGATGACGAACTACGCAAGACTTACCTGCGGAGCTTGACGCACTTCCGTGAAGTGGAGCGCCCTGAACGAAACCCACTGTGGAATTTCATCTACGCGGCGGCGACTGGCAGTCTAGATTTCAGCCGGGATGACTCAGTGTGGACACTGCAGAGAATTCCGCTGGACCTGGTTTCCTGGAATACGCTGAACTCCTTCCGATGGGACGTACAGGTTCGGCAGGACGGTGACCGGTTCCGCAGGCCGCAATCCCTGCTGCCGCTCCCTCCCGACGAGCGGGCCATTATGAAATGGAATGGCAACCCTTATGCACTCGACGGAGGCGGCAACGGCAGCCAGGAAGACGACGGGGCCTTCTTCTTGCTGCCGTACTGGATGGGAAGATATTATCGCCTTATTGAGGAATGAGGTCCGAGCAGGAAGTCTTGGCCTGCCGATGCGCCCAAACTCTACGGAATCCGCTGAGCGATGCGTTCCTCGCCACCGAGATGGAAGGTAAAGCTGGTCACCGTGCCCTCGGCGCCTACATTGAAGACAAGCTTGCCTGCGGTCCATCGCAACTGGAACTCTCGCTCTGAGCTCGGTACAAGTTCGACCTGCACTGAGCCAGAGAAGCTGGCCACAAGCTTCTGCCCGTCCCGCTTGATCTCATAAATCTCGTTGCTTTCGCCCTCTCGTCGGTACTTTCCCACAAAGCGGTCTAGCTGCGCGGTCTTCAACACCACAACCGGTTCGGCTTTGGTTTGAACTGGTCCAGGCTCGCTTGCTTCGGGCAGCTCACGCAGCCAGATGTTTCGGAATCGCACCGGATTTCCATGATCCTGCAGGGAGAGAGGCAGCTTGTCAGGATGGGCCGTGTATGGGGCGTGCTGCAGCCAATTGGTGGGACCCCATACTTCGACCTTGTCCTGCACAAGGACGCCGTTGTGCAGAACGGTAATCCGCGCAGGCTGAAGCAGCGAGCCGGTGCGGCTGAAACGCGGACGCCGGAAGACAATGTCGTAGGATTGCCATTCCCCGGGAGGGCGGGACGCGTTGACGAGTGGCGGGTACTGGCCGTAAACGGCTGCTGCCTGTCCATCGGCATAGGTTTCGTTCTGGTAAGAATCCAAAACCTGGATTTCGTACAGTCCCATTGGAAAGACGCCGCTATTCCCGCGACCCTGGCTCTTCCCCATCGGGGGTGTCGGCGCAACCCACTCTAGGTGCAGTTGCACGTCACCAAAGGTCTGGCGGGTGAAGATGTATCCGCTGCCTTTCACCGATTCCATATAACCATTGGCCACGATCCATTTCGAGGCGCTGCCGTCCTCTCCGCGCCACTGAGAGAGGTCACGGCCATCAAACAAGACAATGGCATCGGAAGGCGGCGGAATGGGCAACTTCTGATCTGCCGGCTTGATGATCGGCGGCTTGGGCCGCGTCATATCGTGAGCTTTCCACTGGGAAGGAGATTGGGAAAAGGCAAGGCGTCCTGAAAAGGTCGCCAAGAATACAAACAGGACCAAAAGTTTCATGGACGCGAACCTCAAAGTAGCAATCTCTCAGCAAAACAGAAGCAGCGCAAGCATCTGAGCGCCTCCTCGAAGAGGAGATCACCTAAATCCCAGTTTGGATTGCCTTTTCCATTGCTACGCAAAACTCATCGATTTCCCCTAGCGTGGTGTAGACGTTCGGGGTCACACGAATGCCTTGGAACTCCTCATGAGCAATCGGTGTAACGATGATCCGGTGCTTATCCCAAAGATGCGCGGTCAACTTGTTGGGATCGATCCCGTCAATGCCGACACATCCCAGCGCGCAAGCTTGGGCGGGATCGAAGCTCGTGTGGATGCGAACGCCCTTTTGACCTTCCAGCCGCCGCGCCCAGCGATTTTTGAGATAGCGCAGCCTCGCGGCTTTTCGCTCAATACCTATCCCTTCAAGAAATGTGAGTGCTTCGGCTATCGCGTTGTGATTTGCAGCCGGGTGTGTCCCAATCTCCTCAAACTTGCGGATGTCGTTGGCGGAGGAATCCGGAGCCGCCATCAACGGCCACAGCTTGGGAATTTTTGACTTTCTGACATACAGGAATCCCGTCCCGATCGGCGCCAGCAGCCACTTATGGAGACTGGTGCCGTAGTAGTCACAATCCAGGTCCGAGTGCTTGAACGGGAAATGCGCGTAAGCGTGCGCACCATCGACGATGGCCTCGATGCCTCGGGCGCGTGCCATCTGGCAAATCCGTTTCACTGGAAAAATCTGGCCTGAGAGGTTTGTAATGTGGCAGAAGTGAATCACCTTTGTCCTGGCGGTGATGGCGCTGTCGAAGCGTTCTGCCAGATCGTCGAGACTCTTCGGTGGCACCGGAAAAGGAATGAGCTTCAGGACAATGCCATCGCGCTTTTCACGCTGCCGCCAGGTGGTGAGCATGCGCGGATAGTCCTGGTTCGTGGTCAGAACTTCGTCCCCTGGCTTCAAATCCAAGCCAAGCTGGCAGATCTCCAGGGCCTCGCTGGCGTTGCGTGTGATCGCGATCTCTTCCTGATCACAGCCGAAGCTCGCGGCCAGCCGCTTACGAACGGATTCGATCTCCGGCTCGAGAATGCGCCACATGTTGTGGACTGGAGCCTGGTTGGAGAATTCCAAATACCGTCGCAGAGCATCGTGCACCACCCGCGGGCTCGGACAAACGCCGCCGTTGTTGAGGTTGACGTGAGTTCGGTCCAGCGTGAAAGCCTGCTGGATTTGGAACCAATAGTCCTCGTCGGCCGCCATCATCTCAAGCGACCGACTCGATGTTCCACTGGCAGCCGCAAGCACCCGCTCCAGGCTATCTTCGCGCAATGCCGCCAGGGTGGTCGCTCCGGCTCCCGTCAATCCTCTAAACCATTGCCGCCGTGTCCACATCAATGGGTCCATTTCTCACCTCCATCCCTGGGCTTTGCTTACTTCCCTCCCATAATCTCGCCGTGGGGCTTCTTCATGGTAAGTTCCTTAAAAACAACTTCCACCTGGCCTGCCAGAAAATCACCGGACCAGTTCTTCACGGATGCCGGCAGCTGCAGGCTCGTCGTGGACTTGTCGCCCTTCTTCACGACCAACTCTTCCAGCTTCGTGCCGCCTTTGACCGCGTCACCGATCGCTTTGCGCAGCTCAACAAAGAACTGCCTTTGACCGTCAATGACCTCTGTCCCTCCTGGGATGCCGTGTCCAGGCAGCACCGTCGCCGCCTTCAGCTTCTTAACCTGATCAATGACATTCGGCCAGTTCGCAGAGTTGCCGTCGCCCATGTAATTGTAGGGGCCGTTTACGATTGCGTCTCCCGTGCAGACGATATTTTCCTTCGGGAGATAGACGAATCCATCGCCGCGAGTGTGGGCCCAACCGAAGAAGTGGAACTCGACGCGGCGTGTTGAGTCTTCCAGCACAAACTGCTTCTCTTTGAATGTCTGTTGGGGTGGCTCCGCCGTTGCAAGGTTCAACGCGCCGACGTCTTTCCGCTCCTTAGCCGTGTCCTGCCAGCGTTTTGGTTCGTAACGCTTCATCTCCTCGGCAACTCCCACGTAGGCCAGCGTTGTGGCACCAAGCTTTGTCCAGATTGGATTGCCGTAGGAATGATCGCCGTGGTGATGTGTGTCAAAGACATACTTCACCGGCTTCTGGCTGGTTTTTTTGATTTCCGCCAAGCAAGCCTGGGCCCCACTGGGAAAATTAGCGTCGACGACGATCAAGTAGTCTTTCATCTCGATCCAGATGTTGTTGCAATGACCTTCCTTCAGAAGGTCACCCTCCCGGAACCAGACGCCAGGAACGATTTGCTTGACGTTGCCCGGAGTGGCTTCCATTGGCGTGCGAGAAGTCAGCAGCCAAATAATACTCAGAGCAAGCAGCAAGCCTGAGGACAGCAGCACTTGAGATCGCTTCATCGAAGAACCTCCGTATCTGTTTGAAGCACAAAGAAGGCAAGAAATGGGCGTGAGACCCTAGGAAGTGTGCCCACTAGGGTAAGCATCGTTGAGCTTGAGTTTTTTGAAGGCCGGCTTCTCATGTTCCGCTCTATCGATTCAGTTCCAGCCACAGCGCCCGGTAGTATCGCATGAACCGGACTGGGTCAGCGTTGCCGTCGACTTCTGCAAGGGTGTACCGGCTGAATCCAGCCTTCTTCAGCAGACCGAACAACTCGCGCCAGGGATATTCTTTCTTCCACAGTTCGTTGATGTGGACGCTGCGAAGCCAAGGTTTGAGCAGCTCGAAGTTTCCTGCGACAGAGCCGTTTTCAACGTCCTCCGGATTAGAGTTCCAGCAGACGCCCACCATCGGATGATCCGCCACTTCCATCATCCGCCGCACCCGCGAAGGAATGTTCGACTCGAGCCCATGCACTTCCAGCCAGATCTCGACACCGTAACCCTGGCCCTGTTGCCCACACTCTCGGAGCGCGTTGCCAATTTGTTCGAGCGTCCTCTCCTCCGGCACTTCCTTTGGAATGCCATTCGGCCTCACCTTAACTCCGATAGCACCAATGTCGTGAGCCAGTTCGACAAATCGCTTGGTTTCCTCGATATTCTTTCGGACTGTCGCAGCGTCGGGCGAATGGTACTCGCAAGTCGATCCCAGGCTCAGGATGTGGACCGGGCTGTTAATAAACTGGTCTCGCACGTCCACCCGCTGCTCTTTGGTGAGAGAAGGTTCGACGCCGTGCTTGTGAGTCGTCCTCAACTCCACGGCTCCAAATCCCGCCTGAGCACAATTCTTGATGATCGTGGGGATATCCCAGTCTTTAGCTAGGTTGTAGGTCACGGTGCCGAGCATGAAGCCGCCACCCAGAAGAGCAGGATTCGATGTTTGAGGAAACATTGAAGGTTCGAACTTCATACTTCGCACCTTGTTACGGCCGGATCACAGTCCCATCGCGTCGTCGAGTGGTGCCCCAACTGTAGTCGAAGTTTCTGGACCCCGTCGGAAGCGGAAATTTCTTGGCCAATTCTTCGTCTACTTCAATGCCGTGGCCTGGAACCTCATTGGCGTACAAATAGCCATTCTTGGTTTCGGGACAGCCCTTGAAGACTTCCGCAGTCTCTTTGGGGAAGCGCCCGCCCTCGTGAATGCCAAAATTGTAGCTGGCGAGTTCCAGAGCCAGCTGCGTTGCGTGGGCAACAGGGGAAGCGTCGCCCGGGCCGTGCCAGGCGGTTTTAACGCCAAAGAACTCGCAAAGGATCGCCACTTTGCGAGCCATGCTGAGGCCGCCGATCTGCGAAATGTGGGTGCGGATGTAGTCGATCAAGCGGTTGGCGACGAGCGGCACATGTTCGTGCATTGTGTTGAAGAGTTCACCCATGGCGATGGGAGTAGCGCATTGCTGGCGAACCAGCCGGAAGTGTTCGTTGTCTTCCGGAGGGAAAGGGTCCTCAATGAAAAATGGCCGGTACTTTTCTAGTTCCTTGCAGAGATTGACCCCCTGGTTGAGCGTCACGCGCTCATGAATGTCGTGAAGCAGCTCCACCTCGTCACCGAGTTTGGCGCGGCAGTGCTCAAAGAGCTTCGGCAGCATCCTGCAATAGGCAGCCGGTTCCCAGATGTCCTTGGGATCGGTAGGCCCCGCGTCTAGTTCCTCGTCTGCACGACGGTTGCGCGGAGCCGCGCCATAGGTTGCCAGGCCCGGGATGCCGGACTGGATGCGAACATGCCGGTATCCCATCTCCATTCCCCGTCGGGCATTTTCTTCCAGTTCCTGAAAATCCCGCCCGCTGGCATGGTAGTAACAGTCTGCGGCGAAGCGGCACTTTCCTCCCAGAAGCTGATAAAGCGGCATGTTAGCCCTCTTACCCTTGATGTCCCAGAGGGCCATGTCGACCCCGCTCATGGCATTGAACATAGCAGGGCCGTTGCGCCAGTAGGAGCTGACATAGGCAGACTGCCAGATGTCCTCGATCTCATCCACGTTGCGGCCAATCAGGAACGGCTTCAGATACTTCTCGACAGCGGTCTCGACGACATAGGCACGCTGGGTCCAGGTGGCACAGCCCCAGCCGTGCAAGCCCGGCTCACTGGTCTCAACCTTGACCACCACCAACCGAATGCGGTTAGGCGCAGTCAACACCGTCTTAATGTCCCTGATTTTCAGCGACGGCAGCCCCTTGGTAGATGCCGGTTTCTCCTGGGCCCAGAGCGGAGCCAGAGGGCTCCGCGGCGAAAACATGGTGGAACCGCCCGCCACGGTTCCGGCGGAAATCCAGCGCAGCACATCGCGTCGTTCCATGAGTGCTCTCCTTGAGAGTGGCGTGGAATCAGCAGAGGTTATGACGAGAAAAACGGGGTCATCCTATGCAACTCGTCCGGGGAAGTCAATTCGGGAGTAGGGCGCCAAGAAGGGGAAGGTTAGGCACACAACAACAGTGGAGAGGGAGTTCACAAATCAAGCCGCTGCGAACTCGACACACGGAGGCAAGATTGTTTCGGATTGTCTGCGTGGTGTGAATTTTCCGGCTGAAAGAAGGAGAATTACTTGCCCTCGACTGCTGTGACCCTCAATGGATCATTCATTGAATCGGGCGGCGATTAGTTGCTTCCCTGAAGCGTCGGACTGAATTCGCACCACCATCGCGCTGGCAATGTGATGGGGAGGGAAGGTTTGACTGGCAACAATCTCAGTCGATACGTGAGAGTTGAGCCACAGCGGCCGATTCAGGTAGAAAGAGAGACCTTCTTCATTGATGTCGCGAAGTTCCGCTTCTTCTTCAAAGGCCAGGCCGTTTGCATCAACGCCTTTTATCCGAAGTTGACAGCGTTCCCTTTGACGAGCAGCGGCTCGCCCTTCATTTCGCATTAGCAAGCTCCAAGACTAAAGAAAAAACCATCGGGCGAATCAAGTGTGCGGGGTGATAATGCTTAAAAAACGCCGTCGTGAAAATCATTGGCTCAATCGCACGATTTGATTGCGAATCTGCTGAAACGCAGCGTTCAGCTGGGTGGCATCACCGGCAAAGAAATATTTGCCCTCAGGTTGGCTGGACCGAAAGTCCGGGGAACCTGCGTCATTGGCGACTCGCTTGAGAATGTTGTCGCCGCGTTCCATGGCGGCACCGCCCGCCAGGGTCAGTAGCGGGCCCATGCCGAGGGTGTAGATGCGAATCGGATAGGCGCCGCTGTTGTCTGTGCGAGCGGCATTGGCTATGATCTCGACCAGGTTTCGAGCCGCGTTGTTCACGTCGCGAACTGTATTGTTGTTTGACGTCCGCACCGGTCGGTTGCCTCCCACTAGTGTGCCATCGTACAAGTTAAACTGAGTTGGAATTCCGGCTGACGAAGGGCTGGGGTGATAGCTCTGGGTCGGCAACCCAGTGATCCGTGGTGTTCCCGTCGTCCATTGCAGGTCGATATTGGTGCTGCGAGTGGACGATCTGTTACCCGACCAGGCCGATACCTGGCCTGGGCTACCGGGCGTTCCGAGGGTCACCGTAAGAGCAGTGATGTTGGGGTCGTCGACGCCGTCACTCGTACTCGAAGTACCGCCCATCTCTGGAAAGTCCAGCGTGTTGATCACGCCCTGAGTCGCGTAGCCCGGAGAAACTCCAAAGGTCCCGGACCAGGAATTGGGAAACCCATCGGTGAACAACACAATCACACGCAACCCAGACTGGCTTCCGGACGGGACCCGTCTTAGCTCGTCCCAGCCTCGATACAGCCCTTCTGACATCACCGTGTACCCGCCAAGCGCAGCAGACGAAATGTGCGAGTTAATTGAGGAACTGTTGAACCCGCGGCCGATGCTGATCGGATCGAAGACAACAGTGTTCGATGAATACATGATCATGGCGATCCGATCCTGCGACGGATCGAAGAGGCCGACGAATTGCGACGCGGCACTCTGAACCGCCGGCCAGTCGCTGCCGATGGAACCTGACCTGTCGATCACAAATGACATGTCGATCAGACGCCGAGTGGCCTGACCGGAGCTGGCCACTGTGAACTGCTGCCAACCGAGGATTTTCATGAACGTGGTCGGCAGCACTGCGTTGGAACTGACATTGATTATGTTGGATCCATCCACTGTGGTTTGAAAGTTCAGAGTTGGTGGATTCTGAACAGAGGTCACACCCAGATGACCGTTCGGAAAGTTAGCATTGAAAATCTTGTCAGCTTCAGCGCGGGCAGCCGCCTGGCCATTGCCGATCACTCGGGCGGCCGCCAGGGCTGCTCCATCAACCGATTTGGCCAAATGCGCCTGAACCACGTAGCCGCGCCCTAAGTCAACAGTCAATCCCGCTAGGGCGAGCAACACAAACATCATCCCGGCAAGATAAAACAGCACGAATCCCTTGTCGTTTCGAAGCCTTTCTAACCGGCGTATTCGTTTACGGCACATTAGAGGCGGTTGGCTCGCCATCATGGATCTCCTCGTGGTCCCAGGACTTGTTTGCTCATGCGTCCCAGGTCACACCTCAAAAGTAGGCTGACGCGTAGAGATTCGTCGGCAGCCTGGGTCCGAAACGCTCAAACGGGGTAATCAGATCGTGATGGGTGTACACTTCAGTGACGTAGACTGACTGTCCTGCGCTGAGAGTCAACCCATTGGGCAGCGCACCTACGATGCGGACGCGCGAATCGTTGTCGGGATTCTGAGCGCTGTAGTTTGGAGCTCCGCTGTAGGCGCTGCTAACGGGATCGCCCAGCACACTGCCCATACTGAGTGTCCCTACCACGCGGCGTTGTGCAATGATCGGTTGGTTAAGATTGGCGCCGCCGGTGCCAAGTCTGATGACCGAGAGAATGAGCTTCCCATCTGCATCGAAAGTAATCGGCGGCGTCCTGGCGGCCTGCAACGCATTCTCCGCCTCTTGAAGGGTACCCTGGCGAGAAATCAGGTTCGATCCTTCGCGGGCAAGCCTGGTGATGATGTGCTTCTCATAGAGAGCGTAGCCGAGTTCGATGACACCTAAAACCAACATCAGGAGAAGCGGCATGACCATGGCAAATTCCACCAGGGTCTGCCCCCGCTGACGCGAGTTCCAACCCGCTGGAACATTCATCCCAAGTCGCCCCTCAGCAAGCTGTGATGTGGTTGCACTCTTCATTTCCGTCTCCTGAAAACTCAAGTCGTGAGAAACGTTCCCGAGCTGCGTTACAAATCCCAGTCTCGTTCCCTAGGATGAGGGGAAAGGTTCGTTCTTCATAGTTGACGAAACGCTCAGTTGTATCTGCCCGCCTGTCAAGAAGGGACGAAGCATCGGCGTGAAGGCACGCCACGGATAATTCACCGTCACCCGGATTATTTCGTTAGAGGTGCCGGTGCCGGATGTTCCCTGAGTCACGTTGTAGAACTGGAAGGCTGCATCGTCAATGGTGAGTGTTGGTGTTGCTTGCCGCATGGCGATCTTGATCGATTGCTCGCGGGAAAATTTTTGCCCAGGATTGCCAGGATCATCCATTGCTTGCCCCGTGACGGCATACCGGGTTGCCTGACTCACCCCATTCTCCAAGGCCAAATAGACGTACAGCAAGGCGCTGAAGTCCACCATGGCAAACGTGAGAGAAAGCAGCAAGGGTAAAACCATTGCAGCTTCAACGAGATTGGCGCCTTTTGAAGACTCCCATCCGGAGCCACGTCGATTGAGTTTGATCTTCATGTAGGTCTCCCGCAATTAGACGTTCTGTCGTGATTCCTAGTGCATGTGAACTACCAAAATCGGACGTACCTGCCTGTTCTCCATGGGGGTTTCAGCTTCAGCCCTCAAGACATGAGGCTTCGGCCCTTTTCTCGGAGCGTGTCCCGAGATTTCATATAGATTTCATACGGGTAACTCCCGCGCTGTTACATTCTGGCAACTGGTCGCCCAAAATTCTGCCTATTTCATCGCGATCTGACCGCCTTCAGCGTGACCTCCTGCGAAAGTACCCACGTTTCTTCAGTCAGAGCAAAGACAAGATCCTTACGGCGCGAAAACCTGCTTGTAACCGAGGTTCACAATGTCTTGGAAGCGTGGCGTACCCGGGGGAATGAAGTCCGGATTCAGAAAGTCGGTGTCAAAGTCGTACGAACGCGTTGGAGCCCCGTAAGTGGAAGCTGTTGACAATCCGTGTGGCGCGACATTGTATTGGGCGAAATAGAGGCTGACGAGTGACCCCAGGTAGTAATGCGTGTTTCCAGTCCAGCGTTCAAGGTAGCGCATGAACGTGGCCGTTCCGCCATCAGTGCCAATGTGGGCGTCGGTACTCCAGGGCGCGTCTGTCTTGAGGAAAGCACGGTTTTTCCCGGCCGCGATGGCGCAGCGATGGTAGGTCGTTGTGCCCGTGCGGTTAGTAGCTGTTGTGGAGTTAGTAAAGCTGTTCTGGTTGCTCCAGTTGTTAGAAAGGGTTGTGACCGCATCGGCGATGACTCCCGCGGCGGAATGAGGATTCCCAAAACCGCTGTTGTTGGCGTTGTAGTTGCCGCGAATGTAGGCACCATTTTCGACGGCTACGGTGAATCCGCCTGTTCCTCCTGGCCGAACTGGAACATTTCCAAGCGACCCATTGATGAGCATCAATCCATGGCGTGCGCCTGTGACACGATTCTTCCGGGCGACCCCGCCGCTCACCCGATAAATTGGGACGTCATAAGTAGTGCTGTCGGTTCCCTGCGCTAAGGTGCTAAATCCATCCCCTAAATTGGCGCGGCCATAGATGTCCAGCACGCCGTTTTGGTTGACGTCTTCAGCGGCGTACAAAACACTGTCAGGCGTTCCCGTGCTGTCGCCTGGGTTAATCACATCCTCGAAGCCGTATTCCCCGACACGAACACCACCCGTCGTCAACATGCCGCGCCGGTCTGAGAAATACAGAACGTAACCATTCTGAGAAGTGCTTTCGACCAAGGTACCCGTGGTGCCGATGGTCCCTGCAAGCCACTTCTTTAGGTTGCCCACATCCAGCTCAGGCGTGTTCATGATGCCGCCAACGTTACAGTTGCCATTGCTGCCACCGGGCCGCAGTTCGCCCTCACGAGGATCGTACATGTTCGTCGGAAGCCAGTTGAATCGGGCATTCCAGGTGGCTGTGGTTTCGCCCAAGGTTATATCAGCCAGGTCGCCGTTACCGTTAACATCTCTCTGCAGCTGAAAAATCATGATGGCGTTCGGATGAACGCTGTTCGGGATGTTGGTCTCCGTGTCGACCTTTGGCACCGCCAGACCGCGCGCGAAACCTAACTCCAGCCACTCCTGGGTGACGGCAACATAGGTGCCATCGGAGCGGCGTGCTTCCACGCGCAGAGCTCCCTTAAGGAGAGGCCATCGGTATCCGGAGCCCTCGACAACCGCTCCGCCGGACACAGGCTGGACAATCCACTCTGGGTCGACTGCTGTTGCGGCGTTAACCAGCGTGTTCGTTCCCTCAGCAAAGTAGGTTCTGTTGGTGGCATCAGGCACGGGAACGCCGGTCGTATAATCAGGTCCTCCGCTATTGCTTGCGTTCTCTAGCCAGATGTTGCCTGGATCCGAGGCACCGCCCGGCAGGTCGGCCTTGTCATCATCCAATAGGACTCGGATTTGAGCGAGATTGTAGTGGCGCGACCGCCCAACCGGAGAGCTGGCACTCTCGCCCGTTGGCGGGCGGCGGATGATCTCGATCGGTTTCAGCGTGCTGTTTACGAATGGCAGCGCAAGCACTTTGGCACCGGTGGAACCACTCGTTACCCAGCTGTTGTAGGTATTGGTCGACAGGTTGTTCCAGCCCGCGATGACAGAGCCGTTAGGAGGCACTGCCGTATAGCTGCCTTCCGTCTCGGTCAAGTCGCGACAGTTTGGTCCAGCGGTGTTGGAGTTGCATCCTCCGGCCGCGGTTGGAAACAGCACGTCACCGGTCCAGCCCATAGACACCGTGTTGTTTCGGTTCTGCATTTCGGCTCGAACTACTTGCACTGCCGCCGTCACTTTGGAGCGAAAGACGATCTTCTGGGCGGCTGGAGTGTGCATGTAGAGGCTGCCATTGGTGTGTACTCGCCCTGTCGAGACATAGCCTTGCGAAGGGAAATATGCCAAATCCGTGTCTGAAAAAGAGGCAAACTGAAAGACCGGGATAAGGGCCAACTCGACATCACGAGTCATGCGCACTTCGGCCCCATTGCCGGCCCGCGCTGTGGTGGCCAGGGTAATCGGCAACAATTGTGCCACCAGGCCCTGGTTAGGTCCCGATGAGATCGTCCTGACCGTGTAAGTCGGGGTCCCTGAAACGTTGGGGACTATGAGTTGGTACTCTGGAAACGTGTATCCGGTCAGCGTCGGTGGCGTGCTGCCCACAGCCTGGATCTGCGATACAGAGGGCGTCTGGTTGCTCAGAAACAGGTTGTTCAAGTCCACCATCATCTTTTCCATGCCCGCCTCGGCCGTGTAATAGACCTGCGTATTCTCGAGGTCGGTGGTGTGCGTTTGCGTCTCAGAGTTGGCCAGGAAGACAATGGCTACGGAGAATGCCGAAAGTATCACCAGCATCAGCAGAGCCGCCACGAGGGCGAAGCCATTGTTGGAAGAGCATGCTGCTTTCATGACGACCTACCTCCTGAATTAGACGAATCTCAACTTGCGCTCGAAATCAGACCTCAAGCGCGCTCACCTCGATTTTGCGCCGGTCTCAGAGCAGCCGGTCCTAGGGAGCGAAAACCTGTTTGTAACCAAGGTTCACCACGTCTTGGAAACGCGGTGTGCCCGGAGGAACCTTGTTCGGATCCAGAAAGTCCGTGTCGAACTGGTAGTTTCTTGTTGGCGGCGAATAGGCGCCTGAACCAGGAATATAAACGCTGTTATTGTACCGGGCATAGTACAGACTCACCATCGAACCGCTGTAATAGTGAGTCTGGCCACTCCAGCTTTCGAGGTAGCGCATGTAGTTGTGGGTGCCGCCATCGGTTCCGATATCCGTCGACGTATCCCAGGCTGGATGTGCAAACGACTTGTTCTTGCCCCCGCAGATGGCCACTCGATGATAGGTGGTCAGAGCAGGCCTTCCGCTGGCACTGGTAGGATTTAAGAAGCTGTTACGGTCGCTCCAATTTCTGGAGAGTGTCACTACCGAGTCGGCAACGACTGCGGCGGCAACGTGCCCCGCTGTCACAAACCCGCTGTTGCTTGCGTTGTAGTTCCCTCGAATGTGGACCGGGTTTTCACTAACCACGGTGAAGCCGCCAGCCCCGCCAGATGCGCTGGGAAGGTTGCCCAGCGAGCCGTTGACCAGCTTGAGAGCATGGCGCGCTCCGGTGGGCCGGTTCTTCCGGGCGATTGCGGGCGAGACGCGAGTTCTGGGGTTGTCGTTGGCGGTGTCACCGCCTTGGGCGCTCGCGATGAACCCGTCTCCTAAGTTTGCTCTGCCATAGACATCGAGCGTTGCGTTGTCGTTGACGTCTTCAGGGGCGTCCAGCACACCGTTAGCCGCCCCGGTCGAATCGGACGGGTTAATCATGTCCTCATAGCCATACTCCCCATTTTTCGGCCCTAGCTGTCCGCGCCGGTCTGAGAAGTAGAGGACGTAACCGTTCTGCGTGACGCTGTCGACCGTGGAACCGTTTGTGCCGATGGTGCCTGCCAGCCATCGCTTGAGATTGCCGACGTCCAGTTCAACCATGTTCATGATGCCGCCCAAAGCGCAACTCGTGTTGGAGCCGCCAGCGCGCAACTCGCCTTGTTGCGCGTCATAAACGTTGATGGGAAACCAGCTGTTCACATAACTCGACCCGATGAAGCTGGCTGTCTCAGCGACATATGATCCACTGACGGCGGCGTCCGCCACGTCTCCGTCGTTGTTACGATCCGCCTGCTGTTGAAAGAGAAGAATAGCGTTGGGGTGAACGCTGTTGGCGACACCTGCTTCAGAATTGGGGGCACTCAAGCCTCGCGCAAAACCCAGCTCAAGCCACTCCTGTGTGACGACCGCCCAGCCAGTGCTCTGGCGCACTTCCACGCGCAGAAAGCCGTCGATCAGGTTCCACGAGGTACAGCCGGTTGCGCCAGGCGTTGAGGGTGGAATCCAGTCGATGTCCGTCACCTCTGTGCAAGAGCCGCCGGTGTTGGTCGCAAAATACTTGCCTTCGGCAAAGTAGGTGTTCAGTGCGCCGGGCACCGGCACGCCGGCTGCGTAAGGGCCCACGTTGGCCAATTGAATGTTGTTGGTGCCAAGCTGCGCGGAGCCGCCCGGCAGCTCGTCCACGGTGTCGGCGAGCAAGATTCGAATCTGGGCGAGATTGTATTCTCGCGCCAAACCGATGGCTGTGGTCGGATCCTCACCCGCAGGAGGACGGCGGATAATCTCAATCGGCGTCAAGGAACTATTGACGAAGGGCAGGGCGAGGGCCTTGGCGCCGGTTGCTCCGTTGACGACCATGCTGTTATACCGGGTTGTAGAAATGCTATTCCAGCTGCTGTTGACGCTGCTGGTCGGTCCCTGGACTCGGCTGCCTTCATTCAGAGCCAGGTTGATGCAGGTAGAGCTGGCGACACCTGCGTCGCAGCCGCCTATGCCCGTAGGGATATAGGCGGCCCCGTTCTGAGCCGTGGAGGCCAGCACGGTCCCATTAGCCTGTTCGTAGCGAATGACCTCTTTTGCGGCGCTCAGCTTGCCTCGAAAGAAGCAACTGACAGGGTCGTCAGCCGCCAGAAAGAGGCTGCCGTTGGTGTGGATTCGACCCGCGAAAGTGATGTTCCCGCCAGGAAAAAAGCTGAGGTCGGTATCGGAAAACATGCCAAATTGAAAGACGGGAATTAGAGCGAGCTCAATATCACGGGTCATTCGTATTTCGGCCCCGTTTGCAGCTCGCGCCGTCACGGCGAGCGTTATGGGCAGCACCTGAGCTATCAGTCCCTGGTTTGGCCCGCCGGAGATTGTGCGCACGGAATAAGTCGGGACTCCCCCAGTGTTGGGAACAATCAACTGATACTCCGTATATGAATAGCCCGCGAGCGTCGGCGGTGTGGCGCCCACAGCCTGGATCTGGGACACGGAGGGTGCCTTGTTGGCCAAGAACAAGTTGTTGAGGTCCACCATCATTTTCTCCATGCCCGCCTCGGCCGTGTAATAGACCTGCGTGTTCTCCAGGTCGGTGGTGTGCGTTTGCGTCTCGGAGTTGGCCAGGAAGACAATGGCTGCAGAAAAAGCCGAAAGTATCAGCAGCATCAGCAAAGCAGCCACTAGCGCAAAACCTTGGCTGAAATGGTGCTTTGTTGTCATAACATCAGGTCCCTCAAACATAGCGGTCATTAAAGCTCAAGTTTCTAACACTCACCGAAGTCCTCGCACTGAAGCGGTCATATTCGCCCGTGTGGGCCTCGCGCCGGGGAGCTCGAACGTTGATCGAAACGTTGACTTTACGGATCTGGTTGGGGACCCCGCCAGCAGCGGGCAGATCAGACGTCGCTGCCAAAGTAGCATCGTCGAAAGTGTCGTAAGTGATTTGAAGGTTTTCCACGACTTCAGCTACCGGCACCGGAGGATGAGCACTCACCTGGCGCATCAGGCGCATCGTTGAAGACTCGATAAAGTAGGAAATCACGAAGATGCGGTAAGCGGTGGTAGGTGGAAAAATACCGGAGTTTGAGATCGACGCGATGCTCCCGACAGAAATGGTTGACTGGTTGTAGCTGAGCGAATCGCCGTCAGCAAAATCGATTTGATTGGCGCCGCTGTTGACGGTGGTCACCACGCCCGCAGCGCAGCCCAGGGAATTGCAAAGCATCAGCACGTCATTCGCTTGAATGTTGGCGGCCCCGCCCGCCTGCGTGGTGATCTGGGTGCCCGCGGTGTTCACGCTGGCCAGTGGGGCCGCGCTGAGCGTTGTCAGATCTGGATCCCGGTAGACCAGAGTAACCATGTCGGTCGCGGCACCGCCGATCGTCGGCCCGATGCCGTCACCGGGAGTGATGGCATACATCCGGTCGTCCGTGAGATAGGCCCACGTGCCGCAAGAAGAGGCGGAGCAGCCGCGTTTTGGGTCGGTCGATCCCGTCCCTGTTGGCAACTGGATGCCACCGTCCGCGAAGCCGGTACTCGCAATGCTGAAATCCTGGGCCATCAGGTTCAGTGCAACCCGGGCATTCTGCTGCATCTCGGCGCGCTGGGTAGCCACTGAATTCATGTTTACACCCTGACGAAACAGCTCCATTACGCTGCCCATGATCAGGGAGCTAAGCGCCAGCGTGACCAGCATTTCCACAAAACTGAACCCCTTTTCCGGTTGCGTTTCTTCTAGCCGTCTCACGTGCCCTCCGGTTTCTCGCTCTTAGCGAAAGCGGGAAATGTATGATGTGACCTGATAATCGCGAACAAATCCACGAGTAGGACTGTAGCGCATCGTGACTGTGATCTGGCGAAGATCAGTGCTCAGTGTTGTTATGGCAATCTGTCGTTGGAATTGGCTTAAGGTCGTTATTGTATCGTCCGACGTACCCAGGAGTCCGTCTCTGCCTGCCAGCACCATGGTCTCTGCAGCACCATCGTCAGCCGTACCCACCAGGCCGTCGGTGCCTGGAACCTTCAATGGCTGGAGCCCGGTGAGAAAAATCCCACTGTTGTCGGTGCCCTGAATCTGGTCGAACGTCACCTGGGCGGTGTTGCGTGCCGTGAAGATGCTCTCAATCGCTTCGCGCGCCTTTTGCTTAGCGACGAGGTTCTGTTCGGCGAACCGCATCGAGAGCAACGCATGTCCAAAGAGTGACAACACTCCCATCAGCCCGACTAACATCACGACGGTGGCAATCAAGAACTCCACCATGCCAAAGCCTTCTGCGCCATTCGTCGACGTGCTTTGTGTTGTTTGGAAGTTTTCTATTTTCATTCCCAGATCCATGTTGACCCGCTTTTGGTGTATCGAAATCCCTTGCTGCGCCCCGTGCTGCCGAACAGAGTCACAGCCCGGGTCGTCTCGATCCGCCCGGCAATGCCCATGTAGACAACGCCGTTACACAGGTTGGTGGAACCATCAACTCCAGCGCCTTGTGGGGTGAAGTTCACCGAGCCACCCGAGCCACAAAACGTAAAGACTGCACTCGTCGAGAAGCCGTCCGGTTCGGTGCTAATAGAGTTTCGCGTGAATAAGACATCCGAGGGCAATGTGATCTGGCTAACCTGAACGTTGGGATTGCCGCCGGTCTCAATGCGAGTGACCGTAAGGGTTCGTGGCGAGGTGAAGGTCACATTGTGGGTGCGACGCTGGTCCATGGCGAGTTGCCGGGCTCGCCGCATCTCTCCAACCACGCTGACCAACGCGGTCTGCACACGGCTTTCCCGCAAGGCGCTTTCGATGCCGGGCACGGCCGCCGAGGCTATGACAGCCACAATCGCAATGGCAGCCACTGCCTCCAGAAGGCTGAACCCGCTCTGGTCTACCCGTTTCACTTTTGTCATTCTCAGCACTCCTTGTGTGCCTCACCTCCCGGGTCGCTGGCACACCTCACCCACGGGTGGCAGATCTTCCTTTTCGGCCCGTCTGACCGAGACTTTAGAAGCGCTGACGCTAGGGCCTACAGGCCTTGATCTCCGATTTCCAGCTGAACAAAAGTGTCACGTAACTTGATTGCCAAGTCTCCTTCGGACACTTCCAACACCGTTGAATGCAGCTCGGCATCCAAAGCCGAAAGCCGATTCCCGCGATGCAAACAAGGCTCTTCCCAGCAGCTGAGGAAGCCCCGTTGCCACGGTTTGTCACTCAGCCGCGACAAAAACTGGCACACGTGAGGCGCCTTCGGCACCCGACAATTTTTGAACTGTCTCTCTCGTGGAGGGCACTAGCGCCAAACTGACGCTGCTACAGGTCTGAAGAATGAAGAAGCAACTAGTGGGATTCGTCGGACTGGGCTGCCAGTGGAACTCCGAGGCGGGCCGATTCGATAGCGCGGAAAGCCAGTTCGCAAGACTTCAACGATTCTTCGAAGGAGACGGCTGGAGCGTGCTCCTGGCGGATACAATCGATGAAGTGACTGACTTCCGCGAAGTAAGGGTCATTGGAGTGGTCCGACTCAGGCAAGGAAATGCGCGACTCTGGCCCGCTCCGTGGCTCAGTTGTGGAGACAACGTTGATGTTGGAACAGGTGAGGTTGTCGTAATGAAGCATCCCCAGGCTTCCACAAATCTCGACGCTTTGGTGGAAGCTGCCGACCGGATGCGCCCAGCTCCCTTCGATGTGAGCCAAAGCCCCTGAAGCGAGTTGAAGGTTCAGTAGAGCGTAGGCCAATTTCCCAGCCTGTGTTCCAGTCACGCACTTCGCACAGACTTGCTCCACTTCGCCGAAGGTCCAGCGCAGAAAATCCAGGTCATGGATGAGCAGGTCGAGAATGACGCCCCCGCTCTGATTCAGATCCGCAAACCAGGACTCAGTGCCTGGGTAGCCGACGCAGCGTGAGAGCCGCACCATACCTACCTGCCCAACTTCTCCTGCCAGAACACGCTCACGCAGCCTGCGGTACTCCCAGAAAAACCGCAGCACCTGCCCAACCATCACCGTTTTCGAATAACCGGCCAGGAGGGTGCGAATGATTCCAGCCATCGGCGGATTCAGAGCCAGCGGCTTTTCGCAGAAAACGTGCTTCCCCGACTCAACAGCTGGCTTCAGTGTTTCCAACCTGGTGAACGTTGGCAGGCAGAGAACCACGGCATCCACGCGGCGATCATCGAAAATCGGATTCATCTGGTCCAACGCCACGGCACCACACTCCTTGGCAAGCGGTTGCGCATGCGCCAGAGTTCGGCTGTAGACATATTTGATGGAGACCCCAGAAATCTCCCGAAATGACTTTGCCAAGCGCTTTCCCATGTTGCCGGCGCCGAGAATAGCGATAGACAGCAGCGCATTCTCGATTGCAGGCTGCGAATTTCTAAATCCGGACTGACGGGCCATCTCAGGTTTCCGATCGTCGAGTTGAAGTCTCAGATTTTCATATCAATGCATGGAGTCATGCATCCAGTTCCGCGCTCACAGTGTAACCACTTTGCGCGTGGCCGCTGACCGGTACGCGGCTTCAACAACCTCCAAAGCGCGCAGTCCGTCCACACCAGTTGCCGAGATCTGCCCGGCACCCTGGATGGCCATCACAAAATTCTCCAGCAGACGCAAATTCAGTTCGCCGTCGCGGGACTCAACCAAATGCTTTCCAGCTGACTCCGAATAGTGGTTGATCGTCCAGGGGATTAGCTCCAACGCTAACACGCCCTCTGTCCCCACGATATCCATATTGACGTCTCCCCAAATCGGAAACGATTTGTTGGGACGTGACCAGCTCGTGTCGATTGTTACGAACACTTCGTTGCTCATTTCGAGAGTAAGCAAGCCCACATCTTCGACAGCCAGAGCGTGCAAACGCGTCGCGGCGTGCGCAAACACCTGTATAAACTCAGCATCGAATAGCCAGCGCAACGCATCGACAACGTGCACCGTGTGATCCATAACGGCGCCGCCACCGGATAGACTTCGGTCGACAAACCAGTCACCCGGCATCATTCCGCGATTTGTTGCTTTCACAGCGACGATCTGGCCGAGGCTGCCCTGCTGAATCAGCCGCTTGGACTGTTGGAGAGCCTCACTGAATCGCACCGGGAAACAGATTCCCAGCAGTGCGTCATGCGCTTGGCAGATGGCGAGCATTTCGCGAGCATCTTCGGTCCGAGTCGCGATCGGCTTCTCACAGAGAATTGGCACGCCTCTGCGGCCAAAGTCTAAAACCGTTTGCTTGTGCCGGCTATTGGCAGAACAAACAATAATGCCGTCAACCGCGTTGGTTGCAAGCAATTCCTGATAGCTGGCCGGCGTCGGAATGCCTTGGAGCAAATCCGCGTGAGCGGACAAACGCGCGGCGTCAGGCTCAACGACACCCACGACGTCTACGCCCACCATTCTTTTCAGACGGTCCAAATAGTGCGGGGCATGAACATGCTCGAAACTAACAATTGCAAGGCGCGTGTTCATTGCTCCTCCAGAGGTTGCGTTTGCGCATCCTACTCGCAGCAGCGCCGCAGTCTGGTTACTTATCCCGATCCAGAATAAACTGTGGAATGGCTTCGAGAGCCTCTTTGTACGGAGAAGGAGCAAAGCACTGTAGAGCGGCATGAGCGTTAGCTGCGAACCGGCCCGCCAAGCTGCGTGTCGTGTCTAATGTGTGGTACTTCTCCACGAGGGCCAGGATTTCCTTGGAAGATACGGTCTTGAACTCCTTTTCCTTGAGCACTGTTTCGATCTTCCTGGCCTCTTCAGGTGTGCATTGCTTCAGGGCGTAGATCAGCGGCAGCGTGAGTTTGCCCTCTTTGAGGTCACTCACAACCGGCTTGCCCAAAACCCTCTCTGTTGAGCTGAAGTCCAGAACGTCATCCACCATCTGAAATGCCAGGCCGACGTTCAGACCATAATCTGCCAGAGCTTGCTGCTTTCCGGCGTCCACCCTGCCCAAGACACCGCCAATCTGGGCGCAGCCTGCGAACAGATAGGCTGTTTTTCGTCGGGCAATGTCCAGCACATCGGTTTCTGTGATCCGCCGGCTACCGTTAAACGTCAACTGGATTAGTTCCCCCTCCACCATCTTCTGGGTCAGGTCGATCAGAATATCCAGAATCTGAAAATTTCTTTGCCGCAAAGCCACACTGAAAGACTGCATATACAGCCAGTCGCCCACAAGTACCGTTACCTGGTTCCCCCACTTCCGATTGACACTCGTCCGTCCTCGGCGTGTTTCAGCGCCATCGATGATGTCATCGTGAACGAGCGTCGCGGCGTGAATGAACTCGACGACTGCCGCCAGTTTGATTGCCGACGCATCCACTTCACCACTTAGCTTAGTGCAAAGCAGGAGGAGGCACGGGCGCACTCGCTTCCCACCGCTCTCTTGAAGGTATTTCCCAATATCGGAGATCGTACGAACCGGGGAGTCACTTTGCCGGGCGAACTCCTTCTCAACTTCCTGCAACTCAGGCTTGACCAGATTGAATATCTGCTGGGGGGTCACGGGTAACGAAGTGTGAAATCCGAAGTATGAAATTTGAGGTGCGAAGGTTCTGCGCTAAGCGCCACTCCGATACCCCGAATTTCGCTCAATTATTGCGATAGTTGGTGAATTGCATGTCGAAATCAAACTCACGCGCCTTCAGCATTTTGATCACTTCCTGCAAGGTGTCCCGATCCTTGCCGCCAACGCGGACGAAGTCACCGTTAATCGACGCTTGAACCTTCAGCTTGGAGTCTTTGATGATCTTGACGATGTCTTTGGCTTTCTCTGTGGGGATTCCCTGCTGCAGGTCCACTTCCTGCCGAACGGTGCTATCCGCTGCGGGAATGGCCTTCTTGTAGTTCAGGCTTTTCAGAGAAATTCCCCGCTTTACCAACTTCTGTTGAAAAATGTCGTTCAAGCTCTTGAGTTTGAAGTCGTCATCCGAGATCAGCACCAATTTGTCTTTGCCTTCCAGGTGGATCCTGCTTTTGCTGCCTTTGAAATCAAAGCGTGCCGTGACTTCTTTCATTGCCTGATTGATGGCATTGTCCACTTCCTGCATGTCGACCTTTGACACAATATCGAATGTATTTTGAGCTGCCATATTTGCCGTCCTTGCCTTAAAAATATTCTAATCAGCGTCGCCCAACAGCCGGAGATAGTTCTCCGCTGTTTGCCTTCCAATGCATTCCAAAGCCACATTTTTGAGCTGGGCCAGTGCCCTTGCGGTCTCCACCACGAAGGCTGGCTCGTTGCGCTTGCCCCGATGCGGCACGGGCGCCAAATAAGGAGAGTCGGTTTCAATCAATAGACGCTCTAAGGGCACTTGCTCAGCAACGTTGCGAATATTCTGCGCCCTGGGAAAGGTAAGCATCCCGGAGAAAGAAACGAAGAAGCCCATCTCGAGGCCAGCCTGGGCCAATTCCAAAGACCCGGAATAGCAATGGAGAACCCCGGACTTCCCAGTCTTGCGCCAACGCTGGCTGAGGATCTCAAGGGTTTCGCTTTCCGCTTCACGGGTATGAATAATGACGGGCAAACAGGCGTCCGCTGCCAGCCGCAATTGCTTGTCAAACACCGCAGTCTGAACCTCACGCGGAGAATGGTCGTAATGAAAGTCCAAGCCGATCTCTCCCCAGGCCACGACTTTGGGATGCCGGGCCAACTCTGCTAGCTGCAGAAAATCAGTCTCTGTAGCGGCAGCAGCCTCGTGGGGGTGTATCCCAATCGACGCGTCAAGGCAGTCAAATTCTTCAGCCAGTTTGAGGGCACAGTCCAACGTTCCTGGCCCTGTTCCTGAACCAATCGCTAGAACGCGTTTTACTCCTGCCTCTCGCGCTCGCTGTAAGACCAAGGCACGATCCAAGTCGAAGTCTGCAGCGTCGAGATGAGCGTGAGAGTCAATGAACATCGAGCCATCGGCGCATTGAGCCATTGGGGCATCTGACTTTACCATCAGCTACTCGCAATAACTCAATGGCTCAATCTCTTTCTCTTTCGCAGATACTCAATTCCGATAGGCAACACAGATAGAAAGACGATCAGCAAAACCACCTTTTCGAGATTAGAGTGAACCCAAGGTATCGAGCCAAGGTAAAACCCTGCCAGTGTCATCGAGCAGACCCAGAAAATGCCGCCAAAAGCGTTGTAGCCGGCGAAACGAGGATACGACATCTGCGCAATGCCAGCTACAACGGGAGCAAAAGTGCGGGCAAACGGAACAAAACGTGCCAGAAAAATCGCCTTGCCGCCGTGCTTGTCATAGAACTCCTTGGCGTAAAGCAGGTGTTTGCGCCGAAACCAGAAGCTATCCTCCCTCTTGTAGAGTGCTACCCCTGCCCGGTGTCCGATGCCATAACCCACAGCGTCGCCCACGATGGCCATAACACTCAGCAGAAGCATCAGATAGCCAACGTTGAAGAAACCCTGTGAAGCGACGAGCCCTGCCGTAAACAGCAGCGAGTCACCAGGCAGGAAGAATCCAATGAACAGACCGGTTTCGGCAAACACAATGGCAGCCAGCACAAAATAGCCGCCCGAACGAATCAGCTCAATGAGTTTTTCAGGGTTGTAAAGGCTTTTAAGAAACTCGATTGCAGATTCCAAAGGACCTCGGTGAATTGCTTGATGGCGCCATCGATCCATCGAATCACTGACGAACGGCCAATGACTCAATCTATTTAAGCTTTGCGCCGTTGGGGACATCCTCCAAGAAGCCCGCCAGCACGGGAGTTCCCTCCTCACCCACTGATGCCGCCAGAAGCATCCCATTGGACTCCAGCCCGCGCATCTTGCGCGGCTGAAGGTTAGCAACGATAACAATCTTTCGCCCCACAAGACTCTCCGGGGAGTAGGCCTTGGCAATCCCGGCCAGAATCTGCCGCGTCTCGGTGCCGAGGTTCACGATCAACTTCAGCAGCTTGTCAGCGCCAACCACTCGCTCGGCAGACACGACCTGAGCAACCCGCAACTCCACTTTGGCAAAGTCGTCGATCGTGATCTTGCCGTCATCAGGAACCTTGGCGATAGCTTTGTCCTCAGTCGCCGAGGCTGTCAGTGGTTTTCCTTTCGGTTCGACGGCCGTGGCCGCCTTTTCCGGCTTTGTTGTTCTGGTGGCGCCAGCATCACTGCCATCCTGGAAGATCTTTTCCAGAATCATTTTCTTGTCGAGCCTGGGGAAGATGGGCGAAATCTCACCCAAGCTGCTGCCCAGAGGCAACCCACCCCACTTGATTTCGTCGATTCGTTGAGCCTTCAACGGCGCCTTGATTCCCATCTGTTCCCAGACGCGTTTACAGCTCTCCGGCAGAACCGGGGCCAGCAGCACGGCAGCTATGCGAATGACTTCAGCCGACGTGTAGAGAATCGTTGCCAGCCGCGGACGATCCGCTGGATCATCAGTCAATCCCCAGGGAGCGCTCTCGTTCAAGTAGCGGTTCGTATGGGCCAACAGTTCCCACACACTCTCTAAGGCTTTGCTGAACGCCAGCTCGTTCATGTATTTCTGGTAGGCTTCTACTGCCACCATAGCCCTTTTCTCCAACTCCTGATCGAGGTCAGTGCGACCCTCAATCGCAGAGGGATAGGGCGTCACATTGTTGAAGTTTCTCGAAATCAGGGTGAGCGTCCGTGATACCAGGTTACCGAAGTCGTTAGCCAGATCGCTGTTTACGCGTTGGATCAGCGCCTCATAGGAAAACGTGCCGTCGAGGCCCAAAGGCACCTCACGCAATAGGAAGTAACGGACTGCATCAGAACCAAAGTGTGTGAGCAGCAGGTGGGGGTCAATCACGTTTCCCCGCGACTTGGACATCTTCATTTCATCCTTGAGCCACCAGCCGTGCGCAAACACCTGCCTGGGTAACTCAAGGCCAGCGGCCATGAGAAACGCCGGCCAGTACACTGTATGAAACCGGATGATGTCCTTGCCCACCAACTGGACATCGGCGGGCCAATACTTCTGAAACAGTTCCGGATTGTCGGAGCCAAAGCCAAGGCCCGTCAGATATCCCACTAGTGCATCAAACCACACGTAGATGACATGATTCTGCTCGCCTGGGACTGGAATGCCCCACTTCACGGACGTTCGGCTAATCGACAGATCCTTCAGCCCGCCGCTGACAAAACTGACAACTTCGTTGCGGCGCGATGCCGGCATGATGAAACCGGGGTTCTTCGCATAGTGCTCGAGCAGGCGCTGCTGAAAGTCAGCCAGGCGGAAAAAGTAGCTATCTTCGGTCACACGCTCCGCGGGCCTCTCGCAAACTTCGCAGATTGGCTGTTTGTCAGCTTCCGGAGCAAAAAGGTTGCACGAAATACAGTACCAGCCCGAGTACTTGCCTTTGTAGATGGCGCCACTGTCAAAGGCTCGCTTGAAAATTTCGGCAGCTCCGGCGTAATGCCGCTTCTCTGTGGTGCGGATGAACTGGTCATACTCGATTCCGAGCCGCGACCAGAGTTTTTCATATTCCGCGGCAATTCGATCTGCCAGTTGGGCGGGTGTGATGCCTTGCGCTGAGGCAGCTCGCTCAATGTTCTGGCCATGTTCGTCGGTGCCGGTCAAAAAACAAACGTCGTGGCCGAGCATCTTTTTGAAGCGGCTCAGACAATCGGCCACTATAGTCGTATAGGTATGGCCCAAATGAGGCCGCGCATTCACATAGTAAAGTGGTGTCGTCAGATAAAAAGTGCTCATGGAACTCAGCAATCGTTTCTATTGATCAATGCGTCGCCCGGCAACAGCTCTAAGCGCGCCTCGGCGGTCAAACCGTCCGTTGCGGCCCACTCGCCAGAGCCTGCTCAGGATGCTGATTCAGAAACTCCTGCATGATGCGTGACTGCACCCATTTGCAGGACACACCGTGCGCTATCGCCGCTGCCTTGCAGTCTTCGAACTCGGGAACACAATTCACAATCTTGCCATTCAACCGAGAGACCTTCACGCCCACTCTGCCCAGTTCACACTCGACAACATAAATCTCTCGCTCCAGCACACGGCGTTCACACTCATGATACCGAATACCGATCGTAGTCGTTTCTTCGAACATTGTCGCCGACAGTGTTTCGACAAGATCGACGGGAGCAATGACGGTGAGCAGCGTGCCTGGACGATTCTTTTTCATCTGAACCGGGCTTGTGAACACATCCAGCGCTCCCAGAGTCATCAACTTCTCCTGCACATGGCCACAGATTTGAGGATTCATGTCATCGATGTTCGCCTCGATGACCACGACGCGGCTCTCGGGCCGGGTTGTACTCGCCGAGATCGTCTGGACAATCTGCTGTCCCAGCAGCCCGCGCAGGACGTTCGCCGTGCCTTTGAAGTCCTTCGATCCCGCGCCGTAACCAATCTTATCGATCCTGAATCCAGGCATCGAGCCAAAGTTTCGTCCCACTGTCGAGATGATGGCCGCTCCCGTTGGGGTCACCAACTCGCCGCTGACTTGATTGGAGTAGATCGGTATGCCCTTCAACAATTCAGCGGTGGCAGGGGCAGGCACCGGCATTGTGCCGTGCGCGCAGTCGACGAAGCCATGGCCGACGTTGAGCGCCGAGCAGGAAACTTCCTGAACTCCCAACAGCTCAAATCCGATGCAGGCGCCTACGATGTCGACGATGGCATCGATTGCGCCGACCTCGTGAAAGTGAATCTTCTCAACCGATGTTCCGTGAACTCGTGCTTCTGCCTCTGCCAGGCGCTGGAAAACAGCAGTCGCCCGCTCTTTCACTGTGAGCGACAAGCTGCTCTCCTGGATGATCCTTTCGATATCCCGGAGATGACGGTGTGCGTGCTCATGCCCCATCACTACATCGAACTTCGTTGCCGCAACGCCCGCTTTGACTACCTTTCGCGACTCGACAGAGAAGTTCTGCACACTCAATTTGTCAAGCTCCGAGCGCAAAGCGTCCAGCGAGAGTCCCAGATCCAGCAGACTGCCCAGGATCATGTCTCCACTAATGCCGGAGAAACAGTCAAAGTGAAGCGACACCATCTTAGCGATTGCCATTACAGTTTCAGACTGGGTCCATCCTCAAGCCTCATTCGCTCCCGCTCGTCAACCTTTGCCTTCTGCAAACGCGCTTGCAGCTCGGGAAGGATCTCTCCAGCTTTTCCGAGCAGCACTTCATCTGCGGCCTCGGCGGCAGCCGAGCGTTCAATGTTCACTTCTACAACGTAGGCCCCACGCCGGCCCGCGACCGCCGGCAGTTGGGCCGCCGGATAAACCTCGGCAGAAGTGCCTACTGAAAAAAACAGCTGACAGGATTCCGCCTCCCGGACGGCCTGCTGAAAGATCCCAACCGGAAGCATCTCACCGAACCAGACCACAGCAGGGCGAAGCATGCCCCCGCAGTGACATCGTGGAGGAAACAGCAGCGGCACCTCCAGGTTCACCCGGGTCTGATGGCAGGCCAAACACCGAACCTCCCAAATGTCGCCGTGAAGCTTCAGAATTCGCCGGTTTCCCGCACGGTCGTGCAACCCGTCCACGTTCTGAGTGATCAGGCAGAAATTGGAGACGCTCCGCTCAAACTGTGCAACCGCAAGGTGACCGGGATTGGGGTTGAGCCGGGACACTAATTCCCGGCGCCAGCAGTACCATTCCCAGACTCGTTGCGGGTTTGCCTCAAACGCTTCGGGGGTGGCCAGATCCTCCACACGAAATCGCTTCCAAAGCCCGTTCTGGCCTCGAAAAGTAGGGACACCGCTTTCGGCAGAAATGCCTGCGCCTGTGAAAACTACCGTTCGAGTCGACGGCGTAAGCAACGATCGCAACTTGCTGGAGATCGCGACAGGCATGACATCGGTATCGACTGGCGACCCAAAAAAAGGATCTTCATACTAGATGGGCAACCAGTCTTTGTCAAGGCAGGCACAAGGGTCGTCACGCCCTGCTGCCCGCGCCAGACGCGGGCGCGAGCGGCGTGGATTGCTCAGGATGCCTTGGCGTTCTTTGCCATTTCATCGATCGGCGGCCGAATTCAAGCCTTGTTCCCTGATTGCCTTCTGTTCATGCTGCGGACCGGGCTGGAAGGTTCCCTGCCAGGGTCCGGCCACTCGTCTTGCCACGGCTTCTTGAATCGAACCGGCCTCTCCCCAAGCTGTGCTAGTATTCCTCGCTTTGATGTCCCTTCGATTCCTCCTCCGAGGACTGAAAGATGCTTGACGCCCTGGTTGATGAAATCAAGAAACGCTTCGTGAACCATGTCCAAGATAGCTATGGCTACGTTCTGACCCAAGTGGTAGTAGAACAGCCACCCAAGGTTGAAATGGGCGACTTGGCGCTTCCGTTTTGCTTTGAGCTGGCCAAGGTTGCACGAAAGGCACCCCGCCAGGTAGCCACGGACATTGTTCGCTCGATTGGAAACCTTCCCGGTGTCGCGAAAATCGAGGTCGCCGGCCCGGGCTATCTCAACCTTTTCTTTCAACGCGATGACTTCTTCAAACAGTTGTTTCTGGCAGAGAAGGCGCCGCCCCTCAAAGGCGCTGAAAAAATCATTCTCGAGCACACCAACATCAATCCCAACAAGGCAGCCCACATCGGTCATTTGCGTAATGCAGTGCTCGGTGACACTTTCGCTCGACTGCTGCGCTTCGGCGGCCAGCGCGTTGAGGTGCAAAACTATATTGACGACACCGGCGTTCAGGTGGCGGATGTTGTGGTTGGATTCAAATACCTGGACAAGAAGTCATTTGCTGAAGTCCAGGCCATTGCGGGCAAATTTGACTACTATTGCTGGGACCTGTACGCCAAGGTGTCTGCGTTCTACGAGCAGAGTGCGGAGAGCGCAAAGCTCAGAGGTGAGACGCTGCAGCTGATCGAAGAAGGCCACAACGACACGGCCGAGATGGCCCGTTACATCTCCCTCCGAATTGTCCGCTGCCATCTCGACACCATGTGGCGTCTGGGCGTTGCCTACGATCTATTCCCGAAAGAGAGCGACATACTCCATCTGAAGTTCTGGAGCTATGCCTTCGAGCTTCTCAAAAAGCACAGCGCGATTCACTATGAAACCTCCGGGAAGAACCAAGGCTGCTGGATCATGCGGGTGGGCGACAAAAGCACCGCCCAGGAGGTTGCGAGCGCGAACAGCAACGACAAGGACTACGAAGAAGGCAAGATCATCGTCCGTTCGAACGGCACGGTGACCTATGTTGGGAAGGACATCGCTTATCAGCTCTGGAAATTCGGGCTGCTCGGCATGGATTTTTTCTATCACCCTCTGCATCGCTATGAAGATGGCCATGTTGCCTACATGACCAACTCTGAGAAAAACCGTGAAATCAACAACCCTCAGTTCGGCAGCGGGACGCAGGTGTACAACGTCATCGACTCTCGACAATCATACCTCCAGAACATCGTGGTGGCAGCACTTCGTGCTCTCGGTTTCCAGGCCCAGGCGGATCGCTCCACACATTTTTCTTACGAAATGGTGGCTCTCTCTCCTCGCTGCTGCGAGGACCTCGGCATTCAACTGACTGAGGAAGACAAGCAGCGACCTTACGTCGAAGTTTCCGGACGTAAAGGGCTGGGTGTGAAGGCGGATGACCTGATCGACACCTTAATCGAGAGGTCGCTTCAGGAGGTGAAGACGCGGCACACCGATCTGCCAGAGGATGAGACGCGGCGAATCGCCACACTGATTGCTGTGAGTGCGCTGCGATACTTTCTCCTGAAGTACACGCGCAACTCTGTCATTGCTTTTGATTTCAAAGAAGCGTTGAGTTTTGAAGGGGAAACTGGGCCCTATGTGCAATATTCGGTCGTGCGCGCAAACAACATTTTTCGCAAGGTGCAAGAGGACGACTCCGCCTGCAGCGACTCTGGGGTTAGGAGTGCCATTCAGGATGGAGCCATTGATGCTTTCTTGCAGAAGGGCATTGAGGATGAGCTCTGGAAGGTAATCTACCTGGCGGCTCAACTCGAGTCGAATGCCCGCCTGTCGGTTCAGATTGCCGAGCCTGCAACCTTGGCCAGATACCTTTTCAGTCTCGCCCAGGCATTCAACAACTTCTACCACAGGCATCGGATCATCGTGGAACCTGACCCTATGCGGAAACGCTTTCTGCTGGCGTTGACTCGAATTATCCGCGACCAGCTGCGGCAAGGCTTGGACTTGCTGGGCATTCAGGTGCCTGACCGGATGTGAACGATTATGTGCCCGTGTGAGAAGTCAGCAACCAAGCCCGGCTGCCTTCCTCCTGGCGAGGCCTTTGGCGGAAGATTGGTTCAGTCAAACCTTTGCTGTTTCAATTCCACCCGTTCAATCGGTGTGTAGACGGCGCCGGAACTCTTCAGCTCGCTTTTCATCACCACAACCTCCCGAACCAGGAAAGTCTCTGAGTTGAACTCTGTCGCAGACAGCCGTTCGACAAGACGCGAACTGTTCCGGCTTGACCTCACTCGACCTAAGGTCAGGTGGGGCGAGAACGGCCGTTCCTCGCATGGAAATCCGGCTTGGACAAGCTCCTGCTCGATACCCACATGCAAATTCAGAATGGCCTGAGGAATCTCGGCAAGTCCGACCCAAACGACTTTTGGGTGACGCTCTGATGGGAAGCAGCCCGAGCCGGAGAATCGTAGCTGGAACGCTTCGACGCCCGCAGCCGCCCGTTTTGTTCCAGCACAAGCGCTCTCCAGCTGGTGACGGGATATCTCACCCAAAAACCTCAGCGTCAGATGTAAGTTCTCCTTTCGCACCCAATTCACATCAGCGCCGCAGGTGGCCAGCCGGCGTTGCAGCTCCTCGGCCCGCCGCCGGACTGCAGCTGGGAGATCGACACAGATGAATGCTCTTATTTCAAGACTAGCAGGAACCATCGAAGTTTGAGTTTTATGGAAAATGAAGCAGTGGACGGTCGACCTTGATCCTCAACGTCACACCGACAGCATTGATATCGCGGGGTGCGCTGAAGCGACTGTTCTGCTTCAGGAAAAACAAGTCAAGGCCCCAACGGGGACTGAACCGTCGTCCACCACCAAGATACAACCGATTGCGGTTCCAGGCATCCAGGCGCCAGTCATAGAAGACCTCATCGGCCGCAAACAACCGGCATTCAGCTCCCCGGAACGTGAAAGGCCATTCGACCTGAACGCGGTTGCGGTAACGGCTGGAATTTCCAAGCTCGCGAAAACGTTCTTCGAAGACCTGGGTGTCACTCAACACGATCCGCTTCCAGGGAAAGCTGGCCGTGCCGCTCACCGCCAGCCGGCTTTCAAAGGTATGGACACCAGGATAGTATTGGGTTGCTACAAACTGATAAAAGGGCGCAACCGTGAAATGCCTTCCCAGCCGGAAAAGGATGGTTCCCCCAACGTTCTCGTAAACCGGGTGCGAAAAATCCCTGCCAACACGGAAGGAGCCCGACAGGATCAGATCGGTTTTGTCCCCCAGGGGAACCGCAACTTGGATGGCGGTCCAGAACTCAGAATCATCGTCGGTGCCGTCTTGCCCCAGGCTGCGCTCTCGGCCGAGGAAGATAAGGAGCAACATCACAAGGCATCGTGCCGCACGTCGACAGAAGGCAGAGAGTCCCATAGCTGTTGCCGGCAGATTAAAGCGGAAATTCTGCAAAAGGGAAAGTAGAAAGACAACAGTTCATACCTCAGAAAAACGTAAGACCCGATCCCTGGAACACACAGCTGGCCTCTGGTTCTGCAAAACGGCACTCCTTGGATTCATTACGACTGACATCTTGCGACTGCTTCAAGCCGCCTGCTTTTCTTCTGCGGTTTTGCCTCCTCAAACAAGGATGAAGGGTTGAAGATTGCAGTTTTCTCCCGGCTCCAGGGCTCGATTTCAAGCATGAACCGAGACGGGACGCTTAAAGCCACTGTGTTATACTACCGCAGTTTTCTAGGACTCTAGCGACACGTGAGGCTGAGGTGCTTTATGGCAGATGAGAACAGCGGATTCAAAGTAGCTGACCGGCGGTTGTTTACTTCGGACGGCGAATTGCGAGGCACGGCTGGAGATTCAACCGAACCCGATTTCCATAACGTGGATTTTGGATCGCGACCCGGCGAAGAAGACGACATGCCCATGAACTTCCAGACCCTGATTTTTTCATTCAGCACCACAGCTTTGCTGCAACTGGGTGTCGCGCCGCATCCCGCCAGCGGCAAGCAAGAGCAGGATCTGCCTGGTGCCAAGCAGACCATCGACATCCTGGAGATCCTGCAGCAAAAGACTCGCGGAAACCTGACCCCTGCGGAAGCACAACTCCTGGAAGAGTGTCTCTACGACCTAAAGATGACCTATGTGAAGCTCGTGCAGGGGCTGAAGCCTTAGACCTCCGAACTCAGGTATTTGTCCCTTCCGTCACCGATGCAGATCCTGACCGACTATCGAGCTTTTTCCGCCTCACTTCGCAGTTCAGTCACTATTGGAAATTTCGACGGCCTCCATCTCGGGCACCGAACAATTCTTCAGGACCTGGTGAGAACCTCGGCAGAGACGGGCACTGCATCGGTACTGATGACTTTTTCACCCCATCCCCTGCAGATACTCCACCCAGGCAAAGCACCCAGTTTGATTCTGAGTCCTGAAGAGAAGATCGAGCGGATTCGCAATCTCGGCATCGAGTATCTGCTGATCATCAATTTCGATAAAAGCCTCTCACGGCTCAGTGCTCCCTCCTTCGTCCAGGAGATTCTGGTCAAGGCTTTGCGTGTCAAGCATATCTTTGTTGGCCACAACTTCGTTTTCGGATACAGGCGCTCCGGCAATGTCAGCCTGTTGAAAAGCATGGGGCCGGAGTTCGACTACACCGTTGAAGTGATTCCGCCGGTCGAGGTCCGCGGGAACCGTGTCAGCAGCACCTGGATTCGTGAATTGATACAGTCCGGCAGGATCAGCCTGGCCAACCGGCTTCTAGGGCGGTACTACAGCATTCACGGTCGCGTTGCTTCTGGACAGGGAGTGGGAGGGAAGTCTCTGCTGCCCACTCTGAATCTCAAGCCGGAGAGTGAGATTCTTCCCGGAAAAGGGGTTTACGTGACGTTGGCGGCTTACGAGGGCAACAGCTTTCAAGCCGTAACCAACGTCGGCACCCGCCCGACTGTTGCAGGAAGCCATCTCTCAGTCGAGACCCACGTCTTGGACCAACAAATTGCCGTGCCACCGCAGTCTCTGGAACTTCAGTTTCTGCACCGGTTGCGAGACGAGCAGAAGTTTCCAAGTCTGGAAGCACTGAGGGAACAGCTTGCAAAAGATGTGCTGCGGGCAAGACGGTTCTTCAGGCTGTTACAGAAAGTTTCGCACTTGCAGTTGGCTGATTCGTGACGCTCGTGAGGAGCGTGCCGGTATGAGACGGGACGTGGGTCAACATCTTGATGCAGCCTGCGAAATGGCACTTCCACTCGTGGGACTTGGTTGAACCGACAGGGTCAGAAACACTCCCCTCGCATTCTAGTTCATGTAATCCATTACCTTCTGCTTGAAGGCATCCATCGTAAGTTTTCCGGCCTTGTAGTCAGTAACCACTGACTTTTGAACCGATAGAATCTCCCGCTGGACACGCTCGCCGTCATCACCAAGCCCCAGCCATCGACCGTTGTCCTCGGTGATGATCAGGTTGAGATACTCGTTGGGCTTGACGACCGTGAGTGAGTCGCCATGATTGGCCAACGCTTCAACGAGAAAAACCTTCAACTGCTCCAGGCCCTCCCGAAATTTTTCTGCGCGCGCTTCTTCTTCCTCGCCTCTCTTCTTCACTTTTTCCTGCAACTCCGAAAGCTTGAGACGAAGCTCTTTTTCCTTGGCAGCCATCCTTTCCTTGGATTCCTTGTCATTGTTCGGGTTGGGTGCTTGAGGCGGGCTCGGCACCGGACCGGGACCGGCCGCGGAAGGAGCAGGCGGGGCCGGAGGCACTGCCAGGGCGGCAACCACGTCTGGTCCTCGCAATCCGAAGAACCCGTTGTGCAACTGTTCGTTCAAGCTATCGATCTGCGCTCGCAAGGTATTGAGCAACTCGCTCTGGTCGCTGAAATCAAAGTCAAACTTGAAGTTGCCATCGGCAAACGCAAACGCGGCAGGCATCTTGCCAAAACGGTCCCTCAAACCAGAGGCTGGAATCGTGAATACAGCGCCCTGTCCGGCCAGGTAGAACGCACCAATGTTAGAGAACTCAATACCTCTAAGGAAAACGTCCACCTTGCCAGGCCTCGTCTCCCGCTTCACACTAACCAGCTCTTTCGAGGCGAACCCCAGTGTTGTTTTCAGAATGCCTTTCATGATCTCCAGTTCCTGACGGCATTTCTTAAGGTCGAACGGCTGTGAGGGGGCGCTTTCAAAACTATTCAGTGGCAACAGCACAGCACAGACGAATGCAACAGCGATCCCATGAACTTTTCTCATTTTCGTTCTCCGAAATTTTTCAAAACCCTCGATATCTGTGGAAACACGACCCTTACTTCTGCAGACCCAGGTCTGCTACCTGCAGCAGAGTGGCTAGAATCTCTTCGGTCTCTTGATTCTTCCGCTCACCCTGTGCCGCAACCCGGTCCAACCGGTTCTGCGTCAGGGCGAGGTCCTGCTGTCGCTGCCGCTGCAAAGTCTGATACATGTTTCCAACTGATCGCTCCATTGCTGCATTCAGCGTCACAGCGCTGCCCTGAATGCGATCGGTCAGTCGAGCCTCCAGCGTGTTCAGCGCGGCGTTCCATTGGCGCTGTTGCTGCTCGGTCAATTTCCGCCTCGAGCCATGGAACTCCTGGCGCACAGCATTCATCCACTTTGCTTGCTCCTCCTGGGACCGCGCCTCCAGCAGGCCAATCAATTCCTTCTTGAGGGCTTCTTGAGCCTGGATTGAGGTTGCCGTTTCCACAGCCACGGGCTTCAGCGCCTTGCCAAAACTGAAGGAATACACGCCATTCTCTGCTCGAAATTGAAACTTCGAAACAGCCAGCCCTGCCAGAACGACAACAAACAGAGTCGCGAACGCCGAAACCAGCTTCCCCTTGGCTGCCCAGCCTTGAAGAAAATCCAGCCAAGAGGCACGCCGCTCCTGATAGACAAGAAAGTGCCGTGGCACCGGTAGATCGGCAACGGAACGCATCTGCTCAAAGGTGTCGATGTAGAGATCCCGCTCACGCGAGCAAGAAGAGCACTCCAGCAGATGCTGCTCCAGCCACTGCTTCTCCACAGGTCCCAAATCACCCAGCCGGTGCCGTGGAATCCATTCCCGAATCTCGCCACAAGTTACTGACATTAGAAAACCTCCAACCCCTCATTGGCGCTCCTGCCGCCTGTGTGTGTGCGGAGCGCTCATTCCTTCCTCAAACACCCAGAACCATTCCGCACTCTTGCCGGTTATGCCGACGCCGGCCGTCCCAGCCGACTCTTGAGTGTTTCCAGACCGTTGTACAAGCGAGACTTTACTGTGCTCAGCGGCGCGCCAAGCACCGCAGCAATCTGTTCGAAGGTCAAATCCTGAAAGAACTTCAATTCCACAACGATCCGCTGCTCTTGAGGCAGTTGGTCCAGAGCTCGGCGGACCCGCCGGTCCGTCTCCTGCTTCAGCAAGTCCCGCTCCTGACAGTCTCGGGCAGGCAGATTGAGCCCGACTTCGACCCCTTCTGCCGAGCCATCCAGCGAAAGATGCACTCCGGGCGGCCTCTTTCGAAGCCTCGACGTGCAGAGGTTGGCGGCGATCCGGTAGAGCCAGGTGGAAAACTGAGCATCCAGCCGAAATCGACGGATGCCCTTGAAAGCCAAGAGGAAGACCTCCTGCGTGGCTTCTGCCGCTTCGTCGGCGTCGCGCAGCATTCTCAGCGTGAGATTGTAGATGGACCTCTCCCATTTCAAGACCAGCCGGTTGAACGACACAACATCACCTTGCTGGCTGGCAATGACCCAGGCGATTTCCTGGGAACTTCCATTTTCGGCGCTCAGGGTGGTGTTCTTTGGCCGCGCAGAATCCAAGATTTCTTCCATCAGATTGAAGACCAGCCAGCGACCTCATGAGCTTCTTGCTTCCTACATCCGTTTAGACAGACAGGGGCACAAAATAGTCGAAATCTTTTTTCAGACTGATTCTGTTGCGAATCAACTTCTTAGAGTAAGCTGAGCGCGAGAATGAGTTCAAGGTCCAAGCTGCCAATCGTTCCTGGACCCTTCTAACCTTGAACTTTGAACCTGGATCCCGGAGAGAGAGACTCATGCCCCACATTTCCTTGGCCAGCAGCGTCCTGGAAGTCCCACCGTCCCGCATCAGAGAGCTGGCCAACCTTGCCTTTAGAATGGATGGAGTCTTGAAACTCTACTTCGGCGAATCGAACCTGCCAACTCCACAGTACATCAAGGATGCTGCAGCGCGCGCGCTTCAAGAAGGTTTCACCTTTTATACGCACAACGCGGGAATACCCAGTCTCCGACAGGCCATTGCTGAGAAGTACAGCGAACTGCACGGCGTGGAGCTGGATCCGATGGCCGAAGTCGTCGTCACGGCTTCCGGCGTTCAGGCGCTGAACGTGGCGATCCGTTGCATTCTCGACCCCGGGGATGAGGCTCTCCTTTTGACACCCGCCTGGCCCAATGCGTCCGCTATTGTCCGTCTCTGCTCGGCCAGGCCACAGGAAGTGCCGCTGGTGCTGCACGGTCATCGGTATGAGATCGACTTTTCTGCTCTGGAGGCGCGGTGCGGCGCAAAGACCCGCCTGCTTATCTACACATCGCCGTCTAATCCACTGGGCTGGGTTGCGACAGAGGAAGACCAGACCCGCCTTCTGGCCTTCTGCCGCCAGCACGCTCTTTGGCTCCTGGCCGACGAGGTCTACGAGAGGCTCTACTACGCGGGCCGTGTGGCTCCCTCCATCCTGAAAAAATGCGGCCGGGATGATGGGGTCATCGTTGCGCATTCATTCTCCAAGAGCTACTGCATGACCGGCTGGCGGCTTGGCTGGCTGGTCGCGCGAAGAGACCTTGCCTCAAAGGCGACCGAGATGAATGAGTTCATCATTTCCCACGCACCGTCAATGGTACAGCGCGCTGGCGAAACAGCGCTGCGCGAAGGTGAGGGCGAGGTCCGCCGGATGGTTGACCGGCTAAAGCAGAATCTGGACTTCTGCAGGCAGGCACTCACCACAATGAAGGGAGTAACACTGCCGGAAACCGAGGGTGCCTTTTATCTTTTTCCGAAGATCGAAGGACTCATCGATTCCTTCGACTTCTGTAAACGTTTGCTGATCGAGACTCGCGTGGGGCTGGCGCCCGGAGTAGCGTTTGGCCGCGGTGGGGAGGGTTCCGTGCGGCTCTGCTACGCCGCAGACCGAAGTGTACTCGAGCCAGCTATGGAGCGATTGGCTCGCTTTTTGGGAGACAGAGGATAGGAGATTGGCGACAGGAGAAACGCGGATAAGAATTGGAGTGAACTGCGGTGGGATACGAGTTGGCATTCGCCTGAAGCTGGCCCATCCTGTCCCGGTAACTCCCACTCACTCCGCTGGGAGGATGTATCGCAGCAGGTCTGCCATCTGTTGGATGGAGACCTGCTTCTCCAGATCGGCTGGCATGGCTGACAAGCTCGAAGCGTACATTCGCTTGATGTCCGAACGTGGAATGATGATCTCTTTGCCTTCTTCTTGCCGCAAGGTGATCGAGGTAGATGTCTGGCTGCCGAGAACCCCTTCGCTCATTCCTCCTGTTGTCCGCTCCACCACATAGGCCTCATATCTCTGCGCGATCGACTTGCTTGGAATCAGGATGTCCGAAAGAATAGCTGCCGCCGGACGGTTGCGCACGGTGCCCAAGTCTGGCCCTACTTCTGCTCCAATTCCGTCCAGCTTGTGACATTTCGCGCAAGCCTCCTGAAACACCCGCTTGCCTCGTGCCGCATCCCCCTCCTGAGACAGGGCCACCTGGTAGCGTTTCAAAACCACATCACGCTCACCCACCTTCTCGTCAAGGATCGCCCGGGCCGCATCCCGGATCTTAGGGTCGCGATTCATGAGCAAGCGCCGTTTCTGTGAAAAGTTCAGTGTCCAGCTCTGAATGTCTTCCTGCTTTAGCGCCTTCAAGACCAGTGGAAAGCGTTGCGGGTCCGCCAAGACAGCCTCAGCAGCCTGGCTCCTGACAGGACCCGAAAGCACACGCCACTTCCCAATCAGAAAGGCCCCGATCGCCTCGCCACGAATCTTTCCCAAAGCCTGTACGGCGGCAATCTGGACTGCGACAGGTTCCTGGGGATCGACTAGCTTTTCAAAGAGCTTCCGGCGCTGTTCCGGCTGTAGCAGGGCCAGAAACGCCACGCTATCGGCACGGAAATCGCTGTCCGCCTTCCGGTCTTCAGCCACCGTCAAATACCGACTTAGGGCTCTTTGATAGTCCCGGCTGTCTTGCAGACTCGCAGCCCTTAGCAGAACCAGGGCGGCACGACGAATCGACACAGCCGGGTTCTCGAAGAGCCGAAGCAAGAGCTCTCGGGTTTCCTTCAATGGGGACGGGTCGCTCTGCCTTCGTGCTATTCCCTCCGCGAGGCCTTCCAGACTTGCGGCTCGCCACCAGGCCGTTTCCAAACGGGAATCTCCGTCGGCCACTGTCAGCACTCTCCGCATCTCTTCGGGCTTTTGCCTGGCGCCGATCATCGTGCAAACCCTGCGAAGAAAAGATCGGCGCGCTTCGCTGTCTGTTCCAGTCAACTCCGGCTTGCGTGCAGCAGCCAACTGGTAATATTGGACAGCCCGCGCCGATGAGGCACTCAAAGCTGCGATCTGCATCCATTCATCCTCCAGCCCGCCAAGCAACAGGGCATCCTGAGCGGCGCGCGAGCCAGGCGATTCAATGAAGCCCAAGGTGCACAAGAGCTGGAAGCGCACCTTTGGTGAGGCATCCTTCTGCATTTTCAAGAGAGCATCTGCCAGTCCGGGTGCTTCCTTCAAATGCAACTCGGCCAGCCGGATCGCGTTTTCGCGCACGCCCGCTTCAGAGTCTGTGAGTGCCTTCTCAATCAGGGACGGTTCCAGCTGATTCAATCCCTGCAGAGCCCACAACGCGTGCAATCGTCCCAGGGCCGAGGTGCTTTGCTCGAACAAAGCCTTCAGTAGTCCAGCTGACCCTCCGTTTCCGCGGTCCACCAGCAAACGCTGCGCAGTTCGGCGCCACCAGATATTCGAGCTTTCGAGATAACGCACCAACTCACCGTCAGAAGCCTGGCTCAAACGAAGGTTCCTGGCCAGAGGCAGAGGCGGCTGGGTTTCAGGGATGATGCGATAGATTCGCCCTCGGTCAGACCCGTTGTAGAGATCCTGAGAAGTCTGGACGGAAGTTGAGGTCCACTCTGGATGCTCGATAATTTCACGGTAGTAGTCCATCAGGTAAAGCGCTCCGTCAGGGCCGACAGTAAGATTTACCGGACGGAACCAGCTGTCCGTCGAAGCGAGAAACTCCACACCGTCTCGCGCCCGGCTGGCTACAAAGCTGCTGCCAGCGCCTCGCAGCGCATCGCGATGCACAAGGTTATGCACCGGCTCGTTTACCAGCGACGCCCCGTGGAACTCCTGGGGAAAAGCGCCCCCGAGGTAGTGGGTCGCGCCGCAAGCCGAGGTGAATTCACCGAATTCTGTCAGCATCTCAATGCGGAGGTTGCGGCTGATCGGATAGACTTTGGCGTTGCTGCCGTGATCGGAAATGTTCTGCATTGCCGTCGGAATGAGGAGATCCAGGTTGCGTCTGAGATAGCGCGCGGCAATGACCTCATGGCGTGCATGATTGGAGTTATCGAGCGTGAAGTAATGGCCCCACTCGTCGAAGGCGTGGCCGAACTGAGTCTCGCCCGAAAGTGGCTCCACCTGGTAACCGTCTGGCCTGAAGCGCACGGCACGGTCCGCCACGTCGACCGGAGCCAAATCGATCCGGTCAGGAAAACGCAAAGGCTGCCCTGGATCTGAGAACTGCGGAAATAGAACGCCTCGCGACGGACCTTCATAAGCAAGGTAGATCCAGTTATCGAGCCCGTAGGTTGGGCTGTTGACAGTATGCTGAGGGTTGCTAAACGGGAAACCGGTTAGAACTATCCTTTTGATGTCGGCTCTGCCGTCCCCGTTGGTGTCTTCCAGGTAAAGAACGTCTGGCGCCGCAGTCACCAGCACTCCCCGCTTCCAGCGCATCACGCCATTGGGCATGACCAGGTTGTCAGCAAAAACAGTGGTGAGGTCTGGCCGACCGTCCCCGTCGATATCCCGTAGCAGCTTCACCCGCCCGCTGGGGCCGGTATCCAGCGGGTATCCATGCATCTCGACAACGTAAATCTCTCCGTCTTCGCCAAATTCCATGGCCACGGGATCGCTGATCTGTGGCTCGGAAACAAAGAGTTCGATTCGAAAGCCCTTCTCAATCCTAAAAGTCTTCAGGGCCCGCTGAGGACTGTAGGGCGGTCGAGGAGACCTGGAGCAGGAAACAAAAAGCGCAGCGCAGCCAGCCAGCGCGAGGAGGGTCCGTTTGAACATAGGCTGTAGGTCTCTTACCGTTCGACCGGAAGCTGATTTGTTATGGATCGTTGGCGATTTTCTGTCGGCTATTGTGAAAATCGCTCCAAGCACAGGAACAAAAAATAGCGGGAGCCGCTGAATGATAGCAACTACATTTCGTGTGGGCTTTTTCGGAGACATTGACGCGGCAGTCTACACCTTCAGATACTTCTGCACACTCTTATCCCTATTGACCCGCCAGATTTTGGCATCGAGATAGTAGTGTTGCATTGCAAATCCGGTAATGCAGGCCGCGAAGACTTTTTCACCCAGGCTCAGAGCCGCCGGGTCCTGCACACCTGCCATCATCGCCAGTGAGTTCAGCAGCGTTCGATCCAGCCGCAGACCCATGAAGTCTTTGAAGAAATCAATCCACGGCCCGCGGTATAGCAGGAAGGTGAAGGCTAGGCCCCCGACAGCGTAGACCCAGAAATTTCTGAACAGAGCTTGAGACCAGCGGAATTCCTTTTCTGTCTTGGCTGGGTACTTGTTCTGCGCGAACGAGTAAACAATGCAGTGATACTGAATGTTGTGTCCTACGGTAACGAGCGGCACCAGGAAGACGGCCATTATCGGGTGGCTATAAGCCACAAAGTGAAGGGGGACAATCAAGGACAAAGCAACTTGCTACCATTGATCGCCGAGCCCTCCAGCCACAGCTTCAACTGGAAGCCGAGATAAAGCGGGATGACGCAGAGGTAAAACGTCCAAGCCAGCGGATAAAGAACGGTAGCCAGACTCCAGGAGCCAGCAATGGGTGTCAGCAGCCCAATATCCCTGTAACCGGGGGTTTTGAGATAGAACGGACCGGTCATGAACATCAACAGGGGCAGGTAGAGGCTGAGGTTGAAGAACCACCAGTCCACTCGGTCCACCCAGGGTCCGTGGTCTGCGGCCTTTCGCTTGTAGAGGGCAAAGAATCCCCAATGCTGGCGCACGACATGGTAGTAGGCCCAAAGCCGGAAGAAGACAAAATAGAGGAGGGCACCGAGCGAGAGGGCAGCGGCCGGAAAAGAGTAGTGGAACGGCGCCATGAAGCTGCCAACGATGTACGGCAGCAAAATAGCCACCGGCCCGACGAAAAACCAAATAAAGGAGAACCAGATTTCGCGCCGGCGAACCTGCCATTCATCGGGATCGAACAGAGTTCTCGCCAGCGTCGCCCAAACGTGCGGTGCGTCGAGAATCAGACCCCAACTGAGGACCACCAGCAATTGCAAGTTTAGCGGCATCTCGAAGCTTCCAAGCCGCAACGTTGCCACAGCATCCTTGAGAGGGTCCTGCAAGGTCGCCAAGGCGTAAGCAATGATGCCAACATAGAACCAGCCTGCCAGTGCGGATCCGATGTAATACGCCAGATCTTTCTGTGGACTTAGAATCCAGGGAAAAAGTATCCTGCGCGTCGCAACACTCACGGAAGCGGCTTGCATGATTCCTATATACCTAAATGGCTTGGGCCAAACAAGCGTTTGGTGTACCCCTTCCACGCTTAGGGGTAATCGAGAAGACGCTCTCGAACGTTTCGCTTCATGAACCAAGCACTAAAGCCTGTTGTCAAAGGAGAACTCCGGATGCATCGACGAGTCCCCAAAAATTCAATAACTGTCGCAATGGCTTTTTCCCTGTGGTTGTTCCTCTTTTCGATTTCCGCAGATGCCCAGCAATACGACCTGCTGATCAAAGGCGGCCATGTCATTGATCCCAGGAACCAGATCAATTCCGTAATGGATGTGGGTGTGGCACAAGGCAAGATCGCCCAAGTGGCTGCCAGTATTCCGGTCTCGCAGGCTCGCGTGGTCGCTGATGCTACTGGGCTCTATGTGACCCCGGGTCTTATCGACATTCACGCACACGTCTACTACGGCACCGACCCCAAGGCCAATTTGGGTAATGGTATGAGCAGCGTTCCCCCGGATGGATTCATGTTCCGAAGCGGAGTGACCACTGCAGTGGACGCGGGTGGCAGCGGCTGGCGGACCTTTGGTCACTTCAAAGAGCAGGTAATCAATCGATCGCGCACCCGGATTCTGGCGCTGTTAAACATCGTGGGTTACGGCATGCGGGGCGGACCGATAGAGCAGGATCTCGCCGACATGGACCCGAAACTAACCGCGATGCGCATCATCGAGAATCGTGGAATCATTGTGGGCATCAAGACTGCTCATTACGAGGGTCCCGAATGGGCGCCGGTTGACCGAGCTGTCGAAGCCGGGAATCTGGCGGATGTACCCGTGATGGTGGACTTCGGTTACTTCGTGCCGGAACGGCCGTTTCAAGACCTGGTGTTGAAGCATCTTCGGCCTGGCGACATCTACACGCACATGTATTTGGGTCGGGTTCCTATGATCGATAAACAGGGCAACGTCGAATCGTACCTGTTTGAAGCGCGCAAACGCGGCGTGATCTTCGACGTCGGACACGGCGCGGGCAGCTTCCTTTTCCGGCAGGCCGTCCCGGCCGTAAAGCAAGGCTTCGTGCCTGATTCCATCAGCACCGACCTCCACACCGGCAGCATGAATGGCGGCATGAAAGAGCAAATCAACGTGATGTCTAAGTTCTTGAATTTGGGTATGTCCCTTGAAGATGTCATCTTGCGGTCCACCTGGAATCCCGCCAAGGAGATCAAACGACAGGATCTCGGACACCTGACCGTCGGCGCCGTGGCAGACCTTGCTGTGCTGAACCTCCGCAAAGGAAACTTTGGATTCATCGATGTTGAAGGCGGAAAAATGATGGGCACGCAGAAGCTTGAATGTGAGCTGACGGTGCGCGAAGGCCGTGTAGTCTGGGACTTGAACGGCATCTCCAGGCCACCGTGGGAGAAGCTGCCAGTCAGCACGAATCCTGTCCCTCCGCTGCGGAGACGGCAGTAAGGAGCAGTGATTGCAGAGAAGCTGGAAGCAGCTTCCAGCCTGATTTGTCTTGCAGCGATTCAAGCCAGCGCCAAGATGCTGCTGCCACGATGACCCACGAATCCCATCGATCTGACTCTGCTGTCCTGAGCCCACCCAAGAATCTGCCGATGGATTCCAGCAGCCCCCGGAGGAGCGCGTGCTCAAGCTGACGAAGTGCGAATTCGAGTGCCGCCACGCTAGGAGTCTCAGAACTCCCCGCAGCCTGGCCTTCATCCTGTGGCTCGGGGCCAGCGTCCTAGGCAGTAGTCTGGTCTCCCACCGCCTCAGTTCGGTTCCTTGGGTTTCCGCAAACAGCCGGCCCGAACAATACAAAGGCAGAACCATAGCTCCCGTTATGAGCGCTGCCGGGGCAGACTGGCTGGTGCGTGAAGATCGGGAGAAGTACGAGCAGCCAGAAAAGCTGCTCGACGCTTTGAAGCTGGAGTCCGGGATGACCGTCGCCGATGTTGGCGCCGGTGTTGGCTACTTCACGCTACGCCTGGCGCGCCGGGTTGGAAACAGCGGGCGCGTGCTGGCCGTTGAAGTTCAGCAGGCCATGCTGGATCTGCTCAAACGGAACAGCGAGCGGGAGAAGCTCAACAACATTGAACTGGTGTTGGGGACTCCGATCGATCCCGGTTTGCCCCAAGCTTCAGTAGACCTGGCGTTACTCGTGGATGTTTATCATGAGTTCCAGCAACCGGAAGCCATGATCGCGGGAATTCGAAGGTCTCTGAAACAGAGCGGACGACTGGTTCTCGTGGAGTATCGAGGTGAAGATGCCTCCGTCCCGATCAAGCCGGAACACAAGATGACGGTGCAGCAGGTCTTGACTGAAATCGAACCGATGGGTTTCCGGTTGAAAGAAAAGCTGGAGTTCCTTCCCTGGCAGCATATTTTTGTTTTCGAGAAAACGGATTGATCCTTCCTTTGACGCTTCATCGGCGCGATTATGAAAAATCCCTGGCACGACATTTCTTACGGCAAGAATGCCCCGGAGATGGTCACTGCCATTATTGAAATTCCCAAAGGGTCGAAGAACAAGTACGAGCTCGATAAAGATAGCGGTCTCCTTAAAGTAGATCGCGTGCTCTTCAGTTCTGTGCACTATCCCGCAAACTACGGCTTCATTCCCCAAACCTATTGCGATGATCAGGACCCTCTCGACGTTCTGGTGCTCGGTCAGGAGGCGGTCTATCCCCTGACGCTGATGCGAGCCAAGCCCATCGGCGTGATGCAGATGATCGATCAGGACGAGGAGGATGACAAAATCATCGCAGTTCACGCTGATGATCCGGAATACTCGGAATACGACGACATCCACCAGTTGGCAAAACATAAAATGAAAGAGCTCCAGCGCTTTTTCGAAGATTACAAACTGCTGGAGCACAAAGCGGTGCGAGTAGAGCGCTTTCTCGGCAAGCAGCCCGCTCTGGAAATCATTGCCCAAGCCATCGCGCTTTATCGGAAAACGTTCAAGAAGAGTAAGCGGAAACCATAACCAAACCGGTCCAGGGAGGCCTTATGTTGAAAGCACGTTGGCTCGCTCTAGGGTTGATCGCGATCAGTGGCGCTGTGCTGGCAGACAAGTACACGGAATTGAAAGGGCTTTCGCCGGTCCCTTCTTATGACGTGAAATCAACTCGCGACAAGATTGTGGTCGACGGAAAACTTACGGAGAAGGCTTGGGCTCAGGCCGCACCCATAACTCTGATGTTCCCTTGGGACTTTCAAACCGGCAAAAAGCAGAAAACGACTGTTAGGGTGCTGCGGGATCAGGACACGCTGTATGTCGGCTACGAAGCCGAGGACACTGACATCACGGCCACCCACGAAAATCGCGACGACCCCACTTACAAGGACGATTGCGTCGAGATTTTTATCAAGCCCAGTCCTGAGACAGACTCCTATTTCGGCATGGAGATGAATGCTCGGGGCGTGCTGTACGATTACTTCTTTCCGTTCCCCAGCGAACTGGACAAGACGCTCAACTTCGAGCGAGTTCAGCTGAAGACGATTCTTCGCGGGACTTTGAACGAGCGCGACGATCAAGACCAGAGTTGGACTCTGGAAGTCGCCGTCCCTTTCAAAAACTTCTCGAGGCTCGCAAAGCAGCTCCCTCCGAAGGCAGGCGACGAGTGGCGCGTTCAGATCAATCGCTGGGACGGCACAGAAGACTCCGGAGGCCGGCGTCTGAGCATGTGGTGTCATTCAGGCATGAGCAAGGCCAATCCGCATAACCCAGAGCGGTTCGGCAGGCTGGTGTTTCGATAGGTTACGATTGCAACGGCTTGGGCGATTCCCAAGCTTGGGCAATGCCTGCTCGTCGCTTGGCTTGCCTTGGGAAAACGCGACAGGTAAAATTCCAGTTAATGTCTCTCGGTCCCATTCAAGAGCATCAATGAAGCCCGTGTCTTTGCGAAAGATTGCAATTGTCCTGCCTTGGCTTCTCCTCATCCCGGTCTACCTCATCGCCCAAGCTCAGACGGAAGCAAGCGTTCAGGCCATTGAGTTCTTTGAACAAAAGATCCGCCCCGTTTTGGTGGAGCGGTGCTACATGTGTCACAGCGAGCGCGCTCCAAAGGTCCAGGGCGGGTTGCTCCTCGATACGCGTGAAGGCTTGCGTAAAGGCGGCAACTCTGGGGCCGCAATTGTTCCTGGGGAGCCTGAAAAGAGTCTGCTGATCAAGGCTCTCCGCTATCAGAACAAAGAGCTGCAAATGCCTCCTGGAGAGCCGTTGGCTGCCATGCAACTGGCAGACTTAGACACTTGGATCAAAATGGGGGCGCCCGATCCGCGAACAAATTTGCTGGAAGCCAGACACGCAGCAGCGTCTGGAACAGGCCACAGGTTGTTCCAGCCGCCCCGGAAAGCTCCGGTGCCTGTGGTGGGAGCGTCCACCTGGGCCCAAAACCCTATCGATTCCTTTGTTCTCGCCCGCCTCGAGAGGGAGGGATTGCATCCTTCAGCAGCTGCAGACCAACGCACCTTGATCCGTCGCGCAACCTATGACCTCATCGGGTTGCCCCCCACGCTCCAGGAGATTGAGGCCTTCGTCGCCGACAGCTCGTCGCAAGCATTCGAAAAAGTTGTCGATCGTTTGCTCGCCTCGCCGCATTATGGCGAGCGCTGGGGCAGGCATTGGCTGGATGTGGCGCGCTATGCGGACACCAAGACCGATGGCGGACGTTTTCCGTTTGCCTACACGTATCGCGACTGGGTCATTCAGGCTTTCAATGACGACATGCCTTATGACCAGTTTCTGATGTGGCAAATCGCTGCTGACCGGCTGCAAGCCAGCCCCTCTTTTGCGGGAGAAGAGGTTCACTCGAGCTCTTCCTCCTCTGGAGAAGGGAGGTCTCCCTCGCAATCCTCTCCAGCACGTCATCTTGCCGCCTTGGGATTCGTCACCATGGGGCGTGACTTCCCCAACAGCCCGCATGAGATGATCGACGACCGCATCGACGTCGTCACTCGCGGAATGCTCGGCCTCACCGTGAGCTGCGCCCGCTGCCACGACCACAAATACGATCCGATCCCGACCAAAGACTACTACTCGCTCTTCGGTGTCTTCTCCAGTGCCCATGAACCACGTGATCTCCCGTTACTGGCCAGACCCACTGCGCCGTCGAAACGGGATCTCTTTTATGCTGAAGGACTGGACAAACGACGGAGTGCGATCGCTGATTATCGCGAGCGGCGATACCAGGTTCTGATCACAGAGCTGAGGACAGCGGAGCCGATTGCACGCTACCTGTTGGGTGCGCATGACGCGAGTGCGATGGGCAACGCCGAAATTGAAACCTTCTCACGCGACCGCGATCTGAATCTCTTCCTGCTCCGCCGTTGGCGGGAATACCTGGCATTGTGCCAGGCTGGCAACGATCCTGTCTTCGCTATTTGGAACGCCTTGGCAGCCCTTCCTGAGGAACAGTTCGCCAGCAAGGCGCAGCAGGTCATCGCCTCCATAACCGGCGGGGCCACTGGAAAACAGGTCAATCAGTATGTCGCTGCGGCATTCGCCAAGGAGCCGCCCGCTTCCTTGCGGCAAGCGGCCGAACGCTATGGCTCTTTGGTGGCTCAGCAGGATGGAGGTGTGGTATCAGCCGACCCCGATCTGGAGTCTCTCAGGCTGGTGCTGCGTGGCTCCGATACGCCAATGAACGTTCGTTTCAGCCAACTGGACCAGATCGAGACAGAGGGGGATCGGAACAATCTTAGGGATCTGCGTCTGCGGGTTGAAAGGATGCTGGTGGACTATGCCTATCGCGGTGCGCCCGCTCGCGCGATGGCGCTGGTAGATGATGAGGAGATCCGGCCCGCCCACGTCCTGGTGCGCGGCAATCCGAACAATCCGGGCACTGAAGTTCCGCGCCAGTTTCTTTCTGTTCTGTCCGGCGAAAAGCGTGTCCCTTTCAGAGACGGCAGCGGACGTCTGGAGCTGGCACGATGCATCGCCGCCAAAGATAACCCGCTGACTGCCCGCGTCCTGGTCAACCGCGTCTGGCACCATCTGTTCGGTGCCGGGCTTGTGCGCACACTCAGCGATTTTGGACTTCGTGGCGAGCCACCGACGCATCCGGAGCTTCTCGACTACCTGGCGATACGATTCATGGAGGGCGGATGGTCCGTCAAGAACCTGCAACGCCAGATTGTGTTGTCAAGAGCCTATCAGCAAAGCAGTCGAGACAATGCAGAGGCTCGCCGCATCGACCCGGAAAACCGGCTGTTGTGGCGAATGAATCGGCGTCGCCTCGATTTTGAAGCATTGCGCGACTCTGTGCTCGTGGTGTCTGGACAGTTGGACCGCACCATGGGCGGCCTGCCCGTTTCCATCACCTCCCAGCCCGCCACGCGGCGGCGCTCGGTGTATGCCTTCATCGACCGCGCCCGCTTGCCCGGAGTTTTCCAGACTTTCGACTTTGCCAGCCCTGATCAACATAGTCCCCAGCGCTTTCTCACCACCATTCCACAGCAGGCGCTCTTCATGATGAACAGCCCGTTCGTCACTGAACAGGCACAGCACCTGGCTGCACGGCCTGAGGTGGTGTCGGAGGAGGAGCCCTCGCGCCGCATTCGGGCTCTTTATCGAATAGTCTTTGGTCGCGAGGCAGGGGAACCCGAGATCGACAAGGGTTTGAGATTTCTTGAGATGGTTCGAGCCAGCTCGATTGCGAAGGTAGCAGCTTCTTCCGCCTGGCAGCTTGGCTCCGGCGAATACGACGCGGCCGAACAGCGTGTGAAGGACTTTCAGCCTTTCCGCTATTTCACCGGAGACGCCTGGCAGCCTGTTTCGTTGTTGCCAGCAAATGAGATTGGCAGCGCAAGGCTCACCGCTGACGGCGGAGAGGCAGGTGACGACGGCAAGCGCGCGCTCGTTCGGCGCTGGATCTCCCCGCTGGACGGAACTATCAATCTCAGCGGAACCTTGCGGCACCGCCTGGCCAAATTCAATTATGGAGATGGAGTTCGTGCCCGAGTCGTTTCCAGCCGCGGCGGTGAGCTGGCCTCGTGGACTGCTCGCGGATTGGAAGCAGAAACCCAACTTTCCGGGGTTGAAGTGAAACCCGGGGATACGATCGACTTCGTTGTGGACGGCCGCCAGGATTCTGAAAACGACGCCTTCACCTGGGCACCCGTCATCGAAAGCGTTCCCGCAGAGGGGAGCAAAGCAGCCCCGCAGAAATGGAGCGCCAGCGCCGATTTTCGCGGGCCGGACGTCGCCATGCTCACAAAGTGGGAGCAGTACGCCCAAGTGTTACTGGAGACCAATGAGTTTGCATTCGTGGAGTAGGCTAGTTGGCGCCACCTTTCCGGTTCGCAGACATGTTTTTGCTTCTGAGCCAGCACACTCGACCTAAATATCATTACTAGGCAGGACGATCCATGCCTTACCCAATTTCGCTTCTAACCAAACCTTTCTTGAGTCGACGCCAGTTGCTGCAGCGCTGTGGCATGGGCATGGGTGCGCTGGCACTAACGCAGTTGATGGACCAGGAACGCGTGGTCGCGGCCGAACCCAGGAGCCTTGCCAACCCGCTGGCCCCCAAAGCGCCCCACTTCGCCGGCAAAGCGAAGCGGATCATTCACCTCTTCATGAACGGCGGCCCGTCGCACGTAGACACTTTTGATCCCAAACCCATGCTGCAGAAGTACGCGGGCAAAGCCCTGCCCTTCACACTCCGCACCGAACGCAAGACGGGAGCAGCTTTTCCTTCCCCGTTTCAGTTCAGGAGGTTCGGTAGAAGCGGCATCGAAGTCAGCGAAATCTTCAGCCACGTCGGTGAATGCATCGACGATATCTGTGTCATCCGCTCGATGCAAAGTGACATTCCCAACCACGAGCCTTCGCTGATGCTGATGAACTGCGGGGACGTTCGTCAGGTGCGGCCCAGCTTTGGCTCTTGGGTCACTTACGGGCTGGGCTCAAAGAATCAGAACCTGCCCGGCTTTATGGTTCTTTGTCCTAACGGCATGCCGACCCAGGGGACACAGAACTGGCGGTCAGCGTTCCTGCCCGGCGCCTACCAGGGAACGCGTATCGACACGAAGGAAACCCAGGTGGAACGACTCATTGAGCACATCAAAAACAAGTCCGCCTCGCTCGCTGAACAGCGCCAGCAACTCGAACTGCTGGGCGAGCTCAATCAGAGCTACCAGGAAGGCCGCCAGGAGGATGCGCTTCTGGAGTCGCGCATTCAATCGTTCGAGTTGGCCTATCGCATGCAAATGGAAGCTGACGACGCCTTCGACTTGAGCAAGGAGCCGGAACATATTCTGAAGATGTACGGTTCAGGGTTGCAGGCGCGGCAGATGCTGATTGCCCGCCGCCTGCTGGAAAAAGGGGTTCGTTTTGTCCAGGTCTGGCATGGCGAGAGCCAACCCTGGGACAACCACAATGACATCGAGACCGCCCACCGGCGCCTCGCCACGGAGTGCGACCAGCCGATTGCCGCGTTGTTAAAGGACCTCAAGCAACGAGGAATGCTCGACGACACGCTGGTGATTTGGGGTGGCGAGTTTGGCCGCACACCCACCGTTGAGCTGCCAGATGATGGAGCCAACAACGGTCGTGTCAACGGCCGCGACCATAACCCTTACGGGTTCTCAATGTGGGTCGCCGGAGGTGGAATGAAGCGAGGGCATGTCCACGGCGCCACCGATGAGTTCGGCTTTGCCGCCGCGGAAAATAAGGTGCACGTGCACGATCTTCACGCCACGCTCCTGCACTTGCTGGGTTTCGATCATGAGAAATTCACTTACCGCTACGCGGGGCGGGACTTCCGGCTGACCGACGTTCATGGCAATGTTGTAAGGGAACTTCTGGCTTAAGCAGCCCGGCTGAGGGAAAGGCCTGCTCTTCCCCAGAACGGAAAGTCGATGTGGATCGCAGCGACGGCGATCGCAGTGCAACGGGCCTGTGCCAGCAGCATCGGTAACCTCACTCGCACTTGGTCTTTTTCATGGGGAAATCCATTCCCCGTTCCTTGCCGTTGCTCTTTCCTTCAATGCGCCCTACGAGGCCTCCGAGACTGTCCTTGCGATACATAATCCGCTGCGGAAAGTCGTGGTCCGGGTTCTCGAAAACAACTTCCTTGCCCGAAGATCGAACCATCCGGAAAGATGCTTCCTTCTGGCCGGAGGGTTGGGCGGTAAATACCACTCCGGCCTCTTCCTGGTGAATTCGCATGAATTCATAAGCAATGGTCTTGCCACCGCTGACGGTCCGGCTCATGCCGAGCAGCGACTGACCCAGCGGCTTTGTCCAGTGCTCCTCAATCTGCCGTTTGCCTGACTGCCCCTCCCAGCAACCCGTCATCCAGTCCAGCCCTTCCACCTCGAGTTTTGAATCGGCGGCAAGATGGACCGGGAACAACAGTGCCAGCGTCGTGAGCTGGCTGAGCCATTTAGTGACAGATGGATTCATCGTGATCCTCGGTGAAAGTAAGCTGGTCTTTTTTAATGCGAAGAACAGGCTGTTTCGGATCTGCTGTCTCGGAAGAAGCGGCGCGGTCTTTCCAGCTGAAATAGGTGGAGAGCTCGGCGAGGCAGCGAGACTCCCCTTCGGTCGCCAGAAACCAGAACCGCTCGATTTCCTCTGCCCATGAAGGCGCAAGCAACCGTTCACGATAGCGCACCACAGATCCTTCAATCTGCCGCTTGGGCGGCACGGAATTATGCCGGTCACCCAGTCTCCGAATGAGTTATTCTTATCATGCCAGAGTGGGTTCGCATGAAAAAAAAGAAAAGCTTCAATATTGTAAAGCACCTGAAGAGTTTGAGTCGCTCAGCTTCTCAGACGCCCGCTGGGAAGGTTATCCAGTCCAAGAAGAAAAAGCTGCTGAAGAGAATCACCAAGCGCGAAATGCACGATCTGGAATAGGTGGTGCCTCCGCGGTTGGCAGGGCGCGCCTGCTTGCGGAGCTTTTGAAAACGGGCTCAAACTCGAAGCGACGCTTCCCAAGAGGATGAGGTCATTCGCAAAGTCTCATGGATCGCGTTTTTCACATAGCTGTCGTGGATGACGAGAGTGAGAGTCTCGCATCCATTTGCCGCGCTCTGAAGAAGGTAGGATACGACATATCCAGCTTTCAAGACGGTGTCGCGGCTCTGGAAGACCTGGAGAAATTCCGGGACGTCGACCTTGTCATCACGGACCTGAAGATGCCTCGGGTCGATGGAATCGACCTGCTTCTGAAAGTTCGGGAAGTAAACCAGGAAGCCGGATTTCTGGTTGTGACGGGTCACGGGACAGTTGAAACGGCTGTCGCGGCTCTCAAGAACGGCGCTGACGATTACATCCTGAAGCCTTTGGACCTCTTCGAGCTGCGCGATCGCGTCCATCAGATCCTGAAGAAGCGCAAACCCCGCAACCAGCTGCGTTTTCTACGGCGGCGCATGGATGCAGGGCTTGGTATGGAACAACTGGTGGGTCAGTCACCCGCCCTGCAGAAACTCCGGGAACAGATCGCAGTGGTGGCGCCAACGCGGTCGACGGTGCTCCTGCTCGGCGAAAGCGGCACTGGAAAGGACCTTGTCGCTCAAACTCTCCATCAGAACAGCCCGCGCCGCGAGGAAAATTTTCTTCCGCTCAATGGCTCGGCTCTAAGCCCGAGCCTCTTCGAGAGTGAGTTGTTCGGGCACGAGAAGGGTTCTTTCACCGGCGCTCTGGAGCGCCGCATCGGCAAGCTCGAACTGGCCAACCGGGGCACCCTGTTTCTGGATGAAATTGGCGAGATGCCACCCGACATGCAAGTGAAGCTGCTTCGGTTTCTCGAGACCCGAGAGATCATGCGCGTTGGCGGAACATCGACCGTCAGCCTCGATGTCCGGTTGATTGCGGCAACCAACCGGGATCTGGCCCGCGCCGTTGCGGAGGAGAAATTTCGCAAGGATCTCTACTATCGTTTGAAAGTGGTGACCCTCGTCATGGCTCCGTTGCGGGAACGGGTAGACGACATCCCACCATTGGTGTGGTATTTTCTGGAACATTTTGCCCAGGAGCACCGGAAGCCGCTCCTTCAGACCACGCCTGAAGTTCTTGAGGCGATGGCGTGCTATTCGTGGCCTGGAAACGTCAGAGAGTTGAAGAACCTAATGGAGAACCTGGTTGTGTTCACAAAGGGGCCCCGGCTCGCTCTAGTAGACCTGCCTCCAGAAGTTCGGAGCGCGTCCACGAAGGCAACCCCTCAGGACTCGCAAGGGTCGAAGGCCTTCGAGAATCTGAATATGAACGCGATTGAAAAACAGGCCATCGTGCAGGCACTCGAAAAGACCAGCGGTAACCGGTTGAAGGCATCACAGCTGCTGGGAATCGGTCTGCGGACCTTGCAGAAGAAGTTGAAGGATTACGGAATGACCGAGAGGTGAAGGGACTAGGCGATTGAGCGATTGAGTCATTCGCGAACGGTGAATGCCGTCAATCCCCCAACTCAATGGCTCATTGATCTAAAGGCCCAAAAGTTCGATGATAGAGTCCTAGTTGTCGATAAGCAAGGTAACTTCAGGAGTTTACCGAATGGCTGCATTCTCAAGACGAACGCTGAGATGGATCCTGGTGGTCGTTGCCTCAGGCTTTGGAGGATTCCTGCTCGGCAACTTTTCGCAGTTCTCCGTGAGAGGCCTGATACCCTTTTCTGACCGCACAACCGGTTCCGCTCCCATTTCCTTCGCCGAAATCGCTCAGAAGGTGAACCCCTCTGTGGTGAGCGTGGTGTCCACTAAGGTTGTCGATCTCAATCAGATTCACGAAGACTTGGAGTTCTGGTATCCGTTGCGGCCTAATGAGGACGGCAAACGAAAGAGCCTCGGTTTTGGTTCTGGGTTCATCCTTGGGAGTCAGGGCTTGGTTCTTACCAATCAGCATGTCATCGATGAATCCCGCAACATAACGGTCCGGTTGTTCGACGGATCGGAATACCCGGCGGAAATTGTAGGCTCGGATCAGGAAACCGACCTGGCTTTGATGAGGATCAAGCCAAAGCGGCGTCTGGAGGCAGCCCAACTCGGCGACTCAGACGCATTGCGGGTTGGCGACTGGGTCATGGCAGTCGGCAATCCTTTCAACTACGAACATTCGGTGACCGTAGGAGTTGTGAGCGCGAAGGGGCGAAAGATCGATGAAAGCCCCTTCGAACGCTATATTCAAACCGATGCGGCCATCAATTTCGGCAATAGCGGCGGGCCGCTGTTCAATACAAGCGGCGAAGTGGTAGCGATTACGACAGCCATCAGCAAGAAGGGACGCAACATCGGCTTTGCTATTCCGATCAATTTTGCACGGGAGATCGTCGGCCAACTGGGGGATCAGGGTCGTGTCGTCCGCGGCTTTCTGGGTTTGACTCCGGAACAGATTACGGAAAACCATGCATCCGTTTTGCGACTATCCTCTACGAAGGGTGTCCTGGTCGCAGACGTCAGCCCCCGCTCCGCAGCCGAGGCAGCCGGCATTCAGCGTTATGACGTGCTCACCGAAATCGCGGGCCAGCCCGTGGCAGACAATGATGACTTTCGCCGCAAGATCGCCGGAACGACCCCTGGGACCGAAGTAGTGCTCAAGGGCCTGCGCAACGGAAACCCTGTCGAGTTTCGCGCTGAAGTGCGGGAAAGACCCTCCCAAGCTCAAGTGCACCTGCTTCCGGACCCGGCGGATTCCCCGGTGCAGACGCCGGCCGCATCTCGGATGGCGCGTGCGGGGATTGCCGTTCAAGAGCTCACCGAGCAGCACAAAAAGATGTACCCGGTGGAGGGGAACGGCCTGCTGATTGTTGAGGTCGACCCGATAAGCCCGGCAGCCGATGCGGGGCTAGGTGTTGGAGATGTGATTCTGGAAATCAACAGGCACCGTGTAACGTCCCTGCTGGAGTACCAGAAACTGATTTCAGGCTTTCGAGCCAACGACGCACTCATGCTGCTAGTGGCTAATTCCAGAGATAGAAACAGGACCCGGATTGTGACTCTGAAACTGGAAGCTGCCCGGCCCCAGTGAGCAGCAGCGTTCTTTCCCGGCGCGAATGGTGTTTAACTTTTTATCCTACGGGCCAACGTGGGCGCCATAGAGTCCGTTCAGAGTAGCCATCCTCCACAAACTGTCTTCCACTACCCGAGTCAGGAGATCTGACCTGCAGATTTTGTGGCCGTCCCGCCAATGCCCGCCTTGTTTCGAACAACTGCCAGCTTCCTCGCAATCAATAGAAACACCTCCATCCTTCTCGTCGCTCTGGTTGGCATGGGCTTCGCAGAAGAGCTTTGGATGCGCTTTCTGCCGAAGTACCTCCAGAGTCTGGGAGCCGCCGTTTGGGCCATTGGCCTTTTCGACGCGATAAAGACCTGGATTGGAGCCGTCTATGCCTATCCCGGCGGCGTCCTCACAGACCGCTGGGGACATCGACGAGCGCTCTCCTTCTTCACCCTCCTCAGCCTCCTCGGCTATGGGTTGCTCCTGCTAAGCCCTGGCTGGATCGGAGTGATCCTCGCATCTTTCCTCTTCTTGTCCTGGACAAGTTTTTCTCTTCCGGCAACCTTTTCGCTGGTCGGCAGCAGTTTGGCGGCTGACAAGCACGCCATGGGCATTGGAGTTCAGGCCACACTCAAGCGAATTCCGATTATTGTCGGTCCAATCGGCGGCGGGATGCTCATCGACCGCTATGGAACTGTTCCCGGAACCCGCATCGGCGTCGTGGCGGCCGTGGTGTTGGCGTGCTGGATGTTGTGCGTCCAGCAAATGATCCAGGACGCGCCAGCGAGAAAGTCAACGCACTCCGTGCTCTCGTTCCGGGCGTCTGTGGGCTTGTTCAGTCCCGCACTGCGGCGGCTGCTGCTATCGGACATCCTTGTGCGACTCTGCGAACGCATTCCTTACGCCTGGGTCATCCTTTACGCCATGAATGATCTCGGCCTCTCGGCAACCCAGTTCGGTATCCTCACAGGCATCGAGATGGTCTCAGCGATGTTCTGTCTGATCCCGGTCGCTTACCTGTCAGACAAGTACGGGCGTGAGCCGTTCATCATTGCAACATTCTTTTTTTTCACACTGTTCCCCGTTTCCCTGCTTCTGGCCCACAGCTTCAACGCGCTAGTTGTAGCCTTCGTCATCCGTGGACTGAAGGAGTTTGGTGAGACGGCCCGAAAGTCACTGATCATTCAGTTGTCGCCTGAGCCCGGACGGGGCCGGGCCATTGGCGCCTACTACTTGATTCGAGACTGCCTGGCTACAGGAGCGGCTTTCCTGGGGGCCGCACTTTGGAGGATCAGTCCTCAAGCCAATTTCTTGGGTGCCGTGCTAGTCGGCACGGCCGGAACGCTGCTCTACGCCTGGTCGATTTCCCAAACGCGCTCCTCGCCCGCCGCTGCTTCTTGAAAACACCCTTCGAATTCAATAAGATCAACAATGTTTGCGGCATGCCGAGACAGTCGGCGCGCTTCGGCTGGGCGCGTTCCTTCATGGAACGCCTTCCATAATGCCTAAAGAGACCATCCTCAGTTCCGAGATTCTCCGCCAAATCGAGAATATCCGAGAGACAGATATTGTTGTTGGCATTCCCAGCTACAACAACGGACGTACCATCGGGCAGGTTCTTTTGGCTGTCAACACCGGATTGGCCAAGTATTTTCCCGCCCAGCGCGCGATTATTGTGAACTCAGATGGCGGGTCGAGCGACGACACTATCCGGATCGTCAATCGGAGCAACCCGGAGGATCCGAGAATGATCATGCTCTCGCATTCCCCCGATCCGATCCGAAAGATCATCACTCCCTACCAGGGTTTTTCCGGGAAAGGAGCTGCCTTTCACACCGTCTTTCAGATTGCCCATAACCTGAACGCCAAGGCTTGTGCGATTGTCGATAGCGGACTGAAAAGCATCACACCCGAGTGGATTGAACTGCTGGTCAAGCCCATCCTTCAGGAAGGCTATGACTGCGTATCACCTTGTTACCTGCGGCACAAGTTCGACGGTACCATCACCAACAGCATTGTCTACCCGCTCACACGCGCTCTCTACGGGAAACGGGTGCGCCAACCCATTGGCGGCGACTTCGGGTTCTCTGGCAAACTCCTGGCGCACTATCTGGAGAAAGATATCTGGCACGCCAACCTCGGGGTGCACGGCATGGACATCTGGATGACAACAACAGCCATCGCCGAAGGCTACAGGGTCTGTGAGTCGTTCTTGGGCCCCAGAATCCATGATTCGGGCGATTCCTCTCAAGACCTCAGTTACATATTGAGGCATGTTGTCGGAACTGTCTTCGACCTGATGCAGACCTACGAGAGAGCCTGGTTCTCGATTCAGGGCTCCGAACCGTGCCCCGTGTTTGGAGCTCGATTCGACGTTGGCCTGGACCCTGTGAATGTGAACGTAGAGCGCATGGTGAATGCTTTCAGACAAGGTGTCGCCGATCTGGCAGGCATCTGGCAGAAATTCCTATCCGTTGACACGCTGGACGGGCTTCACCGGCTGGCGGCAGCCAAGGAATTCTGCTATCAGGACTCGCTTTGGGTGAAAACTGTTTTAGAGTTTGCGGCCGCACACTTCCACAAACGCATGGATCGTGATCACTTAATCAAATCGATGACACCGCTCTACCTCGGTCGCACGGCATCGTTTGTTCTGGAAGCACGAAACAGCACGGCAGCAGAGATCGAGAACCGGTTCGAGCTGCTCTGCCTGGAGTACGAAAACTTGAAACCCTATTTGATGGAGAAGTGGAGGAACTAGGGGGGTCCATGCGCGATTTTTTTGAAGTGGCAGTCCTTGAGCCCATGCGGCGGCTCTACGAACAATTAGTCCTGTTCGTTCCCAAGTTGCTGGGCGCGGTCTTGCTGCTTTTCCTGGGCCTATTCTTCGGCTGGGTCGCTTACAAGTTCGTTCGCCGGGGCTTGATGGCAATGAGCTTCGACCGATTCTGTTCGCAGCTGGGGCTCACCACTTTTCTGGAACGAGGAAACATCCGCAAGCCAGCCTCTGAACTGCTCGCCTCCGGTGTTTACTGGCTCATCGTCATAGGCTTCTTCATGATTGGATTGCGGACGCTCGACGAATCTGCAATGTCACAAGTTTTTGCCCGCTTCTTTTCGTATCTGCCCAATCTGGTTGTTTCCATTTTCATTTTCGTTGTCGGATTCCTGTTCAGCAAGTTCATCGCGCGCAGCGTTTTGATCGGTGCCGTCAACGCACAAATTCGTTCCGCGAAACTGTTGAGCCTTTCAGTGGACCTGCTGATCATGATTTTCACACTCTCGCTGGCACTGGAGCAGCTGGGCATTGGAAAGGCAACCATTGTTGCGACCTTCTCTATTCTGTTCGGCGGCGTTGTGCTGGGCTTGGCGATTGCCTTCGGCCTGGGTGGCCGCCATCTCGCACGCGAGTTTCTGGAGCGTCGACTCGGGCGGAAAACCGACAGGGACGCTGAAGAAGAAGAGCGATTCCTGCATCTCTGAGTACCAATGGCCTAAGATCCAACGCCGGCGATATTGAACTGGATGCCGAAACACGAACCTTGGATCTTAGACCTGGACTTCGAACCTGAGGCCAAGATGAGAATTCTGGTTGCACCCAACGCCTTTAAGGAAAGCCTCACCGCGATGGAAGCCGCCCAAGCCATATCGAGTGGCATACAAAAGGTGCTGCCGCGCGCTCGTATCACCCAAATACCCATCGCTGACGGCGGCGATGGCACCCTGGAAGCCGTGGTCGCAGGAACGAAGGGGCGCATCCTGAAGGCTCGAGTCACTGGGCCGCTAGGAAATCTGGTGAACGCTGAATACGGCATTACGGGCGACCGCAGGACCGCCGTGATCGAGATGTCGCGCGCCTCCGGACTGGCGCTCGTCCCTCCGCAACAGCGTAATCCCATGCTCACCACCAGCTTTGGCACAGGACAGCTCATCAGAGCCGCCCTGGACAAGGGTGTCCGCAGCATTTTGCTGGGCATTGGTGGGAGCGCTACGGTGGACGGCGGAATGGGAGCGCTTCAGGCTCTAGGCGCCCAGTTTCTCGACGGCGAGGGAACGCCCGTCGCCAGCGGAGGTAACGGATTGCTGGCAATCCACTCGATTGATCTCGACAAACTGCATCCTGCCTTGAAGCAAACTCAAATTCTCGTTGCATGCGACGTCGACAACCCGTTGGTCGGTCCGAGAGGTGCGGCGGCTGTCTTCGGTCCACAGAAAGGAGCCACCCCAGCCATGGTCAGACAACTCGACCGCGGCCTGAAACGGTTGGCCATTCTCATCGCCGACAGGACAGGAACAGAAGTCGCTCAGGTTCCTGGCAGCGGAGCAGCTGGTGGAATCGCAGGCAGTTTTCTGGGCCTGCTCGGCGCACGGTTGCGCCCAGGCAGCGATTTGGTTTTCGATCTGTTGAAGATTCAAACGGTGGTCCGGAAAATGGACTGGATCATCACCGGCGAAGGGCAAATTGATTTTCAGACGCCCTTTGGAAAGGGCCCCGGAATGCTCGCCAAGATGGCTGCCCGGCACCAGGTGCCAGTCATTGGCATTGCCGGCTCCGTGGCCGACAACACGGAGGGCCTGTTTGACCAGGGATTTACCGCATTGTTCAGCATCGTGAACCGTCCAATGGACCTAGCAACGGCTATGCGAGTGGCACCCCGCCTGATAGAGAGGACTGCGGGACAAATCGCCCGCCTGATCCGCGCAGCTGGGAGGAAGCCGTCATGATCAACCTCATTACCATTTCACGCGAACGCGGCAGCGGCGGACGTTCGGTAGCCACCCGGCTGGCGAGCCAACTGGGCATGCAATGCTACGGGAAAGAGATTATCTACGACATTGCACAAAGCGCTGGAGTCGCTGCCGAATCAGTGGAGAAGTACGACCAGGAGCACTACAACAAGTGGAACCTCATCGTCGACTCTCTTCGCATCAGCAGTCACTTCTCGCCGGACTACGGATTCAGCTTCAACCTCGCCAACATTGAGCCTGAAATCTTCTTCACAGAAGATAAGTACCTCAAAACAACTCAGGAAATTCTCCGCGGGCTGGCAAGCCGCTCCGGCGTGATTCTGCTGGGACGCGGCAGCCAGGTCATCTTCCGAGAGCGTCAGGACGCCCTCCACATCCGTCTGGTTGCACCCTTGCCATTGCGCATCCAGCGCACCGCCCAGCTGCTCAATATTTCCGAAAAGGACGCCTCCAGGAATGTGACTGAGCTGGACAAGTCGCGGGCCAGTTACTTGAAGGACTTCTATTCAGCAGACGTGAATGACGCGACGCTGCACCATCTCACCATCAACACGGGCGTCTTCGACTACGACCAGACCTGCGAGCTGATCAAACAGGCGATGAAGCTTTTGTAGGGTAGGCCCGCTGGCACAGGCTGTTGAGTGCCAACATCACTCTATTTCCAGCAGGTGGTTTTATGCCTTCAGACGGCTAGCTCGCTGCTGAAAAACTCTCTGAACAAGAATCCAGTCGCCGCTTGCATGCGCGCGGTACTTTCACTGCTTTGGCTTCAGTGCAGGCTTTCCGTACCGCGACCGTCAGGAGTGGTTTTCGAGTTTTTCAGCATCCTGCCTAGACTAGGGGAAAGGAAACATCACCCACCCCAGCACCAATGCCACACCCAGAAAGGTTACGAACACCGTGGCCCCGTATTGCAGGCGTTCCCTCGGAGTGTCTTTTGAGGTCAAAGAGAAAACAACGGAAACACAAATGGCAAAAAGCGTCAGCGCGCTAAAATGCGAAAGTTCCATCGCCTATTTCTTTCTTCCGATCCCGATGTCGAAAGCATTCAACACTACGAGCAGATTCAACAATCCCGCTACGGCCAGAAACGTGTTCCCATATTCGAACGACTGATTCTGCGGATTGCCTGCGCCATAGCCCCAATTTCTCGCTAACAGATACGGCAAGCCGTTACTGGCGTCGGCAAAGAAATAGAGCATGACGATAAACTCGCTCGGATCAAGGCCATGCAGCTTGCCGTCTACAGCCAGCCCCAAACAAAATAGGGAAAGAATCGAAACGGCGAAAAGCAGCGCTCTAACCCACTTTCCCAGGATGCAATGCCCCAGGCCAGGAAACAACATCGCCGAGACCACGGCGACGCCAGTTCTGATGTTGTTTGAGTTCATGGATTCTCTCAAGTATGACAAAGAAAAGTGCTGCCCGACCGCTCCTGGTGGAAGTGGGCTCGTCTTGTAGCGCGCCTCAATCGACTTGTGATTCTCCAACTCTGTCTTAACTTCCAGGCGCTTCGGGTAGTATAGAGTACATCGTTGGCGCGTTGAAAAGCACCACTCACTTCAAAGCTTCAAGGTCAGCCGAACTCCGCAGAAAAATCTCTGAATCGCCTTTCCGAACAGCCTTCCACTTGAACAAGTTTTCTTCTGGACGACAATCCCGAACGGATCGTCACCTGACATTTTGCCACACCTAACTTCTTAGACAGAAACTCGATCAACGCTTCATTGGCCGTGCCATCCACGGGTGGTGCCGCCAACCGGATCTTTAGCAGGTCTCCCTCCTTGCCCGCGACGCAGGTTTTCGACGCATTCGGTTGAACCTTCACAGAAAAGGACACCATTGGGGAATGAATTCCGAACTCGGGCAGCGCCACGAGTATCAAGCCCTTGTTCCAAAAATGGCTGTGCCGATTCGCACTAGAGTGGCCCCCTCCTCGATGGCAATGACAAAGTCATGGCTCATCCCCATGGAAAGTTCTCTCATCGACACGTTCTCGAACCCTTGCGCGCCAATCTGCTCGGCCTTGCGCCGCACCAGTGCGAAATAAGGCCGTACCTCTTCGGGGTTTTCGAAGTAAGGTGGAATAGCCATCACGCCCTGGATTGACAAATGCCTGAAAGCCGCCGCCTTCTGCACAAACGCAACGGCCTGATCTTCCATAATTCCAGACTTGCTCGGTTCCTTCCCCACATTGAGCTGCACCAGGACTGGCATCTGCTTGCCCAATCTCTCACAGGCACGATCCAGTTTCGCGGCAAGCTCCAGGTCGTCGAGCGTTTGAATGCCGTCAAAGATTTCCACGGCACGGTTCGCTTTGTTTTTCTGAAGAGGTCCAATCAAGTGGACGGCCACTGGCTGGCCGGCCAAATCCGGCTTCTTAGCCATCGCTTCCTGCACACGGTTTTCTCCGAGGTCTGTTACACCGGCGGCGATGGCCTCTCGAATGGCCTCGATACTGACGGTTTTGGAAACTGCAACCAAGCGAACAGAACCTGCGGGACGACCGGCCCGAAGGGTAGCCTGCTCGATGGATTCCAAGACCGCCCGCACGTTCGAACCAACGTCAATTGAAGCTTCGAGGGGCATCCTGTTCAAGCATTCATCTGTGCAAACAAGCGAACCACAACCTGGGTCTGCTGACGTGGAAACACTCGAATCTTACAACAGGTGAAAGCTGTTTTCCAGAAACCCCGGGAACGGCGGCAAAGACTAGGCGCACAAGCCGCGAAGCGGACAATACTTCGATTATGCTTTTCGGGGTTGTTCTGGTCGCCCACGCCGCCCCGAGGGAAGCATCACCTTCCAGTTAGGCGACTAATCAGGAGCCGTCTTGAAATCAGGCACTGATCTCCCTCAAATTGAGGGCCAGGGACAAACGAAGCGGCTTAGCGAATGTGGCTTACGAAAAGGCGATTGCTCAGGCCTTGTGGCGGGCAACATTGTTACAAACTGGATTTCCATCATCACTGATCTTGCAGGACCTCCAATTTTCACGGAGAACAACCCAGTGAGTTCTGGGGGCAACCACGAACGTCCAGACTCTCCTCTAGCTAGGTGGAACTCGCATTCCGAGCGGGTTTTCAGTTGTTGATTCGCAGGTCTGAGCAGTTCAAGGCTGGTCCACTTCAAATTTTTTCACAGCATCGGGAGCAGGGATGTCGCCAACCTCTCTTCTTCTTGCGGGTAGCCCCGTTGCGGCCAGCAATCAGATTCCATCTAGCTTCGCTCTGCCGATCCCTTGACTCTTGCCAATTTCCCGGCCTAGCCAGGCTTTGGCCATGCGCCAATCGCGTGCCACGGTCGCCGGAGATATCTTTAGTGCCTCTGCCGCCTCGTCTATAGACATCCCGCCGAAATAGCGGAGTTCGAATACGCGGCTCTTGCGCGCGTCGAAAGCCGTCAGACTGATCAAGGCATCGTTGACCGCGAGCAGCTCGTCTGCCCGTTCCACAGGGAATACCGCCGCTTCATCTAACGAAATCGGAGCTACCGAGCTGCCTCGCTTCGCGCGTCCCCGTCCCCGAGCGTAATCGATCAAAATATGGCGCATCACCTGCGCTGCAGCCGCAAAAAAGTGCACCCGCGTCTCCCAGCACGCATTCCGCTGCCTGACCATCCGCAAATAGGCCTCGTGAACCAGAGCCGTGGTTTGCAGCGTATGGTCCGACCGCTCGCGACGCATGTAACTACGCGCCAGCCGATGCAGCTCGCTGTAGACCAGGGGAAGCAACCTTTCAAGAGCTGCCTGGTTCCCCTTTTTCCAGTCCGCCAGCAGCTGCGTGATCTCGCAGGGGTTGGACATAACGTTTGTTCTCACAGCTTATCTGTCGCTTTGAGCAGGTCTTCAGTGGTGTACCTGGACATTGACAGCGGCATGGGTCGCTCGCTACTTGCTAGCCAGAATGCACCTGGGTCTCAGTTCGACCTGAACCTGGCAAGATGAGCCTTGACCTTGCGTCGGGTCGGTGAATCGGGCTGATTAGGCTGGGGTGGGGCGAGTAACTTGAGAGCTTTCTCCTCGAATTCAATAGCGTGGCCAACATCCCCGGTTTCAAAGTACGCTTGCGCCAAAACATCCAGCCCGTCACTGTCAGTGCCACCGGACTTTTCCAAGGCCTTCTTCGCGTATTGGAGAGCGGCCGCCGGTTCGCGCAACTCTGCCGGTTGGCAGGTGAGAAAGTTAGCAGCATACTGGCTCAATTCATCCGGGGTCGCTTCCGTTCGTGTGGCAAGCTGACGCGTGATTGCCAGGCCGCGTAGAGCCATATTGCGCGATTCGTCTACCTGACCATTCTGGGCGAACAAGTCCGCCGTCAAAATGAGCATCTCCGATTGACGACCTCGCACCACTACGTTCTGGGGATCGCCAGCGGCGAGCCGGTCCAGAATTTCAAGTACCCTGCGATATTTGCCCAGAGCGGCTGAACGCTTTCCCACTCTGTTGAGCAAGTCGCCCGACCAGCGCAGTGAGATGGCAAACGCCATGCTGGCTTGGTAATTCTTCAGGTCAGCATTCATCATCGACTCGTTGATCGCGGCGGCCTTGTCATAATACCGGAGCGCTTCTTTAAACTCACGCAAGTCCTCCTGAATACCTCCCACTTTACGATAGGCATGGGCAAGGCGGCGCTGGTCCTCGGCACTGGTTGGCTCGGCGGCGGAGAGACCTTCCATGATTTGCAGCGCGCTGAAGTATGACTGAAATACTCCCTCCAGGTCGTCGCGTGCCTCCTTCAAGTCACCAATTCTGATCTGCAATAACGCCATTCCCCGGCGTGCACCACTGTTGTTGGGTTCGTCGGCAGCAAGCGCCTGATAAAGTGCGAGTGACTTCTGATAGCTCCGGAGGGCCGCGGCCCGGTCACCCAGGTTCTGCAAGCCCGAATGACCCTGCACATCTCCGAGGTCCTGATAACAACTAGCCAACTGCTGGCGTAGCTCGTTGTCGCTGCCACGGGCCGCGAGCAACGGTTCTAGAATGCCTGCCGCGCGCTGCAAGTCCGCGGCTGCTTCGTCTGGGTTGCCGAGCACAGGAAGAACTTCGCCCAGCGACTTGTAACTGCGTGCTTGGTAGCGGAGCGCCTCCGTGTCGTTGCCGTCACTGCCGACTAAAGAATTGCTAATCTTCAGCGCTCTGGAATAACTTTTCGCCGCGCCGGCAGGATCGCCGAGATTGGCTTCATAGGCGTTCCCCTGCACATCACCCACCTTCAAATATGCCTCTGCCAGCTCGCGCTGCAGCTGGCGGTCGCCGTGTGCTTCTTCCGCGAGTTTGCTGAGGTAGTCCAATGCTCTCTGTACCAGCAACTTGCGCGCGGGGGTGGCGCCGGGCAGATCACGGATCGCAGTGTGAAATTCGAACAGAAACGATGTGGTCAGAGCGCGCAGGTCGTTGAACTGCCGCTCTGCCCTGCTGCGTTCGGCGCGAGCTACGCGTGCTTGCGAGGCCGTGGCCACGACGCCAGCCACCAGCGCAAGTGCGATCAGTGCCGCGGCGGTGACTCCGGCCTTGTGCCTGGCGATGAACTTGACCGTGCGGTAACGCGCTGTGTCGCGTCGTGCGATGACCGGAAGCGCCTGCAAGTGCCTGCGCACATCTTCGGAGAATTGCAGAACGGAGGCATAGCGCCGAGCCGGCTCTTTGCGCAAGGCCATCAGAACGATGTTGTCCAGGTCGCCGCGCAATCGCCGACGTAGTTTGTCAGGGCTGCCCTCGCGAACTTCGCTGACGGACTGAGGCGTGAGCGGACCATCCGCTCCAGATTCTTCTTCGCGGTCGATGACGGCACTTGGCGCTTCCGGATCTTCTTCGCGGATGGTTCTCTCGATTTCGCCCGGCATTTTGCCCGCAAGCCGGTATGGACGATGTCCGCTGAGCAACCGGTACAACAGCACGCCCAGAGAGTAAACGTCGCTGGCCGTGGCGATGAGTTCTCCCCGGACCTGTTCAGGGCTGGCGCAATCGGGCGTCATCGCGCGCAACTCGGTCACCGTGCGATCGGAGATTCCCGGTTCCGCAGTGAGAAGCTTAGCAATGCCAAAGTCCAGCAGTCTGGGGACACCTTCGGATGTCACTAAAATGTTTCCAGCCTTAATGTCCCGGTGAATGACGAGGTTCTGGTGAGCATAGTGAACCGCCGCGCACACGGTCTGGAACAGTTGCAGCCGTCTTGTGATCCTGAGCTTGTGGGCGTCGCAATATTTATCAATCGGCTCACCCTCGATGTATTCCATCACGAAGTACGGAAGGCCCTGTTCGGTCGTGCCTCCGTCGAGCAGGCGCGTGATGTTGGGGTGGTCGAGGCCGGCCAGGATTTGCCGCTCACTCCGGAAGCGCCGGAGGACATCCTTGGTATCTAGGCCGCGTTGAATCACCTTAATGGCAACCTGTTTCTCAAACACCTGATCGGCGCGCGACGCCAGGTAAACCACACCCATGCCACCCTCGCCGATCTCGCGGATCACACGATAAGATCCGATCTGCCTGCCAGCAAGAGACTGAGTCTTCTCGACTAGCCGGAGACTGTCTCGAAACGCACTGGCTTCGGTGAAACTCCCGTCTGCAGATGAAGCGAGGAGAGATTCGATCTCCTCGCGCAGTGACGAGTCCCCTCCGCACGAGGAGTCCAGAAACGCGGCGCGGCGCTCCGGGTCGCAATCCAGCGCGGCTTGGAAGAGCTCGTCAATTTGACGCCAGCGTTCAGGCTCCACTGGACATCCTCCTACCGACTCAGCCTGTCAGCAAGCAGACGCGAGCTAGAGGCCCTGCCCTTAATCAACATTACCTATCTCTTTTGAACTCCAAATCATAACACGGTGTTGGCCACTGGTGCACCAGAGAGAATTCGTGAGGCGATGACAGGATCTCCAGGGAAACGTCGCATTACCAGATAGAGGGGGTACCTTAAAGCCATGCCACGGGCTGGACCGCTTGTCTTCTCTCAATCTCAGTCACTCGCCTTTAGGCATACCGGCATCGTCGGCGCGCGATCCCGGACCTCAAGGCATACTTTAGGAGGCACTTTATGCTGCGGCTACAACGAGCATGCATCGTCGTCTTGTTCTTGGGCTTTGTCTCGAGAGGGGACGCCTTCGCTCAAACCTCAGGTTTTTCCTACAGCTACGTCATCCCCTTTGTCACGTCGGAAAACAACACTCGTACCAACCTGGGTCTGAACGGCTACAACCAGATCTCCTGGGTAAAAGGGGTAAATCCAATTGCCAGTGTGCGGGTTCGGTTGTTTGATCAGCAGGGCCAACTGGCAGGCTCTGGGAACTATAGTGTTCAACCCAATCAGCTGGTCCAGATCAACAACATCATTTCAGCCCTGGGTGGGAGCATTGGGACGGGCTGGCTTGAGATTCGGGCCGACGAGCCCATAGCCGCGTGGGCATCCGTTATTTTTAACTCAACCAATGACCCCAGTATTGAACTGGCCATAGATGAACAAATAGGCAAACCAACCCCCCAACTTGAGGGGATAGCGCGCGGAACAGAGAGTACCCGTCTGCTGATTGACTCGTCTGTGAAGACACCGACCTTCCAGTCCTCTTTGGTCGTGGTGAATCTGGCGTCCACGGGAGGACCTTTCAGCATTAAGACCTACGATAACAATGGCCTGCTCATCGAGACCAAGTCTGCTTCCATCAACGCTGGTGGAATGTATGTGAACAATGACATTCGCAGCGGGGTCCCAGGAACATTTGGTCCGATTGTCATTGAACCGGGGCCTGGAACTCCGTTGAGGTTGGTGGCAGAATCCATCGTTCAGAGTGCCAATGGGACCGGGGCCTTCTTTCCAGCCTATACTTTGCCAAACGCAGGTTTTCCGTCGGTTGCGGGAATCTGGCAAGGTTCAGTGACAGGCACTTTGTTCAACGGGCAAATCAGAGTTGAAATACACCAGGAGCGCCAAACGTTCTACGGAGTGATCACTCTCGTAAGTGGAAATTTCCCGACCACACAGAGATCTATCGAAATGTACGGGTTGAATTATGCCAATCAACCTGGCATTGTGCAGAACACGAACCTGGAGGACACAGATCCCGGAAAGACGATTTACTCTCTGCGGGTCGCTTTAGCCGGCGGAGGGGGCAACCAACAAGCGCAAGGTTTTATGTTCTACCAAGACTCGAAGGGACGAACGGATTTGGCTCAAGTCACTCTGACCCGAAGCGGAAGTCTTTTCTGAAACAGTTTAGGAAAATCTTCCTTGCAATCCAAGGGAGTCAGTCCACGCTCTCGCGTGATGTCAGCGGTTGCATTCCCGGTTGCCACTACTTCGCACTAGACAAAGCGTCCGGGCGAAAAACATGCCGAGGCCACCGTCGAGTCGCACCGCAACCTTGATGTAGACCTGGTCAAGGCGATGAGCGACTTTCCTCGCCCCTTGCCAGCGAACCGTCAACATTAGATTCGCCACTGTGCATCGCCTGACTCTCGGGACCATCCAAGTTGCCGGATGGCTCCGGCCCGGAAAGGGTACCGTCCACTTCTCATAACTTCTCATGGGTAGTGGTAATGGTTCCAGTGGCACGCGGCCCAAGAACTTGGTCGCAATCGATGGATCGCTGTATAGTGTTCGACAGTGAAACGCGAAAATCGAAATCCACCTTTCAAATGTTTACGAAGATACGTCACGCGGCCTTGATATTCGGCTTTTTATTGGTCCTGTTGCGTGGTGTGGCATCGGCTCAGCAATCGCATGCCTGGACCAGCCGCGACAAAATCGCCTTCACTTACTATTTCTACTGGTACAACGTTCATGATCCCAAGCCCACGGGGCATTTCATTAACCCTGAAGGCACGGATGCACTTACGGATCACCCTCCCGCCGATTCCCTGGCCAACTACAGCTACACCGACGTCTCATGGCATCAGCAACAGATGCAGGATATGGTCGCGGCAGGCATCGACGTGGCGTTACCGGTTTACTGGGGCGACACGCAGGATCTCTTCTGGAGCCAGACCGGGCTGCGCACCATGGTCACGGCCCTTCAGGCGATGGCGCAAGCCAGGGCCCCGTTTCCAGGCATCGGTATGTTTTTCGACACGACGTCGCTGTGGAAACAAAATGCCCTTAAGCTTCCGGACATTACCACGCTTGACGGTAAAGCAACATTCTACGGCATGGTGCATGACTTCTTCAGCATCGTGCCGAAATCGCTATGGGCTACGATCGATGGCCGGCCCATAGTCGTCCTGTACTATTCGTCCTGGGTTGCGGCCTATGATCAGAGTTCGCTTGACTACTTGAGCCAGCGCTTCCAAAGCGATTTCGGTGTGTCTCCCTATTTCATCCGGGAGCGGTCTTGGAGGGGCGTAGTCGCCGATGCAGCCTGCGCGTGGGGCGCGGCTCTCTCCGGTCCTATCGTGGTCGGCGACACGGCCAGCGTCGGCCCGGGCTACGACGACCGGGCTGTGCCCAACCGCAACCCATACCGGTATAAGGATCGCGAGTGCAGCGGTTTCTATCAGCAAGCGTGGGACAAAATAATTTCAAGTACCCCCAGACTCGTATTCGTGGAGACATGGAACGAGTTGCACGAGGCCACCGAAGTAGCCGCCACCCGTGAGTACGGCCGCCAATACATCGATCTCACCGCGCGGAACGTCGCGCGCTGGAAGTCCTACACGGGTTATGCGTCCGCCTCAATGGTCTGGCTCAGTCCGGGGCGCGACAGCTTCGAATCCGGCCTGCGAATCGCGTTGAACCAAGGCGACGGGGGCTGGCAGGTTAACCGGGTGGCAGGGCGCGATGCTGTGGACGTTGACCGCACGACCACTCCAGCATCTCACTATATCTACCTCGACGTGAATGATGGCTTCGTTCATAGTGTGACCACTCCCGTTTGGGTCACAGTGGAGTACCTCGACACAGGCAGGACCCCGTGGCGCATTCAGTACGACAGTGCCAGTAATCCATACACCGTACTACCGTTCGTTCCGATTGGAGACACGGGTTTGTGGAAGCGGGTCACGTTCTCGCTCCCGGACGCCTACTTCGGCGGCCGCGAGAATGGCGGTAGCGACCTGCGGATCGACGACCCCAGCACAACGAGTGAGACCCATTATTTCTCGCGTGTTTGGATCACCAAGTCAGCGCCCAATGCGTCGATCTTGCAGCTTGTCCCACTGGCGGATGTCGTCTTAGACCCGGGGAGCACAACGGACCTGCCGCTGACGGTGTCCAGTTCAGACGGCAGTCTGGCAAGCCTCACTCTGGCACGCGCGCCGGCGTTTGCTTCCTTGCAGTCGAGAAACGGAGCGCCGGTTCTGCATCTGGCGCCTTCCATCTCTGACGCTCAGGCTTGCTCATTTCTGATCACGGTTGTAGTAAACGGCGCAACGGCTTCGCTGGCCGACGCTACGTCGTTGAGGGTCCTGGTTCCAAATACAGGTTCGGGAGTGACTTGCGATTACACGCTGAATTCAATTGGGCAGGCGTTTGCGGCGCAAGGCGGGGCGGGAACGATCACAATCACCACCGGCGCGGGATGCCCGTGGATGGTGGGCACGCCTCCGGCCGGCGTGGCGTTCACGGGCGCAACGTCTGGCACTGGCATCGGTGCTGTCACGTTTCGGGTATTCGCAAATGGCGGAGGAAATCGATCCGGTTCATTCACAATTGCCGGGCAGACCTTCACCGTCGAGCAGCAGGCGGTGTCTTCGGGGGGCGTCTGGATTCTGCCCTCGAGTGCCCGCGCACCTGGGGCAGCCGGGGCCTTTTATACAACCGATTTGACCCTGGCCAACACCGGAGAGCGGGAGGCTCAGGTGACGCTTAAGTTTTTGGGCAACAACGTGGATGGCCGCACGGGTCCGGGAAAATCGATCCGATTGCCAACCCATAATTCAACGACGTTCCGGGATATTCTGGGGACACTTTTCGGTTTTGATGCGAACTATGGAGCGATTCAGATCAACTCTGACGTTTCGTCACTTGTGATCCTCTCTCATACGTCGACTCCTGGGGGTGCTGGCACGTTTGGCCAGAGTGTCCCTGTGCCTCGTGACGTAGACTTTGTCCGCAGGGGCATCAATCGAGCCATAGCCGGTATTCGTGAGGATGAGTCCTTCAGAACCAACCTGATTCTGGCCAATGCTGTCGAACTGCCCGTCACTGTCGATATTACCTTGCTCGGTGAGAGCGGCAGTGTTCTCGCCGTGAGCCACGTCAATCTACTTCCCTCTGGGATGACTCAGCTCACAAATGTGGTTCGGGCCTTGGGCGTTGAAGCGGGAGTCCAGGGAGCTCAGCTGATCCTCACCACCGCTACCGAAGGCGGCGCCTTTGTCACCTACGCTTCGCTGATTGACAATGGCACCAACGATCCTCGCACCTTGCTTCCGCAGGCACCCTCGGCGGCCGTCTCTTGGGTCCTTCCCTCCAGCGCTAGAGCGCCAGGAGCAAGCGGAGCCTTCTATACGACAGATCTCATCGTAGCAAACTCTAGCGACAGTGAAGTGCCCTTTACTGTGAAGTTCCTTGGCAACAACATCGACGGTCGTAGTGGACCGGAGAAAGACTTTCTGCTTGAGCCGAGGAAATCGGTGACCTATAGCGACGTTCTTGGCTCAACTTTTGGGCTGGAGAGCGGCTTTGGCGCGGTCCGTGTGACTGCAAGGCGCTCCGGCCTGACAGTACTGGGCCTGACAGCTACGCCCGCAACCTTGGGAACTTTTGGCCAAAGTGTCCCTGCGTTTACCACTTCGGATCTCATTCAAAGTGGTGTCCCTAAATCGATCGTCGGCCTCCGTGAAGACTCTGCATTCCGAATCAACTTGATTCTCGCAAACGCGAGCGAATCCGACTGTGTCGTGGACGTGGCGCTGATCGGAGACAATGGCCAGGTGCTCGGACAGCAATCCTACCCGTTGCTTCCTCTTGCCATGACGCAAGTCACGAGAGTTGTGGAGAAGCTGGCGCCAGGAGTGGCCGTTTCGAGTGCCCGCCTGCTCTTGTCCACCAAGACTGCAGGCGGAGCCTTTGCGGCCTACGCCGCTGTGATCGACAACGGGACGAATGACCCGAGAACCCTCTTGCCACAGTAGGGCGATCGACTCATGTAAACGATAGCAGTCCTATTCCGTCGTTTTCCCTCTTCATTTCCAAGTCGATTTTCGCCCAGACCTTTTTGGTTTTCGCGAGCTGAGATAGGCTTGTGAGCGAGCAACGATCGAACCATGAACCGAAATCCAATCAAGCTGCCCAGCAGCCATTCCTCAAATTGAACCTTCACTTCACAGTTATCCGTGTGATACCGAGAAAGTCATTCGATCGGGCTGCAGAGCCAGCTGAAATTTGCCAAGCATGAAGAAGCCGGGGGTTCGGCTAGGTTTGTGTGAACGTGCATCTCAGTTGAAGTATGGCGTAACCGGAAACTGACCCCTACCGAATTTGAGCCAGTCAAAATTCATTCACCTCCGATGTTGGGTCGTCGCCACTCTCCGGCTGGGCGACTTCACGGCCATTGAGCCGGATCGGTAAACCGAGCGACGTTTACGAGACTTATTGGCTTTAGGACTGGGAAGATCGTGTTTCTGTTCTCCACATTCTTGACGAGCGCCGCCCGCTGGCGTAGGCCAATGGACAGGCGCCGCGCAAGACCCGGTCCTTCCGCCCACCTCCCTCAATTGCGTGCTAAACGGAAGGCCCCCGCCTACTCGAGTGATTAGTTTCGCAACATGCAAACTTGTGGCACATCCCTCACATACAGATGGGAGCAGATTCAATCTTGCTGATGTTATGATTGCCGTCAACAGTCCAGTCTCGTGTTGTTGTCCGCGGACACGCCTTGGAGCCGCGCAAGGAGGATGATGAAGACTCGAATTCAGCTGGCCACGCTCCTCGCGATGACGATTGCGGCCGTCCTTACGGTCGCCAATCATTTCGGTTTCATGGAGGTTTCTCCTCAACTCCTGAGATTCAGTCGCTGGGGATTCTTGGCGGGACTCTTGGCCTATGCCGTCATCCGAAAATCGCTGACAACCTGGATCCTGGTCAGCATGGTGGTCGGAGCGGAGATCGGCCACGACTGGCCGCAGTTCGCTTCGAATCTCAGGGTGCTGAGTCTGGTCTTCCTGCGGTCGATCAAGACGATTATCGCTCCCCTCCTGTTCAGCACACTGGTAGTGGGCATCGCAGGCCACTCGAACCTCAAGCAGGTGGGGCGAATGGCCGTGAAAGCACTCATCTATTTTGAAGTGGTGACCACAGTGGCGCTGTTTATTGGCCTGGCAGCCATTAACCTGAGCGAGGCGGGCGTCGGAATCAACTTGCCCTCTCGCGCAAAAACGGAAGAGCTCAAAGCCACCAAGCAGACTGCGGCTGAGATTATTCTCCATGTCTTTCCGGAGAACATCGCCAAATCGATTGTGGACGGCGAAGTGCTGCAGATCGTGGTTTTCAGCATCGTGTTTGGCATCGCACTGGCGCTGCTGAGCGAGCAGAAGCGAAAGCCGATGCTCTCGTTTGCAGAATCTCTTTCCGAAGCGATGTTCAAGTTCACGAACATCGTCATGTTCTTTGCGCCGGTCGGTGTCGGTGCCGCTATTGCCTACACCGTAGGTCACATGGGACTCGGAATTCTGGTGAATTTGTTCAAACTCCTGGTCACGCTTTACGTTGCCTTGTTTGCCTTCCTGCTTCTGGTTCTCCTCCCGGTCGCTCTGCTGGCTCGAGTTCCACTGCGGCGGTTTGTCAGTGCCATCGCAGAACCGGTGTCGATTGCATTCGCCACTACCAGCTCCGAGGCTGCTTTACCACGAGCCATGGAAGGCATGGAAGCGCTTGGCGTTCCGCGCCAGATCGTCGCTTTCGTGATGCCAACCGGCTACAGTTTCAACCTCGACGGGACTACCCTGTACCTGTCTCTCGCCTCGGTATTCGTCGCCCAAGCCGCAGGAGTCTCGATGAGCTGGGGACAGCAGCTGCTGATGGTGTTCACCTTGATGCTTACTAGTAAGGGTGTAGCTGGCGTGCCTCGAGCTTCGTTGGTGATCCTTCTCGGAACGGCCGCCTCGTTCAATCTTCCGGTCGAGCCCATCTTCATTATTCTGGGTATTGACGAGTTGATGGATATGGCTCGAACTTCGGTGAACGTCATCGGCAATTGCCTGGCGACGGTCGTGGTTGCCCGATGGGAGGGGGAGTTTGGGAAGGCGGCTCCTTCAGAGGTGGTTCAGGAAGCCCTGGTGGAGTGAGAATTGCCCGTGTGTCTCGAAAGCACAAAATCCACTTCCGCCACGGGGTAAGGGGGCTGAAGCTCAAAGCTTCGTCATTGCTGCGTTTCTGTGACCAGGTATTCCCTGTTCCCGAACCTGCCCTGAACGATTGCCAATACAGGAGGATTCTACGGCGTGAACGTAGCCATGATCGATTGGGTGATCGTTGGAGGATACCTGGCACTCTCACTGGGCATTCGCGTTGCTGGGAAACGCTACATAGGCACGTGTCGCATTTTCTGCTGCTGGCCGCGAGCTTGGCCTGTGCATCGGCGTCGCGACGTTGGCTGCCATCGAGATGGGAAGCATCACCTGCGTGTACAACGGTGAGTGTGAATACAAACTTGGGTTTGGTTCATTTGCGGCGGCGGCAATTTCCGGCTTCGTGATGATCTTTGTGGGACGGACCGGGTTGGTCTTCAGCCGATTCCGTGGGAGCATGGTGGCTGCCAGCCTACCCGCATTGTCGAGAAGGTCACGACCACGATTGGGGGTGTCGTCGAAGCGCACGCGCTTGCTGGTGACCGGACCATTGGCACGTGGTACCGTGAGTCCTTACGCCTTTGCGGACATAGATCCTCGCTTGTCAGCAAGGACTGTGTGATCTCTCCGGAGTCGGAGCGCCGCTGACCCACTGCCTTGAACCGGGGTGCCTTGTTGCTGCTTGGCTTTTGTGCTACTTTTGCCCGGCACTTGGCGCCGCTCGCAGCAGTCCATTTGGATTCATGCTCGAAGAGCATCTCACGGGACTCATCCTGCTCCATGGGCCTGTTCATAACTTTCGAAGGAATTGATGGCTCGGGCAAGACGACGCAGCTGAAGCTCTTGCATAGTCATCTGCTGGAAAAAGGGATTGCGACGATCGCAGCTCGCGAGCCCGGCGGAACGGAACTCGGCGAGTCCATACGCCAGATCCTGTTGCACTCAAGAACACACGGACTGAGGCCGATCGGAGAGTTGCTGCTGTACTATGCGTCACGGCATCAAAATCTCCACGAAAACATTCTGCCAGCTCTTGCCCGCGGCGAGTGGGTGTTGTGCGACCGCTACGCAGATGCCAGCATGGCCTACCAGGGATACGGTCGCGGCATCGACTTGCAGTTCATTCAGGATCTCGATCAGGCTGTGATCGGCCAACGCCTCCCCGACTTGACCTTCCTCATAGACCTGGAGCCGACGCTCGCATTGTCGCGCGCCCGTGTTCGTAATCGGCAAGGATCGGTAGACGAAGGAAGATTTGAGAGCGAGCCACTGGAGTTCTTCGAGAAGGTGCGTCAAGGTTACTTGAGTCTGGCGCGTCAGGAACCTCAACGGTTCCGCATCGTGCCTGGAGATCTCGCGCCGCAAGAGTTGCACAGGGAGATTCTCAAGCTTGTGCCTCTGCAGTGAAAGCACTCGTCTCCGTCTCACGGCCAGACGGAGCAAGCGTGCAACCAGCCCAAACTCATGCCCTTTTGTGATCTTCTCGGAAACAGAGCTATTGTTGAAACTATCCGCGGACAGCTGGCCGAAGGGAGACTGCCGCAGTCTCTGCTGTTCTGTGGCATCAGAGGCATCGGCAAGTGGACCCTGGCTCAGGGCATCGCTAAAGCCCTCAACGGCAGCCACAAAGACAACGACTTCTGTGACGCCTGTGCGACCTGCCGACGCATTTCAGAGGGTGTTCATCCTGACGTCAGGAATATTGTCCCGGAAGAGCAGTTTATCGTCATCGACCAGATAAGAGAGGCAAGCCGGGAGATATTTTTCAGGCCTTTCGAGGGAAGACGCCGTGTTTTGATCATCGACCAGGCCGAAAGGATGAATGCTCCGGCAGCCAATTCCTTTCTTAAAACGCTGGAAGAGCCCCCGGAGACCTCCATCATCATCCTCGTCACTTCGCGCCCAAACGATTTGCTGCCAACAATTCGATCGCGATGCCAGATCTACCGCTTTGGTCCTCTTCCTGCCGACGAACTCGAGCAGTTGCTGGAGCGGCGCTCTTATCTCCCTGAGGAGCGCCGCTTGCTTGCCCGCATCGCAGCAGGCAGCCTGGGCAGGGCGGTAACAATCGACCTCGCAGAATATATGAGGCATCGCCAAGAGATGCTCGCGCTGCTGGAAGCCTGTTCACGCAATTTCTTGTACGCTCACAGCGCCCAGGCAGCTGCCCCGTGGCTGGATAAGAGGAACAAAGCTGATTTTGAGGAGAAGTTGGGAATCCTGTTCACTCTGGTTCGCGACCTGTTTCTCCTGCGGCTTGACTCTGGGTCTGAGAGTATTGCCCACGTGGACCTGCGCAGCAGGATGTGTTCTCTCGCCTCGCGCCTTTCCATTGAACAGCTAAGCAGCGCAGCGCGAGCTTTGGACCATATTGAATCGGGAGCACGAAGAAACCTCAACCGTGGACTGGCAGTAGATGCGTTGCTGCTCCAATTAGGAGGCTCTGGTGCTTCAGCCCGATCTCGGGACACGTAGGAGCCGCTCAGTCGCTGCCGACCACCCCGCTGTGGCTGGAGCCTGAAGCTGATCACCCGGTTTCGGTCTCAGGGCCCCTCGCCCAACTTCACCGACGTTTCTTGTTCCTAATTATATTCACTTCGTGGATTCATTCTTGACAATGTGGATCTAAGCCGCTATAAGTACAGGGTTTTTTCGTCGCGCGTCTGCCTTTAAGGGCGCAGCCATGATTCGGAGAGTCATTCGATGGCAACTCATCAGTCGGCAGTTAAACGGAATCGTCAAAGTGAGAAGCGCCGAGCCGTTAACCGCAGCAATAGTCAGAGACTCCGCACGCAGCTGAAGAAAATCAAGCTGGCTATCGGATCCAAGAATAAGGAAGACGTTCAGAAGCTTTTGGGTCCAACCCTTTCGTTGATTGACAAGTCAGTTCAGAAGGGCGTTCTGCACAAAAACGCCGCTTCCCGCAACAAGTCAAGGGTAACGCTGAGTGCCAACGCGTTGTTGGCCTCGCAAAAAAGTTCTTGAGCTTTTGAGGCCTGTACTGGTCTCAAACTTGAGCAAAGTCTCCGATCGACGAAAAGGCACCCTGCTGGGTGCCTTTTTCTTTTCCCGGAATAACCTAGTTCCAAAGCGCCGATCTGCCGAACCGTCCACAGCATGTTTGTTGTTTTATGCTGTTTTGTCCTATTGGAACTGGGCTCGAAAACCGATAAGAACGGCTTGCAGGTCAACGCAAAAGAAGGAGGCTAAAACGCCTGTGAAACTATTGCGTCGCTTGAGCTGGGAACGGCGAAAGACTCCCTCGATTCTGCCACATGAAGACGGATGGCGAAACGCGCTCCTTGAACTCAGCCGCACGCTCCTCACGCTGCTTCAGCAGTATCGGTACGAACTCGAGGAGATCCAATCGCGGCAATTCTCCGAGGAAATCGACAAGCTGAAAATGGCTCTGCCGGGGATCGAGAGCCCGGAGGAACTTGACGACTCACGGCGGGCTTTCTACGAATGTTCGATTCAACACCTCAAGAACGAAAGAAAATATCTCGAGGAGCGCGAGGCTGAGCTCAAGTCTATGATCGCGGTGCTTAGCGAAGCCATCGCAAGCATTTCCGCGGGCAACGAAAGCTACCACAACCGGATTATGCAGACGACTCAGACGCTCGGACAGATCTCTCAACTGGAAGACATCCGCAAGATCAGGTCATCCCTCGCTGAGGAGGTACAGCACCTGAAACAAGCTGTCCGCGAGAAGCAGTCCAAGGAACGGGAGCAACACTCCCAGCTTTCAGATTCGGTTGAATCGCTGCAATCGAAGCTGCAAACGGCCATCAACCGTTCCCTTCGTGATCCGCTCACGGACCTCTACAACCGCCAAGGTTGGGACCAGGAACTTGTGGAAGCCTGCCGCGGCGCTGCCGTAACCGGAAAGTTATTTGCGGTGGCCCTCGTGGACGTGGATAACTTCAAGAAGATAAATGACAGTGGCGGGCATCAGGTTGGCGATCTCATTCTGAAGAAACTGGCTGAACAATTTCGGAACTCACTCCGGGCTGAAGACTTCATCGCCCGGCTGGGTGGGGATGAGTTTGCCATTGTGTTCCAGATTTCTCAACTGGCTAAGGCTGAGCGCCGGCTGGATCGCTTGTGCCGCGACATTGCCAAGCCGACTTACAATTGCGCTGTCGATGGAAAAGATTTTTACCTGAAGATTTCCATTAGTATCGGCTTGAGCCTCTATCGCCCTGGCGACAACCCCGAAAGCCTGTTTCGACGGGCCGACGAAGCACTCTATGTCGCCAAGGGCAGTGGCAAAAGCCGCGTTGCGACGGAATCGTCTCTTGATGCCAAGAGTGCCTGAAATGTCGCCAGCCTTAACCTGGCCTGCAATCAAGATCGGGCGCGAAGGCAAAAGTGAGCAAGCCCCCGAAGCCTAGAGGCAGATCATCCCGCAATTTGGTCTTCTTCGCGGCGCCAGGCGGAAATCCCGTTATCTTCGGAGAGATACACCTGGTTGCGTCCCCCCTGTTTGGCCCGGTACAGGGCCTTGTCGACATCCAGGAGCAATTGAGCGGCGTCTTCGTGGTTTGACAACCGTTGGCACACTCCGAAGCTGGCTGTGATCGAGCAGCTTCCACCACCCTCCAAAGCAAACGGCTGTTTGCCGATCCGCTGACGGATGCGCTCGCAACAAAGAGCCGCGTCCCGCAGCTCAGTGCTAGTGAACACAAGGCAGAACTCTTCGCCTCCGTAACGACCAATGAAATCGGTCTGACGGAGAGCAGTCTTCATCACCTCACCAGCGGATCGCAATACCTGGTCACCCACCGCATGGCCGTGCGTATCGTTGACACCCTTGAAGTGATCCAGGTCGCAAAACCCAATGGAGAGCGGCGTGGAATAACGCCGGCTGCGGCTGAATTCCTCCTGAAGGCGCTCGTCGAGCCGGTGCCGGTTCCAAAGTCCGGTGACCTTGTCGCGTGCCGAGAGCTCTGAAATGCGCCGGGTCGCCTCTTCGATCTCCCGCAACATTCGGGCGCGCTCGAGAGCATTCCAGATGCTGCGCAGCAGCACAGCCTGGTTCATCTCGTGCTTGGGAAGATAATCGTAGTAACCCCGCCGGAATGCCTCTGCCGCGAGGCTCTCTCCTCCCATGCCTGTGACGAGAATGCAAGGAATCAGAAAGCCCGCCTGTTTCAGCATCCCTGCGAAATCAATCCCCTGCCCGTCGGGCAACTGATAGTCCACAAGACAGAGATTGAACGCGTGCTGACCACAGAATTGCAGAGCCGTTGCCAAGTCAACGGCACGGGTCAGTCTTAGCTGATGCGCTTCGGCATCCAGAACCTTGCTCATCCTCGAAAAATCCGCGTCGCTGTCCTCCACCACCAGCACATGAAACTCCTGACTAAAGACGACGGCCCGAGATGGCGGAACCGGTACTCCAAAATCCCTGCCGACGTTAAAGCGCGCCCGATCGACGACGGCTTGAACCTGGTTGGCGGCGCGGCCGATATTGTCTACCAAGGGCCAAAGGCCTGGCGGGCAAGCCGGATTTGTCCGCAGCATGCCACAAAAGCCTAGCAAACTCATGAGCGGCTGGCTCAGCTCGTGTGCGGTGGCGCCTGCCAGCTGCATCAGCACCTTCAACCGTTCTTCCTCCCGCAGCTTCTGTTCTTGCGTTTCCCGGTCCAGTGCGCCCCGCACTGATTCGATCAGTTCTTTCGAAGTGAGCGTGTCCTTGTTGAGGTAATCCTGTGCGCCAACCTTGATGCAGCACACTGCCAGCTGTTCATTGACTTGTCCGGAAAGAACGATGATCGGAAGCCCAGGAAAGCGGCCGTGAATCTGTTCCAGCCACAGGGCGCCACTGCCATCCGGCAGCATATCGCTGAGCAACAAGCAATCGGCTACGCGTTCCTGAAGTTTGGCGACCCCCTCGGCGCCAGTCTTGGCACCCTCGACGCTAGAACCCAGACCTTCCTGAAGGTACCGACTCACCAAAACAAGAAATTCAGCATCGGGATCGATCAGCAGTATCCGCATGGTTTTTCTCTAGTAATCCGGTTGATGTCGCAGCACCAATCCTAGTTGGCATTCAACGGGCAAACCGACAGCGCAAATCTTGAGGCCTGCAAAATAGGCCCACCATTCCTCCCAGCAACAGTCGTCCAGAAGGAACAACATTAATCCAAGTAGAGGAAGTGCCACTTCAAATCTGTTATGAATAGAGAAGCTACCGGGATAATCTCGAAGGTAGGAGAGCCGGGGCATTCAGGTCCCGGGTGACGCGTGAATCGTAGCGTGTGAGTCGCACTTCCGCCAACAAAAAAGCAGGTGTTCTATTTGTGCCTAGCATAGAGCCTACCACTGAGTCACCGCTTGGAGGCGTCTTCTATTCCCGGGGGCTCAGACTCCGCCTCATGCTCGGGCATTTCGACGCCGTGCGGCCCTATCGCAGGGTCAGCACTGTGTAATACCCCATAAGCAGCACAATGATGATCGTTGCCAGCCAGAGCGCGGCCGTGATCCAGCGCGGCGGAAGCACTTCACCCGGGAGATGACGGTGCCGAAGGTACAGCGTCCCGATGCCGATGACAGGCAACATGAGAGACTGAGCCACACCGCCCGCGACGACCATCTTGACGGGAGATTGCACTAGCATGAAGAGGCAGACAGGAAAGATCGTCAGAAACAATACGAAGGATCGGCGATAGCGCAGCCGCGTCGCATAGTCTCCATGGCTGAAGAATCCCATCAGCCGGCACATATCCGCAAATACCCTTGAGTTGGCGGCAGTGGCCGCGAAGATCGTGCCATAAAGGGTGGCAATCGCCCCCAGGTAAAAGATCCAGAGCGACCAGGGCCCGAGGGTTTGCGTGTAAATGTTGGAGAGAACAGAGATCATGTCCTTGGCCGCAGGGACCAGGCCCATTCCATGCAGGACACCAGCGCCAAGCAGATAGAAGGCCACAGTCGCCACGGTATAGATGATCATCGAAGTGATGATATCGACCTGCATCACACGAATCCAGCCCTCGGCCCGGGCGCGCCATTCAGGGCTGCCGTTGCGCTTTCCGGCAAAGCGGGCATAACCCTTTTCTACGCACCAGTACGGATACATGAACAATTCCGAGGCTCCCACCCCGGTGATCCCGAAGACTGCTACAGCTGTTGAAAGGCCCTCTCCCGGCAGGTGAAAGTTAAAGCCCTGCCAGACATCGGCCCAGCTGAAGTACTGCGGCATCCGGGTAAGCACGACAGCAGCCAGGAATGTCAACAAAGTGAACAGTCCCACCTTGATCATTGCCAGCCCTTCGATTCGTTCATAGCCTCCACCCAGCAGCAGCGCCAGAGTGATTCCCAAAAACACGAGCACCCACGCATTGACAGGGATCGCAGGAAGCAGATGGTTCATGACCTGCGAAACACCCCCGAACATCGCCCCAATCTGAAGTTGAGTCATCACCGTCATGGCAGCCCAGGCCCAGACGATCCAGTTGACTTTCCATCGAGGCCCCGGGACACGATTGAAACCCGCCAAGCCTGTCTCGCCCGTCGCGATGGTGAAGCGGCCGAGCTCCGCCTGTACAGCTGGCTTGATCAGGCAGCTCAGAATAATGATCCACATTGCCGAGTAGCCCACTTGGGCGCCCAGCGTCGTCGTGGCAATGAGTTCCCCGGAACCCACGATTGAGGCAGCCAAGATGATTCCTGGACCGATGCGGCGAAGAATCTGCAGCAGTGAGGTGGGTGGATCCGTAATGTCCCCGTCCTGCAATTGATAAGGGTCTTTCAACTGCACCGCTTTGGTGCTCACTGAAGTTGTCTCCTTGTTTCAGTCTCCTGCCCGGAGGCGAAGCTGCAGCCCGTCGTCGCTTGCCTCAAGAAGCGCTCCGGCACCCGATCTAACCCCGTCGGCGCAAACTCGTAAGCCCTGATCGATTGAAAGCGCGCGTAGTGTATTCAATGGAAGCATTGGACGCAAACAGTTTCCGGAGAGTAAGCCCATCACTCGTCCCTCCATGCAACCTCCCTTCGTGAAGCGGTTCAGCCCAGTCACGGGAGCACTCAATCTCTAAGGTGCACCTGTGGTATAAACACCACCAGCAGAGCAGGCACTGGCAGGATCATGATCGACAAAATCGTTTCACACTATCGGATCATTGCAAAACTCGGCAGTGGCGGCATGGGAGTGGTCTACAAGGCTGAAGACCTCCGGCTCGGCCGGCCTGCTGCGCTGAAGTTTCTTCCGGAGCAAGTTGTCAAGGATCGAGTGGTCCTGGAACGGTTTCAGCGGGAAGCCCGAACGGCCTCCGTGCTGAATCATCCGAATATTTGCACCATCTATGGCATCGACGAAGAAGGTGGTCTGCCGTTTCTGGCGATGGAGTTCCTGGAAGGTGAAACCCTGAAGCACCGAATCGGAGAGGCTCGATTCGAGATCGACGAGCTTCTGGATATCGGCATCCAGGTGGCCGATGCGTTAGACGCAGCCGGCTCGCGAGGCATCATTCACCGCGACATTAAGCCTGCCAACATTTTCATGACGCTGCAGGGCCAGGCCAAAATTCTCGACTTTGGCCTGGCCAAGCTGCAAGCTGATCAAAATCGTTCGTCCATCCTCGATTCCAACTCACCCACTCTCGATGCACACTTGACGGGCCCTGGGGCAGCTCCTGGGACCGTCGCATATATGTCTCCGGAGCAGGCTCGAGGCGAGCCGGTGGACGCGCGTACCGATATCTTTTCCTTCGGAGCGCTGCTTTACGAAATGTGCACAGGTGAAATGCCTTTCCAGGGGAGCACGTCAGCGGTCATCTTTGACGCAATCCTCAACCGCTCTCCGACCCCGCTGACCGCGCTGCGACCAGACCTACCCCTTGAGCTTGAGCGCATTATCATCAAAGCTCTGGAGAAAGACCGAGGACTCCGTTATCAGACTGCTTCTGAGCTGCGAACCGACCTCAAGCGCCTCAAGCGCGACACAGACTCTGGAATGGCGGCCACTGCGACGCCAGTGCGGGTTGCACCGCGTCATCGTACGGCCACAGGCTCACCCAAAGCCACACTCGTCATCGTCGCAGCTGCAGCGTTGCTGGCCATTGTCACCCTGGGGTTGCTTTATTTCCTGAGGGGCCGTGGCCCGAGAGTCATCGATACACTGGCTGTGTTGCCCTTTGTTAATTCGGGCGCAGCGACCAGCGTTGAAGACTTCAGTGACAATTTCACTGAGGGGCTGATCAAGAGCCTTTCGCGCTTGCCCCCTTTGAAGGTCATGTCGTTCAGTTCCGTTCAGCGCTACAGAGGGCAGTCGCTGGACGCCCGCGCCGTAGGACGAGAGCTCTCTGTCGGCGCCGTGCTGACAGGCAGGCTTACGTCCCAGTCAGACAGCATTACCGTCAATGTTGAACTCGTTGACGCTCATGATAACCGGCATGTTTGGGGCGAACGGTACATTCGCAAGTTTTCAGACCTGGCTCTGGTAGAAGAAGACATCCTCGACGTCGTCTCCCAAAAGCTCAATTTGAGATTGAGCGATGACGACAAGAACCGGCTGGATGCCGATCAGCTCTACCGGCGCGGACTCCATCGCTTGCGAACCCGCACAGCTGAAGGACTAAAGAAGGCTATCGAAAATTTTCAGCAGGCTATCAGCCGCGATCCGCTTCACGCACGAGCCTACAGCGGTCTTTCAGACTCCTATAACCTGCTGGTGGTCTATGGCACGTTGCGGCCCAGTGAGGCGCTGCCAAAGGCCAAGGCAGCCGCCGTCAGAGCACTGCAAATCGACGAGAGGCTTGCTGAAGCTCACACCTCCCTTGGTTTCATCAAGTTTCGTTGGGAGTGGGACTGGCCCGGAGCTGAGGAAGAGTTCCAACGCGCCATAGAGCTAAACCCGAATCACGGTCCCGCCAGGCAATGGTATGCCAACTACCTGGCAGCCATGGGTCGCACCAACGAGGCCATCGCTGAGGCCAGGCGTACTCAGGAATTGGGGCCGCTTTCTCTGATCCTTAAGTCCCACCCGGGATTCATACTTTATCTGGCGCGCCGGTATGACGAGGCAATCGAGGAAGCTCGCAAGCGAATTGAGCTGGATCCGACATTCTTTCCGGCATTCAGATATCTTGGTTTGGCCTATGCGCAGCGGGGAATGCATCGCGAAGCGGTTGCGGCTTTTCGCAAGGCCGAGAGTCTTTCTGAAAACTCAGTGCTGATAAAGGCTGAACTCGCCCATACTTGTGCCACTGTGGGGGACACGCAGAGCGCACAGACCTTGCTCCACGAGTTACTGGAACAATCCACTAATCGCTATGTTTCTTCGTATCTCATCGCGATGGTTTACGCCGGGCTTTCAGACAAGGAACTCGCATTCTCCTGGTTGGAGAAGGCCTTCAATGAGCGCGCCGACTTTCTGGTCTACCTGAAAGTGGATCCCAAGCTCGATCTCCTGCGGCCCGATCCCCGCTTCGCCAACCTGCTGCAGCGGATGGGTCTTTGAGCCGAAGTGGATGATCTGGACCCGATCTTGATTTGGATGTCGCGAACCGGAGCCGGCCAGGTCGCAGAGCGCATCGCGAGGAGGAACAGATGATCCGGATTGCCGCCGTTTTTCTAGCTCACTGCCTCTTCATGCAGGTTGTTCCTGTGTGGGGCCAGGACCAACCCTTCTGGCGGCCGGTCATCTTGGGCACACACGGGATGGTGGCTGCCGAGCATCCAATGGAGGCATTGGCAGGCGTGAAGGCTCTGGAAGCCGGAGGCAATGCCATAGACGCAGCCCTCGCCGTTTTCTACATGACCGCGGTCGTTGAGCAGCACCAGGCTGGTATTGGAGGGGACGCGCTCATTCTGGCTTACATCGCCAAAGAAAGGAAGGTTGTCTTCATCAACGCCACAGGGCCAGCGCCGCAGTTGGCGACACGCGAATTCTATCAGACGGCTGGCGGCATTCCTGCCATGGGCCCGCTGTCGAGCACTGTTCCGGGTGCCGTGGCTGGTTTTGAGCTGGCCTGGAAGCGTTACGGAAAAATGAAGCGCCTCAAGTTAGTTGAGCCAGCCATCCAGGCTGCTGCGGAAGGGCACGCACTCAGCGTCTGGTCTGCCTCCAACTACAAGCAAGCCCAGACAAAACTGGAGGCCTTCCCAAGTTCAGTTCGAACTCTGCTCAGGAACGGGAAGCCGTTTGAGGCGGGCGATCTCTGCGTTCAGCCCGCTCTGGCCGGTACTCTGAAGACCCTTGCTCAAGAAGGCGCGGATGCCTTTTATCGTGGCTCGCTGGCACGCTTGACTGCAGAGTTCTATGAACACGAGAAAGGCGTGCTCCGCTTTGACGACCTCTCGCGGTTTGCGGCCGAGGAGGCACAGCCCGTAATGGCAACCTACAAAGGTTATGAAGTCTATGAAAGTGCTCCCAATTCCCAAGGCATTGTTCTGCTGATCGCATTGAACATTCTTGAGGGATTCAACCTGAAGCAGTTTGGCCACAATTCTGCCGACTACCTGCACGTCCTGACTGAATCGCTTAAGCTTGCCTTTGCAGACCGTAATCAGTACATCGCTGATCCCCGCTTCGTGAAAGACATGCCGATTGCTCAGCTTCTGTCGAAGGAGTACGCAGCCAAACGACGGGCCTTAATCCGGTTGGATCAGGCCATTCGCGGGACCGCCCCACCGGGTGATCCATTGCGGCAGGAGCCAATTCTAACGCCGCACTTCATTACCTATGAAAGTGCCACAGCCCACAACCTGCTCCCTTCCTCGGACATGCTGAAGCCGGCAGCTTCGGACAGGATTGTGAGTGGCTCCGGTGAGACCTCCTCGTTCGCGATAGCAGATCGTTGGGGAAATCTGGTTTCAGTGACTCACAGCGTCAATGAAACTTTTGGGAGTGGGATGGTGGTGGAAGGAGGAGGCTACGTTCTCAATAATCGCATGCCCTACTTCAGCCTGGAACAAGATGACGTGAACGTCCTGGTACCCGGAAAACGCCCGCGACACACCATCAACCCTGCGATCGTCCTCAAAGACGGCAAGCCGTTTCTCGCCTGGAACACTCCGGGCGGAGACAACCAGCCGCAGGCAATGCTGCAAGCATTCTTGAACGTTGTAGAGTTCAATATGAACGTCCAGCAGGCTTGCGAGGCGGCCACAGTCACAAGCTCCAGCTTCCGCGGGTCGATGCACCCGCAAAGCGCCGCCGGCGAGCTCTCATTGCCGAAAGTACTGGCCAATCTCGTCGGCCCGGCGCTCGCCGCAAAAGGCCACCAACTCAAGGTGAACTCGCTGCAGCAACCTTACAACCAGCAACCTGCTGGCGCGGGGGCGGTAAAGATGGTTCTCATTGATCCCAGGAGCGGCCTGATGCACGGCGGCGTCAGCCCGGCAAAAGACAACTACGTGATGGGATGGTAGCCACGGAGTGCATGCGTCCTGTGGTGGATCCTAGACCTAACTCGTCTGAGAGCGCCCAGAGAAACAGGGCACCACCTGCGACTGAAGCGAGTCAGTTCGGCAGTCTCCAAACGGGCAGGAGGGCTCCGGTCCGCTGCCGGTAATGCACGTAGCCATCTCCAAACTTTTCCACCAAAGCAGCTTCTTCTCGGGGAATGATCACCCAGCGAAATATCAAAACAAGCAGAACAGCGCAGAGTGCCATGAACCAGTTAGCCGCCAGCAGAGCGAAGCCTGTGAAAGCGATGAAACCGACCAAATACAGCGGGTGACGCAGAAAGCGATACGGACCTGTTGTGACCAGTCGGTGGTCGGCTTTTGTCAGCGTGGTCTCAGTGACGTTTGACCCGAGATTCCGAAATACCCACACGGCCAGCAACATGCTCGCGAGACCGAGCACAGCTCCGCTCCAGCGCAGAGCGCCAGGCACTTCCATCTGTGACCAGTTCATCCAGTCTGGGTGGATCATGTAGACGAACACCGACAACAAGGGCGGCAACCCAGAAAGCACGCGTACCGCGATCAACCACCTGCCTTCTTGCCGCCGTGGTATGGTTCCCGTCAACCGCCGGGCTCGGGTCCGGTAATGTTTCGAGATGCTGAGCATGACAACGAAAATGGCAATGAGTGTATATCGAAAGAATTCTTCGCTTTGCATATCATTCTCCAAGCCTGGGCGCCCTGCATTTTGTCAACGAATCCTGTGGCCCGCTTGAATGCGTCTCAGCATTGTCTTGCGCCACCCCTGCCCTTCGGATCCTCTCCATCCAGAAACTCTACAAACCAGACACCAGGCTGTTCCCAGGGGCTTGCCAAGAAGAATCGCACACTTTTTCTATTGTCAGTAATTTTTTTTTAAACTAATCTAAACTTCGGCTTGGACCTGTATTCTGGATATTCGCTGCCCCGGCGTGAACTGCAAGTGCCGGTTCGACTCGCGCAGTCAGTGGTGGAGCATTACTTCCCAACCCCGGCGGTGCGGTTCGGGAAAGCTGTATCCGAAGCCGTAATGTCTGACACTATGATTTCAAGCACGGTTGAAGACTACCTCAAAGCGTTTTTGAGGATGGAGGACAGAAACGAAAAAGCCAGCACCTCCAGCGTGGCTCGGCATCTGTCGGTCGCGGACGCTTCCGTTACCGACATGCTGCGAAAGCTGCAGAAAGCCGGCTTGCTGGAGTACAAACCGTACTACGGAGCCACGCTGACGCCGAAAGGCCGCAAGGTTGCCCTTCGAATCCTGCGACGGCACCGTCTTTTAGAGCTTTTCCTGCATCAGGTGATGGGTTTTGGATGGGAACAGGTACACGACGAGGCCGAGAAACTAGAGCATGTCGTATCCGACTTCTTCGTGGAGAGAATCGATGCATTGCTGGGCTATCCGGACAAAGACCCACACGGGGAAGCTATTCCTGATGCTCACGGATTTCGAATGCAAGAGGCGCATATCTGTCTCGTCGACGCGGAACCTGGTGAGTATACGGTGCGACAGGTGACCAACGACAAGCCGGACTTCCTCGCTTACATCGAGAAGGAGTCCCTGACACCGGGCACCATCTTTGTTCTGGTGGAGCGAGCACCCTTTGAAGGGCCGCTCAAGCTCCTCATCCGGGGCAAAAAGGCGCCTCAATACCTTGGAGTCGAGGCATCAAAGAGCATTCACGTGATGCCCTTCGGCCAGCCCGAGCCGGAAAAGCCCAAGCGGCAGCGTCGAACCAAGGTCGCCCCCTTTCCGTCGTCTGAAAACAGCGTAGAGGGATCGCCACCGCTCCAGAAGCGAAACCGTCCGAGCCCGGCACGGCCACGGAGGTCCGGATGAAATCGTCAGGCGAAAAGGAGAGTGTGGCCCTGCACGCCCCAGAGTGGCGTCTGCCCGAAGGCACCCCTAGCCTTCCAGAGGTCCACCAGAGCATCGAAGTTCCACAGTCGCTCGGCGTCTGGAGGAAGATGCTGGCTTTTGCGGGACCCGGTTACATGGTGGCTGTCGGCTACATGGACCCTGGCAACTGGGCTACCGATCTGGCCGCCGGCGCTCAATTCAACTACACCCTGCTTTCGGTGATCATGATCTCCAACCTGATGGCGATCCTACTGCAGGCCTTGGCGGTAAGGCTCGGCATTGTGACGGGGCGTGATCTGGCACAAGCGTGTCGTGATTTCTATTCCAAGCCGGCGAGCATTGGCCTATGGATCTTGTGCGAAATCGCCATTGCTGCCTGTGACCTCGCCGAGGTCATCGGGTCGGCCATTGCACTGAATCTCCTGTTTGGTTTGCCGCTGGCGTGGGGCGTTTGCCTGACGGCGCTGGATGTTCTGGCGGTTTTGTATCTGCAGCAGAAGGGCTTCCGCTACATCGAAGCATTTGTAATCGCGTTGATCGGCGTCATCGGGACTTGCTTTCTGGTCGAGATCATCCTGTCACGGCCTAGCTTGACGGGAATTCTGCACGGCTTTGTTCCCCAGACCGAGATCATCACCAATCCCAACATGCTTTACATAGCCGTTGGCATTCTGGGTGCCACGGTCATGCCGCATAACCTGTATCTGCACTCGTCCATTGTCCAAACACGCAAATACCGCACCAGTCGTGAGGGCCTCCGAGAGGCCATTCGGTTTGCCACTGTTGATTCAACAGTCGCTTTGATGTTTGCGCTCTTCATCAATGCGGCAATCCTCATCATGTCGGCCGCCACGTTTCATCACAGCGGCAACCAGAACGTCGCAGAGATCGGCGATGCCTACAAACTACTCTCGCCGCTGTTGGGCACGGGGTTCGCAAGCGTTCTCTTTGCGGTTGCGCTTCTCTGTTCCGGACAGAACTCCACGCTGACAGGGACTCTCGCGGGACAGATCGTGATGGAAGGATTCCTAAACATCCGCCTGCGTCCGTGGCTGCGTCGCTTGATCACCCGTTTGATCGCCATAGTGCCTGCAGTTGTCTGTGTTATCCTCTACGGCGAAACGGGAACTGCTAAGCTTTTAATCCTGAGCCAAGTGATCCTTAGCCTGCAGCTCTCTTTCGCAGTTTTTCCGCTGGTTCAGTTCACCAGCAGCCGTCTCAAGATGCATGAATTCGCCAATCCACGTTGGCTCAAATGGCTGGCATGGCTGATCGCCATAATGATTGGTTTGCTGAACGTGTGGCTGTTGATTCAAACGTTAAAGGGCTGGATGAGTTGAGTCCCAAGTCCGAGGCCAGGCCTGAGAACGGGAGCTGGAAGTTGGAGTGCTCAGATTCCAGACTCTCCCACATTTCAGGCTTCCGTGCGTTGCGCCTCGATGTTGGACGTTGGACCTTGTCCTAGACTATGTACCAAAAGATTCTGGTTCCTGTCGAAAACTCTCAGAACGATAGAGTGATCTTGAATCACATCCAGGAATTAGTGTCCATGACGGGCGCCAAGCTCTTGCTGGTTTGTGTGGCTCACGGATGGGTCGCGCGCAATTTTGATCAACTGAAGCTGCGCGAATCTGAAGAGATGCGGCGGGATAGAGATTACCTCGTAAAGTTGAGCGCCGAGCTCCGTGCGGAAGGAATCGAAGCCGACTACATTCTGGCGTACGGCGAGCCTTCTGACGAGATCATACGTATCGCCCAGGAGCAGCAGGCCGACCTGATTGCGATGACTACCCACGGGCATCGTTTTATTTCCGACATCCTTTACGGCAGTGTTTCCCACGACGTACGCCACGCCGTCGATATTCCGGTGCTCTTGCTAAAAGCCCGAAAGTAGTCCTTGCTTAAGCCAATCAAACGGGACCGAGTGTGTTTCGGAGGCGGGTCGCGGAACTCAGGGCAGAGTTCCCGAACGCTGAGCCTCAGGTTTGGGCCCAGTTATTGTTAGTGCCGAGGATTCCACTTTGAGGAAAGGCTTTTCCCAAAGGGTTCTTTGTCTAACTGCGAAATCCCTGGTGAGGATGCTGTGGAACGAGCGACCTGAGGGTCCATCCATCTGTTTGGCCGAAGCTTTGAGGCCAAACCCGGCAAGTCTCGGCCAGTCCTTTCCTGTTGGCGTTCGCTGGCAAACAAATTGCAGAAATGGTGGGGTCGCTCTAGCGGACATGGCATCGATTCCATGCCATGCGGGAGCTCCTGTTTGCTTGTCAATTTGCTCAAGATCACGCAAAGATTCTCTTGGATTCTGGCTCACAACCTGCGAAAGTTTCTTCATCAAGCCGTGAGCCTGCTGCCATTGCAGGAAAGCCTTCGCAGGAGTAGCTAGCATCAGAACCACTCGAAAGGGACTGAGCTTGAAGATTCTTCTCATCTGGATTGCCAGCTGTTTGGTCGCCGCCACTGCCTTTGCCGGGCAAAAGCACGCCGACCTCGAGAATATCGGCGTCCGGAATATCAATGCCGGGCAGTTGAATTTCTTTTCAGTTGAGAAGGAAATTGCTCTGGGGCAGGAGTTGTCCGCAGAGGTGGAAATCTCCAGCAAGATTCTGGACGACGCCGAGGTCGCGGAATATGTCAGTCGTCTCGGGCAAAACCTTGTGAAGAATTCCGACGCGAAGGTGCCATTCGTCATCAAGGTGATTGCGTCGGACGAAATTAACGCGATGGCCCTTCCAGGAGGCTTCTTCTACGTCAACACGGGACTGATCCTTGCCGCCAACGAAGAGGCCGAACTGGCAGGAGTCATGGCACACGAGATCGCCCACGTAGCCGCACGTCACAGCACAGAGCAGTTTTCCAAAGCGCGCGTCTTCACCTTTGCGTCGCTGCCGTTGATCTTTCTCGGCGGGCCGGCCGGTTACACCATCCAGCAGGCCGCGGGATTTTTGATGCCTCTCCAATTCTTGCGTTTCAGCCGTGGGTCGGAGCGGGAAGCAGACTTCCTGGGTCTTCAGTACTTGCACAGAGCAGGATACGATCCAGCAGCCTTCACTTCGTTCTTTGAGAGAGTGAATGCGCAGGAGAAGAGTAGAACGAGCTTTTTTGCTAAAGCCTTTTCAACCCACCCCCTGACGCGCGACCGCATTGCCCGGACTCAGGGACACATCGAGCGGGTCCTTCCGGATCGCGAGGAATATGTTCTTAACACCTCCGAATTCGACCGCATCAAAGCCCGCGTGGAAGCGATAGAAAACGCACGCAAGAGTGAGCCGAATGCTTCCGAGGAGGAGGGCAGACGACCCCGACTGAAGCGGCAGACCTCAGGCTCAGTTGAAGACAAAGCAACTCAAGAAGGATCACGTGCCAACGAAGACGAGCGTCCCACATTGACCCGAAAATGAAACGCTGCTTCCTGGCTGTATTCCTGCTTCTTGTCGTCACCGACAATCATTTCCCCCGCTCCAACTTTGAACGACGATTCCAGAATCAGGGGTTTTGCGGAACCTATCCGGGTCGCGTTTTACGGGAGCAGGCACGCTCACGTGACCTCCGCCGGGTTGCAGCCTCCCGCGCAGATCAGCAATCAATCAGGTTGGCAGCTAACGCGACCCAGGACATAGGCCAGATTGCCGTGATCGAGGACGATGGCACAATCGTTTCCCCACAGAACGGCTTTGACTTGCCCGCCGCAACACTTCGCCTGAGCCCTGTGGGCCCAGGCGGTAGTTATATGTTTACGCAGCGGCCCGAAACCATCGGCAGCGATTTCGGCACTCAGATTACCCTGACAGATGACGACACGCGCCAGATCACCTTTTCCGGAGGATTCCGCTTTCCGTTTTTCGGCGCCAGCTATACGAGTGTCTTCATCAACTCGGACGGCAATATCACGTTTGGCCAGGGTGATAGCGCCTCGACGGCCAGGGACCTGAGCCGCTTCAATGGAGGTCCGCCTAGAATTGCCGGATTCTTCGCAGATCTGGATCCTAGCACTGGCCGCGGGGGAGTCTTCTACAATCCCTTGCCAGACCGGTTTGTCGTCACCTGGAGCCGTGTGCGAGAGTTTCAGGGCTTGACTGAGAGTTCGTTTCAAATTGTTCTCTTTGCAGATGGCGCCTTCGAACTGGTCTATGGCGGGATTTCGGCTCAATCGGGCATTGTCGGGTGGAGTGGCGGAAGCAACGTCCAACAACTCGGCATCGTCGATTTAACTGCCGTCGCTGGCACCACGCTTTCCGGGCCAAAGGCCGAGCGTTTCGCGCGCAACGCGGAACTTGATCTGGAGGCTGTGTCGAGAAAGTTTTACCAGACGCATCCCGACGATTTCGACGAGTTGGTGATGTTCACCAATTTCGCCTTCGATCTGGATGGCGCCTTCGCTTTCCAGATCTTGCTCAAGAACGAGATTCGTGGCATCGGCCAGCCTCAAGTGGATTTCTCCGGTGACTTCGGCAGCCTGGGACGGTTGCAGAGCTTCCTGACGATGAACCAGCTTTCCGAGTTTCCGGATGATCCCGACACCGTTTTCTTTGGCACAAATTCCACAGTAAACATTCTGGGCCAGGAAGCAGGCCACCGCTGGCTTGCCTTCGTGACCTTTCGCAACAGCAACGGCCAGAAGAGCACGAACCTTCTGGGCCGCGACGAGGCCCACTGGAGCTTCTTCTTCAACTCAGACGCCTCGGTAATGGAAGGGAACGAAATCGCCGACAGGACTGGAGGCAGGTTCGACACCACAGCCGCAACCGACCGCTACAGCAGGTTGGACCAGTACATCATGGGTCTTCGTGACCCGTCGCAGGTTGGCCCGCTTTTCTATGTCAACAACATCAGTGGCACGACCCGCAATCCCTCCAGCGCGCCCGCCATCGGCGTTACCTTTCAAGGGACTCGGCAGAATCTCACGGTGGATGACATCATCGCCGAGGAGGGTGTGCGAGTTCCGTCAGCTTCGGCAGCGCCGAAGACCTTTCGTCAAGCTTTCGTACTGCTGGTACAGCAGGGCACGACGCCGGCCACTGCGGAAGTTAACAAGCTCGACCGCATCCGCCAGCGTTGGCAGGAGTTCTTCTTTCAGGCTACCGAAGGTCTGGGAACGTCAGATACGGCACTCAACACTCAGTCAGCGTCTCCAACCCTGAGTGGCCTCACACCTGTTTCAGGCCCAACCGCCGGCAATACTCCAATTTACATTTCGGGGAATAATTTCCAGACAAGCGTCAGTGTCATGCTGGGTTCCACACCGGCAGTCAATGTGCAACGTGTCAGTGCTTCACTGGTGACTGCGACCACTCCGCCTGGGGCGGAAGGAATTGTGTCTGTAGCGGTGGCTAACCCTGGAGCGCCTCCATCTACTTTGGGAAACGCTTACAGCTACGTGCGACTAAATTCGGCGACAGTTTCGCCCGGCGCGCTGCGGCTGCCATTTGCAGTGGACAATCTAACCTTCCGCTCCAACCTGGGTATCAACAACCCCGGGGCAGTCCCTGCAGAAGTCCGGGTTCAGCACATCGACCGGAATGGGCTGCTCGTGAACCAAAGCACAGCGATCACGGTACCTCCAGGCGGCTTCGTGCAAAGAAACTCCTTCTTGCGAGAACTGGAGGGTTCGTCGTCCATCACAGGTCGCGAAGGCACATTGGCGCTAGAATCCAGCCAACCGATCCAAGCGTTTGTTTCGCAGATCGACAACCAAACTGGCGATCCCAGCATTCTTGAGGGATCACGGCAAGGCAGTTCCCGCCTGATTCTTCAGTCGGCAGCCAACACTGGCCCGTTTCGGTCCAACATAGTTGTGTTGAACCTCTCGTCATTCGAAGCGCGCGTCAATATCATCTCGTTTAACCGTGACACGGGACAACCGCAGGGGACTCCTGTGCAGAACAGTGCCATTCCTGCTAATGGCTTCGTGAGCTACGAGAATATTCTGGCATCGCTGAACGTTGCTGACGCATTCGGGCCGATAGAGGTTCGTTCCACCAACAGCGCGCAGTTGGCGGCAGTTTCACGAGTCTCCGGTCTCAACGCCGGCACCAGTGAGTTCTTTCCAGCCTTGCCGACGGACTCGGGCCAACTCACCGAGATTATTCCCTTCGTCATCGATACGAACGCCTTTCGGACAAATCTCGGCATTAACAATCTGGGCACTGCTACGGCCAGCGTCAGCGTCTCTTTCTTTGGCGACGACGGTTCCCTCCTCGCTACGAGTCCAGCACCACTTTCAGTCGCGCCGCAGGGCTTAATGCAAATCAACAACGTCTTGAGATTTCTGCTCTTGGGTTCTAGCAACGGCCCGGTGACAAACCGGCAGGGTTACCTTCGGCTCACGACAAATTCTCCGATCAAAGCCTTTGCTACCCAGATCGACAACCTGACGAACGACCCCAGCATAGAAAACAGCGTCAGCAGCGGCAGCGCCAACTTGCTGTTGAAGTCGACGGCCAACGCTAACTTCCGCTCGACACTGGTCATCGTGAACCCCAACGCGGCTGCCGCCAGCGTTGAGCTTGCGGCTCGCGAGGGCAGCACCATCAACAACGGCTCCATCACGGGATCGCGCACAGTGACGATTCCTCCCAATGGCCAGTTCGTGAGTGAAAACATCCTGCAGGAGATTGGCGCCACCTCCACCTTTGGCCCTCTTGAGATTCGCTCATTGATTGGGGCTCCCATCATCGCAGTCTCACGCGTGTACAGCACGACGGGAAATACCAGCGGATTTTTCAACGCCCAGCCGCTGCCCTGAGTCTCTGCTCAAAACCCTCAGGTGACCTCCCTTCCAGAATTTTCATACCGAAGGAAAAAACGACACAGAAGGACCCGAGGCCACTAAGGCTAAGCTGTTGCAGTATATAAGCTTGGTGTCTGGTCTTGATCGTGCTTAGCCCTCACCCAGGAGGCGGCGAAAGGGCAACCATGCGAGCACTGATGATCAACACAACAGCGTTTTTAACCATAGCACTAGTGTCGTTTCAACTTAGCTTCTTGCTACCGGTGCCTGCTGTCGTGGATGCTTCATTCGATGCAGCGGGTCAGTCCAAGAGTCAGAAGCCGTCCCTGACATCTTCCTAAGATCTCCCTCACATCCCGATCCTAGTTCTCTTGGTCCCTGGCTGGAGTTGGGGCAAGATAGGAGCTGAGCTCTACACGAGCTTTGGCAAACTGTTCTTCGCGCATGTCGAACCGAACTCCAGAAAATGCAGATTCTCGTCTCCGACCGAAGTTTTTCGGAGGTCGCCGGAGTCCGCTTCCTTACATGATCTCTCTTCCTGAACGAGGGCTTCGGTCCACAGGGGCTTTGGCCGGGGGGCTGCTCAAAGAACTCACCCAGATCGTTCTGCCTTCGAGTTTTCGGCGCACCAAGCTGTATCGTTCTCTCGTTGAAACGACGCTTCGCTTTATCGTGGAGCAAGTTGGCAAGGTTGAGCGGAAGGATGCAGACACAGCACGGCTGCCTTCTGACTTTACTCTGCGCCGGTCCGCTGGCAACGGAATCGAGATGCTGGGAGTTCTGTTGTTCCGGATGTCTCCGGTCTGGGTGCTGGCGGCCCTTTCAGACCTGTCCGGCGCAAGCCGGGTTTTGGTTCGGGAGATCACTCAGTCACTGCAAGAAAATGGATTGCTCGAAAAGGGCGCCAGCTTCGAAACCATCGATCAAATGCTCGATGGACTGGAAAGGACTTCAGGACGGCTCGCTGACAACCTCAACATGCCTCCCCTTGACGTTCAGACCCTTCGACAGGAATGGAAGACTCTGCAGCAAGAGGCCGGAAGGATTCCTCCAAGGCAGTTACCGACCACCGAACAGCTGGCCGCCTCCTGGCGCCATCTTCAAAACGAAGCGGCGACCCAAGAGTGTTCGGTCTTTGAGTTATCATCGTTGATGGCGCTGACGGCAGCAGGCCAGCTGCCGTCAAAGGCTGTGTGGCTGTCAAGATGTGCAACCCTCGCGGCCCGGAAGACCGGGGAGTTGCTTGCCGCCACGCTACTCGAAAACTACTCCTCCACCCTCAAGCGAATCCACCGGACTGGCTATCTTCGTTATTGGGCCGAGGAGTTTAGCCCTTATCTCAAGGCGGCAGCTCGGCATTTTTCTGCATCACAATCTTCCTTCACAGAGCGCTTCCTCGCGTGGTGTTTCGACAAAAAGGCGTCTCAGAAGCGCATCAAACAGCCTCCTCATGCGTGATTTGAATCACTTCCCGAGTCCGGTGTTTTAATGCAAAGGATAAGGAATTGGCTGGCTGGCCGGGGGCTGCTACTCCTCTTCGCCAAAATAGCGCAACCAGTGTTGCAGGTTCTCGATTTGCAGGTCTCTGTTTTCTGGTGCCACTCTCTGCTCATTCTCTTTGAGCAGCCGATTAAATTCATGACACCTCAGAGCCGTCACACCGCAAGTTCTGGCGTAGCCGTAGACACCATTGTCTGAAGAAACCACACACAGTTCCTTGGATGCTTTCGAGGCTTCTACCTGCCCGCGGATATTATCGTCAGCGGTCGCGCTTGTTCCGGAAAAGACCAAATGCATCCAGCGGGTCTTCTTAAGGGGTTCTGAGGTTCCATCGAACACCACCGTTGCTTTGCGCCGCTTCAACTCCAAAAAAGGCTGCAACCGGTCTAACAAGATCTGGCGAGCCCGCGGATCTTTGTGAGACATAGATTTCGTATGCCCGATCAGGTTATTCCCGTCGATGAGGTACATAGCGAATCGGCTAACCGACAGATTCCCTGACAGATTGAATCACACGCTCATAAAACGCCTCGTAGCGCTCGATAATCTTGTAGGCACAGAAGTTCTGATGGGCCTGCTGTCTTGCATTGGATCCCATGGCTGTGCGTTTGTTCTCGTCAGACAATATGTCAATCGCTCTGGCCGCCATCCCGTTTACGTCACCTACCGGCACCAGGAACCCATCTTCCCCGTCACGAACAACCTCTGGAAGTCCTCCGACTCTGGAGGCAACGACTGGAACCTCACAGGCCATTGCTTCCAGCGCCACCAGCCCAAAGGATTCAGTTTCGCTGGGCAGCAGCATCAGGTCGGCAATTGAAAGGATCTCGGCAATCGAGTCCTGTTTCCCCAGGAAAACTACCTGGCATCCCAGATGCTTGTTTCGCACCAGCCACTCGGCGTTTGACCGGTCAGGGCCGTCTCCGACCATCAGCAAACGCGAGGGAACTTCCCGCTGCACGCGGTCGAAGATTTCCACCACATCCATCACTCGTTTCACGGGTCGAAAATTAGACACGTGCACCAGGACCTTCTCTCCCTTCGGCGCGTACTTGCTCCTAAGTTCGCTGGCTTCAGGGCGGCGAAACACATCGCAGTTGACGAAGTTGGGAATCATCTCGATGTGCCGGTTGATGTCAAACTCCTTGCAGGTGATGTCTCGCAGATAGGTGGAGACAGCCGTGACTCCATCACTTTTCTCAATCGAAAACTTTGTGATCGGCAGATAGGAGCGATCATTGCCTACCAGTGTGATATCCGTCCCGTGCAGCGTCGTGATGACAGGAAGCCGACGCGGTAGCAGCATTTCCTTGGCAAGATAGGCACTCACCGAATGCGGGATGGCGTAGTGCACATGCAGCAGGTCGAGCTCCTGGTTCACGGCGACATCGGCCATTTTTGTCGCCAGGGCCAAGGCGTAAGGTGGATGCTCAAACAGGGGATAGTTCAGCATCTCCACTTCATGAAAGTAGATCCGTTCGGTGCTGTGATTCAGCTTGATTGGCACAGCATAGCTGATGAAATGAACTTCATGTCCGCGCGCAGCAAGTTCCTTCCCAATCTCAGTGGCCACGACACCACTGCCGCCATAGGTGGGGTAACAGGTGATCCCAATCTTCATTTCTGCTTCTCCGGCTTTGAAAAGAACTGGACAGGATCGTCGATAGACAGTGCCTCCTTGCACAGAAAAGCTTCGGCATAGGTAGCCTGAATCAGAGTTCCATAATATCGGTTGAGGCTCTCAAGAGCCGGCAAAAACTCAGGGACGCTGAGATAAGTCTGTGGCTCCAGCGACTGCGGATCAAAAAGCTGCGATTTGAAAGCTTTGACTGCCTCCATCTTCTTTTGAAACTGCAAGCTGACGTCAACATAGAAGCTTGGCTGCACAGAGTGGGGCAGCATGAAGTAGAAGATCCAAGAGGGTCGAAAGCGTTCCTGTCCTGTTTTGATCTTGGCAAGTCCCGCCATGTAGCAGGCCTGAGTGACAATTCGGCTGGTGTAGATATGGTCGGGATGCCTGTCGTCCCAATAGTGGGTGAAGACCAACTCGGGGCGGTATTTCCGTAGCACACGGATGACCTTCAGGCGAGCAGCAGGCGTATCGAAAATCTCTCCGTCCTTCAGCTTCAGGTTTTCCCGCGCACTGAGTCCCATGACACGCGCCGAGGCTCTTGCCTCACGCGCCCGAATTTCCGGAGTTCCCCGGCTCCCGAGCTCGCCACGCACCATGTCGACGACACCCGTGCGATATCCCATTTCCCCAAGCTTAATGAGCGTACCACTCGCAGAAAGTTCGATATCGTCTGGGTGGGCGCCAAACGCGAGTGCATGGAGTTTCATGAAGGTCGCTTTACCGATCGAAGGGTCATCCGCGCCGGGCGCTGTCCTTTTCAAGGTCTCGTACTTCAATCTCCCGATCGTCGCCCCCTCGATCCACAATTCTCACAAGGACCACATGGGACAGATCCAGATTCCTCAACTTCTCGGCCCATTCCACGATGATGATAGCAGGTTGGGCGAAGATCTCTTCCAACTCCAGAGAACGCAAGTCCTCAGCGGTCTCCAAACGGTAGAGATCAATATGGTAAACCTTCATGCGCAGGTCGTATTCGTTGATCAGCGTGAAGGAAGGGCTGGTGACATCATCGGCATCCGCTTGTCCCAGCCCGCAAATCATGCCCTTGGCAAACACGGTCTTCCCAGCGCCAAGGTTTCCTTCCAGGAAGAAGACCCTCGGTCGATCAAGGGATTCGCCGATTGAGAATGCAAGCCGGAAAGTTTCCCGAGGAGAGCAAGAGGAGTGATTGCCAAAAGGAATGGGCATGGTTGCCAGCTGTCGGCAGTCAGCGGCCGGGTGTCAGCGTTCAGCTTCAATCAACGGCAGTCCTGGACTTCGTTGCATTAGGAGTTGTCGTAGCAACGGCTGCCAGACGCCGGGTCTGTGAAAGCTGAGTGCTGAGCGCTGACTGCCGACCGGTTGAGTTCCATAAACGCCAACGGCAGCCTTTCAATGATGTCAGATGCAACCAACGAAATCTCCCCGCGATCCTTCGCAGCCAGGTCACCCGCCAATCCGTGAAGAAAGACGCTGAGGGCAATGACTCCCTCTATGACACCAGAGGCAGAGCCTTCCCCAAACGAAGGCAAGTGCACGGTCTGTGCCAAGATCCCGCTCAGAACACCAGTGAGCACATCGCCCGATCCGCCTGTTGCCATGCCCGGATTCCCGGTTGAATTGACGAACACCTGCCCCGAGGGCGACGCATAAACTGTCCGGTGCCCCTTGAGAATGACGTGCACTTTCCGGTTCATGGCAAACTGGCGCGCCAGCTCAACCCGGCTTGCCTGGACTTCTGCGACAGTTCGCCCCAACAAACGTGCAAACTCGCCTGGATGCGGAGTGAGAATCAACAGACGCTCTCGGCCGTTGATGCCTTCTGAATGTCCCACAAAAGCGTTCAGGCCGTCGGCATCGAGAACGGCAGGTATTCGCGTTTCCGAAACCAAACGGCGCACAAACTCTGCGGTCTCGGCGTGTCCGCCCAGCCCAGGTCCAATGGCTAGAACGTCTTTGCCTTTCACCAAAGATTCAACGCGGCCGTAATCAAATGCTTTCGTCGAAATGGTTCCGGCATCGGTAGCCTCCAGTGGTTCCGTCATCACTTCCTGCATGTGTGAGGCCAGTATGGGGAGGCAGGGCAGTGGCGTCGCTGCAGTCACCAGGCCCGCCCCGGCAAACAGGGTGGAGCGGGCCGCCATGCAGGCTGCTCCTGTCTTGCCGAGCGAGCCGGCTACCAGAACCACATGTCCATAGTCTCCCTTGTGCGAATCGTCCTGGCGCTGAAAGCGCTCCAAAGTTGCTGCTGCCTCTTCTTTGACAAAGAAGTTGAGCCAATGGTCTGGCCCTTCGATCAATTCGGGCGGGGAACCAATGGGGATGACCGTCCATCTTCGAGCCAGTCCTGAGAAAACGTGGGCAGGTTTGGGAGCCGTAAACGTCACCGTCAGGTCCGCCCTTGGAACAGGCACTGGAGGAACTGCGCTCGTTGCATCGCAATTCAGACCCGAAGGAATATCGATGGCGACTACTCTCGGAAATCGGGCGATCTCGCGAATCACCCGTGCCAGAAAGCCACTGACCGGAAGCCGAACGCCCGTTCCGAGCAACGCATCAACGACGACATCGGCATCGAGATCTTGCAGCAGTCTTCGAAGAGCCTCCTCGGAGAGGCCTGGTTCTTCAATGATCTGAATCGAGGCCCCCATCATTTTCAGAATCTCCAGGTTGGTGCGAGCATCTCCCTTGACGTCATCCAGCGCAGCAAACAGCAAAACCTTTGTTTCGACGCCACGAGCCAACAGCTGCCGGGCGACTACAAATCCATCCCCTCCATTGTTGCCTTTGCCACAACATACAACCACTCGTTTGTCCTTCAAGCGGCTGAAGTGCGACTCCATTGCTAAGACGACGCCGTTACCAGCATTCTCCATGAGCACAAGGCTGGGTATGCCGTATCGCTCTGTGGTCAAGCGATCCACTTCACGCATTTGAACGGCTGTAAGGATCTTCATTCGAAATGGCTCTTCGTGTCTGAGGAGTCCTGATGAGACAGAACCCGCCTCTTCAGGTGCCAGGAGCTTCAATCTAAGCGCTGGCTTTGGAGCAGTCAAGCCAATTTGCCCACGTCGACGCGGGAGTGTTCACCAGCGCTTCTCACGAAGTTCAGGCCAGTGTCTGCAGTGGCCCTCGCTTAGGAGCGGTGTGCCGCGGCTTGCCCTCGCTGGCATCAGGAACGCCAGGCGAGGGCCCGCACGGGTTTCAGGAGGGATCGCGATGGACTGTTTCCAGAGAAAATGCCGGCACGCAGATGGCAACATACTCGGCTCCTTCGAGACACGGCGTGCTGTACTGAACCCACTCTCCTCGCCGAACAATCACTGCTTGTCCGGCTCTCACGTCAATGCTGCCTGAGCCTGACGCTACGCGCAACTCACCTTGTAAGACGATCGTATATTCATCGAACTCTGGAGTCTGGCCCGGCTCAGCCCAGCCGCTGGGGCTCCGCATTCGGGCCACACTCAATTGTGGCGTTTTGGAGTTCACACAGCCGATGAACTCCTCGATGATCTTGGGCTTGCTGCCAGCTGCCTGAATGATCGACGGACCCTTGATGAGGGTGGGCATTGAGGTCTCCTAAGAAAATGGATGCAAGGGTTGGCAGCCTGAATCAGGCAGGAGGTTCAGGGCTCGCGCTTGACTGGTGTATAGATCGTGCTGGGAAGCTGGTGAACCTTGTTCTGCTTCTCGTCGACAGCATGGATCTTGCTGGTTCCCTTCTTCTCCACTTCGTCGATGCGAATCACCGAGTGCATGGGGACGTAAGTTCTTTCGACACCCGCAAACTCTGTTTGGAGCCGTTCTTCCGAAGGGTCGACAACGACGGTGCTCTTCTCCCCGAAAAGTAATCCTTCGACCTCGACAAATCCGAACATCGAGCCGTGGCTTACCCTACGGGCATAGATCTCGTAGACCCTCCCTTCGTTAACAAACATGACGCGGTAGGCTCGCTTCTTTTCAGGAGTCTTCATGAACGCTCCCAGTCATTTGGCATCTCCGGAACTCTATGCATCCGTTTTGGCTTCAACAATTTGGATCTGATGGGTTCACTGGTCCCGCTGGCTCGCCCGCATTGACTTCCCAAACCTGGTTCCTGTATCTTCTGTGCCCTGAATCATAGTTTGAGTTTATCAGGAAGGAGGAGTTTACGATGGCCGAGAAAAAGATCAGCAAGACTGCACGTGCCAGCTTGGGCGACAAGGGCAGCCAGTTCACCGGAAAGCTGTGTCCAAGCTGCGGGGGTGCAATGGTCGCGACCAAGTTTGTCAAGTCCGAAGAGCGACCCGGCGGTATGTACTGGGTCTGCCCAAAAGATGACCAACGTATCCGGATCTGACACGGATACACCCGGAAGGGCAGAGTAAATCGTTCTGCCCTTGTGTTTCGATACAGATTTCCCCGTTTGTTTAGGCCCGCGAAAGCCCAGAATACCGAAGCCAAGCGATACCTACAACGCTCGAAACCGGCCACAACCAAAAGGCTCAATCAGCTTCGGGATAGCGCCGGAGATGATAACCTCACACATAAGCTTGGCGGTGATGGGAGCCAACAGTAGTCCGTTTCGGAAGTGTCCCGTTGCAAAATAGAGCCCGGCCGATTCCGCCGATCCCAACACGGGCAGTCCGCCCTCACAGTACGGGCGAAGGCCGGCCCAGCAGTCCAGAAAGGCTGCGTCTGCAAGCACTGGCGCCATTGCAACAGCCGCTGAGGTAATTCGCTGAATAGCTTCCAAAGTGACCCGCTTGTCGTAGCCCACCCATTCTACAGTGCTGCCCAACAGCGTTCGTCCGTCACGGCGTGGCACCAGATAATACTGGGAACAGTAAATCACATGCTGCAGAACCGGAGAAGGCGTTTTGACGGCGACCAGTTGCCCTCGTGCAGGTTTCACAGGCAGCGGATAACCTAAGCCTGTGTCAATCTGGCCTGACCAGCATCCTGCCGCAATCACGGTGCTTCCCGCTAACCAGCGCCCGAGATTGCTCTCCACTCCGACAGTCCTTTCGCCTTCGACGTTGACGGCAGTGACTTGGCAACCCGAAACCATCTTAACTCCGAAGCGCAAGCACGCAATCCTCAGCGCCTCCACCAGTTCCCGGTTGTCGACGTAACCTTCCTCCGGGAAATAGAGCGCAGAAAGCAGCTCCTGGTTCAACCCGCTCTCTCGCTGCAGGGTCTCGTCGCGAGAGCATTGCTGCACTTCCAGCCCCAGGCTGGAGAATCTCTCCCGTCGCCGCTGCAATTCCTGGTGTTCAGCCTCCGTCAGGGCAACATGCAGCAATCCGGAAACGTTGAACTCCACGCTCATTGAGGCACGGGACGAAACACCTCTGACGAAGTCCGGGTAAATCTTGCGACTGGCCAGCATCAACTGAGCGAGTGGACCGGCTTCCTCCATCTCGGCTAGTGGCGCCAGAATGCCCGCGCCGGCAAAAGAGGACTCCTGGCCAACCTGCCCACGCTCCAGCAGAGTTACCTTGAGATGACTCAGGGCGAGCTCGTATGCGAGGGAAAGGCCGATGACCCCTCCCCCGACGATAAGGATGTCTGTGGTCTTGTTATTCACAGTTTGAAAGAGGAATCCTCTGTCAGCCGTCTGCAGTCACTCAAATAGTCAGTACGGTCAATCGCCCCAACTGATTGCGCTGGCATCAATTAGGACTAACCCTGGATATTCTGAATAGACACGTCCTGGCGGGAGAAGACTGAAGGATCCAGATCCACGCCCAGCCCAGGCGCCTCAGGCACTCTGAGCCAGCCCTCCTGGGAAGATCCCGTCGTGGTCACAATACCTTGGTACTCTTTCAAGTAATGCCGCCGGACACTTTCCAGAATAAACAGGTTAGTCACGTTCATGGCCAGGTGCATAGAAGCGAAATGCAGAACTGGACCGCCGCAATTGTGAGGCGCAATAGGCAGATAGTGCGTCTCTGCCAGGGTCGCAATCTTCTTTGCCTCTGAGATGCCTCCGCACCAGCAGATATCGGGCATCACAAACTTGGCAAGTCCTTGCTCGACAACTTCGCGGAACTGATAGCGCGTCATCAATCGTTCACTCAAACAGAGCGGAATGGAGGTCTCTGCCGCCAGCCTTCTGTATGACTCCAGATTGTCCTGCGGCAGCATCTCTTCCAGCCAAAGGATGCCGTAGGGTTCCAGAGCGCGCGCAATGCGAACTGCTGACGGCAGATTCCAGTAGCCGTGGAACTCCATGGCAATTTCCATGGAATCGCCCACGGCTTCGCGGATCTTCTGAACAGGGCGCAAACACTCCTGCAACTCCGCATGAGTAATGTAATTACCCTGGTTGCGGAGGGCAGTGGCGTCAAAGGGCCAGATCTTCATGGCGCTTATACCCATCCCCAGCAGGTCTTTGGCAAGGAGATCGGCATCTCGATTGAAATCGTAGACGTGATCGTAGCAGGTGTTGTAGATGCGGATGCGGTCGCGCGATTTCCCGCCGAGCAACTGGTAAACCGGCTGTCCTGTCGCTTTGCCTATTAGATCCCACAGGGCGATGTCGACCGCACTGATGGCCCGCATCTCAGCACCCGCCCAGCCATGATAGCCCACAGCGAGGAGCATGTCGGCCCACAGGCGGTCGATTTGCCTGGGATCTCTTCCGAGGAGTACCTTCGACAGCGAGTGAACCAGAACGGCTTCGGCTGATTCCGCTGCGGGATAGGTTTCCCCGAGCCCAACTACACCCGTGTCGGTGTGAATCCGTACCCACAGCCAGTTAACGGCGCCTGCGTGGATTGTAATGCCGCGGTCAAAACGGATGGTTTCGATTCTTTTTATCTTCAACGGAGGTGGTCCCGGAGGCTGAGGAATCTAGGCCGGTTAAAGAGGCCAGGTGTTCGATGGAAAGTTTCGCGACGGGATGTAGATGCGTAAACTCCACGCCCATTCCGACCCATCTTAGACTGTGCCGCACGACGCCCACCGCTCTGTAAAACTTGTCTTCGATACGGACACGCAGTTTCACCTGTTCACCGGCTGGCAAAGGATCCTGCGTCTGAATGAACAGTCCGATGGGACAAATGTCGGTCCAGCGGGCAGGGATTTCCCTTCCCTTCTGCTCAAAGTAAACATCGTTGATAAGTTCGACTCGCTCGAATCTGCGGTTGTTGGGAGAATGCATGAAAACCTTCCTGAGAGTCAGTCCCGGTGGAGAACCGCACCATTCTAGCGAACCAAGGCTGCAGTGTCTAGATATGGATTCAGCGCCTTCAGCGGCCTTGCAGGCTTGGTGCATCCTTCTCGGATCTCTCTGCTCAGCGTTAGGGCGGGCGCAGAGAGACGTGACTGCAGTTGTGACTTTCTGGGCTGTAGTCTGATAGAATGCATTGCCAATCAACAAGGTGACTGAACAGCATGCATCTTTGCGGCTCATAGGTAGAATCCCCAGATCGGAGTTGAGTCTGGGACAGTTCTAAAAGGAACTGACACAACCATCATTTCGAATGGAGGTCTGTTGGCAATGCAAAGACGAAAACGCCTTTACAGTCTGATGATCGCTATGGGGATCAGTTTCAGCGGTTTGTCTCTCAACGCGCATGACCGCCATAAATTTCTGCCCATCTCCCTGAAGCCGATCCGCGCAGCTGCAGCGGCCAGGCCCGATTCAAACAGCGGCGTTAGTGGTGAAGGAAAGATGAAGTTCAAGGTCTTGTACACGACCCAGCATCTGCCACCAGAAGCCGTCAAGGTTGTCACCGCCGCACACGGTGGCTTTGGCGTCGACCGGAGACCTGGAAAGGGAGAAGTTTATTTCGCGCTGCCTGGAGCCGGGATCATTCAAATCAGCAATGATTTGACGAAGACTCGATTGCTGGATACGCCTGAAAATGTCAAAAAGACAAATCTGCATAACGCTACCGTTTGGTATGCGTCTGACGGGACTCCCTACCTGACTTTTCCTGCGAACGAAGCTGGGCAGGTTTTCACGACGACGCTCGAAGGAAAGCTGGTTAATACACTGAATACACCTACCTCGGCTGACGATTTTGACCAGCCTGCCGTAAACATCTATTTTGGAGGCAGAGGCAGTTTCGTGCCAACCGATGTTGAGCAGCTTGACGGGCTCCTCTATGTGGCAACCGGATATTCAAACCTGGACTATGTTTTGACCGCGCGCATTCTCAGCACAAACCCGTTCAAGGTTGTTTGGAACGACCTGGCATTTGGCGGCAAGGGGAGCGGAGTAGGCCAGTTCGGTACCGCACATGGCATCACGGTGCCTCCTGGCAAGAAACGGCTGGACATCGCAGACCGGCCGAATTCGGAAATCGATCGCTTTACCCGTTACGGGAATTACCGTTCGACTCTGGAGCTACCCAAAGGCTCCCTGCCCTGCGACATCGCTTTTCTCGACGGTTATGCCATCGTTGGCTGCTTGGATGGTCCCGACCGAAAGAAGGGCGCCCCGATCTACATCTTGGAGAACGACAAGTTAGTCTCGACAATCATGCCGAAGGAAGATCTCGGTCTGGCGAATTTCCTGCATGTGCATAACGCCGTGCTTCACAAGGTGAATGGCAAGTATTACGTGATCGCTCAGGCATGGAATCCGGGTGACTTCGCGATCCTGGAGCAGGTTTCCGAGTGAACCCACTGTCCAAGAACCTCTATGTCTGAAAGAAGGATTCCTGATACTCCACGCATTCTGACGACGACCGTCGGTTCTTATCCGCTGCCCGACTGGCTTGTGGCTTTACCCAGCGACCAGGCCCGCAGCGATGCCACACGCGTTGTCTTCAGCATCCAACGGCAGGCCGGGATCGATCTTCCAACGGACGGCGAGCTGTATCGTTTTGATATCAACCACCCCGACACGAATGGGATGATCGATTATTTCGTCGGCTCGATGTACGGCATCGAAACGAAGCTGGGCAAATCGGACTGGGATGCCTTTGCCACTCTCGAGCCCATGGGTTTCAGGCGCAGACCGGCGGGCGCCGTGCATGCAGCAGTTGGTGAGGGCAGCCTCAACCTGCGAGCTGATTGTGAGGCCGCTTCCGCAGTCGCCGGAGGACCATTCAAGTTCACGGTCACCAGCCCCTACATGCTCTCCAGAACGCTGCTGGACAACCACTACAAAGACTTCGAAGCCCTGACGATGGCCATCGCCGAGGTGCTTGCAGCTCAGGTCGGAGACTTGCCTTGCGCCTGTGTCCAGATTGACGAGGCCAACATCACGGGCAATCCGAAAGATGCGCCGCTAGCAGCAAAGGCCATCAATCGAGTGCTAGACAAAGTGAAGGTTCAACGCGCTGTGCACCTCTGTTTCGGCAACTACGGCGGGCAGACCATTCAAAAGGGTGAATGGAGAAGCCTCATCGAGTTCTTAAACTCCTTGCACGTGGATCACCTGGTCTTGGAGTTGGCCCATCGTCCGGTTTCGGACCTTGATGCACTCCGAGACGTAGCACCAAAAATAAAGCTTGGCGTTGGCGTCGTCGATGTCAAGATCAACCACATCGAAACCTCCGACGAGATCGCGCAGCGAATCGAAACAGTCGAGCGAATCCTGGGTGCAGGGCGTGTGGGTTGGGTCCATCCCGATTGCGGATTCTGGATGCTCAAACGCTCGGTCGCAGACAGAAAGATGGAGGCCCTGGTGAAAGGAAGAGATTTATTTCTAGGAATTTGAAGAGTTTGTGGGTGTGCTGATTCTTTAAGTTTGCCCGATATGATGTTTTCCAGATCTCGGTCAGGAGGAAATGCTATGAGATCCCTATTAAATCGTCGCAGTTTTCTTGGGTCGGGTGGTGCCCTCGCCTCGGCGGCAATTTCTGCAGCAGTTAGTCCACGCAACGTTTTTGCCGCAAGCGACAGGGTGCGCATTGCTGTTGTCGGGGTTGGAGGACGCGGCAAAGATCACATCACCGGATTCTGCAAACAACCGGGCGTTGAGATTGCTGCCCTGTGTGACGTTGACGAAGCCATCCTGCGCGAGCGCTCCAGTCAGGCGGAGAAGCTGACTGGCCGGCCAGTGCAATGCTACAGCGACATGCGGAAGCTTTTTGAGAATAAGGAGATCGATGCCGTCAGTTTCGCAACCCCCAATCACTGGCATGCGCTGGGTGGCATCTGGGCGATGCAGGCCGGCAAGCATACTTATATCGAGAAGCCATGTTCGCATAACGTTTGGGAAGGCCGTCAACTGGTAAACGCCGCTCGCAAGCACAACCGTCTTTGCCAACATGGAACTCAGGGTCGCAGCTCCCCCGCAGTCCGAGAAGCCATTCAGAAGCTCAGGGATGGCGTTATCGGCAAGGTCTACATGGCTCGCGGTCTCTGCTATAAGTGGCGGCCGTCCATTGGCAAAGTCAGTGGCCCTCAGATGGCGCCACAGGGAGTTGACTACGATCTTTGGTGTGGTCCGGCCGCCAATACGCCGCTACGGCGCAAGAAGCTTCACTATGACTGGCACTGGCAATGGGACTGTGGAAATGGCGACATGGGAAATCAGGGAGTCCACGAGATGGACTTGGCCCGTTGGGCATTGGGAGTCGGTTTGCCGACGAGGATTACAGGCACGGGTGGTCACTACATGTTTGATGACGACCAGGAGACACCGAACACGCTGATTTGCACTTTCGATTATCCGGAACAAGGCAAGATGCTGCAATTTGAAACGCGCCACTGGGTCACGAATTACGAGGGCGGGTTTGGATCTGCGCCCAACAACAACGTTGGAGCTGTCATCCTGGGGTCAGAGGGATACATGGAGCTGGAGTATTTCGCATATCGCACGTACCTTGGCAAGAAACGCGAGCCCGGACCGAAAGGTGAGAGTGATGCCGATCCATGGGCAACGTTCATTGCAGCTGTTCGCAGTGGCAAACGCGAAGATCTGGGCGTAGAAATCGAAGAAGGCCACCTCACAAGCGCATTGTGCCATCTGGGCAATATTGCCTATCGCACTCGTCGGAGCATTCAGTTCGATCCCGTTCACGAAAAGATCGCCGGCGATTCCGAGGCCAGTGCTCTGTTAACCCGGAACTATCGGAAGCCGTTTGTCGTGCCTGCAATCGCCTGAAGGTCCGTAGGCCGGCACGAGTGACCCGCGTGCCGGCGACCTATCTTCTGAGTGCCTTTTGTCCGGCTTCGAGCGTTTCAATAATCGTATCCACGTCAAATACGCATCCACCCCAAGTGCCGCCGCTTGCATTCTGGAGAGCGGCCCAGAGGCGCGTGTCTGCGGGAATCTGTGGGTCCGGTGACAGGGCAGGTGACGTGGGTCGAGATGCCAGGACGCGGGCGCCTTCCTCAGCGCCGAACATCTGCCCTCCGTGACCTACCAGGTCGATACTGCCTTCCAGCTTATTGCGATCGATGACGATCTGGACGATGTCTCCTTCCATCACCTTGCTAATCGGTCCTCCCGCGAGAGCTTCCGGACCGACATGCCCGATGCAGGCGCCCGTCGACACCCCGGAGAAGCGGGCGTCGGTAATGACCGCGATCTGTTTGCCGAAGGACAAGTGTTTCAATGCTGAAGTGATCTGATAAATCTCCTCCATACCGGAACCTGCCGGTCCCCGACAGATGAGCACCAGAATGTCTCCAGCCTTCAATCGCTCAGGTCCCTGGCTCTTAATTGCGGCGATCGCCGCACGCTCGCGCGTGAACACACGCGCTGGACCAGTCTTGCGATAAACGCCATCGGCATCTACAACGCTCGGATCAATGGCAGTGCTCTTGATCACCGATCCTTCAGGGGCAAGGTTGCCCTTCGGAAACGTTACCGTGCTTGTCAGGCCGCGACGCCGGGCGAGTTCCGGACTCATGATCACATCATCCGGATCAACGCCGTCTCGCTCTCTCAGCAATTCACGAACTCGCTGCCGCCGCTCCGACTGCTGCCACCAATCCAGCATCTCTCCCAACGTCTGACCTGAGGCTGTCAGAGCGTCTAAGTGCAACAATCCCAGTTGACGCAGATGGAGCATTACCTCAGGGACACCACCTGCGAGAAAGACCTGCACAGTGGGATGATATTTCGGCCCGTTGGGAAGAACGTCCACGATGCGCGGCACTTTGCGGTTCACCTCAATCCAGTCTTCGATAGCGGGTCGCTGCAAGCCAGCGGCATGTGCAATTGCTGGAATGTGAAGCAAGAGATTCGTTGACCCGCCGAAGGCTGCATGCACGGTCATCGCGTTGCGCACTGATTTTCCGGTGAGCAGCCGTCGCATGGTAATGCCCTGCTTCTCCAACAGAATGAGGGCGCGCGCCGAGCGGCGGGCCATATCGAGCCATATCGACTCTCCAGAGGGTGCCAGAGCTGTATGAACGAGCGACAGACCCAGGGCTTCACCCACTACCTGGGACGTCGCGGCCGTGCCCAGGAACTGGCATCCGCCGCCTGGAGAAGCACACGCGGTGCAAAGCAGTTCGGCTGCTTCTTCAAGGCTCACTTCCCCATGAGCAAAGCGCGCACCGAGTGATTGAACCGCTCCAGCATCTTCGCCCTTTTCGGGTGGCAATGTGACACCACCGGGAACCAGAATTCCGGGCAGGTCTGGAGCCCCGGCCAGAGCCATCATCGTCGCGGGCAGTCCTTTGTCGCAGGTAGCCACACCCATCACCGCATCGCGGGTGGGCAGCGAACGAATGAGGCGCCCGAACACGCGTGCCGCATCGTTGCGGTAAGGGAGGCTATCCATCATTCCAGCAGTCCCCTGGATCCGGCCGTCACAGGGGTCTGTACAGAAGGCGGCGAAAGGCAGGCAGTTGTGGGATTTGAATTCTTCGGCAGCCGCTTGCATGAGCAGGCCCACTTCCCAATGACCTGTGTGATAACCGAGTGCGACGGGCGTTCCATCGGCAGCCCGAATACCGCCCTGGGTACTCAGAATCAAGAACTGCTTCCCAGACAGTTCGGCCGGACTCCACCCCATTCCGGCATTCTGGCTGTACGCAAACAGGTTCCCGCTTGGGGCATTGCGGAGCATGTCCTCGGTGATCGGCACTCTGCCCTGTGGGCCCGGAGACTTCGTGCGCAACGTGTAAATACTGGAGTCATTGGATTCAAGAACGCTCTGCGCGGTAACACTGCGGTCTTTCTGGTTGACTGATGTGTCTTTCAAATGGAATTCTCCTCTAGAGGTAGTTTTTTCGGGTTCAACGCTCAACGTCGAGGGTCCACGCTTCAGAATTCAAGGTTGCGGATTCCAGGCCCCCAATTGCCGCAGTCAAAGGTTGGTCGTTCTCAAACTCTCCGATTGCGCGGGCTCTGACTGGTTCAGAGGTCATGAAAGTAGCAAAATCTCTTGACTTTGTCAGTTGCCAGTGTTTTTTTGGCCTCGCCTATGGATTACGTTGCTGTAGATTCAGGAACCACCAATAGCCGCGCCTGGCTCATGCGCGACAGAGAGATTCAGACTCGCCAACAGATGCCGGTTGGCGTTCGAAACAGTGCCATCGACGGGAACAACTTCGCCCTCCTTGAAGGGATACGCCAAGCCGTACAGCAGCTCAAGTCTGACGCCGCCCCTCAGCGCCGCCCGCAAGCAGTGATCGCTGCAGGCATGATTACGTCGAGTCTCGGACTGCATGAAGTAAAGCATGTGCAAGCCCCGGCAGGACTCCACGAATTGTCCGCACGGGTAGAAGCCCTCCGCTTTGAGGGGATCGATGAGGTCTTCTATTTCCTCCCCGGTGTCCGCACGGGCCCACTGGAAGCCAGCCCGCACAACGTAGACAGCCTCGATATCATGCGCGGAGAAGAAACCGAAATCATTGGATCTTTAGAGTGCCTGCAACTTGCTCTGCCGCTCTTGTACATCCATCTAGGCTCCCATACCAAGCTCGTGAAGGTAGACGCCGCTGGGCGGATCGCCGCAGGTTCCAGCACACTCGCCGGCGAACTGCTTCATTCTGTTCAGCAGCAAACCGTCCTCAGGAGCTCGCTGCCAGCGTCACTACCGGCCTCGTTTGATGAAGATTTTTTTTTGCGAGGTTGGGAGAACTGCGCGCGCTCGGGCTTGACCCGTTCCTTATTTCAAGTTCGCCTCTTGGACTTGCATTCCAAATTTCCCAAAGAATCTTTTTTCTCCTTCCTTAGCGGTGCCGTGCTGCATGAGGAATTTTGCTGCTTGAAGACCTTCACCGACGGGGCCGGAATCCAACAAGCCGTTCTCAGCGGCCTCCCCCACCTACAGCCCGCCTGGGAGTTCGCTCTCAAACGCCTGGGTCTTGGCGTCCAGCGACTCAGTCCCGAGCAAACAGAGCAAGCGTTCCTGACGGGACTGTTTCGTATCTTCGAGCACCATCGTTCGACGCAGACTTGATGGCAGTCATCCATTCTGACTCCCGACCCCATATGTAGATTCGTCTGAATGAATCCGACGAATGCGGCAAGCTCCGAGCTCTCCTGCTTCCTTCGCGCGGTGCTGGCTGGTGGCCTGGCAAACTCTTGGCTCGTGGATAGGAAAATTCCCAGTCGACAAAGCTCTCTCCAAGCTGCTATTCTTGCCGAACTCAGCTCACTCGAAAAATTCTACCGGGGAATGCCTTCGTGATAAAACCGGCTTGCTGGTTTTCTCTGGCCAAAGATCCTGGTTGCTCATTGCAATGGGTTGCTCGCGGCTTCATGGCAATGGAGCTTTCTTTTCTGGCGCTGACTTTTTCAGCACACGGCCTGACAAGTGAGGTTCGAACCCCCTGGGCTAACTCTGACCCAATTTACACCCAGCTGCGCAACGTGAATGTCAGTGGCGAGTCCTGTCTGGTTGAGCGCCTGGTGATTCGGCGTGATACAGCCACCTTCACTTTCAAGCAGGGAGAATTTCATTTTCTGGCCCCGGTTGAAGGTCGAGTCACCGGCGCGGTTTTTCTGGGCGACGGAGAGTTTGAGTTTTTTCCTTCTCCGGCCGTCGAGCAGAGGCACCTGGGAATCCTCACGGGCAAAGCTTCTATCCAAGAGCAGTTCAACAAGCTGCTGTTGCGCTTCACCGAAGCGACAGCCGACGAGATCAAAAGAGAGCGGTCTCCGAAGTCTGGCTCACCTAACCCCGCGGCACGAGGTGTCTTGGAGGATTGTCGAAAGATGCTTCGCAAGGGGAAAGCGTCATCGGGAGTGAACCTCGACGCTCGAATATTGACCGACTTGACCTGGCAGGGGCAAGCAGGGTTCTTCTTGGCAATGTTCGACGGGAAGCAGTTCGGCGACATGGCTTTTGCTATCGACCCCCTCGGCCATCCAGTGGTGGCACCAGAAGAAGTGACCCTATCCTTATTTAGTGAAACCAACCACGGCCTCTGGGTAGCAACCCACCTCAAGGAACACTACGCCAAACCAGCGCTGGACGATGAGACCCACCAACTGTTTGATCTCCTTTACCACAAGATCGAAGCAACCGCGAAGGGAAAGCATCTCGAGGCTGTTGTGCAGACCCGCTTTAAAGCTCTCGCTGAAGGAGTGCGTGTGCTTCCGTTCGATCTTTTCAGCCGGTTGCGGGTGAGCAAGGTGAAGGATAGTCAGGGCCATGAATTGAACTTCATTCAGGAAGACAAGGATGAGGATGCGGCGCTGTCGGTCCTTCTGCTCCAGGGACTCAGGAAAGATGAAGAAGGCACGCTGAGCTTTGAGTACGCCGGCGATGAAGCCGTCTCCGACAGCGGCGGTGGCAACTTCACTTTGGATGCACGTGACAATTGGTACCCGAATTCGTTTTTTGGCGACCGCGCGACATACGAGATGACCTTCCGCGTTCCAAAGTCGCTCTCGTTGGTGGCCACAGGTCAACCTTTGGGTGAAAGCCAGGAAGGCGAATTTCTGGTGAGCCGCTGGAAGAGTGACGTGCCTCTGGCTGTGGCCGGATTCAACTACGGGCGCTTCAAGAAGTCCACCCTGCAAGACGAGAAAATTCAGTACAGCGTGGAGACGTATGCAAATCGGGAGGTGCCGGATTTTCTGCAGGCTGCCCGCGCCTTGGACGAGACATTGGGCTCGCTGAACACCACAAGTATGATGGAAAAGGCACGCAACGAAGCCCAGGCAGCCATGCTGCTCTACACGCGCATGTTCGGGCCTTTGCCCTATGGCCGGATCGCCATGACTCAGCAGCCGTATTTTAATTTTGGCCAGGCCTGGCCCATGCTGGTGTACATGCCCGTTATTGCGTTCTTGGACGGCACTCACCGGCATGCTTTGCACATGGATGCCACCGATTTCGTTCAGTACGTGAGCGCCCACGAAGTAGCACACCAGTGGTGGGGACACATCGTTGGGTGGAAGTCGTATCGCGACCAGTGGATGAGCGAAGGATTCTCGGAATTTTCAGCCTCGATCTTTGCTCAAGCAGTCTACAAGAATAACGGGTTTGTGGAATTCTGGAAGAAGCAGCGGGATCAAATCATACAGAAGAACCGCTTCGGACTTCGCCCCATCGAAGTAGGCAGCGTGACCATGGGCTACCGATTGAACACGGCAAAAACCGGCAGCATTACTCGCGACATGATCTATCCGAAGGGCGGCTTCATTCTTCACATGCTCCGGATGCTCATGTTTGACGGCGCTACCGGCGACCAGCGATTCTCCACGATGATGCAGGATTTCATCAAAACCCACTACAACCAGAATGTCTCGACCCTCGACTTCCAGCGCAGCGTCGAGAAGCATATGACCAAAGAAATGAACCTGGAAGGAAACGGCAAGATGGACTGGTTCTTCCGCCAATGGGTCTACGGTACGGCATTGCCTACCTACAAGCTCGACTACTCGTTAGATCCCGCAAACGATGGAAAGGTGAAACTCCGCTTCAAGATTACTCAGAGCAACGTCGACGACGCGTTTCTGATGCGTGTCCCCGTCTACCTGGACTTCGACGGCAATCTGCAACGTCTCGGAACCATTCCTGTGGGTGGAAACACCACCACGAAAGACATCGAAGTGATGCTGCCGAAGAAGCCAAAACGCGTGGTGCTGAATGGCTGGGAAGATGTTTTGGCCGTGATCCATTGACCCCGTCAGTGGTACTCCACCAGGGCAGGAGCTGACCCAAAAGCTCCTTTCCCTGCTGATCGAGGTCTGCCACGAACGGAGTGCTTGAGTCCACCTCATAGGGCCCCAAGCTGGAGGTAAGTCGGAACCCGGGCTGCGGGAACCATCACGAAGTGTGGTCGGCGCCAATTGGACCTGGTTCGGGGTTTTGGATCTCTTTTTTGGATGCCAGCGCCCGGCTTGATCTGTCTCGGTTTGCCTCTTGGACCTGCATTCCAAATCTCCTAAAGGAAATCTTTTCCTTCGTTAGGCGCTGAGGGGCAACACTTGGAAAAATTGTTTTTCATGTTCATGCGGCGATACCGAGTTCGTGGAACAGGCCCCGCATGCCGACACGCAGAGCTTCATAGTGATGGTCCAGGCGTGTTGGGTTCTGGGCTCCTCGTGCCGGTCGAGTTTGGAGGGCACCAGCCAGCAGTGGCTGGATCACTTTGTCACGGAGAAACAACAGTGCCGCCAGAGCCTTGAGTCCTTGTGGCAGCGGCTCGTAGCGTTGCTTGCGGGCCAAGCGGCGAACCATTTGTTTGCCTCGGAACTTTTTTAAGTCGTAGGATGCCTGGTGTCGTCCGTAATCAGATGCTGCTGGACCGCCGAGATTCAGAACCTGACAGCCGAGTTCGGCGGCAGAGAAGCCTCCAGGGTTCGGCGCTAAGGCTAAGACGGCTTCGGCGACCCAACGTATGCGGGGTTTGTTGAAGTCGATGCCGCCGACCCGGCTTTGGCCAACTCGAGTGGGTGCCGGCAATTGCTCCAGGGTCTGGTCGGCAATGAAGCACTGATCCATGCAGGAGAGGGCTTGCTGGAACCGCTCCAGAATAGCGTTCAGTTTAGAAACGATGTCAGGAAACTTTGGCAGTGAGCGCCCACAGTCCAGCTGTTGGGTGTGGTGGGCCATGGCCTCGATGCGAAGCACGCGTTCGCCTTTGGTATAGCACTTGAGAGTCAACTTGCCGCAATGCAGCTTGAAGATCGTCAGATCATACACAGGTCTCTCGACCGCGACTTCCCACTCGGCTGATCTCTTCTTCCGCGCTCGGCAGTGCGGACGATGCCGAGTTCCCTGAATCGTCTTGATGGTTTTCAGGTCCAGGGGTACCCGGCTGCGATCAATCAGTGCCTGGAAGACTTGATCCATGTGGTGGCCAACCTCGAAGATCAGGTTCCGGCTGTATTCGAGCTGATAGATCGAATAATCGTAGTGAAACCGGCTGTGCTTCTGCTCCTCCAGGTCGAGGGCAAAGCAAGGGCAGGCCGTGCAAATCCAACGGTCGCAGACTTGGCTAAGCTGCCCTGTTGCTCCGGGTTGGAGTAAGGTGTCTGCAAGCTGGGCTAAGCCTGTGGTGTCGGAAACGTGAGTAAAACAGTTGCCCTCCTTGACAAAGTGAATACCCGCCTTGCGGGCCTGGCAGGCCACCTACTCATGACCGTTCAAGATCACCTGGGCCGGAAACGGAGGATGCCCGCTGATCTTGATGGTCACATGCCCCCAGTCGGGATCGAGAATATGAAACGAGTAATGATTGACATACGGCATCGGTTTCTTCCGCTCCAGATGATGCTTGGGCCTCGCCTCCCAAACCGGAGCCTGAGCCCGGCTGACCAGGATCAGAAACAGGCCCCGAGTGACTTTGGTCTTTTCCAACTGCTGTTCAGCGATCTCATGCTTGCGGTCCCCCGCCGAGCAGTCCATGACGGGAATCTGGTGAGCACGAGCCCAACCGCGTACGCGACGACTGAAGCGACCCGCCATCCGCATCAGATGAGCGTTGTCGAGGGTCTCATCGGAACCAGTCAACTGGCGCCACCACAGCCGGAACCCGCCGAGGGAATGCCCCAGACGAAAGTAGGCATTCAGGACAATGCGGTCCACGCAGTCATAACTTCCACTCACAAGGTCCCAGCCCTTGGCTAGTGAGCAGTGGCGTGCTGCATCGCTGCTTGAGGACCTTCAGGCGTCCGGAGTCCAACAAGCCATTCTTAGCGAGCTCCACCACCTACAGCCTGCCTGGGAGTTCGCTCTGAAACGCCTGCGTCTTGGCGTCCAGTGACTCAGTCTCGAGCAAACAGAGCAAGCGTGCCTGACGGGCTCTTACGCAATCTTTCAAGCCCATCGAGGCGGGCCGCTTGACGTCACAACTCTTCCGATTCGTTTCCTTGGTAGTGTGCTTCAAGCATGGCAGCAATCCCACGTCATGTTCCCATTCTAGCCGGGGAGCGGGAGAAGGTTGAGAGGCCTTCACCTAGCAGGTTGAAGCTCGCTGGGATCCTCCGCCTCGACTGCCAGCGTGTCTCCACGTGGCATCATCCTCAACTTTAGTCCACACCCCCTCAGCATCAAGACCCTTGTGGATCCGCTCATATTAGGCAGAAAAATCGGCCGGTGTCATTCGAACGGCGAGCAAGGGTGCAGTGAGTTTCAAAAATTCGGAGCCCTAAATTCCGATTTTTGGCACTTTTTGACCTCCTCGTCGAGAGGACAGGCCGACGGTAGCGCGACAGGCTCAACAAAATCAACCACTTGAAATTTGGACGGGCAATTGCTCCGAATAACGTCGAACGAAGGGGGATAGCATGGGAATAAAGCGTCAGCAAGCCGAATCTGCCAGCAGCGTGCCAGCCTTGAAACCCCTAAAGCGGGTGGCGGAGTTCGACGATAGCTCCATCAGGAAAATGCTGCGGAGTGCTTATGATGACTTCGTAGGCGAAGAGCTGGAGATGTATATGAACCCCTCAGGGTTTCTGGCGATTCCCACCACACCACACGACTCCAAGCAGTGGTGCGCCTTCGAGCGATTCTCAAACAAAGCTGAGCTGAAGTTCTTTTGGGACATGTTTGTTCAAAAGCAGGTGTTCATCTTCGACCAGGAGTCCGCTCTCCTTGTAAACTTCGATAGGGACGAGTGGTAGAAGCGCTGTCGTGCCGGCTCTATCCTTTCCCGCACGCCATTCAGATTTCTTCTCGTCGCCCCCAGGCACCCACCCAGACTAGACTTCCCGCCGAAACCGCTAGACAAGACCAGGCCAGCCAGTCCCCCCACCTCGTATAGAGTGTTAATTCCTTTCGAAACTGAAACACCGACTCCAGCGCCGCCCTTTGGTTACGCGGAATACTGGAAACGACCTTCCCGAAGGGATCAATTACCGCGCTGATTCCGTTGTTGGCGGCTCGCAACAGGTAGCGTCGGTTCTCAACAGACCGCATGCGAGCCATCGCGAGGTGTTGAAACGGAGCGGCTGACTCGCCGAACCAGGCATCGTTGGTAACGTTAACCAGCACCTGCGCCCCGTCCCGGGCAAACAGGCGGACGAGGTCGGGAACGACGGCCTCGTAACAGATAAAGGTCCCGAGGCTTTCGCTGGTTCCCACTGGAGAAACCACAACTCGCTCTCCTGGACTGAAGTTGCCTGCTTCGGTTGAGATCTTCTCGACGAAGAAAAACAGGCTGGCATAAGGCACGTACTCTCCGAAGGGTACAAGGTGAATCTTGTCATATTGCGAGACAGTTTTCGCCTCTGGTGAGAGCAACGCCACACTGTTGTAGGGGATCCGTTCCTTGCCGCCCTGTGCCGAGCGAAAATCCACAAACCCGAAGAGAAGGTATGAGCCAGTCGAGAAGGCAATTTGCTCCACCTTGTGGCGAAAGTCCTGATCGTGGTTGAAATAGAAGGGAGTGGGAGTTTCGGGCCACAAGATCAGGCGCCAGGAATTTGCATCGATCTTCTGATCCGACTCTCCAGCTCGTGAAAGGCGGGCTAATTCGTCCAACACTGCTGCCTTCGAGCTCGCAGCCCAGGACTGCTCAAGATCAATGTTCGCTTGGACAATCCGGACTTGCCGCGGCGGCTCGGACAGTTCCGGTCGCGTCAAGCCAAGAGTCCAAGAAAGCCCTGAAAGCGCAAGAATCAGAGCGCCCAGCTGGAAGAGCGTCCTCTTCGAAGGAGCAAGCAGCAGCGCAGCCAGCGACGCATTCATCGACATGGCCAGGAACGAGAGGCCATAAACGCCGGTCACTGTGGCGACCTGTGCAAGTCTCTCTGCATCGATAAGACCGTATCCCAGCAGGCACCAGGGAAATCCGGTGAGAACATGGGCTCTCAAGTACTCAGTGGCGACCCATATCGCGGGAGCTATCCATAGGGCTTGTAGGCCACAGCGCCGGGATATGCATGCAAGAGTCCAGGAGAAAATGCCGTAGAACAAAGAGAGGTGAAGTGCCAACAACAAAAACAGCAACCCGGCGCCCAATTCCGAAAGCCCGCCATAAGCTCGCAGAACGTTGCTGATCCAGTGGCAGGTTCCTGTAAAGAAAACGACACCGGTCAACAAACCCAGGCAAAGTGCCCGCCAGCCTGACCGCTCCTGGTAAGTCACCACAAGCAGTGGCGTCAGACATACCCAAACCAGGACCCATAGCCCCACATTCGGAAACACAGCGTAGTTGAGCAGACCGGCAAAACCGGCCAGGAGAAGTCTGCTCAGCAGAGTCAGATGAGGGAATCTAGGCAAGATCAATGAAGGACATCAAGCTCCTGTGCCACCGCCAGAATTGAGGGTAAGACTTCTGAAGTTCCCTTCGGAGGAGTTCATCGTTTGGTGATGGTTGCAAACCCATCAGTGCCAAGCCGGGACTTTGTCTTTGCAGCCTCTGCCTCGCTGGAGTAAGGGCCAACCTGCACGCGGATCAACTGGCTGGAATCATCTTTGGCGGGGTTGAGCGTGAACACCGGATAACCTTTGGCACGCAGCATCTTGGCCAGTTTTTCCGCTTCTGCAGAACTCCTCAGAGCTGCGACCTGCAAGCTGATGAGTGAACCTGCGGCCCCCGCGGCGCTGGCCCGCGCCTTCACTGCCCCACGCGCCATCTCGCCAGGCTCTTTACCAATCGGCGGCGAAGCCTTGCGGCGCTTTTCTGCTTCGGGGTGGAAATTCTGATTGGCCCTTTGATCCTTCAGCGTGCTGTAAAAGTCCAGTTCATTCCTGTAGTCCTTGGGCGAAACCGGCGCAGGGGACAAATTGCCTGGCTCCGAAGAGATTGTTACAGACCCTTTGGCAGCCGCATCCGCCACACTTCCGGCAGGAGGCTCAAGGGATCCCGAGTCTGGCGCGTTCCTTCCTGCTTCCGGCTCTTTCAAAGCGACCTCAATCGTCTGTGCTCGGCCAACGACAAATCCCATTGCAAAGAAGAAAGCACAGACAGCTACAGCGCCGATAAAGAAAAACGCCAAATGTCGATAGTCAAAGCGGAATGAATGGGTTTCCTGAGATTCGATCATGGTGTCTGGCGCCAGGCTAAATCTACTGCAGCGCTCACTTTTTCATGAACGCCTGCAAGATGTCTACTGGAATGGGGAAAATTACTGTTGTGTTCCTTTCTACGCCGATCTCTGTGAGCGTCTGCAGATAGCGCAACTGGATGGCGACAGGTTCCCTGGCGACCACCGCAGCAGCCTGAGCCAGCTTCTCGGCCGCTTGAAACTCACCGTCGGCATGAATAATCTTGGCTCGCTTCTCCCGCTCGGCCTCAGCCTGCTTCGCCATCGCCCTCTGCATTTCTTGTGGCAGGTCGACCTGTTTCACTTCAACGAGTGAAACCTTGATTCCCCAGGCATCGGTATGTTCATCGAGGATGCTCTGCAGTTTCTCGTTGAGCGTCTCGCGCTTGCTGAGGAGATCATCGAGAGACACTTCACCCAAAACGGAACGAAGCGTGGTTTGCGCAAGCTGCGAAGTCGCATACAGGTAGTTCTCTACGTCGACCACTGCCCTAATCGCATCCATTACCCTGAAGTAGACTACTGCATTGACCTTTACCGAAACGTTGTCACTCGTAATGATGTCTTGTGGCGGAACATCCAGCGTGACCGTGCGCAAGGGAACTTTGACAATCTTGTCAATAGGCCACCAAACAAAGATCAGCCCCGGGCCCTTCGCTTCTGGAAACAATCGGCCCAAACGAAAGATCACGCCCCGCTCGTACTCGCGAAGTACATTGATCGAGTTAAAAAGCCACACGACTAGCAACACAACGGCAAACAGAATCAATGGCGGACTGAACTGTTCCATGAAAATCTCCTGTCTCGACAATCACGGACTCAAGCGTAAGGACCTCCGATGGGTGGTCGAGTCTGACCGGCTGCTCCTCCCCGCCCGCACATTGATGGCGCCGCAGGGAAGTGCACTATACTCGTGAAACTCGGACGTTCATGCCATCCACCGCCAGCACTCTGACTTTCTCTCCAGCCGCGATGGGTGCTTCACTGTGCGCCTGCCAGATCTCGCCGTGGACGCGAATGCGTCCCTCGGCTCCGATGTCCGTGAGTGCGACGCCAATTTCATCGACCATCCCCTCCGAGCCGGTAACCGACTTCTTGCGGTGAGAAATGATGACGAGACGCATTAGAAAGACGCTGATCGCGGCAAATGGCAGTGTCACCCCCAAGGCAGTGCTGAGGCGAACCCTGAGTTCCGGAATAGGCGAGTCGATCAAAATGAGAGCGCCCATAACCATTGAGGCAATGCCGAGCGCAGCCAATAAGCCATAACTGGTTACCTTCGCCTCGATCACAAACAGAACCAGGGCAGCAAGAATCATGACCACGCCGAGAATGTTGATTGGCAGGATATTCATAGCAACAAGAGCCAAAAAGACACAAACGCCGCCTGCGACACCGGGCACGATCAACCCAGGATGCGTAAACTCGATGTATAACCCCATCAGTCCAACGAGCCCCAGAATCAGGGCGATGTTGGGATTCAGCACTTTGGCGAGTATCCTCTGCCGAAGCGACATAGGGAAGTCACGTACCTGTTCTCCTTTGAGCTTCAGGACCGCCTTACTTCCGTCGAAGCGCCGGATCTCTTTGCCATCAAGGGAGTCGACAATCTCGTCGACGTCCTTTGCAACCACGTCGATCAAATGCTCTTTCAAAGCCTCCGCCTCGGTGAACGATCTACTTTCGGTCACGCCCTTCTCTGCCACTGCGGCATTGCGTCCCCGTTTTGCCACAAAGCTTCGAAGATAGGCTGCCGCATCGTTCTCAATTTTCTTGGCCATGATGTCGTCGGGTTTGCCGCCAATCGTCACGGGATGAGCCGCTCCCGTGTTTGTGCCAGGAGCCATCACAGCCACATCGGCCGCCAGGAGAATGAAAAAACCAGCCGAAGCGGCGCGGATTCCGCTCGGGCCGACAAAGACGATCACCGGAACTTTCGAACTGAGGATCTTTTCTATAATCTGCCGTGTCGATTGGTCCAGCCCCCCAGGCGTACTCAAACGCAGAATAACAGCAGTATCACCTGCTTCTTCCGCTTCAGTGATTCCTTGGATCGCGTACTCTGCAGTGATCGGATGGATCACATCGTCCAGATCGATTCTCAGAATGCCAGCATCTGCAGAGCTTGCACAGGCCAGCAGGAAAAAGAGCTTTGGCAATAGAGTTCTGCGCATACGATTCTTAGCTACCAGAAGAGCCCTCAGTGTGTGTCCTGTCTCCGGCCCGTGCGGAGGATGCTCAACAGGGCCGTTTGACACTACTCAGCCTCTCCACCCTAATACAGTCGTCTGGGCAACAACACTTCCTCGGCGGTCCCCAGTCGCTTCAAGTGCAAGTAGGCGTCCGTGCCGTAGCCTTCCATCGAAATCACCTGCAACTCACCTCCGAAGTAACGCGCGTAGAGACGGCTAATAGGAAGACCGTAGCCCAAGCCGGCCATCGGCGCCTGAAAGTCACTGTGGTAGGGAGAATCCCCAAGGAGACTGGGAGGCAGGGCGGTCGTGTAGAGGTAGGTCCAGATGCGGGAGACGCCACTGCGAGGAATGCCTCCGCCTTCATCCGAAATCTTGATCGTCACATCTTCATTCCCTTCTGCAACGATCACGCGTATCAGTGGAAGCTCCGAGCAGGTGGCGCCATGAAACTCCACCACAGCGCGCATGGAATTCTTCAGAAGTTCAAACAACATGTGATGCAAATGAGACGGGACGTAGGTGAACACGAGATCTGTATTCCCGAACACGCCAACTTCAGGCGTACAGGAATAGTGCTGCAAGCACAGACTCTGCGCGCTGGAAATAGCCTCCCGCACCACACTGGCTGGAGAACACTTCTCACAGATAAGCCCGGCGTAGTCAGGACGCGAGCCCTGGTGCATAGCAATGTGCTGTCCAATCAGCATCCGGATGCCGATGCGGGACATGTAGAAGCGGTCCAGAAACTCGCGAATTTCCGGATTGAGTTCACTGGTTCCAAGTGCCTGCCTCAGCTCTTGAATGCCCTTCGCCATGATGGAGACCACATTGTTGTGGCGCTGTTTGATATTTTCCAGGGCTTCCGTAAAACGATCCTCCTGCTCCGCCGTCTCGGGGCGTGGCAGCTCGACCAGATCACGGAACGATTCGAGATACATCTGCTTGACAAGCTCCACCGACAGCATTTTCGAGAGGCCAAAGGGCAAGCTCTCCAGTTCACGGATGCGATGAGCCAGGCGGACTGGCAGCTCCTTGTATAGGAACCGGGCGCCAATCAGAAGGTTTTCAAGGCAAGGATCTGAGCCGAAGTCCAGGAGTTGCTTCAAGGTCACTGCGCGCTGCCGAAACTGGGCAAGGTAGTTGACTTGATCGAAGACGCTTTTCGCGGCAGCCGTGGTCATGGTTAGAGAATACATAGCCGGAAGGACGTGGAGGCGCAGAGAGTGAGAGGCCCTAATCAGAGCACGGAAGGGATGGTATCACGAAACGAAAACCCATGGATTCCCTGGCCGAGCGAAGATAGAGGATCGAAGCTCTTCAATCCTCTATCTTCAAGTCGGCTTACTAAACAAACTCTGTTACCAGACTCTGGAATACTTCCGGGCTGATTCCCAGCGTTTGGCGGACCAACGGCCCGTGTTTCAACGCTGGCTCGCTGTCTTCATAGATCGCTTGCTCGCCTCTGTAGAACAAACCAATAGGAATGCGGTCGTCCCATTCTCCAGACTTTTCCATGGCCTGTGAGTAGTCGCTGGCGTCGTATCCGGCGTCCTTCTCCAACTGGTAGACACGCTGCTTGAACCAGGGATAGGTATTGATCTTGTTGTAGGTGACGCACGGGCTGAAGACATCAACCAGCGCGAAGCCGCGATGGGCAATAGCCCCGGCAATGATGTCAGCCATGTGATTCGGCTCGCCGGAGAACGCGCGGGAAATATAAGTGGCTCCTGAGACCAGAGCCAGCGCAATGGGGTTGATCGGCTGCTCCACGTTGCCACGCGGCGTCGACTTGGTTTTTACTTCCTTCATCGTCGTGGGTGAGGCCTGGCCTGTAGTCAAGCCGTAGATCTGATTGTTCATCACAATGTAGGTGAGATCCAGATTGCGGCGCATTGCGTGGACGAAATGGCCAATGCCAATGCCGTACCCATCCCCGTCGCCTCCAGTAATGACTACGTTCAGGTCATGGTTCGCAAATTTCACGCCTGAGGCTACTGCCACTGCGCGACCGTGCAGGCTGTGCACACCGTAGGCATGGATAAACCCCGGCAGATTGGAAGAGCAGCCAATGCCAGAAACGACAAACAGATCCTTCGGCTGGATGCCCAGTCTTCCGGCAGCCATCTTCAGGCTCTTCAAGACTCCAAAATCTCCACAACCCGGGCACCAGTCCGGATCGACGATGCTGATATAGGTTTCAATAGGTAGTTCGAGAACCGTTGCCATGATCTTCAAGATCTCCTTTTCGTAGTCGAGCGTTCAGCCGTCAGCACTCATCCCAGAGCGTTCGCCGGAATGACGTCCACCGGCTGGATTCAGATTCTTCTTCACTCTCCTAATTCTCGATGTCTCGTAGCAGCTCTGCTTTTCTTGCTATGCTCGATGCCCTTTACTCACCAGTCCCACCGGCTCCCAGGCATAAGTGGAGCCCGTCTCAACCCCAATGATCAGACTGCCCTGCGACTCGCCGCTATCCCGGCTTACCAGTTCGACCCTCCAGGTTGGCTCATCGCCGTTGGCCCTACCGCGGCGTTCAACGCCAGCGGGGCGGAGGCTGTCGCCCAGCCGTGACCGAATGTAGTGATAGGCCATCTCGCGCGCCTCCTCCGGAGTTACGTCTGAAGAACGCGGCGTGCCGTTCAGGATAGCCCTCACCTGGTTTACGATGTAGGCAGGCTCCATCGGCTCACCGTCATACTTCAGAACCATGTCATTCACGCTGTAGCCCGTCTCGGCTCTCAGATGCCGCGCAAACTGTCCTGTGTAGTTGCATTCCACAGAAACAGTACGCCGGCAGCTTGTGAGGATGCTGAGCGCTTCCCTGGAATGGAACGGGTGCAGATACTTGAAGTGAAGCTGATTTGCGGAAATCCCCTCGCTGCGGAGCATCGCCACGGCTTCTTTGATGACCCCCTTGGAAGATCCCCATCCGACCAGGGTCACTTCGGCGTCTTCCGGCCCTTCCAACGCTGGAGCTGTCAGCTCCTGCAGCGCCCTCTGTACCTTCATCATGCGCTTTTCCTGAATTTTTCGGCGCACCGGGGGGCTGGTGAAGACGTCGCTGATAACAATTCCTTCTTCGTCATGGTCGTCGGTCGCTGCAACATAAAGCGTGTTAGGCGTTCCAGGCAGAGCGCGTGGCGAGATTCCGGATTGTGTAAACGCAAAGCGTTTGTAGTTGCCGTTCTCTTCAGGCCAATTCGTGACCAGCTCGCCGCGCTCAATCGCAACATCATGACGAAGTGCATCGGCCTCGATCGTCTCCGGATGCTCCGAGAGCAGCAGATCGGAAACAATAATTACCGGCAACTGATACTTTTCCGCCAGGTTGAAAGCTTCCACAGCGCTGTAGAAGGCATCGGTAACATCGGAAGGCGCCACGATGATGCGGGGAAAATCGCCCTGCGAGGCCCCGATGGCCTGGTTCAGATCAGCTTGTTCCGTTTTGGTAGGAATCCCGGTGGACGGCCCCCCGCGCTGCACGGTGATGAAGACGACAGGCGCTTCCAACATGCCCGCCTGGCCGATGGCTTCGGTCATGAGGGCGAACCCGCCGCCGGAAGTGGCGCACATGGCTCGAACTCCGGTGAGCCCGGCACCAACAGCCATGTTGGCCACGGCAATCTCGTCTTCGCACTGCTTCACAACAATGCCGCAACGGTCCGCGTGTGCGACCATCCAATGCAGGATGGAGGAGGCTGGAGTCATCGGGTAAGCAGAATAGAACTTGCAGCCTGCCGCCGCCGCGCCCAGGCTCATGGCCTCATTGCCTGTGATGAAGGGTCTTCGAATTCTGGAGAAGTTCCACTCGTAGCCTAGCGGAACAAAATGGTCCCGAGCGTAATCATACCCTGCCCGGGCAATCTGGACGTTCAGGTCCACTACAGCCTGTCCCTTGTGCTGGAAAGTGTCCCCAAGAACTTCGGCAATCACGTCGAACTCAAGGCCCACAAAGAAGATAGCGGCTCCCAGCGCCACCGTGTTCTGCATGACGGGCTGGAGCTTTCCCAGTGATTTCGTGATCGCGCCGACAGGCAAGGGCACCGGCAGGACGCCGGCGCCCAGAAGAGAGGCGTCACACTGCAGCTTGTCCGAGTTGAACAACACCGCCCCGCCCGTTTCGACTTCCCGTGTGTGGCGCTCGAGTGTGTCCTGGTTGAGCGCAATGAGGAGATTTAAGTGGTCGCCGTGCGAGTAGACCTTCTCTTCGCCCATCCGAACTCGCAGCCAGATGTGGCCGCCGCGAATGACGGATTGATAACTGTTGTACGCAAACAGATGCAGGCCGAGGCGCGAAGCTGTTTTGGCGAGGGTGTCACCGGTCTTGTCCAGGCCATCACCGGCAGCGCCCCCAATCCCGAGGGTTGCTTCTCTCATAACAGTGACTCCTTTTCACACTTCTTTTCTATTGGAACTGTCCACTTGAACGGAGGTGCCCCTGCGAAGGGAATGGAACTGTTGAACCGAGACAGCCTTCTCATGGGGAACCTCACATGACGAAAGCGATACTTAACAGGATCTTGAGTTGTCGTGAACAGGAGAATGTCAGCGAATCAAGAATACCAAAGAAGCCCGGAGGAAGGGTAGAGATTTCTCGATGGTGTTGTCAGACTCGGTGTTTGGAGCAAGGCTGTCAGAAGATCCAAAGCATTGGCTATGGTCATTGGTTACTTTCATTGGCAAACCCTTAGCAGGTGGAAGCGGCGCCCGTGATCTGATTCGGGTTCGATGAAGTCCAATGACTCACTCACCTAGGACCAGATCTCCCCTCATCGGCCCTTGTGCTAGAATTCTAGGCTGAGGTTCCCGAGCATTGGAGCATCCTATGAAAATCCGAATCGAATACTGTGCGAAGTGAAACTACGAACCGCGTGCCGTCAGTTTGACGGAGAAGCTCTTGATTGCGGGGAAGCAGCGCGTGAAGTCTCTGGAACTCGTGCCCTTTAGCGACGGAAGGTTTGAGGTGTTCAAGAACAACCGCAAACTCTATTCGAAACTCGAGACGCGCGTGTTTCCCGATGAAGAGGCACTCCTCCGGCAGCTTCTGTAATCTTCGGGCGTCATCCGGTACACTGGAACAATTACACCTATCTTTCCGGCACTCCGTACAGCGAACGCTACATTCGCGACCGTCAGTTGACGGCCACGGTGTCAGTTGACGCGCATCACCGGAAACTTCCTCACACCGGCCTACGCCACGCCGGGCAACGGCATCGATGTGGAGTATCCGCTACCCGACGGCCAGAACAACGACCAGATCAACCAGCAGAAGGACTGGATCAGTGGCTAAGAATTCGCCTATTAGTACGACTCCCTGAGCCGGCTCATCTCAGCCGCCACAACCGGACCGGAGTGGGGCTTGAGCTTTACTCATGACGGCTTCGGCAACCGGACGAATCAGACGGTGACGAAAGGCTCGGCGCCGTCGAGCGCGTTGACGTTTGACGCCAACAACCGGGTGCCGACCTTCAATCAGGACAACAACGGCAACGTGACCTGGATGCCGCCAGGGCTGACCATGACCTACGACATGGAGAACCGGAAGATGAGCGCTCAAGGCAGCTTCGGCACGGAGCGCTACGGCTACGACCCCGGCAACCATCGGGTATATCGGAAGAAGGCGGACGGGACGGAAGAATTCACCGTGTGGGGCGCGCAGGGCGAGCGAGTGGAGGTCTTCAAGATCAGCAGTGGCCAGGCACAGATCCAGACGACCAACATCTACTTCGCCGGCCGGCTGATGCGGACCAAGAACCACACCAACGGCTGGGAAACC
>Ga0187892_10000143_pt1 | contig 176581 bp, 144 predicted proteins | sample MA1701073metaG_FD_139345 | JGI IMG/M metagenome (GOLD analysis project Ga0187892, IMG submission 139345) | Bio-ooze microbial communities from a basaltic lava cave in the Kipuka Kanohina Cave System on the Island of Hawaii, USA - MA170107-3 metaG ...
TCGTCTCCGCGCATTCGGTCGCTCCTCGCAATATATTTCCTGATGCCATTAAGACGCTTTTGCCAGACGACCGGTTTCGACTGCGCGACCAATTTGTGCCGGGTTTTTCAGCATCCTGCTAAGATCGAAGGCCTTGACGGCGGCTGTGGACGAACAGGCGTCACACGCCACCGCGTTTTCGCGTCGGTATTCTCCGCCCGTTCTCTGCCTGGAGGCCACAACATTCTGATCTGCCAAAGAGTCGCTCTACAGGAGCCTTCGACGCAGAATCGTTCAGACACCAAACTCACGGTGCTACGAGTAGGTTGCGGGGACTGGGTTCGCCTGTCGGTCCGCCCGATCTCTGTTCGTTACTCAGCAGCGCGTGCGGAATTCCGAGCTTTAACTGACGAAGTCTCAGAGTTGCGTCGTTCTGGGACGGCCGCGGAATTCGTCCCTCGCCAGCCGAGATGGGACCCCATCAAGATCATTACGCTTGGGTATCATTGCGCCCGTTTTGGAGGAGATTGCGATTGCAGGAGAAGGTTCCGGAATCGAGGCGTAGACAGCCGAAAAGCCCGATGCTGCAAGGCTGGCGCGTGATACAGGCCGGGCAAATGCACTTGACAGCACCCAAGTCTGCCTTTAGTATGACTGGGTTTTTTTGGGCCGTTAGCTCAGATGGCAGAGCATCTCCCTTTTAAGGAGAGGGTCGTTGGTTCGAGTCCAACACGGCTCACCATAAACGCCGAAAGCCATCGCGGATCCCTTCGCCAGCTTCTGGCCCTTCCACTTCGTCCCGTTCGTCTAGCCTGGCCCAGGACACCGCCCTTTCACGGCGGCAACAGGGGTTCGAATCCCCTACGGGACGCCATTCTTCAGAGTTTCGCTACGCCGCCTGGGTATTGAAGGTCTCGAAGGAAATCTCCCCCACATGGCGCCAGCAGCGCGAAAGAGCCTCAGATGAGCAGCTGGTTTGAGGATGAAACGTTCTGGGAAAGTCTCGATTGGTTTCTGTTCTCACAGATTCGGACTGATGAAATAACTTCGCTCGAAGCGGACCAGATTGTGAAACTCTTGCAGCCCGAGGCTGGCGCAGCGTTTCTAGACCTATGTTGTGGTCCAGGCCGACATTGTCTCGAGCTTGCCCGTCGCGGATTTCCCGTGACAGGTGTGGATCGAACTGCCAGGTACTTGGAGCTGGCGCGGAGACGCGCCACAGACGCAGGGCTGGACATCGAGTTTCTTCAAGCAGACATGAGAGCTTTCAAACGCCCGAAGCACTTCGGTTTTGCACTCAACCTCTTCAGCTCCTTTGGGTATTTTGAGGAGCTCAACGACGATCTTCAGGTGCTGCGGAATCTTCACGAATCGCTCAGGCCGGGAGGCAAGTTGTTGATGGAAATGCTCGGCAAGGAGCCGCTCTGTCGAAACTTCCGAGAAAAGTTATGGCATCACCGGCCAGATACTCAGCACTATCTCCTTCAAGAAACGTCGATACGCAGCGGTTGGGATTGGGTTGACAATCGTTGGACCTTGATTCGAGGTGGCGATCACAAAGTCTTCTCCTTCGGGATGCGTCTATGGTCGGGGGCTGAGCTTTCGCGAGCGTTGCGCGAGGCAGGTTTTTCGCAGGTAGAACTCTACGGCAGCCTCGAAGGCACGCCCTATGACAACATGGCTCGGCGCTTGGTGGCCGTGGCTGTCCGGTAGTCGGAAGGAGAGACTCTGGTCACCAGGTTGATTCGCCGAAAAGGGATTGCTGCGCCTGACCACACGACAGACCCTCGCTCACGCTCGGCGCCTATTTGCTCTCCGGCCTTGTCAGCGTTTGCTCTTTGCCGTTCACTGTCAGCAATGGATGTTTGACGATGGCTCGGAATTCGTACTTCTGCCCCGGCTCCAGCCCGATGATCTCCTGGAGGAACTCTCCGGTCGCTGCGCGGGTCATCAAGCTCGTCGTCTTCCACGGTCGCGACAGGAATTCGGTGGCTTCAGGTTTGACGCGGTATTGAAACCCGACTTCGACCGCAGCGGCTTTGCCCAGGTCGTCGAGCCTTCCCTGCACGACAACGAGTTGTGTCCCAGCCTTCCACTGCCCGGAAACCGTGGTCACTCTTGGAGGTGTGATGCCGGGTTGTGCGTGCAAGACTTTGATGACGACAGGATTGGGCCATTGATTGTTGGTGTACAGCCGCTGCGCTTTCCAAGCGGTGATCTTCAATCCATCGTTCGTCTGCTCCCACTTGACGCGCGGCAACACTTGAGGGCGGTATTCGAGAATCTCGCTGGTCTGCCCCAGCACGCTCACCACGGTCTGATTCGTCGCGGCTACTGATTTGAGCGTGACTGTCTTCGAATCCCCGTATTTCCACTCATCCGTGACGATGGCATAAACCGTGTCTTCATTTTTCTTCCGCGTAAACCAGATACTCTCTTCATTGGTCACAACCCAGGGTCGCACGGCGTCAATAGCTTCACGGTTGACGAAGTTCCAGAGCGCCACTTCGCGCAAACGATCTTCCTGTTCAATCGGCAGCTCGCCGTCAGGCTTTGGTCCCACGTTGAGCAGCAAATTGCCGCCTTTCGCCCGCGTTTCAATCAGAACGCGAATCAGTTGCTGTCCGGACTTGTAGGTTTCATTCGTCGGCTTGTACGGCCACTCCGTGCCCATGGTCAGATTGGCTTCCCAGGCGCCTTCCAGCGGGAGTCCTGGAATAAACTGCTCTGGCGTTTCAATCGCACCGCGTGTGACAACAATGTTTGGCTGCAACTGCCAGCAGTATTCGCGCAAGCCTTCCGCCGGACCGTCAATGAAGAAGAAATCTATGGGCCCGTAGTTCGTCAGCAGCTCGCGAATCTGTGCCTTGTCATACTCCATTAACTCCTTGTTCTCCTGGGGCGTCACGCCTGGATGCGGGCCGCGTGCAACCGGCTTGCCGTTTTTGTAGAGCCAATGGAAGTCATCCGGTGAAAAGTAGAAGCCGACAGCGATGCCCTGTTTGCGAAAGGCATCAACCAGCTGCCGGGTAATGTCCTTGCCATAAGGTGTGCGCATCACAGCGAATTCGGTCGTCTCGGTCTCGAACATACAAAAGCCGGAGTGATGTTTAGTCGTGAAGACGACGTACTGCATCCTCGCGAGCCTGGCGAGCACGGCCCAGTCTTCAGGATTGTATTTGCGCGGGTTGAAAAGCTTTGGTAGATCGGCAATGTATCGCTCGAGGTAATCCTGTGACGCTCCGACCATCGAATGGCTGATCACGCCGCCGAGCGTCCCGTCCACGTTCCAGTGAATGAACATTCCAAAGCCGAGGTCACGAAACCATTCCAGGCGTTCCGGCCTGTTGCCGGGAGCCTTTGCTTGCGGGCTTCCGGGCGTCCCGGCCGGCAGCATCACAGCAGCAGTGAGGGCTCCGATCAGGAGCGTTTGGATTCGTCGTGTCATCGCTGGACCTCCAAGAAAGCAACGCTGCAAAGTCTTTGATGCCCCAGCAAGTTGCTGAAAGACTCGATAATTCGCAGGGCAGGGGTTGTAGCGGCGGTCTGCGACCGTCGCATTTCTACACTCATTGATTACAAAAGAGCAACGCTCACAGGGCGCCGCTACAACGAGTTTTTCGTGACCCGCTTGGGCAGAGCTGGCGGGTTACGTTCCTTTTTTTCGAACCAACCCGAATCGAGGCATTTCATTGGCAATGCAGAGGGTGCGTCGAAAAGCGCGACACCCTGCATTCTGCTTCACGACCTGATCGAGTACTCAGCGCATCAGGCAAGCAGGGCTGGTCGAATTGTTCAGCCGGACCGGCGTGTTCGCAGTTGGTCAACGGCAACGGTGAGGACCAGGATAGTCCCCACGAACACTTTTGTGTAGTTGGCATCGATACCCAGGATGACGGCGCCGTTGTAGATCGTCGTCATCATCAAGGCGCCAATAAATGCGCCGTACGCATTCCCTTCAGCACCCATCAGACTGGCCCCGCCCAGGACTGCGGCCGCGATGGCGTCCAATTCATACATCGTCCCCGTTGTCGGCACTCCCATCCACAGCCGAGCCGTTTCCATCGAGCCGGCCACACCTCCCAGAAAGCCAGCCAGCATGTATGCCCCATAGGTAACCAGCCGGGTGTTGACGCCAGACAGCCGGGCCGCTTCCGGATTGCTGCCTAAAGCGTAGACGTAGCGGCCAAAATTGCTTCGTCTCAGAATGATCTCCACGACCACGGTCACGGCAATCAGGACACAAAACAAATGAGGCATCCCCAGGAAGTTGTCCTTGGCAAAGGCCGAGATGGACCGCGGCAATCCGAAGACGTTGCTTCCTTTGGAGATCAGCAAAGTCACTCCCCTCAGCGCCGTCATCATACCGAGGGTGGCAATAAAGGGAGGCAGTTTGAAATCGAAGACCAACACGCCGTTCAATAAGCCAATTGCGGCAGCCACAATGAGGACAATCCCGAGACTGACCCAGACAGGCAGGAGTGCCGTGGCCACCATCTGAGCAAAGACAATATTGACCAGACCCACAACAGACCCCACCGAGAGATCAATGCCGGCCGTCAAAATGACTACCACGGCGCCAACGCCAATCACCCCCTGAATCGCCATTTGCAGCATGATGTTTTGAACATTGTCGCGCGTCAGGAAGTTGGGGCTGGAGACACTCAGCGCTGTCCAAAGCGCCACGACGACCAGCAACACAACCACCTGCGTGTTGAGATTCCATTTGCTCATGGCATGTTCAGTTTTCTTGAGTTTGAGCGGCGTTCGGAGACTTGATGGCGAGGCTCAAGAGGAGCTCCTCGTTGAAAGCTGACCGCTCCACCTGCGCAATGGTGCGGCCGCTCTTCATGACCACAATCCGGTCGCACAACCCCATCAACTCCGGCATGTACGATGAGATGCAGATAACACCGGCGCCGTCGCGCGCCAGTTGGTTGATCAGAGCATAAATCTCCTGCTTGGCGCCGACGTCAATGCCGTTTGTGGGCTCATCCATGATGAAGACGTTCGACTCGCAGGCGAGCCACTTTCCCAGCACGACTTTCTGTTGGTTGCCACCGCTGAGGTTCTTGACTTTCTGCCTGGCCGAGGGAGTTTTAATCAACAACTTCTCGATGAATCTCTCGGAGGTCTCTCTCTCTTTAGAGGGACGGACAAATCCCATCCATCCGTTCTTGCGATAGACAGGAAGGTTCAGATTGTGCCGTACCGACAGCAACAACGCCAGTCCCTGCCGCCGCCGGTCCTCTGGCACCAGGCTCATCCCGCGGTCGATGGCCCTGCGTGGTTCCTTGAGCTGGACACTCTCTCCGCGGAGCCTAATCGTGCCCTGGGCAATCGGGTCGGCGCCAAACAGCGCCCGTGAAAACTCGGTCCGTCCCGCGCCGACGAGCCCGTAAATGCCTACGATCTCACCCTCGCGAACGCTCATCGAGCAATCCTCCAGCACATCACTGCTGATGTGTTCCGCGTCGAGCAATTCCTCACCGATCTTGCGGGTAGGATCGTAGTGGCTGGCGCTCAGCTCGCGCCCCACCATCATCGTGATCAGCTTTTCTTCATGGGTCTCGGTAGTAACCGCGTCACCGGCATACTGGCCGTCCTTAAGCACACTGATGGTGTCGCAGATCTCAAAGATCTCTTCCAGCCGATGTGAGATGTAGATCACCGCCAGGTGTTTTTCTTTCAGCAAACGGATGACACGGAACAGTTCAGCCACTTCGCGTTCGGCCAGAACCGCAGTCGGTTCGTCAAAGATCACCACACGCGCGTCTCGTGAGATAGCCCTCACAATGGCCACCATCCCCTGTTGCGAAGCGTTGAGGTCCTTCACACGTGCCGTGGGGTCGATCGCGCCGGCATAGCCGATTTCAGAAAGAACTTTTCGAGTCTTATCGATGAGCTTCCTCTTGCTGACGAAGCCAAAACGAGATGGGAACCGGCCCATCCACACATTCTCCGCAACCGTCAGATGCTCGGCCAGGCAAAGGTTCTGGTAGACGCAGGCGATCCCGAAGCGGTCGGAAATCGCCGGGGTCATGTGGTGGACCTTCCGGCCTTCGATCCAGATCTCTCCTGAACTGGGCGCTTCGGCGCCGGTGAGGATCTTCATGAGCGTGGACTTGCCGGCGCCGTTTTCTCCGACCAGCGCCCGGATCTCGCCTTTCTTCACGCTGAAGCTCACTTTGTTCAGCGCCCGAACGCCAGGATAGTCCTTGCAGATGTCCACCATCTGCACCATGACCTCTTTTCCGCTCACCTGTGCATCTCCAGCCGCCAGAGTCATTGGCGGCCAACGCGATCATTTCGCTTTGTAGAACTTGATCGGATTGAGAAATTCCTGGGCCTGCCCGCTCTTCAACATTTCAGGAGTGATGGCCACCACTCCAGTGTCGATCAGTCGATCCAGCTTCTCACCCTGGCTGGCCTTAACTGCGTATTCCACGCCCATGCTGCCCATACTCCAAGGCTTCTGAACAATCACGCTGTCCACATAGCCATTTTCCAGGCCCCAGATTTCCTGTGGCCCGGCGTCGACGACCACCACGGCCAAGTTCTTGCGGCTGGCCATGTCTAGAGCCCGCACCGTCTCGTCCCCTGTAGGCTGATTATTGGCGAAAACGCCGTTCAAGTCCGGATAAGCCGTGAGGTAGTTCTGCACGATGGATAGCGAAGTACCCTGTTTGCCCTGAGCGTCTTGAAATGCAACCACTTTGATACCTGGGTACTTCGCGGCGAGCGTGTCCAGGAACCCTTTCTTCCTGTTCTCCAGCGAGTTCACTCCAGACATGAATGTCAGGCAGGCTACTGTACCCTCGGGCTTGCCGGTTCTTTTCTTCAGGGATTCCCCCATCATGTCGGCAGCCATCTGGCCAATCCTCACATTGTCTGAGGCGAGAAACGACACGTATCGATCTGTGTTGGCGCCACTGTCGATGATAATGACGGGAATCTTTCTTTCCGCTGCCGTTTCGAGTGCCGGCACAAGCGCGTCGGTGACTGTGGGAGAGAGAATGATCGCATCCGGCCTGGTTGCGATCGCATTCTCCAGAATCGCAATCTGGCGCGAAACATCAGACTCCGAAACGGGTGCCTGGGCAATCAACTGGACATTCAACTCCTCAGCCTTTTTCTTGGCTCCAGCGATCACAATCTGCCAGAACTCCGACTCACTTGCCTTGACAATAAGATAAATCTTCTTTCCGACGGTCGGGGATGGTACTGATTCTTGCTTGCCGCAGCCGGCAAGGATGAGCAATGAACCCATCAGACCGGCCATCCCCGTCAGGGTTGCGAATCGTTTTGTCATAAGTAGCTTTCGTGCGCTCCGGGGCGCGATGAATTTGATGAGATCATGAACCTCGTCCCTTACGGCCTGCAAAAAGCAGACTCGAAAAACCCAAACCGAAGATCCGTCTCGCGAGCTGAATGGTGCCTCGAAATTAGACTCGAAGAGGAAAGGTGCTCTTCTGTTGGGCTGCACGGGTCGCAGGTCGGCTCATGACTCGGCTGGCAAAGAGACTTCGTCGTCCGTGACTCGCTGCCGCGGAGTGCCCCACGATTTGTTCAGTGCGGGTTCCAGTATACGACACTGCTGCTGAGAACAAATCTGTCAAGTGTGAGGCATCTCATTCGCCCTGTCTCGTGCCAGGTCGATGAGGTTAACGATATGGCCAATGGCGCGACTCTTTCAACAAGTTCGCACTTGCATGCGCGCTAGTGAGTGGATGAGGGCCTTCAGGCAGAGAGCGCAGCCTTTGAAACGCGATAGGGAAGGCGCTGCCGAATTCCGTGGTATTCTCCTGGCCATTGCGCTGATAGACGAGATGGCTGGTACGTCTGCGGCACCCTCTTCTGATTCACGCCTCATTGTGGTCTAATTCTGATGCACTCGGGTTGTAGAGCGGCTGAGTTAGGTTCCTATGCGAGTAAAGGATGATCGCTTTATGCCTCGTTGCTCAATCATTGCGATAGCCCTGCTCTTGGCGCTGGTTGCGGGAATGCAGCAGACTCGATTCCGGGCTCAGGCGGCACAGGAGAAGTCCTCGGCGCGGCGCTCCGGGGACGATCCAACCCGGCAGGAGCAGAAGCGACACTTCACACCCGAAATCCAGAAATTTGTCGAAACGTTCAAACCCGCAGGGGAGGGAATTGAAGGTACGGGAGGAATCAGGGCTCCTTCGCCGGAAGAATCGCTGCGCCATTTCACAGTCAGCGATGGCTTGCAGATGGAGGTTGTCGCCAGTGAACCCACGGTTCGCCAGCCGCTGAATCTCCATTTTGATGAACGCGGCCGTCTTTGGGTGGTGCAATACATCCAATATCCATTCCCTGCCGGATTGAAGGTCACGAAGTATGACAAATACTTGCGTGCGGTTTTCGACAAAGTCCCGCAGCCGCCTCCTCATCACGTTCGGGGGGCGGACAAGATCACGATTCTGGAAGACAACGACGGCGACGGCCGCTTCGAATCGTCCAAGGACTTTCTCACTGGCTTGAACATCGCCAGCAGCGTTGCCGTGGGACGTGGTGGAGTTTGGGTGCTGAATCCGCCTTACTTGCTCTTCTACCCCGACCACGATAAGGATGATGTGCCGGACGGTGATCCCGAAGTCTGTCTTTCCGGCTTCGGCCTCGAAGATACTCATGCCGTGGCGAACAGCATGCACTGGGGCCCGGACGGGTGGCTCTACGGCGTCCAGGGCAGCACCACTACGGGTCATGTGAAAGGGATCGACTTCTTGGGTCAGGCTGTCTGGCGTTATCACCCCACGACCAAAGCTTTCGAACTCTTTGCGGAAGGCGGTGGAAATCCCTGGGCCCTGGATTTCGACAGCAAAGGGCGCATCTTCGTTGGGACCAATGTCGGCGCCGCGCGGGGTCTGCATTTTGTCCAAGGCGGTTACTACCTCAAGAACTGGCCCAAGCACGGTCCGCTGACCAATCCTTACGCCTTCGGATTCTTTCCTCACATGGCCCACGCGGGCTACCAGCCGAGGTTCTCTCAGACGCTGGTGATCTACGAAGGTGGTGCATTGGCGAATTACGAGGGTCAGATGATCGCCGGGATGGCACTGACCAACCGAATGCAGGCGAGCCGGCTGCTTCGGGACACGTCCTCATTCAAGACCGAGGATAGCGAGGCCATCGTCCTCTCGGACAGCCGTTGGTTCAGACCCGTGGACACGAAGGTCGGACCGGATGGAGCCATCTACATTGCAGACTGGTTCGATATTCGCTTGAGCCACCTGAGTCCAGAGGATAACTGGGACAAGACGAACGGCCGGATTTACCGTCTAAAGGCCAAGGGCACGCAGCCCGCAAGGCCCTTCGATCTTTCTCGACTGAGCAGCGAACAATTGATTGGATTCCTCTCACACCCCAACAAATGGTTCCGGGAACAGACCCAGCGTATTCTGGCCGATCGACGCGACACGACGATCGTTCCGAAACTCAAGGAACTGGTCGAAGACAATCGAGGGCAGCTGGCACTGGAAGCTCTGTGGGCTGTGAATCTGAGTGGTGGCTGGGATGATGCCTTTGCTGTTCGGCAGTTGAGTCATCACGATGAGTCTGTGCGCACCTGGACGGTGCGGCTGCTTGGTGATGCCAGAACAGCAGCACCATCCATCCAAGCTAGGCTTGTCGAATTGGCGCGCACAGAAACCCAAGTGGAAGTGCGCAGCCAGCTGGCCAGTGCCTGCAAGCGGTTCCCCGCGCGGGATGCGCTTCCGATAATCCGCGAAATGTTGCTGCGCAACGAGGATGTGAATGATTTGCATACCCCGTTGTTGCTCTGGTGGGCTCTGGAAAGCAAAGTAGGCAGTGATCTTTCGCTGGTGTTGCAGATGCTGAAGGAACCTCGACTGTGGGAGTCTCCGCTTTTCACGCAGTACATTGCGTCACGGCTGGGACAACGTTTCACCGCCGAACGCGGAGACCACAGTTCTTATACTTTGAATGAGGCGGAGTATTCCGGTTGGAAGACCAACTACACGCCCGAGCGATGTCGAGCCAACCTGAAAGTCTGTTCGCGATTGTTGGATGTCGCTTCGACTTCTCAGGGAAGGGACCAACTGATTCGTGGCATGGAACAGGGGCTGCGCGGGGATCTGATCGAATTTGATCCCTCACCTTTGCAGGGCAAAGTCTCGCAGCTTCTTGCTGAGCACGCGACCGATGCCGCACTGGTCAGTCTGGCACTGCGACTGAAAATAGAGCGAGCAACCGCAGCGGCTATACACCTGGCGGGTGATGAGAGCCAGCGCAATCAGAGCGAAAGCTCCTCATTGCAGCGCTTGCCGATTTGCATGTTTCTGCCGCTGTTCCAGTTTTTCTCAAGGGAATCCAGAAAGAAACATCTGACGGGTTGCGAGGCGAGTTCTTGGGAAGCTTGCAGCGTTTCAGCAATCCAGAGATCGCGAAAACGTTGCTCGAATCTTATGCCCGGCTGCCACGACATCTGCAGGTTGCGGCTCTGGGGGTTCTGGCCAGCCGCAGCCCTTGGGCAAAAGCGCTACTGGAGTCGGTCGACTCAGGACTTATCCAGCCCGAACAAGTCACCGAGGGCACACTCCTGGCCATCCCCAACCACCACGATCCTGACAACGACGCGCTGATTCGAAAGCACTGGGGAGGCGATGGACAGAAAGATCGTCTGGATGGAGCCCAGCAGTCTCTATTGCAGATCGGCGAACAGCAGTACCGCTCCAAATGCAGCTACTGTCATCTGGCTAGCGGCCAGGGAATGAAGAAATCGTTGGTCACCTCGAAGTGGGTCCAAGGAGCCGATCGCGCCTTGATCCGAATCCTTCTTCAGGGAAAGCAGGGCGAGGGAGAGGTGATGCCTGGGTTTGGAGCCGAGTTTGACGACGACCAGATCGCTTCCGTTGTGACCTACGTTCGTCGACAGTGGGGCAATCAAACCCAGCCCGTTGCTCCAGCCACCGTGCGGGAAATTCGCCTGGCCACGGCTGAGCGAAAGAGAGGGTGGACCGAGGAGGAGTTGCTCCACTTCTTGAGGTAGGATCGTGCGAACAGAGGCAGTACCCAGACTTTACGCTTGACCCGTCTTTCGATTGTGTTACAAGGTTCCGGCAGTCAGTTTAGAGGAGATTCATGAAACTCAGCGGCAAAGTAGCACTCATTACCGGAGGCGGCACTGGCATCGGGCGGGCCATCGCGCTCAGCCTGGCGCGGGAAGGCGCCGCCGTCGTGATCAACTATTCGAAGTCTGAAGCCGACGCAGTTAAGACAGCAGCCGAACTGCAATCCTTGGGCGCCAGGAGTGACACTGTCAAGGCCAATGTGGCTTCAGACAAACAGGTGCGCGCGATGGTCAGTCAGGTTCACCAGCAATGGGGGCGCATTGACATCCTGGTGAACAACGCTGGCTTCACCCGCTTTATTGATCACGCTAATCTGGAAGCCATGGAAGAGGAGATCTGGGACCAGATCTTTGCCGTGAACTTGAAGGGAGTTTTCTTTTGTTGCCGGGCTGTGGCTCCCGTCATGAAGAAACAAGGTAGTGGACGCATCGTGAATATTGCCTCGGTTGCAGGGCTGACTGGCAACGGCAGTTCCATTGCGTATTGTGCCTCCAAGGCGGCAGCCATTTCCGTGACGAAGTCGCTGGCGCGCGTCATGGCGCCGGAAGTCACCGTGAATGCCATCGCTCCCGGGCTAATCGACACACGCTGGCTCGACGGCGTGGATCGTGCGGATGCCATGCGGCAGAATTTCAAGAATGCTGCGCTGCTCAAGCGCGTTGGAATGCCTGAAGACATTGCTGAAGTCGCCCTTTCCATGGTAGCCGACTGGAGTTTCGTTACCGGACAGATTGTAGTGGTGGACGGCGGACGAACCCTGTAATTGCCAAACCGAGGCCAGCCGGATTCTTGCCTGCCTCATCTAGATTCTTTCCAGTATCGGTACGGTTCGCTCTCCTCCGGCACTTCCAGTATTGAGCGTCGATGCCGGTTCGAACAACAGTACATGCGCCTCCGCTTCGGTTACGGGCCGATGTTCTACGCCCCGCGGCACGATGAGGAACTCGCCCTCTTCCAGCCAGACTTCACGATCCCGAAACTCCATCCGGAACCTTCCTTTGACCACTAGGAACAACTCGTCCTCATGCTCGTGATAATGCCAGACAAACGGCCCCAGGAACTTGACGAGCTTCACCTGTTGTCCGTTGAGCTCGCCGACGATCTTAGGTTTCCAGTGTTCCTGGAAGAGCAGCAGTTTTTGCGCAAGGTTGACTTTGCTCATGAGCTCTCTGTGCGCCAACCTCCATCGAGAATCTGGTCCAGGTGATGCTTCAAGTGGACGACATAGTCGCTTATCAGAAACTCGAGCGTGGCAGGATTGTTCTTCCCGATGATGCAGCGCCGAACCAGCCTGTCGGCTGGAACTGAAACCATTACATGGAGCAAATGCCGGTTGTAACTCTGCCAGAGATCGAGAAGCTGGGCCCAACTCTGCTGCTGGTATTGCTGCACCCGGACCCAGTCTTCCTGCTCATAGGCAGGGAAAACGAGCTCCTGCACCAACTGAGCTCTTACGAAGCGCTGATGATTGTTGCTGGCCGAATCGATTAAGTGCCCCAAGACCTGCTTCTTGGACCATTTGCCGGGGGAGGGTATCGCGCTGGCGTCAGCTTCGGTGATGCTGGCGAGCTGAGGAGACACTTGGTCAAGCACCCGCTTGAATTCTTTTAGAGTGACTTGCATCGCATTTTGGTTGAAGAACTGAAATTGAAGGAACAATGAACAAGGGAATCAAGGAATATCCTGGCTCTTTCTTATGCCGAACGCCGCTTGTTTGCCAGTTCGGTTGCCAGCCTGCCCAGGATGAGCAGAGCTTCTTCAATTCTTTCAGACCAGACATTGCCGCAGTTCACACGAATGAAATTCTGGTAACCCTGGCTGGCCGAAAAGATGGGGCCCGGCGCCACACTGATGTTTTTTGCGATGGCTGCCTGATAGAGTGCTAGAGAGTTCACAGATTCAGGCAGTTCGACCCAGAGGACGATGCCGCCGCTGGGTCGGGTGATCTTCGTGCCTTCTGGAAAATACTTGCTGATGGCCCGAGATGTCAGTTGTATCTGTTGCAGGAAGGCCTTGCGAGTGTGCCGCAGATAGTGGTCGTAGCCGCCGTTTTTGAGAAACTCTGCAATCATCATCTGGGGCAGCACAGCGTTGCCTGCAGTGCTGATGTTCTTCAGCCGTTCCACCGGATCACGAAACCGTCCTGGCGCCGTCCAGCCAACGCGGTGGCCCGGAGCCAGTGTTTTTGAAAACGACGAACACAACAACACCATTCCCTTCCTATCGAATGCCTTAGCCACCTTGGGCCGCGCCATTCCATAGTGCAGGTCCCCGTAGATGTCGTCTTCAATGAGCGGGATCTCGCGTTGCGACAGAATCTCCACGAGCTTCTTCTTCTTTTCGTCTGGAATGCAGCTGCCCATCGGATTGTGAAAGTTGGTCATGAAGAGGCAGGCTTTGACCTTGCGGCGGTCCAGCGCAGCCTGCAGTTCGTCCAGACAGACTCCCTCACGTGGATAGGTGGGTACTTCGAGTGCTTTCATTTGAAGCGCTTCGAGGATTGTCAAAACCACAAAATAGGTCGGTGATTCTACGGCGATAACATCGCCGGGGCCTGCTACAGCACGCAAGCACAGGTTGAGCGCATCGGTACAACCGCTGGTCACCACAATGTCGTCAGCGGAAAGACTGCACCCCCAGTCGAGCGATCGGCGGGCGACCTGATGGCGAAGTTCGAGATTGCCGGGAGCGAAATCATAGCGATTCGCTTGGTGGCCTGCTCGCCGCGCCACAGAAGCCAGAATGCGATGCAGCTTGGCCGTGGGAAACAACTCCGGGCTCACCGCAGCCACTCCGAGCGGCACAATGTCGGGGTTGCGTCCTGCCCTCAAAATGCTCGCGACCAGATCTCCCACGCCAACCTTGGTGGCCGACTGAGGCGGGAAGACGATCTGAGGCTCTGGAGGCAGCCGCCGGCTTTGCAGCCGAACGTAGAAACCCGACTGCGGACGGGCCTCAATCAACCCGCGGTCTTCCAGAAGGAAATAGGCTTGCAAAGCCGTTGAGATGCTCACACCTTCCTGCCGGCTGATGCGCCGCACCGAAGGGATTCTTTCTCCAGGGCGCAGCGTGCCGCGGGAGATCAGCTGCGAGATCTTGGCTGCTACCTGCTCATAGCGATACTCACTCACGGTAGCCTCATTCATGGCGGTAACATAAGACACCCCATCCATTCTGTGAATACACAGTTGGCTCAAAAACGAGCATAACAGTTTTTTGCCAAAATCAACTGTTATGGTCAACTTGCACATCCTCTGAATCTGTTCTGCTTCTGAGCTCTCCTCTAGACTGCTTTGCGAAGGATTCCGGACGCGCGACCGGATCTGAAATCGACAATCAGTCTGGTGGTCGAAACGCTCATGGTGCGGCGCCTTCTCTCGAGGCGCTTACCGAGCGCTTCTCTTCGTAGGAACCTCCGGAATTCCGTGCCTCAAACGCGGATGCAAATTCGGATCGGCTTCCCATAATGCACACCAGCGAAGGAGGAGAGCATGCAGAAGTCGATTCGTGAATGGATCATGCAATTCGCCGTGCTTGCGCTTGTTGCCGCTCCAGGTGCGGCAACCTGCAGCTCCGAAGCGGTGCAGCGTGGGTCACACTCTCCAGGCGATGAGGACCGATGGCTGTGCCTGATGGAGCGAGGGAACAAATTTCGAGGCGAAGGCAGGTTTTCCGAAGCAGAAAGCGTTTATCAGGAAGCGCTACGCGAGGCGGAAGCAAGGTCCGCGCAGCCCCTGCTTCGCGCCGCCAGCCTGAATAATCTGGCGGTGGTGTTTCAAGACTGTGGCAAGTTGGCAGAAGCCGAGAAGCTGCTGCAGGAGTCGCTCCAGATTCGCAAGCAACTGATGGGCGATGCTGCGCCCGAGCTTGTGCCAAGCCTCAACAATCTTGCTGAGGTCTATCGGGCTCAGGGACGCTATCCAGAAGCCGAAGCGCTGTATGAACAAGCGCTTCATCTGACGGTTGTTTCAGCCGGGGCAGGCAGCGAGGCGGAGGCCCGCCTGATTCTCAATCAAGGACGGGTGGCCCAAAAGCAAGGGCGGTATGAGCAGGCTGAGGAGCTGCATCGAAGATCCTTCTCAATCCAGCAGAAAGTTCTGGGGCCCCAGCACCTGGCAGTCGCTTTGGCGTTGAACAATCTCTCAGCCCTTTACTTTGCCAAGGGCAGCTATGCCGAAGCGGAGGTTTTTGCCCGACGAGGGCTGAGTATCATCGAGAAGCATCTGGGCGCTACCCACCTCAATGCTGCGGCTCCACTTAGCAACCTGGGAGAGATCCTGCGGGCTCAGGGACGGCTGGATGAAGCATGGGAGGTTCATGAAAGGGCCCTCAGGATCTTCGAGCGGACGTACGGACCGCAACACCCCGATGTCCTGACCTGCCTTGAAAACAAGGCATCGTTGCTGGCCTTGCAGCGGAAGTATGCGGAGGCAGAGGCCATCTCGAGGAGGGTTCTGGCTGGGCGGGTACGCACATTGGGTCCCGATCATCCAGACGTGGCTACCACCTTGAACAACCTGGCAGGCTTCTGCCTGGCACAACAAAGCCGAGTGAATGTCGAGATGCTCTACCGCCGGGCGATTGCAATCCGTGAGACCGGCCTGGGCGCCAGCCATCCGGAGGTAGCTCCTCTCCTCAACAACCTGGCGGAGTTCTACAGGCACGAGAAACGCTACAAGGATGCTGAGCCATTATATCGGCGTGCGCTCATCATTCAGCAGCAAGCGTACGGGACACGCCACCCTGACATCGCGATCACTTTGAACAACTGGGGTGAATTACTGCGTGCCCGCGGCAAGCTCGCTGAAGCGGAACACAACTACCGCCAGGCACTGGCGATTGCCGAACACACTCTGGGACCAGAGCACTCTTGGACCGCGGCTTTCCTGGCGAATCTTGGGAAGCTTCTGAAATCCACAGGGCGGCACATGGAAGCCAAGGAGTTGTTGAGCCGCTCCGTGGCCATTCGGATCAAGCCACCGGGCCGGGAACTTTCCGAAGCCCCGGCTGCCTTGGCAAATCATGAGCGGATAGCAGAAGGTTCCCGATCCATTCTTCTACAGGAGTCGAAACCATGATCAAACCGGAACAACCCATTTTCTATCGGAAGGTGAAGGCGTTCGAGGCCGAGTTCATTCGTGACGCGCTCCTGAGGACGAGAGGTAATCAGGCGCAGGCTGCGCGCATCCTTGGATTGTCTCCCACAACACTTTCTTCCCAGCTCCGCCGGTTGGGCATTCGAGTGCGAGACTTCAAGAATCAGGAGCCCCTCACGTCGTTCGCGACCTTCCAGAAATTTCTGCTTTGGAAGTCGTGCGGGGCACCTCACACCGACTGCAACGAGTAGGGTCCTTCCATCGGAGGCTTTCCTTGATAGCCGCTCGGGGATGCAGCCAGAAAATCTTTGCGCCCTTCCTTGCCTTGATGGTTTAATACCGGCTTTCAACGGAATCCAGATTCCATCGAGGTCCTGCCATGAGATTTGGAATTAACACGTTCCTGTTTACTTCCCCTTTTACTGATGAAAGCACGAAGTGGTTCAAGACCTTCAAGTCCTGGGGATTCGATTCTGTCGAAATTGCGGTGGAGCACGAATCGCATATCGATCCTGCATATGTGAAGTCGGAACTCGACCGGCATAAGCTGGTGTGCGGCACACTCTGTGGCGCTTTCGGACCTGGCCGTGATCTTCGCGGAACTCCAGACGAACAGCAGGCGAGCCTGGACTACATCCACAAGCTGATTGACATGATGATCATTCTGGACTCGCCAGTGCTGGTAGGCCCCATCTATTCGGCAGTGGGGCGCGCGGCGTTTGTGCCTGAAGAGGAACGGAAGGCACAGTGGAAGCAAGTGGTGAAGCACCTCAAAACGGTCAGCAAGTACGCGGCCCAGAAAAAAAAGAAGATTGCCCTGGAGCCTCTGAACCGTTTCGAAACTGATTTCATTAACACCTGCGATCAAGCGATCCAGATGGTAAAGGATGTCGGCAGTTCCGCACTCACTATCCATCTGGATACTTTTCACATGAACATCGAGGAAAAGGACCCAGCGAAAGCCGTCCGTAAAGCTGGCAAGATGTTGGGACACTTTCATGCCTGCGGCAGCGATCGTGGAACGCCTGGGAACGATCATATCCACTGGAAGAGCATTGCCAAAGCTCTGAAGAAAATCGGCTACAAAGGCGACGTGGTCATCGAATCGTTCACACCAGACGTGCTTGTCATCGCGAAGGCGGCTTCTATCTGGAGGGAGATGGAACCGAAAAAGAACGACATTGCCATCAAAGGACTGAAATTTGTGAAGAAGGTATTAAAGTAGTCCTGCAGCGCGCTGGGAATCTCGGGCACCAGAAAATGGGATCCGCGCGGCGAAAGATCGTTAGGGCTGCGTAGCGGTCTGGAAGATTTCTTCCACTTGCCGTGTCATCCTCAGAGGAGACTCAACATTCATGAACAGACTTACACATTTTTTTTTGCTGCTGTTGATCGCGTTGCTGTCGACGACACCTGGATTCGCTGCGGAGGATCCCGGCTTCAAAAGCCTCTTCAGTGGCACCGACCTGTCAGGCTGGGATGGAAATCCCAAATTCTGGTCTGTGAAGGATGGCGTCATCACCGGACAGACGACAGTGGAAAACCCAACTCAAGGCAACACGTTCCTGATCTGGAGGAATGGGACCGTGGAAGACTTCGAGTTGCGGCTTTCTTATCGAATTGTGGGCGGCAACTCCGGAATTCAGTACCGCAGCAAGGACCTTGGCAACTGGGTGGCAGGCGGCTACCAGGCGGACTTTGAAGCCGGGAAAATGTTTTCCGGGATTGTGTATGAGGAAAAGGGACGCGGGATTCTGGCGAAGCGAGGCGAGAAGGCTGTAGTGGGCGCCGACGGCAAGCCGAAGGTCGTCGGGAGTGTGGGCAACTCCGACGAGATCCAGGCGGCCATCAAGAACGAAGACTGGAACGACTATGTTGTGACAGCTCTGGACAACCATCTGATTCACAAGATCAATGGCCGAGTCACGGCCGATCTCACCGATGATCAGCCCGACAAACGCTCCTCGTCAGGCATCCTGGCGTTGCAATTACACGCCGGACCACCGATGCTGGTGCAATTCAGGAACGTTCAGCTAAAGCGTCTCAAGCCGGCAGGGAAGAAGCGCATCGCGTTGGTCGCCGGCACTCCGAGCCACGCAGCCGGCGATCACGAGTTCAACGCGGGAAGTCTGCTGCTGAAGAAATGCCTCGATGCTCTTCCCGGCGTCCAGGCGAGCATTTATCTGAACGGCTGGCCTAAGGATCCAACTGCGTTTGATGGAGCAGACACAGTTTTGCTTTACATGGACGGAGGGGCCAGACATCCAGTGATCCAGGAGAATCACCTGCAAGAGATGGCTGAGTTGATGAAACAAGGTGTTGGCTTGGTGTGTGCCCACTATGCGGTCGAAGTGCTGAAGGACAAGGGAGGGCCTGAGTTTCTGCAGTGGATCGGGGGGTACTACGAGACAGGTTTTTCCACTAACCCACACTGGGATGCGACGTTCAAGAGCCTGCCGAAACACCCCATCACACGAGGCGTGAAGCCCTTTACTATCCGCGATGAGTGGTACTACAACATGCGGTTCCGTCCGGGCATGAAGGGCGTGGTTCCAATCCTGGTGGCTAAGCCATCAGACGAAGACAGACAGGGCAAGACCTCGTCGCCACGCGGCGCCTATCCGCACATCGTGGCGGCGAGCGGGCGCGCCGAAACTCTTATGTGGGCTGTTGAACGGCCGGACAAAGGGCGTGGTGTCGGGTTCACCGGCGGGCACACCCACAAGAACTGGGGCGACGACAACTTCCGCAGGCTGGTTCTCAATGCTTTGCTTTGGACGGCGAGGATGGAAGTGCCAGCCGAGGGAGTGGCATCGGAGGTGAGCGCCGAGGAACTCACAAAGAACCTGGATCCCAAACCGGCGGCGAAGTAGCCAGCATCGAGGCCAGACAAAGGAAAACCGCGAAGGCGCGACGAACGCGAAGACGATTGAAACGCGGGTTTGCTGAATTGTACTGAGAGCTATTCATGGAGGTTGTGGAGATTGCTCATGAGATCGTAGATGCTGCTCTTCGCGCTCACGGGGCGCTGGGACCAGGTCTGCTGGAATCCTCGTACCAAGCGTGTCTGGCTCATGACCTGCGCAAGCGCATGCACCAGGTTGAGTACGAAGTCTCACTGCCTTTGAAATATGATGGTGTCCACATTGACGCAGGATACCGGATCGATATGAGGATCGACCAGGTTCTCCTGGTAGAGAACAAGGGTGTCGAGGCGATTCTGCCAGTCCACCAGGCTCAGTTGATGACTTACCTTAAGCTGACTGGCCTTTCTCTCGGCTTCCTGATCAATTGGCATGAAGCGCTGCTACGTGAAGGGATAAAACGCGAGGTTCCTAATCAATCCAGCAAGACCGGCCGTTCATCAGCGACCCGCTTGAAAGCCTTTCTTCGCGTCTTCGCGGTTTGATTTACCGTTCATTTCCCTTCCCCTAGATACTTCTCCAGCCAGGCGTGCAGCTCCTGATAGAAGAAGCGGCTGTCCTCTCCCTTCTGAATCCAGTGATTCTCTTCCGGAAAGACAATCAATCGGCTCGGAATCTGCAGGCGCTGCAGCACACTCCAGTTTTCCAGGGTTTGATTGAGTGGAACCCGAAAATCGTTCTCACCCACCGTCAGCAGGATCGGCGTGCTGAAGTTCTTCGCGTAGCGTATCGGGTTCTGCTCTCTCCAGATCTTTCCTTGTTCCCAGACCGGCCCGCCATTATTGAGTTCCCGATGATAGATCATGTCGCTGGTGCCCCACTGCGACTCCAGATTGATAAGTCCGGCATGGCTGACGAGGCAACGGTAGCGCGTTGTCGTCGCCTGCAGCCAGTTGGCAAGGTGCCCACCGTAACTGGCGCCAGCGGCTGCCTGACGTGAGCCGTCGATGAAAGGAAATCGCCGAATGGCTTCATCTGCAGCTTCGTTGATTTCGCGTCCGCAGCGGCCAAACGGATCGAACTGAATGTCTTGAGCAAACTTCTCAGAAAAACCTGTGGAGCCCGTATAGTTCGTCATCAGCACAACGTAGCCGGGCTGTGCCAGCAAATGGTAGTTCCAGCGCAGAAAAAACTGGTCTCGCCACATGCCGTGCGGTCCACCATGAATCAGCACTAACAGGGGATACTTCTTACTCCTGTCGAAGCCGGATGGAAGTGCGAGCAGATTGTGTATTTGCTGGCCGTCTTTGCTGTTAAACCAGAACTGCTCGAGTGGCTGCCAGTCAATGCCGGCAGTCTTTTCCCGATTGAACGTCGTCAGCAGGACCTGCTGCTTCGAGTTCGGCTCGATGCGCATGATCTCGCTGGGGCTCACGGCACTCTCCCAGTTTGCAAAGAGCAGCGTTCTTGAGGCCTTCGCTGGAATCGCGAGGTTGGTGTAAGCACCCTGCTTGACTTCAAAAACCGGACCCACCGTGCCACCACCCGCCGCCAGGGAAAAGAGCTTTTCATGGCCCGCTTCCTCAGCCAGCAGATAGATCGTCTTGCTGTCGGGAGCCAGAGCAAAACTGCCGACGGAGCGGTCGAAATTCTGGGTAAGAATGACAGGCTTCGCTGGAGACGGCCAAGAGAACCTGGCCAGCCGGCTGTGGTTGTATACCTTTTCGCTTTCCAGATTGAACACACAATACAACGCCTGGCCGTCCGGCTGGAAGGCTGGACTGGAGTAGCTGTCTGCACCCGACGTCAGCTGCTTCGGCTCACCACCCCTTGCCGGGACTTGGAAGAGATGGGTGTTGACGCTGGCATAGGCTGCACTGCTCTTCCTGGTTGTCGCAGCAAATACAACGGACTGCCCGTCGGGCGCCCATACGGCATCGAGACCTTGCCCGGAGGTGGTTGACTTCCCGGCAAAACCAGGGCCGTTCACCAGCTTGGTTCCGGCAAACAAATCCTGGACCTTCTCTGGCGGATCAAGCTTCTGGACAAAGAGGTGAATCTGAGTGTCATCCAGCCATTTGTCCCAGTAACGGATTGGAAATCCATCATACACTCGAGCTTTGTACTTCCGAGCCTTGCGCTCCTCGGCAATCTTCCGATTGGCCTCATCATCGACAGTGCCGGGGAAAACCAGGCTTGTGAACAGCAGCATTTTTCCGTCAGGACTCCACTGTGGTGAGGAGACTCCAGTTGAGAGCGAAGTCACTCGTACAGCCTCTCCACCAGAAGCAAGATCCAGCACGTAGGCCTGGCTGGCTTCGTCGCCCTCGCGCTTGGCAGTGAAGACCAGCTTGCGGCTATCCGGACTCCAGGCAGGCCCGCTTTCACTGGTCTTGGTGTATGTGAGGCGCCGCGGAGAGGTGCTTCCATCGGCAGGGACAATCCAGAGATCTGAAACCTGGTCCTTCTCGTCATAGGCCGGTTCGGTTACGGAGAGGACCACCCACTTCCCGTCGGGACTGGGCGCAGAGGCGCCGACCCGCTTCATGAGCCAGACATCCTCGTGGCTGATGGGACGTTTGACTGAAGCCGGCGAGTTCGCTGCCGAAATCAGGCAAAGGGTCGAAAGAACGAAACAGAGTTTTTTCATGCCGGATTGTGGTTGACTCATTGAATGATCGATTTGTGTGTTGAAAATCGTCCTCACCCGTGAGGTTGTGTCCGGGCCCCTCGGCTGAGTTCAAGCGTGTGTGACGGATGCGAACGACCAAGCTCAACAGCCGCGCTCGCAAGAGCTTGGTACCGCGCACAACCGGTATGGCGGTCCCGGTCAGGACAGAGTGCCCCATCGATTCGTGTTTGCGATTGTCACTTCATTCCTAGTCGTTTTCTCTATTTTCCAAGCGGGACTTCCAAGTCGATCTGAGAATTCTTGGGTGCACGTCGCGAAATAACTATCTGCCCTTGAACGCAGGATCAACCCTGGGGCCGAGCCGAAACTCGAAAGCAGTAGTCGCTCTCTCGAACACTCTTGAGCTTGAACTTGCCTGAAGGAATTTCTGCACGCACTATGTGTCGGATCGAGTGATCTTTCTTGTTCGTCAGTTCAATGATTACCTCGGCTGTGTCCGGCCACTGGCCTCCACCTTCGTTTCTCACTGTTCCGGTGACCTCGCGAACTTCAAACGGATCGGCGAATTCAACTAGTTCCCACGTGCATACGATGGCCTCTTTCCAGTCAACAGCACAACCGGCTGTTGCATGCTCTTCAGTATTGGCAAGTGTCATCGCCAAGCCGACCATTGCCATGAGTCCAGTAATCGTCATTGCTTCCCCAAAAAGCCTAACCTGAAATAGAGTTGGCCGCGCCTTACGGCTGTCCAGCCTTGCCTTGCGCGGCAACAATCTGCTGGGCGAGACTTGCCCTGACCTGATGAAGCAGGCTCGGCTGTTCTTCCCACTTCCACCAGGATGCGGCAATCTTTGCGCTTTCCTTGGCGGCAAAGTCTTCCTTTCCCTGCTTCGCCAGGAGCGCCAGATAAGCATAGTCTTCCAGACCGTCCCGCAAAGCTTTGAGCCGGAGAGACGGCACAGGACCTGGGATTCCAGCCTCGATTCCTGGGTAGAGAAGATAGCCCTCGCCGTTATAGCGATTGCGGAATCCAGGGTCGGTCCAGACGTCGCGTTCGGGATCAGACCAGTGAACAGCCGACCAGTAGAGCAGTCCCCGAAGTTGAAGGCGCCAGCTCAACCAGAGTGGCAATCGATAGTTAAGCAACGGAAAATCGATCTGCCAGAACAGCCCGGGCTGGCCGCCGACCTGAGCGAACTGAGGATGATAGGGAGGGGCTTTTTGGCACAACGCCGTATAGGCCCACAGCATTTCTCCCCGTTGCTGCGCCCTGGTTGCGCTGTCTCCGTCCCAAAAGGTGAACAGCGGGCACCAGATGTTGACTGCTCCCTGTAAATCCCCCCACGCACTGTCCTGCGGGTAGGGCTGCTCGGTGCAAAGGAAGCGTATGCGAGGCTCGGCTTCACGCAACAGTTGCGAAAGGGAGCGGACGCGGTCGTAGGCTTCTCGACTGTTAGGTTCTGAAACTGGGTAGTAGTAAGCGTCTTTCTCCCAACCATTGGCATTGAGATACTGAAAGAAACTTTGAAGATACCGCGCAAAGGCTTTGCGGCCCTTGCCATGCAAATCTGAAGACGGGAAGGTAGGAATCCGGAACGGGCCAGTCCGGTGAGTCTCCAGATAACCCTTCAATCCTTCGTGAGTCTTCTTCGGGTCAACGGAGCCGTTGGAGCGAACTGCCGGATACAAAGACCTCGGGATTGGCGCGTGCAGGCGGTGTTCTTCCAGAGCTGTCGCATAACGTTCTTCAAGCTCCAGGGCTTGCGGCGTTCCCTCGGGAACTCCGTGCTTTGCTGCAATGCCCTCTAGAGTCCCGAATTGGGTCGAAAGCGGTGGACCGTCCGGCAAAGTGAAATCCCAGACGTTCAACCTAATTGGGACCTCGATTGCCTCCGGCTCTCCCAGTTGGACCGACAACTTGCCGGAATAGGTGCCGGCTGTGGCGTTCTTAGGAATGGCCACATCGCCCCACAACGGCTGATTTTTTCCAGGCCAGACGGTGAATTCGCTTCCCGCAAAACGCGCCCCGGAAAGCGCGTAGGAAATCCTTCCGCTTCGCTGTTCCTCACGAGCCAAGCGCATGGACGAAACAGGCCTGCCATCGTAAGGGTTCACAAACGGCACGAGCGGATCGGGCCACCAGCCAGGAGGCTCAGTCGAATAAGGGCTTGGGTTTCTGACATAAACAAACTCCTGCCGGTACAGACTGATCTGTGTCTGGAAGATATGGTTCCCGGAGCCGTCGTTCAGATCTGAAACTGACGCCACCACACCCTCGAGCTTCCGGCCGGAGGAAGAAACAACAACTTGAAACGACTCAACCTCATTGCGCGCGGCAGCGATCTCGATGATCTTGCCAGGACGGGGCGGAGTCGAGGGCTGGACGCGCACCAGTGGATCCTCCACCCAGACGACGGCGGGAGGCTGCGGACCCTGGGCTGGCAGCGGAAGGCTACCGGCAAAGAAACCTAAGAGGAGAAAGAAACCGAGAGGAAGGTAAATGAAATGACGCTCTGTCATTGTTACGTGCTGGCATTCGCAGATACGGTTACAAGCTTAGGGCAAACCCAGCATATCTGTCTGCCTTTAGGAGGAGCACCCAGCTGTTGAAGGCACGCCATTCTAGCATACCAAAGGTCGAAAGGGTTCCCGGCTCAGGGATCGAGCACGCAAGCAGAGCCATCGATGGGCGAATTGTGGCGTAATTAATGAGTGTGCTAGATTAACCCGCGCAACCTGTAGTTACGGAGATAGTCAGCGTGCCTGTGAAGAGATCATGAAGCTCTTCCTTGGAATCGATGGCGGGCAGACAGCGACCAAGAGCATCCTTGCCGACGAGTTTGGACGTGTCTTGGGAACGGGACGCGGTGGTCCCGCAATCCACCTCAAAGATGCAGCTACGCGGCAGCATGCGCGCCGGGCTCTTTTCGAGGCTGTGCACGAGGCTCTGACCCGGGCAGGCCTATCGGATTCCGCCGCGATCGAGTCTGCCTTTCTGGGCTTTACGGGAATTTCCGGATCGGGCACGGAGGCAGCCAGGACTTATTGCGAGGTCGTGCAGGAACAGTTCTCGATAGGCCAAATCGGCATCGACCATGACGCATGCACAGCTTTGGCTGGGGCCATTCCATCCATGGTGGGAGTCATCGCCATTGCGGGCACCGGTTCGATTGCCTTCGGGATGAACGCCCTGGGAGAGAGAGCCCGCGCTGGAGGCTGGGGGTACTTGCTGGGCGATCCTGGCAGCGCCTACGAGATGGGGCGTGAGGCGATCGCCGCCGTCGGAGAGGCGCATGACGGGACTGGGCCACCCACGTCGCTCACGCTGCTCGTGCTGCAGGCTCTCGGAATTGACGAGCCGGGGCTCATCACTCGTGCGGTGTATCAGGATCCGTCGCCCAAGTTGCGAATCGCTAGTGTGAGCCCTGTGGTGTCGCGAGCCGCTGAGACTGGAGACGCCGTCGCCAAGTCCATCCTGGATGCAGGAGGAAGAAAGCTTGGACTCATGGCTGGCGCCGTGGCGCTCCGATTGAGGCCGGCAGAACCCAACTGGGTATTTTCCGCTGCAGGTGGCGTCATGCAAGCTGGAGAATTGATTTGGAGACCGTACCGAGTATCTCTGCAGGCACAATTTCCAGCGTCGCAGATCGTGGCACCCGAGTTTTCACCTCTAGTTGGCGCCCTGCTCCTGGCTTTGAAACAGAGCGGAGTGAATGCTTCAAGGAGGGTGAGAGAGCAGATTGCCTGCGCCATGGACAGCGAAGGCAGGTAGGTAATCGACTGGCGAGAACATGAGAGGGCTCAACGCATCTTATCTGATGGAGCGGGGAGAGGAGAGATCGGCACATGAACGACCGAGACTTGATTGTCGCGGATGCCAATGCCATGCCCTGGGAAGAGCGGTTCAACGAGAAGATCGGCCGGGCATTGTACCGTAAGAACCTCATCGAAGACCGTGAGACTGGGATGGAGATCCGGTTGGTGCGTTATCCGGCAGGCGTCATCAATCCCCGGCACACACATCCTTGTGCCCACGGAATGTATGTTCTGGAGGGGAAACTGGTTACTCATGCTGGAAGCTACGGCCCAGGGAATTTTGTCTGGTTTCCCGAGGGCACGACGATGGAGCATGGCGCGAGTGCCGCTGGAGATGTTACCGTCCTTTTCATCACGAACAAGAAGTTCGAGATTCACTACCAATAGCAATGGGCGCAACACAGCGCCAGGCGGCTGCAGCAATTCGCCAGAACCACGCTCAGTTCGGCGGGAACATGCGGCTGGCCATGCCAGTCTGCAGCGATAGCTTGCTCTGCTTTGTGGCAGAACTATCTCGAACCGGCTGCCAGTGCCTTGAGCGGTCGGTGGGTAGTCTTCCAGGCGGACTTGTCTTCGTTCACCAAGGAGTTCAGAAACTCGCAAACAGCATTCTTGAATGGCTGGGGCTGTTCCAGGAAAGACCAGTGGCCGCTCTCGGGCAGACAGATCGAGCGGGTTTGGCTGAGTTGGGATATGCGCTGAGTTGACTGTGGATCGATGACATCCTGGTCACCGGTAATGACCAGAGCCGGAACTGGCAGACGCCCAAACACCGAACTGAGATCGTAGCTGCCCGGCTCTGCGCCAGGCCAGCGTTTCTCCAGATCGTTCCAGAGCATTTCCGCCGCACGCCAGTCGAACGGGCCGAGAGGCAGGCCATCCAGGACCCTTCCGGCGGGTTGATCAGCGCAAGTCAAGCGAAAGTCCAGAAGCAGCAGCTGAGACTCGAGTTCATCGCGGCGCGAAGACGAGACGGGAAGGCACCGCAGTTCGCGCAGGATTTCCCATTCTCGCTTTCGGTCTTTCCGAGGCCTGCGTCTTTCCAGCTCTTTCTGAGAGACCACCATCTGGTGGCTCGCTATCTCCATCGGGTGGGCCAAGACAAGAGCCACGACATGCTCCGGATACGCATCGGCATACAAGGCTGCCAGGCCGGCTCCCCAGCTGTGGCCGAGCAGGGCCACATTGTCCTCACCAAGCCACTGGCACACCGCTTCGATCTGGCCCAAGAGTTGCTCCACCGTGACACTTCCTGCACCGGGTTCAATCTCTGTGCTGCCTTGCTGGTTGTAGCGTACTACCTGGAAGTTGTCGCGCAAGAGCTGGGACACGGGCTCGACGCTGTCTGCGCTCAAGCCAGGACCTCCATGAAGCAAAACCAGACAAGGGCCCGATCCTTCGATTCGAATTGAACCGGCAAAAGAAGACATAACTTGAAGTGCGGTGCTTTTTCTTGCGGGGCGCCGTCGTAGCAGCGCGTCTGTGCTCGTACTGGGGCCATTCTAACATACAGGTTTCAACGCATCCGCCGATAAAAAGGAGGGTTGGGAGGAAGTCGAATGGATGCTCAAGCTTGGGACCGTATCGCCGGTTCATACTTTGAGGAAATCAGCACACCGTTTCAGCCTGAAGTGGTGAATCCGTTGCTGGATCATCTGGATCGATTGCCAGGCCGGGAGCGGATGACTGTGGCGGACCTTGGCTGCGGCATCGGCAACCTGTTACCCTTCCTGGCAAAGCGTTTCAAGAAGGTGGTTGCGGTCGACTTCTCGTCGAAGATGCTACGCACTGCCCAGGAAAACTGCCCGCAAGACAACATTCAATTCTGCAAGCAAAGTTTGACAGACCTTGCCGTCCTCCGGAGCCAGTTTGACGTCGTGGTTACGGTGAACTCAGTGCTGTCGCCCAGTCTGGACGAGGTGGACCAGATCCTGGCGGAGATGGCCGCCTGTCTGAGACCGGCCGGCCTTCTGGCTGGAATCTTTCCGTCGATGGAGTCCGTGATCTATGAAAGCTGCCTGATTCTTGACCATGAGCGTGAACAAGGCCGCAGCGAGGCAGAGGCACTCCGGCGAGCACAACGGAAGGCGCGACGTCAGTGCTATGACTTCATGGTGGGGCTCTACTCCGAAGGAGAAGACCGGCAGAAATTCTACTATTCCTTCGAGCTGCGGCGCAGGCTGCAGAGGGCTGGATTCAAAGGGCTGCAATTTGGCAAGGTGCTTTACCCCTGGTACGAAGAAGGCGGCGATGTCATCTTCGCAGGTGAGCCGAAATTGTGGGACTGGTTTGTGCGCGGGACAGTATAGCCAGCCGGACCGGATCAGCTGAGTGGATCGGGTTTCAGCGAAGCCTGAAAGTCGCCGCGCGCGCCTTCTTGCTCTCCTTCACTTCCCGGCCCGCAACGGGTACTTGGCTCGCGTCACTGCAGGCGGCGGGCTTTTCTTCAGCAGCAACAAGGCTTCCGCGACAGCCCGCTCCAGCTGGGGATCGCCACCTTTGGCCATCTGCGCTGGATCATCCACGACTGGTATGTCCGGATCCACTCCGTAGTTTTCCACGATCCATTCACCTTTTGCATCGTAGATGCCAAAGGTGGGCACGGTGACGCTGCCGTTGTCCACCAAACGCGGCGCGCCGCTGATGCCGATGAGTCCTCCCCAGGTGCGCGTGCCGATCAGCGGTCCCAGTCCAGCCTGCTTGAAATACAGAGGAAAGCAATCGCCGCCAGAACCGCTCCAGCTGTTGATGAGCATCACCTTGGGACCCTGGTGAGCAACCGGTGGCCAGGTCCAATCCTTGCCGTCGCGCACGCCCCAGTAGCTTGCCAGCGGGCGGTTCAACAGCTCGACAAAGCGGTCCGGAATTTGCCCGCCGCTGTTGAATCGTTCGTCGATGACCAGGGCAGCTTTGGTAAATTGCCCGCGGAACTGCCGCACGAGCTCCTTTTGGCCGTTGGTGCCGGTGTCAGGGACGTAAATGTAACCCGCTCTCCCTCCCGACAGTTCCTCCACCCGCTTGCGATTCGACTCGATCCAAGCCAGATTCCGCAGTCGGGCTTCGCCGGCCAAAGTTTCTACAAGAACTTCGCGGGCTCCATCGCGCACGGCCTTGTCATTCACGGTCAGCACGACAGTTTTCTCGGCCAACCCTTGAAAGGCAGCCCAAGGATCCAAGCGTGTGTCCAGTGGCTGGCCATTGACAGCCAGCAGATAGTCTCCTTCTTTCACGTTGATGCCAGGCTGCTTGAGCGGCGAACGCACTTCAGTGTCCCAGACGGCTCCCTCGATGATCTTCCGGATCCGGTACGCTCCGTTCTCCAGGGCAAAGTCAACGCCCAGGTAACCAACGCCACGCTGCACGGGTTGCTCGGTGACACCACCTCCGCGATAGGTGTGCGAGGAGTTCAGCTCTCCGATGAGTTCGCCGATGATGTAGTTCACGTCCCAGCGGGTCACTGCGTCTTCGAGAAGCGCCGCATAGCGTTTTCGCATGCCGCTCCAGTCTACGCCGTGCATTCCAGGATCATAGAAGTAGTCGCGCTCGAAGCGCCAGGCATCCGCAAACATCTGCCGCCATTCCGCAACCGGGTCGACCAGGGCTTCCAGCCCAGTGGTGGCCAGTTTCTTCTCCATCTTCTGGTTTTCTTTGACCTCGATAATTGCGTAGTCGTTATTCTTGCGCACTAGCATTTTCTGGCCCTTGGCGGCAAGCAGCGCCTGGTCGGCATCGTCCAGAATTGTCTTCTCCTCCCGTTTTTCGAGATCGTAATAGACTAGCGGCATCTTGCCTTCCGTCACACCGGCCGGCCGAAGACGCCGATAGAGGAGCTTGCCGGCTACGGCGCCGAGGTTGGTGTAGGCTCCCGCTTTGGGAGGAAGCACTACGGCCCGCCGCTCGAAATCATCCAGATCAATCTCGACTGCCTTCGGCTTATCCTCACTCTTGACCGCTTCGGACTTCTGGTCTTTGTCGGCCTCGACGTTGCTTTCCTCCTTGCCAGGTTCCTTGCTTTTGTTAGAGTCCGCAGATTTGTCCTTTTCCTTCTTCTCTTTGTCGAGTTCGGATTCATCGTCGTTGCGAGGGGCGAGTGGAGAGGGCACATCCTTGCGAAGGGGCACAGCAACCAAGTTCTGGCTGTTAGCGTAAATCCAGGTATTGTCGAGATCGCTGTAGGCCGGCTGGAACGTTCTTCCGGAGCGGAAGAAGAGGTACTTGCCTGCCGGATCAAAGACCGGTTCGCTGTCGTCATAAAACCCGCTGGTTACCTGATGCCGTTTGCCATCCTTCGTGTCGTAGAGCACGATGGCCGTGTTCTGGCTTTCCTGGTCGCCGGAATACGCTAGCCAGCGGCTGTCTGCCGACCAGCTGAAAGTGAAACTGTTCAGATTGCCGTGAAACTGCCAGAGCTGCTTGTCGATCTGTTGCGTCTCTTTCTTGTCCAGGTCATGGAGGTGGATGCGCATGGCTTGGTCGATGAATGCGATCTTCTTTCCATCAGGAGCCCATGTGGGTGCATAACGAAACCCCGGGCCCAACTTCGTTAATACGGCTTCTTCACCTGAAGTATCGGCGGGCCTCACCGTCAACTCGTATTCGCCGGTTCGATCGCTAAAATAGGCGATCTGCTTGCCATCGTGGGACCAAGCGGGAAAACGCTCCGCCACGCCGGAGCTGTAAGTGAGGTTCCGGATCACGCCGTGTTCGGCAGGAACGGTGAAAAGCTCGCCGCGCGACGTGAAAATCGCTCGCTTGCCGTTGGGAGAGATGCCAGCGGTTTGCAAGAGGCTGGAGACATTCTCGATGCGTGGCTTGAGGGTGAGACGATCGGTGACCACGGTAATCGGGACTTCTTTATATTTTTCGTTTCCGAGATTGAGCAAGTAAAGCCTTCCACCGTTTTCGAAAACCAGTTCACTCGGGCCGATGCTTGGGAAATGGATGTCGAACTCCTGGAAGAAAGTGACCTGCTTGAGCTTCCCTCTCTTGGTGTCATAAGCCCAAATGTTAGCCCGCTTGTTCGGGTCGCGGTCTGACAGGAAGTAGAGAGTTGTGCCGTGCCACATCGGCTGTGAATCAGCCGCCTCGTGCTGTGAGATGTTGCGGGCAGAGAGTTTCTCAAGGTCAAACAGCCAGATGTCGGGATTCATCCCGCCGCGATAGCGCTTCCAAGTGCTGAAGTCAACGCTGATCGGAACATACGCAAGGGTCTTGCCGTCCTCTGCAATCGTTCCAAACTCACCGTACGGCAAAGGCAGGGAAACGGGGAGCCCTCCCTCTGCCGAGACGCGATAGAGTTTGTTGAACCGGTCCTTCTCACTTGTCATGGAAGTGGCGAACAGAAGTTCTTTGCCATTGGGATACCAGTCGAGCATGCGGTCGGGAGCGCCGTGATGAGTCACGCGCCGTGGCAGCCCGCCAGTGGTCGGGACGACGTACAGATCCATGTTGCCATCGTAGTTGCCGCTGAAAGCAATCTGAGACCCGTCAGGCGAAAAGCGCGGGAAGGCTTCCTCGCCACGGGGTGAACTCAATCGCTGAGCGACGCCTCCTTCCTTGCCAACGACCCAGATGTCGCCCGCGTAAACAAAAGCGATTTGACTCGCGGAGACATCAGGGAAGCGGAACAGCCGTGCATTGACTGCCCCGGCTGGAGATCCGCTGTCCTTGACGGCAGAAGCATGAAAGGCGACGGTCCAAGTCAGGACGACAGCGAAAGCCGACGCAACAAACGTCACTCGATTGGTGTGGCGGGAGCTTAGCATCATGTTTTGTGAACCTTTCGGTGGGGTTGTGGGCCTCCAGGCCTCAAGAGACAATGTTATCGAACTCCCAGGCCGGCGCGGCCAGAGTGCGTCTCTTCGAGACCCTTCGCTTTGCCTTGGGCTATCGAATTGCGGCCCTCGGGCCTGAAGGGCGACGGTGACCAAAGCACGCTACTCGTTCTCACATAGTAGATCTGCAATCGCCCGATAAGGCCTGACGTCTTTCCAGCGATCCAGAGAGTCGAGGGAACCTTCCAGGCATTTCTCGCGAACCGCATCTAAGGTTCGCAGGGTTGACCGAGCGTCGGTGGCTTTGTCTGATCCGTCCGAATGGCGGTTTACTATGACATAGTCGGCCGCCAGCAGAAATTCTTCTGAGTCGCCTTTCCACCACGACTCGGGCAAGAAAGGATTCACGATGAAAAGCCTCAACTGAGGCCTAAGGTGCCTTGCAATCGTCGTGCCCTCCATCAACAGCGGAACCCCCGGCTTCAAATGCTGGTGCAAGAACTCTTCGAGCATCCCTGGATAACCCTCTGGGCGTGAAACACACCAGAATGTTTTCAGCCCGCCGCCACGCCAGATTCTGCCCGTGTCGGTGTCGGGTTGAGAGAGGACAGTCTCGTCCGTGCAGATCGTGTAGTCGCCCCTCAAACGGTGACAGGCACAGTCCTGGTCCTTGGCAGGGCAGAATTGCTCGTCACCGTAGATTGTCGTGAATTTCGTAACGGCGAAAGTGTTGGGAAAGGCCTTCAGGATCGCGAGAATCAGCGAGGTTTTTCCGGATCCGTTGCAGGGTGAGGCAACCGAGATAGCTCTCATGCGGAAGATTCTACCCGTTGACTCGCAGATTGCAAACCCCGCACCGGCAGAATCAACCGGGCGGTTGTTCCTTTTCCTGGTGTGCTTTCGAGTTCAATCTGGCCCCCATGCTGAAGAATAATCTGCTGGCTGGTGGGCAGTCCCCAGGAGGCCCTCATTTTGCCAGATTGAGAGATAAACTTAGGGTCGAAAATGTTCTTTAACTGCGCTGGATCAATTCCACGACCATTGTCTTCAATCCGGATCTCAACGTGCTGGTTTGCTTGTTCGGATGAAAGCTGTATCAGTCCATTTTTGTCCAAGGATTGGAAGGCATTGCGAAGCAGGCTGGCAAAGGCGATGCCTAGCTTCTGCGGCTGGCAGAGCACTGCGGGCAATGGATTCAGCCTGGTTTCCACATTGGCAGCAATACGCATCTCGGACTGGACCATCTCCAGGGCGCGCATCAGTTCCTGGTTGAGGTCGGCTGCCTGGATCTCGGATTCGTCCAAATGAGTGAACTGGCGCAACCGGTCCAGCAGGCCCACCATGCGACGCGTCGCCGTGAGAGAGCTCTTGTTGAGTTCCTGGCTGGCAGAAAGAAGATTGTCAACTTCTGAGGTCGACGAAGACGCGCCTGTCAGCTTGGTTTGCAGCTTCAAGGAAAGTGCTTCTTGCGTCGAGAGGTTTCCCACCAAGGCGCCGAGAGGATTATTGAGCTCATGGCTCAGGGCGGCGACCACTTGGCTCTGAGTCACCGCCTTCTCCGATGCCAGCAGACGGGCCTGCGTCTGTCGCAGTTCTCCAAAAGCCTCGGCCAGCTGGCTGCGCAAAAGAAACTCAGTCCTCCGGCCTCGATGGAGTACCGCTGCGAGCAGCACTGAAATCACGCCAGAAATCAGCAGCGAAGCGCTGGGCAGCACAAAGCTTGCCGGTGGAGGCCAGCTGACGGCAGGATCGAACTTCATGCCGACCCAGATATAGAGCACCAGGAAATAAGTCCCGGCGATCAACAGCCAAAAGGGCTGCAACGTGCCGAGAGCCGCCATGACCAGAAGAATCGTACTCAGTCCGGCGAAGTGTCCATACATATGTGATCCAAGGGCAACCTGATTTGCAATCAGACACGTTCCGATTCCCATGGCCAAGAACACAGACAGACCTCGAGGACGATTCTGTCCCACTGGAAACTGACACAGGAGCAGTCCGATCAGCCCCAGCCCAACCATACCCGAAAGGGAAGGAAGCATCCTGGCGGCATGCTGTGGCAGAAAAAGAAAATGGACTAACGCAAATGTCGCTCCGGCAAGCACAGCCATCCGACACGCGATCCGCAGACCGCGCAAGGCTCCGCACTGCAGCTCTTCGAAGAAATCAGGTCCCAGATACTGGTCAAGGGGAAAAAGAAAGTTGCGGATCTTGTTCAAGAGTGGCTGGCGTTCCATAGGATCCGAACTCAAGAAATTTCAGATCCAAAACTCGGAGGAAGAAAAAGCCTACAAGAAGCAAGGAACAAGGCGCGCACTTGCCCCCGCCGGTCACTTGGCCTCTGTCAGGGCAACAGGCGGATCACGGTAGCTTTGCGCGATTGGGTCTTCTCGTCCACTTCATCTTTGATGGTGACGGCGACCCGCTGACCTGGCTTAAGGTCCTTCCCCTTAAGGCTGTCCCCATTGGTTCCGACGACAGTGGATGCCTTGTCAAAGTAGAAGGTCTGGGAAAGGATCAGCTGTTCCGGCCCGGCTTGCTCGACAACTCCCTGCACATCTCCCGGAAGGAATCTCGGCAGACTCGAAGATCGGGAGCTCTGCAGACCGCCAGGCGCGCCTCTGCCGCTATCGCCTGGGCGGCCCGTCGGCGGCAGCCGGTTTTCTCGCCCTGGAACGCCTCGGCCCCGGTCTTCGAGGCCAACGTTGCCAGTCGTTCCCAAATCCTGCGGAGCCTTGGTCTCGGGGCCGCCGTGATCCGATCCTCGAACCACTCCGCCGCCGGTGGAAGCTTGCTGCCGGGAAGAGGAATCCGAGATGAGAAAGATCCGCTTAGCGTCGTAGGTCCCGTCGGGCAAAGTGCTTCCCTTAGCGTGGATTTCACTACCAGTCTGCAGCTGTCTCCCTTCAGACACAGCCCCTGGCAAAAGACTCCAAGTGGCTTCCGACAGCCTGAGATTCCGGCGGATTGTGAATGTCTTTCCGGTGACCTCAACGATCTTGCCGACGTTTTCCCAGGTGTGGATGACGTTCTTCTTGACAGTTTGGGCGCCGGCGGCCGGCGTGAACAGAAGAGCGAGAAGGAGTCCTGCCAAACCCTTAATTGTTGGATTGAGCATTGTCGTCGTGTTAGCAGCCCGCCCGCACTGCCGGCTGTCAGTAATCTGCAGCCGAGGCTTACAGTGGAACAATTGACCAGCCGACGGTCGGCCGCGGGCATTCTCTCGTTCACATTTCGAGAACAACTATCGTGTCGATCGGATCCACGACTTCACTCGGCAAATTGAGAACTAATCCCGATCCAGTATCAATGATATCCGCCTTCCGACCTGTCTTGAGAAACTTGGCACTGCGGATGATACCGGACATCTTGGGGAGCGGGAGTAACGAGTCCTGCCAGTCTAGGATGTGGAAGTAGACCTTCTTCCCTTTTTGCGTTGTGACACCCCAGGGACGGGGTGTCACGGGTCCACCGCGAGTCCCGTAGATGCTTTCTCCATTCTGGGCCAGCCAGTTGCCCATGCTCTTCAGTTGCTTGGCAAACTCCGGCTGGATTTTGCCGTCGGGCATTGGACCTACGTTCAGCAGGAAGTTAGAATCATAGCCAGCCGCGCGAACCAAGTAGTGCAGCAACGCCTTCTCACTCTTGAACGACTTATCATTCTTGTTATATCCCCAAGACTTGTTGATCGTTTCGCAGGTTTCCAGCGGCAGACTGCCGATTTCCGATTCCGCATTGAACCCCGCCGTGTTTGCGCCGGGCAGGTCTTTCTCGAACATCTGAAAATCCTCTCCAGGGAAAGGCTTCCGGTGATGATTGTTGCCAATCAACGCCTTAGGTTGAAGGTCATGGATTAACTTGTAGGTCTTCTCTAATCGCCAGTCGGCGTCGGGCTTGTCCCACCAGCCATCGAACCAGATGCCGCCAATCTCGCCATAGTTCGTGCAGAGTTCGCGAAGCTGGCCGTCCATGTAGTCCAGGTAACGATACCAGTCGCCCTTCGCCTCACGACCGCTGTAGTGGCCTGTTCTGCCGAGAGGAAAATAGTCGGGGTGGTGCCAATCCAGATGGGAATGGTAGAAGAAAAGCTTAACGCCCTGCTTGCGGCATTCGTCGGCCAGCATCTTCAAGATGTCCTTCGCATACGGCGCGCGGTCAACGATGTCATAGTCAGAAACCTTGGAGTCGAAAATGGCGAAACCGTCGTGGTGTTTGCTGGTGATCGTGATGTATTTCATTCCGGCAGCCTTGGCAATGCCGACCCACTCGGCTGCATTGAAGGCAGTGGGATTGAACTGCGGCGGAATCTTTTCATAATCTGCAATCGACATCTGTTTGTTGTTCATGACCCACTCACCATCGCCGAGCACACTGTAGACGCCCCAATGTATGAAGAGACCGAACTTGGCGTCTTGAAACCACTGGCGGGAAGCGAGGTTGCTTGTCGCCTGGGTGGCACTGCTGCTCGCGACTTGCGCCGGGCTCGCCTGCGTTTGAGCGGATTGCGACCCGATTCCCAAGCCTCCCGGAGCCAGGTGAGAGGCAAAGAAGACCATCACACAAAAAGCGCTGCGCCGGCGTGAAATCATGTCGTCACTCCTGAAAGTAAAATGGAACAGTCTCAATCCTCTATTACATCTTGCGGCATCGCCGATTTCAAGGTGATTTTTGTTGTGTGCTACAACAGGCTGGTTCATGATTCGGCTGCCCTCGGTGGAAGAAGGCGCCACGCAGCCACTGTCTCTTGCCTCTTTATCCCGTCCCAAAGGAAAATTGCTCCTGCATGCCGTTCTCTCATCTTTCTGCCTCAACAGCCCCAAAGCCACTGGCCATCTTCAGTGACTTCGACGGCACGATTTCGCACCCAGACACCCTCAACTTCCTGGCAGATGCGTTTGCGGGTGTCGAGTTTCGCCAACGCGTGGGACGTCAGATTGTTGCCGGGGAGGTTTCGTTGCGAGACGCGATCCAGCAGGAGGTGAATGTCATCCGCGGCAGCCTGGACGAAGTGCTGGCTTTCCTCCAGAAACATGTCGAGATCGATGATGGATTTCCTCCCTTTGCGCGCTGGTGCTTCAAACGGGAGATTCCGCTGACTGTCCTCAGCGGCGGCATGCGCCAGGTTATCGAACGATTGCTGGCGCCCTACAAGCTGGAGCGGCTGCGCATTCTGGCCAATCACGTGCGAATCGACCATAATCGCTGGACTCTCGACTTCCTGGACGATACTCCCTGGGGGCACGACAAAGGTGCTGCTTTGCGTGTGGCCAAACAAGAGGGTTACCTGACTGTGTTTCTGGGCGACGGCCTGTCGGACCGTGGCGCCGCTCAGGAGGCAGATGTGGTCTTTGCCAGGTCCGGACTGGCCCGTTTCTGTCAGGAGCAAGGGATTCCGCACCACGAATTGAGTGGCTTCACTCAGGTCCAACGATTGATTACCAAGAGCAGATAGCTGGAGGTCTCTGGCACCCAGCATGCAAAACCCAAACCCGATCCCTGGAGCCGTAAAAAGATTTGAGATCCCGGAGACGAGCAAGGTCGAGACTTCGAGGAGCCTCAAGCCTTCAGGCATTCCCAAGGCCTTGTTACGTGGGTTGGAAGCGAAGCGTTTTCATGCTTCATCTTGACCCGGCAGACTTTTCACAATTTCCCTCTCAGGAGGGGATTCGCAATAGGAGGAGAGAAAATGCCTGTCACAGCCTGGAAGTTTCCTGGCTTCGTTCTGCTGGCAATAGGATTGATCATTTCGGGACCCACAAACATGTTTTCCCAGACATCCATTCGCGAGGAGATAGAGTCCCGCGTGGGGAATGAGTATCGAACGTTGTTCGAACTCTACCGCCATCTGCACAGCAATCCGGAACTCTCGTTTCATGAAGTGAAGACAACCGAACGTATGCAGCAGGAGTTGCGAAATGCTGGTTTTGAAGTGACGGGGAATGTCGGCGGGCATGGCTTCGTTGGGCTTTTCAGAAACGGAACTGGCCCGACTGTCATGATTCGCACGGATCTTGATGCCCTGCCTGTCACCGAGCAGACGGGCTTGGAATACGCCAGTCGCGTCAGGACAAAAGACGATCAAGGAAATGAGGTCGGCGTCATGCATGCGTGTGGGCACGATATCCACATGACCAGCTTCGTTGGGACTGCACGCCTGCTAAGCCAGCTGAAGAGCAAGTGGCAAGGCACGCTGGTGATGATCGGCCAGCCCGCAGAAGAGCGTGGCAGCGGCGCGAAGGCCATGCTCGCTGCTGGCTTGTTCCAAAAGTTCCCCAAGCCAGACGCGGTACTGGCCCTTCATGATGATGCCACGCTGGAAGCTGGCAAGGTCGGCGTCGCTGAAGGTCCTGCTCTCGCGGGCACTGCCTCACTGGATCTGAAGATTCGCGGTGTTTCCGGACACGGCGCCTGGTCGTACACCGCCAAAGACCCTATTGTCCTGGCTGCCCAAACTGTGCTTGGACTGCAGACCATTGTCAGCCGTGAAATGCGAGCCATCGACCCGGCAGTGGTCACTGTGGGCTCGATTCACGGTGGGACCAAACACAACATTATTCCTGACGAAGTACAGCTTCAGCTGACCATCCGCTTCTTCAGCGACGCCATACGTTCACAGCTTCTAGAAAGCATTGAACGGATCGCCAAGGGAATGGCCCAGGCCGCAGGAGTACCTCCGGGGAGAGAACCGATTTTGAAGGTGAGGGAAGACGAGAGCATTGGACCAACCGTGAACACGCCGGATCTGACACGACGGGTTCAGCGGGCTTTGGAAGGCGCCATGGGAAAGGATAGCGTGTTGGCCATGGAGCCGGTCATGGGGGGCGAGGATTTCGGCTACTTTGGTCGGACGTCGGAGAAGATTCCGATCTGCATCTTCTGGCTGGGTGCTGTCGGCAAGGAAAGAATAGCAGAAAGTCGACGAGCAGGCGGGAAACCGCTGCCATCACTGCATTCAAGCATCTACGCGCCACTGCCTGAACCTGCAATCAAGACTGGTGTGAAAGCAATGACCGCCGCAGCGTTAGATTTGCTGGGACGGAGATAGAGGCCAAAGACCCAAAAGTCACGAATTGTGAATGTCTGTCATCGACTCGACGGAATCTGCCGTGAGCGCATAGAAGCTGGCCAGAAATCCTGCCAGCCATTCTGGCCATGGCCAGTTTGCCGTTGACCTGGATGCTTGCGATCGCCGCCCGAGGGGCGCTTCGTTACTGAGTGTTTCCCAGGCCACGTCTTCCAAACTCCTGGATCCACGCCATTTTCGGGATTCCTAGCCAAGAAAGTGAGAAATCGCCTTGACCCAGGAGTTGGAGGCGCGCCTGCTGGCCGAGCCTGCCGGTCTTGCTTCTTTTTTTCTTCGTTTTCGCTTACCCTTGAGCCCAAGTCGCGAATGTCGGGCTTTCCGGGTCCTTGATGGTTTTCATAATGTTTTGAAGGATGCTCTCAATGTCCAGTGAGCTGTGGCTCTGGGTCGGCTTCGGCATTTTTGTGGTTGTGATGCTGGTGCTCGACCTTGGTGTGTTTCATCGAAGCGCCCATGAAGTGAAAATCAGGGAGGCGCTGATCTGGTGTGCTGTTTGGATAGGCCTGGCACTCTTGTTCAATGCCGGCGTATATCTCTGGAAAGGGCCTGTCAAAGCACTGGAGTTTCTCACGAGCTATCTCATCGAAGAGGCGCTCAGCGTCGACAACCTGTTTGTCTTCCTGATGATCTTTTCCTACTTTAGGGTGGATCGCCGATATCAGCATCGCGTGCTCTTTTGGGGCATCCTCGGCGCCATCATCATGCGGGCGATTTTTATTGGCATGGGCGTAGCGCTGATCCAGCGGTTTCATTGGATCATCTATCTCTTTGGTGCTTTCCTGGTAGTGACGGGCGTGAAGATGGCCCTGCAGAAAGACAAGGAACTGCGTCCTGAGAGCAATCCCGTGCTGAAGCTGTTTCGCCGCTGGATGCCGGTTACGGAAGACTACGTCGAAGGGAAGTTTTTTGTTAGACGAAATGGACAATCGCTGGCGACACCGTTGTTTGTGGTGCTGCTCCTGGTGGAGTCGACCGACCTGGTCTTTGCCGTCGATTCCATTCCGGCGGTGCTGGCGATCAGTCATGACCCCTTGATCGTGTACACTTCGAATATCTTCGCGATCATGGGACTACGCTCGATTTTCTTCGCGCTGGCGGGAATTATTCAGCTATTCCACTATCTGCAGTACGGCTTGTCCATCATCCTTGTTTTTGTCGGACTGAAAATGGTTTTGTCGAACTTCTATAAAATTCCGGTGGGAGTGGCGCTTGGGGTGGTCGCGGGAATATTGGTTGCTTCAGTCCTGATTTCAATTCTCTGGCCGCCTAAGGAACAGCCGGTGGAGGTAGCGCCATCCGGCCCCAGGGATCGAACAAACGTCGGGTGATCCGTCGTGCCTGCCTGGGGCAGCGGGCTGAAGTTGAAGACCGATTTGGCAAGATAACGGAAGAGCTGAGAGCTTCCCGGCGTTTTCTGACGCAGGGTGTCCGGGAAAAAAATACCCTCTCGCGTACTCCGCATCAAGGGTGCATGGCGAACTACCGGATCAGTCGCACCCGGTGGGCTTCGCTGTCGCCGATGTAGATAGAACCATCCTTCGCCACAAAGACACCATGTGGACGGGCCATCCTGCAGCTCTTTGGGTCTCCCTCAGGACCATCTCCACGTTCGCCATTGCCCGCAATCAGCTCCAGGGTCTGCTTCTTAGTATCGATCACGCGGATGGAGTGGCTTTCCGTATCTGCCAGATACACGTTGCCGCTCGGGCCGATGCTTAGCCCTTTGGGACCGGAGAGGGTTGCCAGTTTGGCCAGGCCGCCGTTGCCCGTGAACCCCGGTTTGCCTGTCCCTGCCACATGGTGGATCGTGCCGCGCCTCATGTCAAAACGGTAGACCGCGTTGCCTTCTCGCAGTGCCAGCCAGAGATCGCCCTTGCGGTCGAAATCAAGAGCCCGCGGGCCGTTCAATGGAGTGCCGGCGATTTTGGCTCCATCCAGCGTGGGTGATCGTTCTCCTGTTCCTGCGAACGTTGTGATCGTGCGCGTCTTCAAGTCAACGCGGCGGATTCGGTGATTCCGAATGTCACAGATATAGAGGCTGCTCTTGTGATCCAGTTGAATGCTGTGCGGTTCGTGTAGCGACGCGGCGTCAGCCGGGCCTCCATCTCCTGAGAACCCTGGTTTCCCATTGCCGGCAAGAGTCGTGATGATACCGCTTCTACTGTCTACGTGGCGGACCACGTGGTTCATCCGCTCGACGAAAAACAGGTTGCCTTTGCTGTCGAAGCGGATCTCGTAGGGTTCGTTTAGAGAAGCATTGGTGGCTTGGCCGCCATCACCGGAGTAACCCTTCTTTCCGTTGCCAGCAACGGTTGAAATCTTCCCATCCAGCGATATTTTCCTGACGACGTGGTTATCCGTGTCGCAAACGTAAAGTGCCCCATCTGGGCCGATTGCCACACCATAGGGATTGTTGACCTGTGCTTCCGTTGCTGCTCCACCATCGCCGGAATAGCCCTTCTGGCCTGTGCCTGCGTAGGTTCTGATCTCGCGGGCTTTCATTTGACCCGCAGTTGAAGTCAAGGAAAGGACTGCAAAAATTGGCAACAGGCCCAGCAAGCGAGTGAGCATGAGGCGTCCTCCGTCGTGAGATCAGCTGCCCTCCTTAGCGGAGGGAGGCAGCCGCCTCGTTGGCATCCCCTGGCGCGACAGCTGAATGTGCAACCAGTGGTCAGATTCCGGTGTTCACATCTGTTCTACCTTATGCCCCTTTCTCTTCAACAGTTCGATAACCCCTTCATGACCCACCAGGTGGGCTGCACCAACGATGACCAGAGTATTCACACCCTTGCCGAAGAAGCCTTCGATCTTGGGAAGCCAGTTTCTGTTTCGCTCTAGCACGAGCTTCGCGTGAACCTCCGGGTACTCCTTGAAACTGTCCAACAGCGATTTCTCTAAGAGGCCGGAGTCTCCGGAGGACCATGCCTGAACAATCTGGCTGAATTCTTTTTCAAACAGATCGAGCTCTTTCAGCGTTTGCAGCAACGTGGCCTCTTGCGCCGAGGAGGCCATCTCATCGAGCAGAGAGATTTGATACTCGGCAGTTTCCAGGCCGACGACTTCTTTGTTCGACTTGCGGGCCTTGTCAAAGAAATGCTTGTCAATGCCGTATTGAGGGTTGTAGCCGAGTTGTTGCATTTTGGCCACGGCCAGCGTCAATGTCAAAAACCAGGGTTTCAACCGCCCCACAGCCTCCATCTGCAAGCCCATCGCTGCGACCTTCTCAGAAACGAGCCGGTAGGTCTCTGGCGAAAGCGTTTGCCTCAGCGTTTTGCCATCAGGCAGAAGACCCTTCGTCAAAATGAGTTGCTGCGCTTCCGGCGCATTCATCGCGTCGAGGTCTACCTCCAGGACAAGCGTCTTGGAATTGTTGAAAGCGCCTTCGATGACGTCACTGAGCGGATAGGCATCCTGCTTCAGAAGGTGAATTGAGCCGAGCAGATAGACGGTGTTCTCCTTTGAGGTGATCTTCCAGAGACAGTTCTTGGCAGTCGCAGGCGCCGGCGCCTGAGCGAAAAGTTGGGTTGATTGGGTGGGAACAACCAGCAGAAAAAGCCAGAGAGCGAGTCTGAAAAGCCTCAAGTGCGTCATGCAACCATCCTTTCACGAGATTAAGGTTTCCTGTTCCCTCGAGGCCTGCTGGAGAATTGTGGTTCAGAAGTCCCCGTTTGCACAAGTGCGCAAGATGGTAATGGTCTGGAAGTCAGAGCGCTTCCGCAGATCAAGCAGGGAAGCCGGGTCTTGCCTGCTCAAGAAGAACCCCTAGTTCGTGATATCTTTGTCAATCAGAAAGGCGCACGGAGCGGAATGACAAGATCCGAGAGACTCACGAGATGCCTGTTCCAATGGGTCCTGCTGACCCTCATGGCTTTTAACCTCAGGAGCGCAGTTGGCGCCCAAGAACGTCTGGAGCCGAGTCCAACAAACAACAAGTTACTGGAAACCCTCACTGTTGTTCTTCCGGATCGTTATTTTGGTTTGCTGGAAGCCGGGATCAACCGGATCGAGAAGCATCTGTCAGCCAGGCCCTCGGCTGATTTAGAGACCCTCGAAGCCGGTGATGATAGCTGGCGCCTCCTGTCGCATGCGGTGCTTGTCGCTGCCGTGCTTTATGCCAAGCGCCACGCCGCAAATCACCGCTACAAGACAGCCGGCGCACTCGCGCTGGCGATAAGGATCGGCGATCTTCTGGCCGACGAAAGCGAACACAACAGGCTTGGGAAACGCCTGAATAGCGATCGGGACATCTACGTTTGGCTCGAAGCCTACCGGTTGCTGGAGCACAACCTCGGCGAGGGTCGCCGACAACGCTGGCAGATGGAGCTGGAAAGAAATGTCGTGGATTTGGCAGCCGATGTCAGAGCCAGAAAGGACTTCCCGGGCTACCAGTCACCGTTCATTGGAACCTCGCCAAACCATTTTGCCTTGTGGGCATCAACGGTGTATCTAGCGGGCAAAGTCTTCGCGAAGCGCGAATGGGAGATCCTCGGTGCACAAGTCATGCACCGGCTCGCAGACGAGGAGCAGTCGATCGATGGATACTGGGGTGAGCACGAGCGTTTACTGCCAACACCGGGCTACAGTTACAACACCTACGCCAGCATGGCTCTTTACGCAGAGTGGTCCCGGGATCCGGCGGCGCTGAAAGCACTGCGCCGTGGATTGGACTTTCACAAATTCTTCACTTATCCGGATGGGACACCGGTTGAGGTCGTTGACGATCGCAACCGCTACACCCTCGTGGCAGGATGGGGCCAGTCAGGCCTCTCAACCTGGCCGGACTCCAACTCGCCCCCTGGAGGAAATGATGAGTCAGCCTCAAAGGGTCACTTTGGATTCTCGCAGTTCCCCGATGGCCGCCGTTACGCCCAGCTTCTGACCGGGTTTTTTCGCGAAGGCCTCGTCGGGTGTGAAGACTTGGGCCGCCTGGCTCAAAACGCGTTGTACTACCACAACGGTCCCGGTGCCCCAATTCCACAGGATATGCCCCGCTATGCTCGGCAGCTTTCGGTCCCAGCAGGCATTCGCAAGACGGGTCCTTGGGTGATCGCTCTGTCCGGCCTGATCAGCACACAGGCTATCAACAGCCAGTTCTATTTGGACCGGCAGGGTCATTTCAGTGTCTTTCACAAAAAGCTCGGTCTCCTTATCACGGGGGCCAACTCGAAACGCCAGCCGGAGCTGGCCACCTTCGTGGAAAAACTGCCTGGACAGCTCGTTTTTATCCCCCTCAGCAGCCGCCTGCAAATGAGCGATTCCAATGACAGGCTGTCTTTGGCTTACAACACGTTTTTCAGCGATCTCTACGTGAATCCACCCTCTGACAGTCAGTTGTCATTTCGCTTCGTGATCACCGGGCGAGGTGATCCTGCGCCAGAACAAGACTTGAACCTGCAGCTGTGCCTCAAGAGTGGAGCCTTGTTGGAGACCGGTGCCGGGAAGAGAGTGATCCTCGGTCCGGAGCGAATGCAGCTCTCTCCAAGTGAAATCGGTGGCTGGGTTCGCCATCAGGGTTGGAAGCTGAACGTCGACTCTGCGGCGCAGATTGTTTGGCCCGTCTATCCGCATAACCCTTACGCCAACGGACCTGAGAGGATGCCGGAGCACGCAGTTGGCAGGCTCACTGTGCCACTGCGTTTGAGGCCCCAGAGTGAAGACTGGACAGTTCTTCCTGGCGAACGGGAAATTTCCTTCGTTCTTCAGGTTGACTAGAAACTCAGCAGGACACGGAATAGAAAGAGCTCATTCGCGCAAACAGAGCACCATGCCCTTCGAACAGAAATTCTCAGGCAGATCGACCAGTTGGCGGAGGCAGAAATGAGATCATCCCCCTTCAGAGCAGAGGCACGAGAGGCTAACGTACGAAACAAAACGCGTGCTTCCCTGGCGCGTTTCGAACGCGCGCAGCGCTCGCTTGCCGGTGGTGTTTCGAGCGGGATCCGGCGAACGGCACGACCCTATCCGCTTTATTTCGATCGAGGTGCAGGAGCGCAAGCCGTGGACGTCGATGGAAACACATACATCGACTACGGGCTGGCGTGGGGACCTCTGATCCTGGGTCAAGCGCCTCCCGTGGTGACGCGCGCGATGACACAACAGCTGAGTCGCGGTCTGACCTTTGGAGCGCAGCACGACCTTGAGATCGAAGTCGCCGAAATGCTGACGAGCATCATTCCCTGCGCGGAGTCGGTCTGTTTCGCGAATAGTGGAACGGAAATCGTGCAGTTGAGCTTGCGTCTGGCGCGCGCCGCCACGGGACGGCAAAAATTCGTCAAGTTTGAAGGGCACTATCATGGCTGGGACGACAGCGTCCTGGTCAGTTACAAGCCAACTAAGGAAGATCTGGCGGCGGCAAATGGCTCGCCGGTTCCAGTTGCTTGCGGGCAGCGCCCGCACGACCTAGTGATTGTCAGCCAGTGGAATGATCGTGCGGCAATTGAAGAGATCTTTGCCAGGCAGGGGCGAGAAATCTCGGCGGTCATTTGCGAGCCGCTGCTTTGCAACAATGGTTGCATTCCACCCGAGCCTGGATTCTTGGAGCTGTTGCGGGAGTTGACTCTCAGACATGGCGCGCTCTTGATTTTTGACGAGGTGATTACCGGCTTTCGAGTGCATCTACGGGGAGCGCAACATCACTATGGAGTCGTGCCTGACTTGGCGACCTATGCCAAGGCGGTTGGCGGCGGCACGCCACTGAGTGTCCTGGCAGGGAGAAGTGAGTTTATGCACTTGATCGCGACCGGAAAGGTGATGCACGGTGGATCGTTGAATGGCAACCCCCTGTCTCTGGCAGCGGCTAAAGCGGTTTTGGAGATCCTGGCGCGGAACAATGGCGCAGTCTACTCAGACCTTTGGCAGCACAGCGAACGGCTGCGTTTCGGCCTGGAACAGACACTGCGTGACTGCGGACTTCCTGTTGTCACCAGCGGAACCGGGCCGGTCTTTCAGGTTTCGTTCATGGCCCGGCCAGCGCGCAACTACCGCGAGACTCTGGATGCCGATCGACAACTCTACGGCGATTTAGCTGTTGCGTTGCTAGACGAAGGAGTGCTGGTTCTTCCAGATGGACGCTGGTATCTCTCGACCGCGCACACCGACGACCACGTGTCGGCGACTCTGGCCGCCGCCAAACGTGCCGTGGCTGTTGGCGCAGCTTAAGATATCTGGCGCCGCGAACACATGAAGGTGTTGGAAAAAATGCTGAAAAGGCGCTAACCTGAAAATCGACAGGAGATTTCTTGGGCCTGCTGACGATGTTCTCTTGTATCCTTCGTGAAAGATGCTTTCGCCGTCTCGCTTCCCGCTTCTCGACAGTGCTCCTTTTCCTCCAATTAGTGCTGGTCTTTCCCTGGCAGGGTGCATCTGTACAGGCCGATGAAGCGCACAAGGCTGAGCTTCGTAAACATCAGGAGAGGCTCCAGAGAGAAACGGGAGTAGTCGGCAAGGTCAAGACCTTCATCAGAATCTCGGAAGTCCATCTGCTTGCCGCTGCTCGGGCCGTTAAACGAACCAGTTTTGTCGAAGCGGACCAATTCCTCACTCAGTACATGGAATCTGTGGAGCAAGCACTGAAGACGCTAAAGTCTTCGGGACGCAACGCCCAGAAGAACCCTGCGGGTTTCAAGGAGTTTGAGATATCCTTGCGGAAACAACTCCGCACGCTGGACGACCTGAAGTCGCGATACTCCTTCGAGGAGACAGACACAACCGATCGGGCCATTCGTGCCGCGCGGTCGGCTCAAGAATGCATGCTTGCTGAAATTTTTGGGGCTGAGAACACGGTTCGCCGGAAGAAGGCGGTAAACCAGCCTGGCAAGGACTCGAAATGACTGCGCTGATCGCCGGGAAGCTACGCTTCACTTATTGGGCTGTCATTGCGATAGTTTTCCTCCCGGTGGTAGTCGCGCAAGCGCCGAAGGAAGACTACCTCAGCGAAGCCGAGGTGGAAAAACTCCGCGAGGCCCAGGAACCTTCGGCCCGCATCAAGGTGCTGGCCGAGCTGCTAGAGGATCGTCTCGACAAGGCGCGTGCACTGAAAGACCCCGCTTCGATTAAGCCGAAATCAGTCGAGCCCAAGGACGGGAAAAAAAAGGCATCGCGAGGCAAGGCGGCGCCCGAGGCTGAAACAAAAAAGACTACCGAGCCGGCACCGACCCTATCGTTTGCTGTCTGGATGAGTCAGTACCTGCAATGTCTTGAAGAGGTAGCCGCTAACCTGGAAAACTTTTCAAGCGTCCCAACAGAACCCAAAGCCTACCTGAAGTCATTGAACAGCATGGATGAGTCTCTGCAAGAACACAGTCAGTGGCTCAGCCAGTTGACAGGCAAATTTGACAGAGAGGAAAAGAGGGTTGTCGATGAAGTGGCCGAGGTCCTGAAGGAAGTAGGTGCCACCGTCAAGTCGGCCGTCGCAGAAACGCAGGAACGGATCAAACTCTTGAAGGAAACCCAGAAAGCCAAGTCCTCCCGCAGATGACGAGTCAGCTTGCCTTGTTCGAAAGCGAGGCCATTTCCCTGGACAAAGTTCGGCAGATCTTTGTTGCGTCGGGCGAAGAACTGCGCGTGAACCGCAGCCGCCTTGCAATCCAGGTGGAGTTTTACCCTTTTGTGGGCATCAATCACACGATCCGCTTCAAAGGGAATAAGCTGTGTGTGCGACTCAGCGATCTTTTCGAGGCGGCGCCGCCGGAAATCATCAAAGCGCTTTCCATCATCTTGCTGTCGAAGTTGTTCCGGCGCAGGATTCCTGCAGGGATCCATTCGGTTTACCGGTCCTATGTGAACTCGATGGAAATGAAGGAACGGTCGTTGCACACGCGAGGCCAGCGAGGACGCAAACTCCTTTCCGCGCCCCAAGGCAGGCAGTTTGATCTTGCTGTGCTTTTTGACAGACTCAACTCTGAGTACTTCGACGGCGGGATACGAGGCGTCAGCCTCGGCTGGAGCTTGCGAAAAAGCCGGCGGATTCTGGGCCATTTCGACCCCTCACACAATTCCATCACGGTCAGCCGGATTTTCGACGAGCCAGGTGTTCCTGAGATGGTCGTGCGTTACATTCTCTTCCATGAGATGCTCCACGCCAAGTTTGCGACGTCATCCAACTTTGACCTAAAGAACCGCCATTCCCGTCAGTTTAAAGAAGAAGAGAAGAAGTTCAACGACTACGATTCGGCCAATAGGTGGCTGAAGATGACGCTGTAAAGGACTTCCGCGAGTGGCGGGCTTCTTCAGGAGTGAGCCGTGTTCAGCCAGGAACCGCCTATTCTGAGAACAAAGTGACGAACTTGCTAAGCAGTGGCCGCTTTGTAGACTCACTTTCAGTTGCTTCCGACTCCACCCTGCCTTCAAACAACGCCTTAGGTTTGCCAGCCCCTCGAGCGCATTCCGGTTTGCTAAGACTTGAGCGCGAGAACGATCGCTTGGCTATAAGGGAAGGTTGGTCGAGTCTTCGGTAACTTGCGACGAGAAGAGCTCGTCTTTGTTACGAAAACGTCTGGGATCGATCTCGAGTCGCCGTAGCTGTGACGACAGCGTTGTGGGCGAAAGCCCGAGCAGCTTGGCGGCTCTCGCCTGATGTCCCTGCGTGTCTAAGGCCTCACAGATCAGCCTGCGCTCGTAATCTCTTACCTGCTCGAAGTAACTTTGCCGGGTCATCATGCCTGCCTCCTTGTACCAGTCTCGCCAAGTCGGGCGTCAATGTCATTAGCAAGGAGTAAATTCGGGTAAAACTTGTAAATCATCTGTAAAATCATGCCGATAGCAGCCAACCCCCTCATCCGGAGGTGTAAGATTATTCTCCAATGAACCGATTGCGTGCCTTCATCAGAAGAAACCCTCGCTGGCTAGGGTTGCTTACGGTCATTGCGCCACTCTTCATCATCCTCACCCTTCAATACCAGTCCCTCGTCAAACTGCAGCAGCTTTCCTTGATCGCAGACAAGTGGAAGCTTAAGGAATTTCTCTGGACACTATCAAGAGAGATTCAGGATTCCTACCAGGCCAGCGCAAATCTCCCCGCTGGGCCCAACGCAGAGTATCACTGAAGAAGCCCTTCGGCATTTCCGCGATCACAACTGGGAAGGAGCTTCGCGGCTGTTCGTGGTCGATTTCGCGCTGAAGGACGAGGCTCAAGTCGCCTTCTATAACCGCAACAGCTGCCCCTTCGAACCGGACCCTGACTGCTCGGACACGCGAGCGGTCAACATGGCTTGTGCCCCTTGGAAGGTCCTGGGGCGCGAAGGGACTGTCATAGAAGCCCGCAAGCTGACCGGGATGGTGACAGACTACAGAGACCGTGTGCTGCTGCATCCCATCACAGACGGGCGCTCCAGGCTGATTGGCATGTCGGGAATGCTTCTGAGCACGAAATACTTCAAACAAACATATCTTCCGGAAGCGATTCGTCAGGTTTTAGCTCGCTCTCTTCCCGGACATGAGCGGGATGAGCTGATCGTCTCCGTTCGCGACTCGTCGGGCAAGCTGGTTGCCTCCAGTCAGCAAGCGGAAGGCAAGGAAACCGGCGTGTCTTTGCCGATGCCTTACATCTTCAGAGACTGGACGATGGAGGTGCGCAGCCGGCACCTCACGGCAGAGCAGTGGGCGCAGCTTCATTTCGTGATCAATCTTTTGCCTTTCGATCTTAATGACCCTGCTGCTGATCGCGGGCATGAGCATGGCCTTGAGAACTGCCTCGCGTCAAATGAAACTCTCTCAGATGAAGGCCGATTTCGTATCCAACGTCTCGCATGAGTTAAGAACGCCGCTGGCCTCGATTCGAGTTTTTGGTGAATTCCTCAAACTCGGTCGAGTCAACGACAACGAGAAGATTCGGGAGTACGGGGAATACATCGAGAATGAAAGCCGGCGTCTGACGCAGCTCATCAACAACATCCTGGATTTCTCCAAGATCGAGTCAGCGCAAAAGAAGTATGCGTTTGAAGAAGCGGACCTCGTGGAAGTTATCCGGGAGGCTTTGAAAACCTTCGACGTCCGTTTGAAGCAGGATGGCTTCTCACTGGCCTTTGAGCCGCCCGATATCCCCTTGCCCTCAGTGGTTCTTGACCGGGATGCTATCAGCCAGGCATTGATCAACCTGTTGGACAATGCGGTGAAGTACTCCGGAATTTCGCGGGAAGTCCGGCTCCAGGTTCGCCATGAGGGCGACTGGGTCTGCATCTCTGTAACCGATCACGGGATCGGCATCCCCCGGGAAGAGCAAAGGAAGATCTTCGATAAGTTCTATCGTGTTGGCACTGGACTGGTGCACGACGTCAAAGGCAGCGGCCTGGGGCTGTCACTCGTCAAGCACACTATCGAAGCTCACCGGGGCAAAGTAACGGTGCAGAGCCAGCCCGGCCAGGGGGCAACCTTCGCGGTTTATCTGCCGGCGGCCCGAAGTGAAGCAGGCCATACCATGGTGCTGGGACAGGAGACCTCAGCCACACCAGCTGAGCCGGGATCATGAACCGAAGTCAAGTTGAACCTTCAACTCTGAACCTGAAGACGATGGGAAGACTGCTCATCGTTGAAGACGATCCCTCGATGGCCGTAGCTTTGCGCGACGGCTTCGAGTACGAAGGTTTCCACGTGCAAATTGCCAGAGACGGAGCCGAAGGCTTGCGTCTGGCGTCCTCCAAGGAACTGGACTTGGTCATTCTGGATGTCATGTTGCCCAGGATGAATGGTCTGGATGTCTGCAAACAGCTGCGCAGCGATGGCAATGGGCTGCCAGTGATTATGCTGACGGCCCGCGGACAGGAGATCGACAAAGTTCTGGGCCTCAAAATTGGCGCCGATGACTATGTCACCAAACCGTTCAGTTTCATGGAACTGATGGCCCGCGTGGAAGCACTGCGGCGGCGCACGAGAAAGCCGGAGCGCCGGCTGGAAGTGTATTGTTTCGGCGATGTGACTGTGGATTTCACGAAGTTCGAAGCCGTAAAGAACAACCAGCCGATAGCCCTTTCGCCCAGAGAATTCAAGATTCTCAAATTCCTCATAGAGCACCGGGGCGAAGTGGTCTCGCGCGACCAGCTGCTGGACGTGGTCTGGGGTTACAACAATTTCCCGCTGACGCGGACAGTAGACATGCACATCGCCAAGCTCAGGCAGAAAATTGAGGATGCGCCGACCGCACCCCGCTACATCGTGACGTTGCATCGAGTGGGTTACAAATTCACGGGATAGACGCCACTGCCTCTTTCTTGCCGCCTTCCGGCGGCTCTGCTAAGATGATGATGTTTTTGGGCTCCGCTTTTGACTTTTGGATCGCTGAATCTTATCTTGTGCCCTGGCTTGAAGCGCCACAGCGCAAGGAGACTGGAATCGATGAAAAATACTCTGAAAACCTTCATTCTCTTGGCAGGATTGACAGCCCTGTTGATGACTATTGGCAACGCCATTGGGGGCCGAAACGGGTTGATGCTTGCGCTGACCATCGCCGCAGTCATGAACTTTGTCGGGTATTGGTTCAGTGACAAGATTGCCCTTTCCATGAGCGGCGCACAGCCCGTGTCTGAAAGTGATGCCCCTGATCTCTACCGGATGGTGCGTGAGCTGAGCCGCCGCGCTGAATTACCTTTGCCTCGGCTGTACGTCATTCCGGGCCCCACTCCGAATGCGTTTGCTACTGGAAGAAACCCGCAGCACTCGGCAGTGGCTGTTACCTCCGGAATCGTCAATATCCTCAGCCGAGACGAGTTGGAAGGTGTCATCGCGCACGAACTGGCCCATATTAAGAACCGCGATATCCTCATCAGTTCCGTGGCTGCCATGATTGCTGGCGCTATCAGCCAGTTGGCCCACATGGCTCAATGGGCCATGATGTTCGGTGGTATGCACCGCGACCGTGACGATCATGAGGGAACTGGCGGACTGCTAGGTGGGCTGGCCATGATGATCGTCGGACCCATAGCCGCCATGTTGATTCAGATGGCCATCTCTCGGGGCCGCGAGTATCAGGCAGATGCCGTCGGCGCCCAGATCTGCGGACGGCCATTGTCACTGGCGAATGCGTTGCAGAAGCTGGAGACCGGCAATCATCGCTTTCCAATGGATGTGAACCCCGCTCAGGCTCAGATGTACATTGTCAATCCGCTGACGGCTGGAGGTATGGCCCGCCTTTTTAGTACGCATCCGCCGATGGCGGAGCGCATCAAGCGGCTTCGGGAGATGGCATACAGCGGCGGATCTCAATGAGGTTGGGGTCAGCGGGGAAGACAAAAGGGGCGCCCACATGGGCGCCTCTTTTTTGTCTTTCTGGATTCTCGGCCCGAAAGGAGCAGGGAATACTCAATGCACGCTGCGGCGCGTCACCCGGTCGTACTCCTTCTGGATCGTGCGGTAATGATCCTCTTCTTCGGCGGCAAACTTCAAAAAAATGGCTTTGCCGCGGGTATCGTTGAACTTTTCGGCGTAATCGCGAAAGAAATGGAAGGACTCGAGTTCCATATCCAACGCCAGCCTTAGCGCTTGCTCTTCGTCAAGGTCCCCATGAAGCCGATTGCGGATTTCTTCGCGCGTCGGGAAAATCCTCTTAAGCGCCTCGTAGTCGAAGTGCAGGAACACTGGAGCTTTTAGAATGTTTTTGTCCTTCTTGATGAGTTCAATCCACTCATGCTCCAGATCGTGCAGGTGCTTCTTTTCATCTTCTGCGATGCGAAGAAAGGCAGACTTGCCAGACGGATGTGAAATCTGCTCGGCGGCTGCCAGATAGAAATTTACGCCACTGCGCTCGGCCTCCATCGCAATCTTGAGGGCATCACGCGCAAAAACCAGATTGGAATCAAAAACATCCTGTGGCGAAGGTCGCTGGTTTTGACAGTCGAAGCAGACACCGAAGATCTGCAGCTGGTGACGCACCGACTGAAACTGATAGCGAGCGACAATCTGCTCCTGAAGCCGCTCCAATTCCGGGCTGAGAAACTCGATGGTCCGGTTGCACGCAACACAAACGATGTGATGATGGTGTGGCCGGTTATAGATGTGCTCGAAGCGCGTACGGCCGTCTTGCAGATCTGTTTCGCGCGCCAGACCGCAATCTGTCAGGGCCTTCAAAGTCCTGAAAACGGTCGTGAATCCGACGTTCTTGTCCTTCTGCCGGACCAACTGGTGCAGCTCGTCGATGCTCAGATGACCGTTCGTTCGCAGAAAGCGGTCGACGATCGTCTCGCGCTGCCGTGTCATCTTGAGGCCGTTTCTCTTCAGGTAATCCGAGAAAACGGCCAGCTGCTCTGTGATGTCTTGCTCAGTGCTCACGACTTTTTCGCCTCAAATGCGCTGCAGGCAGGGCGCCGGCAGGCTCAAGATCAGCGGCCCATCCTCGGTTATCGCCACACTGTGCTCGAAGTGGGCCGAGCATTTCTTGTCTTTCGTCACGACCGTCCATCCGTCCTTTAAAACTACAACCTTGTCCGTCCCCTGGTTGACCATCGGTTCAATGGCCAGCACTAATCCCGGTTTTAGCTCGATGCCGCGACCGTTGGCAACATAGTTCAAAACGACAGGCTCCTCGTGCAAGTTCCGTCCGACACCGTGCCCGGAGAATTCCTTTACAAGAGAAAAGCCGCTGATTTCAGCGTGCGCTTGAATCGCAGCGGAAATATCGACTACATGATTCCCTGGCACCGCTTGCTGGATGCCGAGCATCAGACACTCTTCGGTAGTCTTCAGGAGAAACTCCAGGTCTGGGCTGACTGTTCCCACAGGGATTGTGACGGCAGCGTCACCATGGTAGTCACGGTAACAGATCCCGTAGTCGACACTGACAATATCCCCCTCTTTGAGCACCCGTTTTGAAGGAATACCGTGGACGACCTCCTCATTGACCGAAGTGCACAACGTTGCGGGGAAGCCGTGATACCCCTTGAAAGCAGGCTTGCCGCCCCGCCTGTGAGTCATCTCCTCGGCCACGCGATCGAGCTCCAGGGTGGTGATGCCGGGCTGGCACAAACCCTTCAGCGTCGTCAGGACTTCGTGGACGATCTGATTGCACTCCGAGAGAATCTCGATCTCGCGACGCGATTTCAGATGAGTCAAGAGAGGGTCTCCTTTGCTTCTTGTGCCGCGATCTGGGACTGAAGTAATTGCAGGAATGTCGTTAGAATGCCACAGGACGCGGCGATTGCTCAGCCGGACGGGCTGCAGAGCCTCAACATCGTGATGATTGACGAAAGGCCTTTGGTTGTCAAGGCCCGATTCCCTCAAACGGCCCGAGGGAACGCCCCAAGTGTTTGTGAGTCTTGTTTCATCGCACGTCCCCCAACCTTGACATCGGCTTTTCGCAGTTGTACCTTCACTGGGCTTTCTGCGAGTTGAGCTCAGGTTTTGAGACCAAGCCTTGTGTCTCGCAAAAGTAGAAGTCCTGCAGCACGGCTGGACTTGAAACCCAATGAAGAAAACTCCAACTGAAACCCAGGAGTTCCTTGAGCGAGTGTATCGCAATGCCCGGCAACTGGTGATTTACCGGGGCATCTTGTCAGACCCGATTGTTTCCACCCTGGTGGAGTTGCTCGATTTGCTCAGCCGCGATGGCAAGCACACGAGAAAGACAGCTCTGCGTGTTGCCGAGGCCTATGCGGTCTTCTTTTCGAGGCTTGCCGCAAAAGCGAGTTCCAGCGGCAGCCCCGGCACGGGCGATGTTCTCCAGAGACATCTGCTCGACCTGATCCTGTCGGACGAGAATGTGTTCTCTGAAAAGGTTCAGTCTTCGGACCTGCTGTCGGTGGGCAAGTCTTTACTTCGCCAAGTGGGGCTGGACCTATGCCGTCTGCAGACGCTCTATCATTTGGATGCAGCGCAGTTGCTGAGCGCACTGCGCCGGTTTGACGACGAGACGGAATGGTCCAACTGGGATCAGTTGGTGGATGTAAGCGCAGTGGTCCCGAGTTCGGCAGGAGAAGAAGTGCGGCAGCTGTTCCACGAAGCCCCGGATTGGCAGGCCCTTCTGCCGACGCTGGCAGGACACTACAGCGAAGCCGGTGCGGGACTTTTTTCCCGCTACAGGGCTTTCCATTGGAAGCACTCGCTTCGCGAGTCCATGATTCAGCCAATCGAGCAGCCCGATGGCATCCGACTGGAGGAATTGATCGGTCACGAGGATCAGAAGCAGTGGCTCGTTCGGAATACTTCTCATTTCCTTGCGGGTCTTCCGGCGAACAATATCTTCGTCTATGGAGACCGAGGCACTGGGAAATCGTCGTCCATTAAGGCTCTGTTGAACCACTTCACCGACGGGCTGCTGCGGATGATCGAGGTTTCACGCGACGACCTGGGAGATCTGACTGAAGTCATGAAGCTTTTGCGCGGTCGCCGCGAGCGTTTCATTATCTTCGTGGACGACCTTTCCTTCGAGGAGGGTGAAACGCAGTACAAGACCTTGAAGGCCGTATTGGAAGGCAGTCTGGAGTCGAGGCCAGGCAACGTTTTGATATACGCCACTTCCAATCGACGCCATCTCATCAAGGAGTACTTCTCGGACCGCAACGAGTCTGGCGGCGAGGTACGCCAACAGGACACCCTGCAGGAGAAAGTCTCGCTGGCCGATCGCTTCGGCATTCAGCTGGTTTTTGTCGCTCCAGACCAAAACGAGTATCTCTCCATCATTCGGGCGATAGCCTGCCGGCGCAAACTGAACATCGCAGATGATGAATTGAAGCGCCGGGCCTTGCAGTGGGTGCAGCTTCACAATGCCCGATCGGGCAGAACTGCCAGGCAGTTTGTCGATCATCTCACGGCCGAACTCCAGATGCAGCGGCTTCCGGCGTTGCCATCGGTAGGCGCCTAGCGATTCCCTAGGCTGTTTTGAGCGACCGCCACACTTGAGAGCCCTGAGCCTCGAGGGAACACCACGTGTGGCCCCACCGGCTCCGCTGCTGGCATTCGGTGCCGACGACGAGACAAAGGCTGGTCGGCGCTTACCCATTTGTCGGCCCTGGCCTTAAGCGTGCTGCGTCGAATGGCAGTTGCACCACGCGACCCTTTTCTCTTTCCACGATTTCTAGAAAACGATCTCCCACCCTCACATCCTGAACTCCTCGAAAATCCGCGGGTACTTCCGTGCTGAACGCACAGAATTTCTTTACTATTCCCGAGCGTGCATTCAGCCACTCGTAGGCCGGAACGTCCCAAAGTTTAGAAACCGCAACCAAAGCCTTCGACGAACCGTGAGTTGGCGTATTGCTGAACTCCAATCCACGTGCCAGCATTGCTGATTGACCTTCCAGTGGAGGCTGGTTGGACTCCCATACGTTGAGCCAGGGAAACTCACTTCGACGGAAAACGTATCCGAAGAGCAGGCTCACTTCCGGATTCACTGCCGTGACATAAGCAAACTCCCGAGAGGGATCGACCAAGAAGTTGTTGACGAAGCCGGACCGCTCGATGTCGCGCACTGTGCGCAAGTCAACGGCAGTCTCGGCCTGTCCCTTTGGCCAGCCAAATTCCATTCCTGAAATGTCACCTAGGCTGCGCCCGCGGGTCAACGAAGCGTCGAAGAGCGTTACGCCCTTCTTCAAAAATGGCGGGCCGATTGTCACATGTTCGCACCAGCCGAAGGGACGGTCCAGCGCTGCCAGGTTTTCAGCCAGATTCTCGAAATAGACAACCGGCTGTCCAGCGATCAGCCCGATGGTTCGGGTGAACCGAGTTTTCGACTCAGGCAGATCTGCGGATACTGTCAAAAAGGATTTGTCTCCTTTCTGCTGCCCATCGATCCTCTTCCAGCGGACGATTCCGGTCTCGCCGTGGAACGTCATTCCTGCTTTGTACTCGCTATCGGACGGGTTGCCCCAATAGGGAAAACAAAGGTTATGTCCCATCAGGCCGCTCATCAGCCGGGCACTTGAACCGCCGCCGTAAGTTTTCTCATGCCTTTCGGGAACGTATTCCGTTGGATCGATGGTTGGCCGGTCCTGCAGCCAAAGTGGATTCAGGTCACCCTTTGCCTTCAGCAGGATTTCAGCGATATGGCCGCCCACTTGGGTGATTGTGACTCGTAATTCGGGATTCTCGATCTGCCACACACTGCGCTTGTGGTATTGCGCTGACTGAATTTGTGAGAAGACGCCTAGTGGCAGCGCAGCCAGGGTTGAAAGGGTCAAGAGCAGGCGCATGGGAACCTCCAGACGGGATTTGGCCGCAGATTCTCGCAGATGGGCGCTGAATAGGAAAGGATGAAGCGGCACTGTCGTCTGAGATACGGGAACGAACTAAACTGCCCGATGGCGTTCAGGGTCTCTGCGAAATTCAAATACCGCTTGACGGCCTTTCTGCCACTCCGCTAACATCGTTTCGCTTTTTGGCACCCTGCCGGGGTGCTTTCTAAGGAAAAGGGAAGTGGGTGCAAATCCCACACGATCGCGTCACTGTAAGCGGCGAGCGGTTTCCACCAGGACGGCAATGGGCCGTCGGTCACTCTCAGATTTCTGAGGGGAAGGCTTTGGAAGCCGTGAAGACCCGCAAGTCAGGAAACCTGCCCCGGTAAATTATCTTCAACCTTCGCGTCAAAGGGTCGAGACATCCGCAGGGTTTCCCCTCGCTGTTTTACCCGCCTGACGCCACTTGGAAAAACTTCCAGGAGGCAAACAATGCTGCAAATCGCAAGACTCGTGTTGGCCGTTGTGTGTTTCTCCGGCGCCGCACTGGCGCAAAGTCTGTCTGGAACTGTTTTGGACCCACAAAGGGCAGCTGTCCCTGGGGCCCGAGTGTCACTTTACCTCCGCGAAAATGGCAACCGGCTAACTGTCTTAGCTGACACAAACGGTGAGTATCGATTCGCACGGCTGGCGCCCGGGGAGTACATCGTTGAGGCTGACGCGCCAGGGTTTACGCGAGGAGTCGTCGAACCCTTCCGTGTGGAACGGGGAGCCACAAAGAGCCTCGATATCACTTTGCCAATCGCCGGCATTCGAGAGGAAGTTGTGGTGACTGCGACTGGCAGCGCACAATCGGGCAGCGAGGTCTCAAAGGCGGTGAGTGTCGTGAGCTGGCAGGAAATTCAAGCCCGCGATGAGTTTTCCATTGCAGAAGCACTGAGAACCACACCTGGCCTGCGCTACCAGCAGCTGGGCGGTCCTGGAGCGCTGACCTCTTTGAAGTCACGCGGGCTGCGCAACGAGGATACGGCCGTGCTCGTCGACGGACAGAGGTTGCGCGACGTAGCGGCAACCCAAGGCGATGCCTCCGGTCTTTTGGGTGACTTGATCGTGACGAATGTGGATCGTCTTGAAGTGCTGCGGGGCTCTGGTTCCTCGCTCTATGGGACGAACGCCATTGGCGGAGTCGTCAACGTAATTACCGATGAAGGTGGCGGACGCACCCGAGGCAGTTTTCTAGCGGAGGGTGGTTCGCTCGGACTGTTCCGCGGTCGCGCTCGCTTGGCGGGCGGCCTCAAAGCTGACCGAATCACTTACAGCGCTGGCGTTGCCCACCTGAATGTCTCGAAGGGCATCGACGGGGAGGATGCTGCCCGGATCACGAGTGGCCAAGGGCTGGTCCGCTTCCAGCTGACCTCTTCAGCCCAGTTGTCAGCCAGAATTTATGCGGGCGACAGTTTCCAGCAGGTCAACGAGAGCCCTTCCGCTGCAGGCTTGCTGCCTTCCAGTGGGATCATCACCGCTGTGCCACTGAGCCTGGCAGAGCTGAAACGCTTTCAATCTGGCACGCCGGCTTCGCAGCTAACCCTGGCTGGCGCTAACTTCATTCCCGCGGCCAATGATCCGGACTTTCGGAGGACTGCGCAGTTTTTTTCCAGCACCGTGAGCTTCTCGCAGCGTCCTTCCGACTCTTTTGGTTATTCTGTCAACTACCAAACCCTTCGCACCGACCGAGCCTTCCGTGATGGCCCGGGCGGGACTTCCTTTGAACCCCTTGGAAACACGCAGGCCGATTACGATGGTCGACTTGACAGCGCCAATGCCAGCGCGGACTTCCGCTTGGGACGGGCCCATCTGGTGCACGCGGGCTATGAATTCGAAAGCGAGAGGTATCTGAACCGCTCACTTCAGGTTCAGCCAGCCGACAACTCCAGCGTTGATGTTACCCAGCGGAGCCAGGCTGTTTTTGTTCAAGACCAGCTCAAGTTTCTTGGCGACAACTTACTGCTCTCGGCTGCGTTCCGAGCTCAATTCTTCTCGTTGCGAACGCCGAAGCTGGTGCCGCTGGTGCTCGCCCCGTACCAGGGAATGTCTTTCGCGGCGCCGCCCGACGCCTACACCGGCGACGGCTCTGTGGCTTATTTCTTCAGAAGCAGTGGAACCAAGCTCAGAGCCCACGTGGGGAACGGGTATCGTGCACCATCGCTCTATGAGAGGTTCGGCACCTATTATGGCAGCTTTGGCTACTCAGCTTATGGTGACCCGCGGCTGCGTCCTGACCGCTCGATTGCTTTCGACGCAGGCATCGATCAATCCCTCTCGAACAGCCGGGCACACGTGTCAGCCACTTACTTCTACACCCGGCTGCAGGAGATTGTCATTTTTGACTTCTCCGGCGTTATCAATCCCGTCACTGATCCGTTCGGGAGATTCGGAGGATACCGAAATACGAACGGCGGACTGGCGCGAGGAGTGGAGTTGAGCGTTGCTGCCACGCCTTGGCGGACTCTCGACCTCTCTGCGAACTACACCTACAGCAACGCAGACCAGAGGCGTCCTGTTGTTGCGGGCATTATCCGCTCGTTTGCGATCCCCGATCATCAGGTCTCGGTCGTCGCGACGCAGCGGATTGGCCAGCGGGTTTTGCTCAATTTCGATCTCACAGCATCAAGCAAATACTTGGCACCCATGTTCGATCCAGCAACCTTCGCCAGTCGTGCCTTTGAGTTTGACGGCCTCGCAAAGACAGACGTTGGCATCAGTTACAGGCTTCCGATTGCAGAGAATCGAAGCTTGCGGTTCTATGGCAAGATGGAGAACCTGCTGGACCGAGAGTACATTGAGAATGGCTATCGAACGCCAGGCCGAACAGCTATCGGCGGGCTGCAATTTGAGTTTTGAGGATCAATCGGGTCAATGACGATTGGATTCAATAGTTCAATCGTCATTGGCCAGCGGTTGCTCAAGCCATGAAAAAATTCGTCGTCGTCTGTCTTCTCTTGCTGTTTTTCCTGCTGGGCTACCAGCAGTACCGTGTCAGCCGTTCCACACGTCCTCCTGCCGGCACGGGCCAGAGAGTTGTTTCTCTTTCGCCGACTTTGACAGAGATCATTTTTGAGTTGGGTGCTGGCGCCGAAGTGGTAGGTGTCACCACATACTGCACCTATCCTCCGGAAGCGAAAAGCAAGGAAAAAGTCGGCGATTTCGTGAATCCTAATTTTGAAAAGATGGTCGAGCTGCGGCCCGACGCGATTTTTGCCGAAACCTGGAGCTCCAGTAAAATCGTGTCACGCTTGCGAGACTCAGGATTGAATGTCATCGAGCTGAAGAGCCCGCGTTCGATTCAGGAAATCTATGCGATGATCCTTGAGGTCGGGAGGGGCTTGGGACGGGAGGCCCGTGCCAGCGAGGTCGTGGAAGGCATGAAACGAAGGATCGAAGCGATTCAGGCCAGCTCTGCCCAGATGAGAATTCATCCAGCGCTCTACATTGAAATTGACCTTCCGAGTTGGACCGTTGGCAAGGCGAGCTACACCAGTGAAGCCATAGAGCTGTGTGGTGCCCGCAATATTTTTGGTGAAGTGGAAAAGCCGGCTCTACAGGCATCCAGAGAAGCGATCATCCAGCGCAATCCGGACATCATCTTGACCTTCGATTCCGATTCCGAGGAGTTTCGACAGCGGCCAGGTTGGGACCGAATCAAAGCCGTTCAGAAGGGGTGGATCATTTCTGATGTCGGCCGCAACATGCTGTCGCATGGGAGCCATCGTCTGGTTGATGGCATGGAGCAACTGCATGCGCGGCTCCGCGAATTGCTGGGCCAGACAGGATCGATTCAGCCAGGGAGGGAGTGAACCGGGGAAACGGATAACGAAGGCGCTGCTTCAGCTCACTTCGATTCCCCATTTTCAAGGTATGGAGTCCCGCAGACTTCTCATTCTTGCGGCCGGCACGCTGGCCATTTCCGGGCTCTCCCTTTTCCTTGGCCCGGTCGGCTGGCCTGACGGGAACATCTTATTGAATGTGCGCCTGCCGCGCGTTTTGCTCGGTTGCCTGGTGGGTTGCGGCCTCGCAGGTGCAGGGGCTGTTTTCCAGGGAGGGCTTCGGAATCCGCTGGCGGATCCGTTCATCCTCGGCACCTCCAGCGCAGCAACGGTCGGGGTGATGCTGGCGAAGATCCTGGGCTGGCAGAGTTATTCCGCGCTCTACTTCATGGCGCTCGGGTTTGCCTTGGCTTCGATTGCCCTTGTCTATCGCATTGCACAGACAAATGGCAAGGCGCCCGTGCAGACCATGGTGCTGGCGGGCGTCATCGTCAGCCTGTTTCTGAACGCCCTGGTTTTTGTTTTCTTTTCGATCTTTTATCGGGAATCGTTCACCGTCCTGTTTTATCTGCTTGGAACCCTGACAAGTGGAGACCTGAGATTGATCTGGATTTCAGGCGTGATCATCATTTTGGGTTTCGTCGCCTGCTGGGTTCTGTCGAGGGAACTTAACGCCCTGACTCAAGGAGAGGAAGCAGCATTTCACCTGGGCATTGAAGTGGAGCAGGTGAAGCGCATCCTTTTCGTCGCCGCTTCATCGATGACGGCCGCTTCGGTGGCTGTTGCCGGAATGATTGGTTTTGTAGGGTTGGTCGTGCCGCATCTGATGCGCATGATCGTTGGTCCAGACCACCGGTATCTAATCCCGGCATCGACGCTGGGCGGGGCCTCGGTGCTTCTCTTGACTGACGCTGCCGCCCGCACGCTCATACCGCCGCTGGAAATTCCTGTTGGAGCCCTTACGGCATTGCTCGGCGCGCCCTATTTTCTGTACCTGCTGCAGAAGCGGAAAGGCGCTGGGAAGTTCTGACGCGCTACGAGGTCGTTTCCAACGGCGACCGATGGGGAAGGCCTATTCCCTGGCAGGCTGCTGAAAAACTCTCTGAACAAGAATGCAGTCTCTGCTTGCTCACGCGCGTGCGACTGCAACTACTTTGGCTTCAGTGCAGGCTATTCTGTACCGCGACCGTGAGGGAGCGCTTTTCGAGTATTTCAGTAGCTGCTAGTCTAGCCGTCCTGCTGCATTGAATGGAAGAGTCAGGCATGCTCAAGCTGGAACAAGTTGAGTTTTCCTATCCGGGACACCCTGTTCTTCAAGAGATCACTCTGGAAATTCCGCCGAAGTCGTTCCTTGCTTTGATTGGGCCCAACGGCAGTGGCAAGACAACGTTGTTGCGGCTGATGAGCAAGGTCCTCCGGCCACAGCAGGGGAGCATCTGGCTGGGAGGAAAGCCGCTGTCCCAATTGGACGCCCGTGCGCTGGCGAAGCAACTCGCGGTAATCAGCTCGGAGCAACACTTTGATTTCCCTTTCCTTGTGCGCGACATCGTAGCCATGGGCCGGTTTCCCCATCTGAGCCGGCTGCAGCGGATGTCTGCCCATGATTGGGATATTGTCCGCCAGGCACTGCACCTGACTTCTGCCGAGGCCCTGGAGAATCGGCCCATTTCCCAGATCTCCAGTGGTGAAAAACAACGGGTGCTCATTGCTCGTGCGATAGCGCAACAGCCATCGATTTTGATGCTCGATGAGCCGAACGCCCATCTCGACATCAATCACCAGATCGCGATTTTCAAGCTGCTCCGCGCTTTAAATCGTGAGCATGGGCTCACCATCGTGCTTGTGCTGCACGATCTCACTGCTGCTGCCGCTTTCTGCGAAACAATTTGCCTGCTGCATTGCGGTAAGATCGTTTGTATGGGCAGACCGGAGGAAGTCATCACTGCCGATCTCATTCGCCAGACCTACGGGGCTCAGGTGGAGGTCGTGCCGAGTCCTCTGGGAGGCTTTCCGCAGGTAGTATTCGGGCCAGAGAGGTAGAAGTGACGAATGGCAAACAGTACTTTCGTTAACCCAGCCATGCTTGTACAGTCTCTGGCCCCTCGTGACGGTCATACCCACACCCACTTCTGCCCCCATGGGTCGGGTGAACCGACAGAGCTGTTCATTGCACGGGCTATCGAACTCGGGTTCCAGACCTACAGTCTGACAGAGCATCCGCCCTTGCCGAAGACCTTTGTCGACCCTACTCCCGAGAAAAGCTGCGGCATCCAGTGGAAAGAGTTGGAGCCCTACCTGGCTCACGTCCGCGAAATGCAGCAGCGTTTCGGCGGGCAGATTAACGTCTTGGCAGGACTTGAAGTTGATTACATTCCCGGCTTTGAACCGGAAGTTCGAGAGCTGCTCGGCCAGGCAGGGCCTGAGCTTCAGGATTCGCTTTTGTCTGTTCATTTTCTGCCGGGGAAGGGTGGATGGCGCTGCGTAGACATGAGTCCCGAGGATTTTCTGGATGGGCTGCTCGAGGTGTACGCCAGTGTGGAAGCTGTGCATGAAGCCTACTGGGCAACCGTCAAACAGGCGATAGAGGCCGACCTGGGGCCGCACAAGCCGCGTCGCTTGGGGCATCTCAGTCTTATCCACAAATTTCAGCGAAGGTATCCACTAGAGAACCCACAGCAGTTTCGTCCACAGATTCTGGAGATTCTGGGCTTGATCGAAACCAAGGGAATGGAACTTGACCTCAATGCTGCAGGGCTGTTCAAGCCGGACTGTCGAGAGATTTATCCGGCACCGTGGATTATCGCTGAAGCGCTGAAACGAAGGATCCCGTTTGTCTATGGCTCAGACACCCACAGTGTGAAGGGCGTAGGGCAAGGGTTTGAGGAAGCAAAGAAGGTAATGGCGTCAGTGAGTCGTTGTGGCACGGAGCAATGATTCAACGACTCAATCCTGCGCATTGCTGGCAAGGGCAAATCTCCCGCAGATAGGCATATGAATAGATTCCCGTCGAGTGGCCATCGTTCCAGTTGAACTGGATGGCGTAGTGGCCGACGGGTGCGGCTCCCGTGACACGGATGACCTCTTGCCCAAACAAAGGAAAGGGATCCGGTGTGACTTTTACCGTTGGCGGTTGATCGCGGCAGCCGGCACAAGGGCAGCGCTCCCGCAAATAGGCGTAGGAGTATGTCACTTCGTGGCCGTCGTTCCAGTGAACCAAGACGCCACCAGGAGCGGAAAGTTTGATCGAGGTGGGAGAAAAGATCATCCAAAGATTTCCAAAGGGCGGCCCCTTAAAGATAGCTGAAACCTTAAATTGCTGTGAGCTGACCGCTCATCGGTTGCTCACAGCTTGCTACCCTTCGATCACCGGAGCCTGCGGCGCGGTGAAGTTGGCGATGCTCACCTGAGCGGCGGTCGCGCTGGCCACTTCCACAAACGCCTGGCTGTAAGGGGTCTCAACTTCAAGAACCGCAGGGCGGCCGCTGTCGCTATTACGCCTGATGCCAGGATTCAGAGGAATTTCTCCCAGAAATGGGTACCCAAGCCTCTGACTTGCGGCGCGGGCGCCGCCATGGCCGAAGATCTCGTCGCGCTCGCCGCAATGTGGACAGAGGTAATAGCTCATGTTTTCCACGATGCCCAGGATGGGTGTCTGAAGCTTGCGAAACATGGCGATGGCCTTGGAAGCGACTTCCAGTGCCAAGTCCTGCGGCGTGGAAACGATGACTGCGCCAGTGAGAGGGATGGTCTGGCAAAGGCTGAGCTGAATATCGCCGGTGCCAGGCGGTAGATCGATGATCAGATAGTCGAGTTCGCCCCATTCAACTTCGCCCAGGAATTGCTGGATCATCTTATGCAGCATGGGACCGCGCCAGATGACGGCTTCATTCTTCGGAAGAAAATAACCCATAGAGATCATCTTCACTCCTTGTGCCAGGGGAGGAAGAATGCGGTCCTGCGTGACTTGCGGTGCTTCCGAGGCGCCCATCAGGATCGGGATGCTGGGGCCATAAACGTCAGCATCCATCAAGCCAACTTTCGCTCCGCACTGCATCAGAGCGACGGCAAGATTCGCAGCCACCGTGGATTTCCCGACGCCGCCCTTGCCGCTGGCGACGGCGATCGTGTTGCGGACTTCGGGAATTAGCGTTCGGGCCTGCGGTGTCAGCTTCGAGGTCACCTTGAAAGTCATCTGAACGGCAACACTCTCCACGCCAGGAATTGTCGACACAACCCTTTCAGCTTCTGCCTTGAGCTGGTCTTTGACGGGACAGGCAGGAGTGGTCAGTTCCAAGTTGAAGCTGACCCGGCTTCCTTCAATTTGGAGCTCCTTTACGAAACCTAGGGTTACTACGTCCCGCTGAAGATCGGGATCTTTCACAGACTTCAGAGCGTCCAGAACCGTGGTTTGGTCAATGCCATCCTTCTTAAAGAGTCCCATGAGTGAACCTTCCTCTGACTGGCTGAGAGAATCGTCGCCTGAGCGGCCCGCGCCTCGTCAATCATGCCTGCCCCCGAAAATATAATATAGTTGCCCTAGTGCTGCCACTGTTTCTCTGAAAGGAATTCACGATGACAACGAAGGGAAAGAAGCTTGCGGTGCTGGGCGCGGGTAAGATGGGTGAGACACTTATTTCGGGAATGCTTGACGTTGGGATGATTTCCCGGGATCGGGTGGTGGCGACGGCGAAACACACCGAACGGTTGGAGGTCCTGAAGAACAAATACAAAATCACTGTGACGACCAACAACCGGAAAGCGGTCAAAGGCGCCGATGTCTTACTGATTGCGGTCAAGCCCCAAACAGTGCGGGAATTGCTTGAAGAGATTCGGGGCGAGCTGAGCCGCGAGCAGGTAGTGATTTCTGTCGTGGCCTCTGTGACGACGGCTTTTCTGGAGCGAAACCTCAATGCTCCCATTCCTGTGGTTCGCGCGATGCCAAATACACCTTGCTTGCTGCGAACCGGGATGACTGCCCTGTGCAAGGGCATCTACGCTGAAGAAGGACAGTTAAGAGACGCTCAGAAGATGTTCGACTCCGTAGGACGCACGCTGATTCTGGACGAGAAGTACATGGACGCGGTCACCGGGCTCAGTGCCAGTGGTCCGGCATTCATGTACATCATCATCGAATCTCTGGCCGAAGCAGGCGTGAAAGTGGGGCTCCCACGTTCTGTGGCTACTGAACTGGCAGCTCAGATGACACTCGGTTCTGCCCGGATGGTTTTGGAAACCCGCGAGCACCCGGCGACGCTGAAAGACATTGTGACCACTCCTGCCGGCTGCACCATTGATGGGATTCTCGAACTCGAGGAGGGCAAGCTGCGCGTTACGCTCATCAAGGCGGTCGTGAAGGCCACGCAGCGTGCCTCAGAGTTGCTGGAGAATTGATCCCAACCTTCGGCATAAGCCAATATCGGACTGCCTCACTGTCTCAGTCCGGACCCGGGCCCCGAACACCCTGCCCTCTGCAGAATCTCACCATCCCAGGAAACTTTGTCCGAGCGTTGTTATTGGCAATTAAGCTGCTCCACTGACTGGCAAGAGCTGAGAAACATTGGGTTCTGGGAAATGATTTTCTCAATCGTTTCCAAGATATGACCCAATCTCAGAAGGGTGCTACTCACCCATTGACGATTTTTTGCAGAGGAGGAGCCAGGTTTGAACGTCCTTCCGGAAGGTAAACTCAAAATCTCACGAGTGGTGAAGCTGGCATCTAATGGCGCTAAGCCGGAGACCCAGTCCTGTCTTGTTACATTTGTCGATCCAGAAGGGGATTCGGCGATTCGAAAGGCTTACGGTGTGGCCGGCTTGCGTCGTCACAAGTTGCTTAGAATCACAGGCGAAGCCTTCGAGCAATCGGTGGCACTGACCCAAGACCTGGTCTCTTTCGACCTCCTGGGCTGCGGGTTGCGCACGCTGCAGCGCGACATTGCATTCTTCGCAGGTCACGGGGTGTTCGTTCCGTTTCAGCGGCCTCCTGCGGCCGATCGCAAGAACCGTCACACCTACCGTGCAGCCGCAGCCAAGCTGTATCTGCAAGGCCGGACCCAGAGCGAGATTGCGGCAGTCCTTTACCACAAAACTGAAGCTGTAGACGGGTTCATCCGAGATTTTGCGAGAATTGTGCGACTGGCATCGAGTGGCATTAGTGCAACGCAGATGAGAACCATCAGCCGGATCTCTGACGTTATGATCGAGGAATTTCTGCTGTTGTTCAGGGAATACAACACCCCACAGCTTTTCATGCGCCTCGATCTCTTTGCCAAAAGCGCCAAAGAATGGCTTTGATAAGGAGGAATCGGGAACCTTGACCGATTCCGAAAAGCACTGCGTGCTTTGGCGACTGTGACCTGCGGGTCTGCGATAATGCCGAGAGAACGAAAATCGCTCGACCGCTTTTCGTAATGCTCTTCAGCCGAATGTCAATCATCCGCCGGCAATTGCAGGGATAATGGAGACTTCGTCCTTGTCGGAAATGGGGGTCTGAAGATTCTCCAGGAACCGGATGTCTTCCTCATTTACAAAAATGTTCACGAAACGACGCACTTTGCCATCCGCTTCGCAAATGCGTTCCTTGACTCCTGGAAAACTCCGGTCAATATCTTCAATCAGTTCGAGAACCGAAGCGCCAGTGGCAGTGACGACTTCCTCGCCCTTCGTCAGCGCGCGGAGCTGAACTGGAATTCTCACCTGAATGGCCATACTTCCTCCCTTGTGTCGATGGCGTTGTGACCTGATCTCTGCCTCAGAATCTTGCCGTCTCGAATGCGTCGATTGAATAGGACGAGATGTTGCGTGCTTCCGGCGCCGTGGGTATTTAGCCTCGAGACTTCAGCAACTCCTGCTTCACCAGCAACTCTGCGTTTAGAATTGCCGCGCCGGCAGCGCCGCGGATCGTATTGTGACCTAGAAGATCCAGTTTGAAGTCGAAGAGGTTACAAGGCCGAACGCGTCCCACCACGGTGGCCATGCCTTTCTCTATATCCCGGTCAAAGCGAGGCTGGGGGCGATCCAGCCCTTCAACGTGCACCACGGGGAATCGCGGTGCACTTGGCAACTCAAGCTCCTGTGGCAACGAGCGATAGTGCGTCAGCGCTTCGATAAACTGTTCCAGAGAAGGCCGCCGCTTCAGAGAGACAGAAACCGCTTCGAGATGGCCATCCAGCACGTTCACCCGATGGCACTGCGCACTGACCTTAAAATCGGCAAAGACAACCTTGCCTTCTCTGACTTTGCCGAGAATCTTTCGTGGTTCCGTCTCGACCTTCTCCTCTTCGTCGGCAATGTAGGGCACCACGTTGTCGATGATGTCGAGGGCCGAGACACCAGGATAGCCTGCGCCGGAGAGGGCCTGCATCGTGACCACGTTTACCTTCTCGAGTCCAAAGGCCTGTTCCAGCGGTGCCAGGGCCAGCACCAGAGCCATCGTTGTGCAGTTGGGATTGGTGATGATGTACCCACGGTCATACTTGTGGTTCCTCTGCTGAATCTTCAGGAGCTCCAAGTGATCGGGATTGATTTCCGGAACCAGCAGTGGAACATCGTCGTCCATGCGGTGATTATTCGAATTGCTCAGCACCGGATACCCTGCCTCGGCAAAGGCCGTTTCAACCTCGCCGGCCACCGAAGAGGGCAGACCCGAGAAGACGAGATCGCACTCCAGATCTGGAGCACAGTCCTTCACGATCAAGGTGCGCACGTACCGCGGCATGGGGCCCGAGATCCTCCATTGACAGGCCTGCCAGTAGGGTTTCCCCTGCGAGCGGTCGGAGGCCGCAATTTCTGTGATTTCAAGCCAAGGATGTGCCTCGAGCAACTGAATGAATCGCTGGCCCACCGTGCCGGTGGCGCCGAGAATTCCTACCTTGAGTTTCTTTTTCATAACTTCCCTTGAAGACTCAGCAGGGCAGACCCTGCGTGCTGATTTCTCCGAAGATTGGTCTCATACTCCGACATAACGGGCATATACCGAACGAGCAACCTGGGGGTCTCGGGTCCCTCGCACGATGCCACGTCCATCGGCAAACACGGCAATCTCGTACTGTTCCACTTGGAAACGCAACAGGAATTCATTGATCCGCACGCTGGCAACCCGTTTCAGGCGTTGGGCAAGTTCGGCTAAATCAAGCTGGTGGTCTTCCGCACTGCGAATCTGCACTGAGTCTCGTCCGCACAGCGATGCCGCCAGAGACCTTATGCCTCCTTCCAGAAAATCAAAATGGCCCAGTCCGCAACAGCGGCACTCACCGGACCTGCCGATGCCAGCTGGTTCAAGCTGTTTCCAAGAGTTCTCCCAGACGTCTATCTGCACCAGTTTTCTGCAAATGCGGTGCCGGTTACCCGTCACGATCTTCAGGGCCTCAGCGGCTTGGAGAGAGGCGATGATAGTGACTGCCGGGGCCAGAACTCCAGCGGTGTCGCAGGTGGGTGCAGTCCCGGGCGCCGGCATGTCTTCGAAGATACAGCGCAGGCAAGGCGTTTCGCGGGGAATAACGGTCATAGCCAGACCGTAACTGCCGACCGCAGCCCCGTAGATCCATGGAATACCGTGCTTAACGGAAACGTCATTGATCAGGAAACGCGTCTCGAAGTTATCGGTTGCGTCCAGAATGCAATCCACCTCTGCAGCGAGGCTTTCGATGTTGCCGGCATCCACATCTGTGACGCGGGCTTCGACCTCAACCTGCGAGTTGATCTGGTTCAGCCGCCGCCGCGCCGCAGCTGCTTTAGGCATCCCCTCTCGAGCATCGTCTTCGCTGAAGAGTGTTTGCCGGTGAAGGTTGCTTGCCTCGACGAGATCCCGATCAGCGAGTCGCAAGAAGCCGACTCCCGCGCGGCATAAGATATCAGCCTGAACGGTCCCCAGTGCGCCACAGCCCACTATAAGAACGCGGGCTTTGGCCAGCTGTTCCTGCCCTTTTTCGCCGATTTCCGGGAATAGAATCTGGCGGGAATAGCGAGAGGAGAAGTCAGACATGAATAGCCTTCGCCGGCTCGATGGTCGCGAGGGAGCCGGCAAGCAGCGAAACGGAGAACTGGAGAGAGGAAGCATGCGGGAACTGGCAGTTGGGCCTGTCCCATATCGGGACAAGCGTTGATCGCAGTTTCTCCGATTCCCTGTTCATCTGTTCCCGCATCTTTCCCTACTCTATCGAGCAGCCATGGCGCCCAAGGCCTTGTTCTCGAACTCGCTCAGTTTGGCGCTGATCACCTCGGGGCACACCAGATGATCCTGGACGGCCTCCTGGGTCTTCAGCCCATTACCTGTAATAGCGATAACGGTCACCGCCTCAGGCTTGATCCTGCCCTGCTGGACGAGCTTCCGCGTGACTGCAACGGTGACGCCACCCGCGGTCTCAGTAAAGATACCTTCGTCTTCTGCTAGCATCTTGATGCCCTCCACGATCTCGGCATCCGAGACATCCTCACCCCAGCCGCCAGACTCGTTCATCGTTTTGATGGCGTAGTAACCGTCGGCGGGATTGCCAATGGCAATTGACTTGGCAATCGTGTGCGGCTTGACCGGTTTGATAAAGTCCCGACCGGCTTTGACAGCACTGGTAATGGGCGAGCAGCCTGCCGCTTGGGCTCCGAAGATGTGGCTCGGGTTGCTGGCCACCAATCCCAACTTCTGAAACTCGGTGAAGGCTTTGCGTATTTTGGTAATGAGTGAACCGCCGGCCATGGGAACTACAACACAGTCAGGAACACGCCAGCCAAGCTGCTCTGCGATCTCAAAGCCAAAACTCTTAGAGCCTTCCGCATAGAAGGGGCGAAGGTTGATATTGACGAATCCCCAATGATATTTCCCGGCAACCTCGCTGCATAGCCGGTTGACGTCGTCATAGTTTCCGTCCACACCGATGACATTGGTCTTGTAAATCAGGGTGCCGAGCACCTTGCCCTTTTCCAGGTTCGAGGGAATGAACACATAACTTCGCAGTCCGACGCTGGCTGCGTTGGCAGCCACCGAGTTGGCCAGATTTCCGGTAGAGGCGCAACCTACAGTGTCGAATCCAAACTCCATCGCCTTCGAAAGGGCCACAGAAACCACGCGGTCTTTGAAGGACAAGGTTGGGAAACAGACGCTGTCGTTCTTGACATAGAGTTCGTGGATGCCAAGACGCTTGCCCAGGTTGGTGGCGCGTACCAGCGGTGTGAATCCAACCTGGCGGCCCACTCTGGCTTCGCCGTCGACCGGCAGCAGCTCGCGATAACGCCACATGTTGGGCTGTCGCTGCTCGATCAGCCCGCGGCTGATACTGCCCTTCATAGCGTTGTAGTCGTAGCTGATTTCGAGCGGTCCAAAACAGTACTCACAAACGGAAAGCGGAGACTTGGGATAGGCTTTCCCGCACTCCCGGCACTGCAGACCTGTTACATAGGTCATCGAGCTCACCTCGGTCTCGGACGCGCCCATTGGCATTGTTGCCCTGAAGCAACGTCACCAGTCTCACGCAAAAAAAAACCTCTTCGATAAGAAGAGGTCACTGGGTCATCTCATTCTTATCTTCCAGAAACCTTCTTCTGTAGGAGTTGGCACCTTCCCGAAGGGGGTTGCCGTGGTCTCAAAGGGCCTGTCCCTCAACCACTCTGGATAAGAACTTCCTATTCAATTGTAATGCGCGATTATAGGCTGGCCGAGAGAATTGTCAAGGGTTTTGTCCCCTCAGGCCAGCGACGCAGGCAAGAGAACTACTATCTCCGGCCTGCCCAATGATCGTGCTAGGTTCCTGCCGCGCCTGCATTTCAAGCCTCGGCTCGCGCAAGGTGCAATCAGAATACTGGCTGGAGGACCAAAGCTCGGAACCAAGGGACAAGGGCAAACCAAGTGTAGACGAGGGTAAGCAGAGTGACTTCAAAGTGGCGATTAAAGAGATGCAGAAACGCTCCAGCTGCCGTTGCGGCCAACTTTGCGCCAGTTAGGGAAAGGATAATGTCGTAGCGCTCCATCAGAAAGCGAAGCACGGGGTTGGCTTCGACTTCCGTACCAAACAAGGTGACTCCCTGGTATGTGGCAAACCAATCCGTGAGTTGCGTCACCATGAAGCAAACAACCACGATGTTCCCGAGGAATCCACGGCTCCGCATGACACTCCTAAGAATCACAAGTTCCTGGGTCGGAAGCTGCAACGCTGTCACTTGCTGTTGCAAGGCACCGCGTTCCCTCATCCTGGGGAATAAGTCCTGGAGTTCTTATTCTTGGGGGCGCCGCCCCGTGGGGAGGATCGCTCCTCCACCGTTGACTCCAGGGTTGCATGCGAAATGCCAGCCCCACCACCTGCAAGGACATCCATCCTTCGCAGAGGCGAGCACGAGCCGCATGATGATCTCAAGTGCTGTCAGAATTTGACTTTGTTGGGCTTAATGAATCGCGTCGCAGATTATCGATGGACTGGCGGCATGGTCCGATCCGTCATTGTGAGTCCGGCAGAGTGGAAAAATTATTCCCAGTCTTTCCAATGCAGAACCACTTGGTGGAGAACGCGTCTGGCGACAGAGCTGTAGTCCAAGACGGCCAGCCGGGCAAAATAACCTCTCCAGAAGTGGCCTGTCCTCCAGAAGTCAGCCGTGAGGATACTTGTTCGCTTGAGGCTCCAGCTGAATGGTGAACTCCTCGGTTTACCTTGCACCATGCAGAGAAGCAGATTTCTCTGACACGCGCTCGGGCAAGGGGATAGCGTTTTCACTATTTTTTTTGGCATACTAGCCGCGCTCAAGCAGGTCAACTTCGCAGGCACCATCTCGAATTGAGGTTTCCAGGAGAACGGAACATTGCGCACTGAAGAAAAGATCGACTACCTAAGCCGAATTAAGAACCCAAGTCAAATGACAGAGGAGCTCCGCTTGATGAGCCGGAATCTCTGGTGGAGCTGGAATCCTGAAGCCCAAGAGATTTTTGCCGACCTTTCGCCGCTTGTCTGGACGTCTTCGAACCACAGCGCTGTGGCCGTCCTGAATTCAATGTCGCTGACAGAATTGAAAGCTCGATTAATGGAGAAAGAGTTTGCCGCACAGGCTGCCGACGTGCTGCTCGAGTTTCACGAGTATCTCACGCGGGAGAGGACCTGGTGCTCTGCTCATGCCGCTCCGTTTCTGAAGAGTCCCGTAGCCTACTTCAGTGCGGAGTTCGCGATCCACGAGAGCCTGCCAATCTACTCGGGCGGACTGGGTGTACTGGCTGGCGATCACGCAAAGTCGGCCAGTGATCTAGGTGTGCCTCTGATAGGCATCAGCCTCTTTTACCGCCAGGGGTATTTTCAGCAGCAGCTGGCGCCACACGGCTGGCAGGAAGAACATTATCCGCTGTTGGACCGGAACGAGCTGCCCGTGGAACTGGTATTGAAGGACGACGGCAGCCCACTGGTCCTTTCGGTTGAGCTGCAGCTCACCCAGGTGAAGTTCCAGGCATGGAGGCTCAATGTCGGTTCGACAGTCCTCTATCTGTTGGATACGGAAGTGATAGAGAACGAGCAGCACTATCGTGATCTCACCAGCCGAGTTTACGGAGGCGACACTGCCACGCGTATGTGCCAGGAGATCGTGATGGGCATCGGTGGCGTCCGTCTGCTTCGTGCCTTGAACATAACTCCCGCCGTCTTTCACATGAACGAAGGGCACTCGGCTTTTCTCACTTTTGAGCTCATGCGAGAGCAACTGGAAAAGAGAGCTAGTCTGAAAGAAGCGATTGAATGGGTGCGAGAGCATTGCGTTTTCACGACGCACACGCCTGTTCCAGCCGGCCACGATCGTTTCACCTCTGAGCACATGGAGTATGTGCTCGGACGCTATCGTGCCTCGCTGAATCTGGACCAGCAGCAGTTTCTCAGTTACGGTCGCGTGAACCCCGAAGACGCGCAGGAGCCTTTCTGCATGACCGTTCTGGCCCTCAAAATGTCACGGGCCGCCAACGGCGTCAGTGAACTTCACGGAGAAGTCAGCCGCGACATGTGGAAGCCTCTTTATGCGCAGAAAACTGTCGCCCTGGCTCCAATCGGGCACATCACAAATGGCATCCATGTGCGAGGCTGGATGACGCGGCCGACACGCCGTTTCTGGAAAGCCCACCTCGGCCCTGACTGGGAAACACGGCTCATGTATCCGGATTTGTGGAAGATCATCTCTGACCGTGAGCTGATCACTGACGAAGAAATCTGGGCGCTGCGCTACTCCTTGAGGCGCAAGCTGGTTGAATTTGCCCGCAAACGCCTGCGCGGACAGTTCCTGCGCGTCGGCGAAGGATCGAAGGTATTCGAGAAGATCCTCTCGCCAGATGCGCTGACCATCGGTTTCGCGCGGCGCTTTGCGACCTACAAGCGTGCGCCACTGATCTTCGCGGACTTAACGAGGGCCATTGCCCTCTTCAATGATCCCAAGCTCCCGGTGCAGCTGGTCTTTTCCGGAAAGGCTCACCCGCGTGACGATCGGGGCAAGGAGTTCATCCAGAAAATCCACGAGATGGCGCGCCGCAACGAGTTCTTCGGGAAGGTGATCTTCATCGAAAACTACGACATTCATGTGGCGCGCTATTTGATTTCTGGAGCCGATGTCTGGCTGAATACGCCCCGCCGCCCTCTGGAAGCCAGTGGCACGAGCGGGCAAAAAGTCAGCGTGCATGGTGGCTTGAATCTTAGCGTGCTGGATGGCTGGTGGCGGGAAGGATTTGATGGCACCAACGGCTGGGCCATTGGTGGAGACTCCTCTTCAGAAGACGCTGATGCGCAGGATGCGGCGGACGGAGAATCGCTTCATGAAACCCTCACCCAGGCTGTTGTCCCGCTGTTTTTTGACCGCGACGACCAGGGCATCCCTCGTGGCTGGATCGACAAGATCCGCCGAGCTATGCAAACGCTGATCCCTCAATACAACACCGACCGCATGGTGGCCGAGTATGTTACCAAGTACTATCTGTCCAGGAAAATCGTATTCAAGGGGTAAGCCAGGTCCGTCGAAAGTCCAGGTTCCCTGCCTCCCTGACCGATGAAACCGACCATGCGATAATCTGCTTCCAATTCGGGAGTGATTTGGTTCCAGCGGTGAGTACTGAGTACTTCTCTGTCACTGCCGCGAAACTGTGTCTGTGGCTGCCCTGGTCTTCGACCTAAACCAGCCGTTACAACGTCTTCTCATCTCAACGTCGCACCCCTGCCAGGGCCGCTTCAAGCGAAGCCTCTGTCGCGCCAATATCGACATCGCTATACAGAGACCAGGTCTCTACATGTTCAACCGACTCTCCCTGCTGAAGGCTTTGGAGCGGGCCCAGCGTTTCCAGTTCTATAAAAGAACCTGCTGTATAGGTCTCAACGTTGCTGCCGTAGTCTGGGTAACTTGCGCCTTCGTTGTAGGCGACCCGCTTGACGAACAGAGTCCTATTTTTCCAGTAAGCTGCCCAGCCCTGCTTGTTGGCAATACCAATTTTCTGTGAAGTCTCCATGGAACTGTCGGAGCACAGACGAATGAACTTCTTTCCCATCGTCCAGCGTGGGTCGGAGAGATCCGTGTAATGCCACAACACCAAAGGCCGGGCGGGGAGCAGGTAGTCATCGTGTGAACGGTACGGCTCTTGCGGCAGAATTGTCATGCCACCAGCCTGCATGATGGTGACCGCCCAGGGAGCCAGTTCCACTCTCCCGGGATGGCGATTCGTGATTCGATGATGCACGGTAACTTCGCTTCCTTCCGGGCTCAACGTTACGGTCATTTCCTTCTGGATGCCGGTTTTCGGCTCGACAGGCTGCAGGAGCCAAACAGCGTTGTCTCCTGAGATCTTGAACTCGAGGGGACTGTTGTCTGGGGAATAGCTCCGCGGCAGGTCTTCGGGCGCAGTCCAAAGCCTGTGCCCACCCCAGGCTCGCCATTCTCCCAGCTCAGTGACGATCTTCAAGTCAGGGATCTCTCCGAGGATGTTCTCGCTGCCCACAAAGCCATAACGTACGACCCGCGGGCCAACATCCGTCGTCACGATGACTTCGACTGTGCCGTTCGACAGCCTGTAACAGTTCGGCTGATTCAGGTATTGGACTCTCTCCACTTCCACGCTCCCAGGTGTGACAACTTGCCAGCGTGGCAACAACCGCTCGAATGCGCCGCTGGAAAAATCGGACCGCTGCCTCCTGGAAATAAGATGAACGGGCAGATTGTAACATAGCGTCCAGCCCGCCAAACCGGCGTTGTATTGCTTGACACGAAAGCTCAACCCGCCTATTGTCAAGACCATTCTTTCTCTCCCTGACAAGTCACAACTGAGGAGGCAGCAATGAGACGCACAGCCATGAGTGCCCTGGTTCTGATGCTCCTGCTTGTTTTCGTTTCGGCCGCACAGGCGCAGCAGGAATATCTCGATTTCTTCATCGTCAAAGTCAAGCCTGAGAAGCGCGCAGACTTTGAGGCCGTTACTAAGAAGATGGTAGATGCCAACAGGCACAACAAAGGGGACAACTGGATCGCGTTCGAGACGGTCTACGGTGAAGGGAACACCATTTTCTTCGTAAACCCGCGTCAGAGTTACGCGGAGATCGAAGAGGGCTCTGCACGCTTCATGAGCGCTCTGAACAAAGCCGCTGGGGAAGCGGGTGTTGGCAAGATGATGCAGGACTTCAACAACTGTGTGGTGAGTTCCCGGGGAGAAGTGCGGCGCCGGCGCTGGGACCTGAGCTCGAATGTTCCCTCAGACGCAGCCGGCCGGCTGCGCATCGTGGGAGAGGCCCAGTGGCTCCGCACAACAGCAGTGCGAGTCCGGCCCGGGCGCCTCGCCGAATACGAAGCCCAGCTCAAGGAAAACAAAGCGGCATTTGACAACGCTAAGGTCACTACTCTGATTTCCCAGTCGGCCGCCGGACAGCAAGGCACCGTCTTCTACTTTACTACCCTTGGGGCTTCGCTAAGCGCCTTCGACAAAGTGCCTCCGACACGTGAAGTGCTCGGAGAGGAAGGATACAAGAAATACACGAAGTTGCTGTCCGAGGTAATTCTCTCTTCAGAGACCACCATCAATCACCTCATGCCGGAATTAAGCAACGCGCCGGAACCGGTCATGTCTGCTGCTCCAGACTTCTGGCGCCCCAAGCCGAAGCCGGCGGCGGCCAAACCCAAAGTGGCGGCGGCTGCCAAACCCCAGTGATCCAAATGATCTAAAGCAAACGCTTTGCACTTCTAAGAAGCCCGGGCGGCGCCAGCGAGGGACACTGGAGCAATTTTCTCGCTGCCGCTTCGGGCTCCTGCTGGTTCCATCGCGGCTCTGGCCAAACTCAGGGCGCAGGCCGAAGAGCGGGCACATCAGGCGCGCTCTTCCTAGACCGAAGGGCTGGGTTTGGCAAGCGGCCTCCTGCCGCCGCAATCCAAAACACCCTCTTGCTCCAGCCACGCAGTCATCCGCCTCGCTCTCTGTCGGTGTGCTAGAATCAGTCGCTGCACGAGATGTCCGCTTCGAGACACCATCTTCTCGGAACTCCTCCATGATGAAACGATTCGCTCTCTTCCTCACTAGTTTGCTGACCCAGGTATGTCCGCTGTCCGGCGTGATGGCTCAGCAGATGCCACCCAGTCCGGTACGTTTTACCGAGGCGAAGGAATATCCGCTACGTCGCATGATCCAACTACCTGGTACCGTGGAAGCACCTCGCGTCAGCATCGTTGCCAGCGAGGTAGCGGGCTTAGTCATCGAGGTCGCCGCCCGCGAAGGTGTGGCAGTCACCAAAGGTCAGCCACTCGCAAAATTGCGGCGGACAAATCACGAGCTGAATCTCAAGGCCGCCGAAGCCCAATTGCAGGAAGACCAGGCGCGCCACAAGCTCGCCGAGCGCGACCTAGCGCGAGCGAGCGAGTTGTTTGGCACCAAGGACATCAGCCAGAAACAGATGGATGACGCACGATTCGAATTCGATGCTCGGCAGAGTCGGATCGAGAAGCAGAAAGCTGAGATCGCGAAGATCAAAGACGAGCTGGAGCGCTACACCATTCTGGCGCCTTTCAGCGGCACGATTGTCCGGGAGTTTACGGAAGTCGGCCAGTGGTTGGCCGAAGGTGGCTCAGTCGTGGAGCTTATGGCTCTCGACCAACTTGAGGTTGTTGTAGACGTGCCAGAACGATACTTTGCCACTCTTAAATTGGGGGCCCGTACCCAGGTGATCTTCGAAGCTCTATCAAATCTGAAGATCGAAGGACGCATCAGTTCGGTGATTCCGCGAGCTGACCCGCAGGCTCGTACGTTCCGCGTTAAGGTACGCATTCCCAATCCGGCCGGCAGGATTGGCGTTGGCATGTTGGTCCAAATCAGCTTGCCCGAGGGTAACTCTTACCGGGCTGTGGTCGTTCCCAAAGACGCTGTAGTAACTCGCGGCCCTCAGAGGCTAGTGTTCCTTGTGAATGGCAACAACACCATCACTGAAGTGGCGGTCCAGACTGGCTCGGGTGTCGGTTCCTGGGTGGAAGTTCAGGGTACACTCCAGGCAGGCCAGAAGGTTGTGACGCGTGGCAATGAGCGGCTCATCAATGGGCAGCCCGTCCAAGGCCAGCTTCTGGAGGTGCGGCTGCCATGAAACTCATCACTGCGTCCGTCCAGTATCCGGTGAGCACAACCGTTGGCGTATTACTGCTATCGCTGTTCGGTGGAATCGCGTTGTTCAACCTTCCTGTCCAGTTGACACCGGACGTTGAGGATCCCGAAATCAGTGTAACAACGGTCTGGCCTGGCGCCAGCCCGCAGGAAATCGAACGCGAGATCATTGACGAGCAGGAAGAGCAGCTGAAGTCGCTCGAAGGTCTGCGAAAGATGTCGAGCTCCAGTTCTGATAGCACTGGGATCATTACGCTGACCTTTCATGCCGGTATCGACAAGGAAGCGGCACTGCTTAAGGTTTCGAACCGGCTGGAGCAAGTTCCCTCCTATCCTGCAGACGCTCAAAAACCAGTGATCACGGGCTCCAACGCCAATTTTGAAGCCATCGCCTGGGTCGAACTTCAGCCAGCGGGCGCAAATGCCTTTCAGGGAGACATAGACACGCTCTACGACTTTGCTGACGACTTCATCAAGCCTGAGTTTGAGCGCGTTCCAGGTGTCGCTGTATCGAACATTTTCGGCGGGCGCCCGAAGGAGATGCATGTTGTGGTAGACCCCGCCAAGCTGGCTGCTCGGCAGGTCACAATGAATCAACTTGGCGCCGCGCTGGATCGTGAGAACAAGAACTACAGTGGCGGAGACTTCAGCGAAGGCAAGCGCCGCTATGTTGTCCGCACCGTAGGCGAGTTCAAATCCCCAGCCGACATTGAGGCCATCGTCATAGCGGTTCGCGCCAACGTTCCGATCTATCTCAGGGATGTGGCGCGGGCGGAATTGACCTACCAGAAGCCGACGATTCGGGGATTCGGAAAAGAACGGCCGGTGCTGTTCCTCAACGCGGTCAAGGAGAGAGGATCCAACGTCCTGGAAGTCATGGCTCATCTGAAGAAGGCCGTTGAAAGGCTGAACCGAGACCTGCTGCCTCCGCGGGGTCTCCAGCTGCGCCTGTCATACGATCAAACCGAGTACGTCACCAGCGCAATCAACCTCGTCAAAGAAAACCTCTACGTTGGAGCGCTGCTCGCTGCCGGCATTCTGCTGCTGTTTTTGCGCAGCATCACAAGCACTTTTGTAGTCGTGGCAGCCATCCCTATCTGCTTGATGGGGACTTTTCTGATGATGTCCTGGTTCGGAAGGACGCTGAACGTTTTCAGTCTTGCAGGCATGGCCTTCGGCATTGGCATGGTGTCAGACAACTCCGTGGTCGTGCTGGAAAACATCTACCGTCACCTGCAAACGGGAAAGTCGCGGCCCACGGCGACCCTGGACGGCGCTCTTGAGGTTTGGGGGGCGAACCTCGCCAGCACCTTGACGACGGTTGCCGTGTTCATTCCGGTGGTCTTCATCAAGGAAGAAATAGGACAGCTTTTTGGCGACATTGCCATTGGACTTGGCTGCTCGGTGTTGCTCAGCCTGCTGGTTTCTATAACCGTAGTTCCTTGTCTTTCCGCCAGAATTTTGCAATCCACCACCAAAGGGGACCGCTGGTACCACCATCTTTTCGGGCTTGATCGCCTAGGCGAAGCATTCACACGCTGGATTTCAGACACCGTTGGCTGGATCAACGTTTTCACTCTGCGTCGCCTGGCTGTCGTGATTCTCTTTACCCTGGCTTCGATCTGGCTAAGTTGGAAACTGATGCCTAAGACCGAATATCTACCTTCCGGGAATCAGAATCTGTTGTTCAGCATTATGCTGCCGCCACCAGGTTACAGCCTGGATGAAAGCAGCAAGTTTCACGAAGTGATTCACAGCGAGTTGAACTACCTTTGGAAGAATCCGCCGGGAAGTCCACAGGCGCTGGCCCAGCCGGGAGGCGGCGTCAGGGACCTTTTCTTTGTGGCGATGAGCAGTACGAACAACGTTTTCATGGGCATCAGCGCCAACGAGCAATTACGTGTTCGCGAGCTGCTCCCGGAGTTCAACCGAATCAATTCCATGCTGCCGGGCACGATCGGGTTTACGATCCAGTCTAGTATCTTTGCTCGTAGCATGAGCACGTTTCGCGTGATTGACATCGAAATCAGCGGACCTGAATTGGAACGTTTGATCACTTTGGCGGGAGAAGTCTTCGGCAAAGTCATTCAACTGATGCCTGGCTCACAGGCGAGGCCTATTCCCAGTCTCGATCTTGGAAACCCTGAAGTCCAGGTGGTGACGCACCGGCGCCGCGCCGCTGAGCTCGGCGTTTCCAATCGCGATTTGGGCTTTACGGTCAGCGCGTTGGTGGATGGCGGCAAGGTGAGCGACTATCAGCATGAGGGCCGCGAGATCGATCTCAAGGTGCGAGCTGAGGAGAGCTTTGCTCACCGCACCCATCTCCTTGAGCAGATGCCCATTGCCACGCCAGACGGCCGTCTGGTAACTCTTAGCGCGGTTGCCCGGATTCAGGCGGTGGACGGCCCGGTTCAAATCGACCATCGAGAGCGGCAACGCACCATTACGATTCAGGTGCAGCCATCGGAAAAGATGCCAATGCAGGAAGCGATGGAAGTGATTGAGGGACAGATTCTGGGTCCCATGAGTAACGAGGGGCGTCTAGGTGGCCTCTATCAGGTGAACTTGAGTGGCAGCGCCGACAAGCTTGTGCAAACCGGTCAAGCCCTAAAGTGGAACTTCTTGTTGGCACTGGCGATCACTTATCTGCTCATGGCAGCCCTGTTTGAAAGTTTCCTCTATCCATTTGTCATCATGTTCGCGGTTCCCCCAGGCGCGCTGGGCGGCTTTCTGGGGCTGGCGCTGATGAACAAATTTCTCGCTTACCAGTCGCTGGACGTGCTGACCATGCTAGGGTTTTTCATCCTGATCGGTACCGTGGTGAACAATTCCACTCTGATCGTGCACCAGTCGCTGAACCACATGCGTGAGGAAGGGATGGAGCCGCAAGCAGCCATTCGGGAAGCTTCGCGCAACCGCATCCGTCCCATCTTCATGACGATCGCCAGCAATGTCTTCGGCATACTGCCACTCGTGCTGTTCCCCGGTGCTGGGTCAGAACTCTACCGCGGCCTTGGCGCAGTGGTTCTGGGTGGCCTCATCATCTCGACAGTGGTCACTCTGTTCCTTGTGCCAGCTCTATTCAGCCTGGTGCTTGACTTGAAGAGTGTCCTGACAAGCCGGATGAGCGGGTTGTTTAGCGAAGCATCAGGCGAAGCCCAAACCTAGCGGCCGTTACCACCCGAACCAATTGCGAAGGCCTGTCTTACGACAGGGCTGGCTGCGGTGTGTGGTTAATCCAGGTGTCGCCCGCCATCCACACGGATGCACTCGCCTGTGATGAAGTCGGTTTCGATAAGGCTGACCACTGCCTTAGCAATTTCTGCTTCACCGCCCCATCGTCCCAAAGGGGTTGCTTTGCGGACTTCGAGGTCCTCTTCGTCGGTCAGATCCGGAGGCGCAAGAATAGGCCCTGGGGCAATTGCGTTTACAAGGATCTGGTGCTGTGCCAGTTCCAGGGCGAGCATTTCGGTCAGCCCAACAACACCCATTTTGGACACGTAGTACGGTAGAAAGCCCTTATAGCGCGGCCTGCGGCTCACAACGAGCCAATCGGCGAAGTTGATGATTCGTCCGCCGCCATTAGCCATCATGCTGGGGACAGCAGCCCTCGCGCAGAGGAAAGCACTCTTCAAGTTAACGTTCATGTTGTCATCCCAGTCGGCTTCGCTGGTTTCTTCAAAGGGTCTGGATCGGTAGACGGAGGCCATGTTCACCAAGATGTCGACTCGTCCAAACTCCCTGATGACAGAACCCACCAGCGCTCGCACGTCACCGGCGTTCGACACATCAGCCTGGAACGCCGCTGCCTTCCTGCCGGCCTCGCGGATTCGCCCTGCGGCAGATTCCGCTTCGTGGCGCGAGCGGTTGTAGCTAAGCACAACGTCGGCGCCTCTCAGACCAAGTTCCATTCCCACAACGCTTCCGATCCGACGTGTGCCCGTGATCAGTACGACTTTGCTGAGGATTTCCATAAGTTTTATCGTTGTGAACTTGTGCCAGTCAGGTTGTGATTCAACGGCGAAGGCGTCGACCGCAAGGGCGTGAAAGGAAGCCTGCCGAGTTGGGGAATTCAGATTGCAGAGCGCGCGCAGAGCCCGTCGCGAGTTGTCCGCGCTTGCTCCACGCCATAATCTCTTTTGCCGAAGCTTGAGTTTTCTGAGCTAGCCAGAGAAAGACATGGCCGACTCAATGAACCACGACGCCGGCATAACCGACCACCTGCTGCCGATTGCCACTCACGTCGCCCGAGGTCGCGTATCTGACAAGTTCTGCTCTGCGCAAAGCCAGCGGCTGCAGGCCGTGCATCATGGCGATAGCAGGTCCATACCCGCACATCGAGATCGATTCGGTCTTGATCACGTCATACAGTCCTTTCGGATCCAACGCCAGAATTTTCTCGATGGCTCTGCCGTCCTTCATTCGGGTGATCTCATCGGATTCGTAGTGATTCATGTCGCTGCTGGCAATGACAAGCACTTCCTCCTCCGCTTCTCGAAGGGTCTTTTCGATGCCCTTGCCCAGCCGTTCGAGCGACGCATAGCCACTGCTTCCCAGAGCGATCGGGACGAACTGGATGTCGTTTCTTAGATGGTAGAGGAATGGTAATTGAACTTCCAGTGAGTGCTCTGACTGATGGGCCGTGTCATCTTCACTGAGCAGATGACAATGATGCATCAAGCGGCTGGCCAACTTGCTGTCGATCTCAAGTCTCCCCAGCGGAATCTCCCAGCTCCCGGAACCCATGATGGCCAGCGGAGCTCCTCGGCCGGTGTGGTTCGGACAAAGGATGATGGCACGGGCCGGAATCCTCAGCCTTGAGAAAACGGCTCCCGTAACACTTCCCGAGTACATGTAGCCGGCATGTGGGACAATCGCTCCGCGCGCGCTGACGATGGCCTGGACTTCACCCAAATAGCGAACAATATCCGATTGGAGCGCTCCCTTGTCTGCTGGATAGAACCTGCCGGCCACGGCTGGCTTTCTCAACAACATAGGCCCTCATCGTCGAACCAGAAAAGCTGCGACCTCCGTGCAGCCCGAGCAAATGTGCCATTCTGTCAGCCAACAATCGCTTGAAGCTCATCCCTTTGGGGCTTGATAGCCGTCTTTTGCCCGGACAACGATGTTTTTCACCACGGTGCCGTTTTCATCCACTACATCCACTTTGATCTTGCGGAACTTGCCGTCCCGATTCGGATTGCCAGACTGGTAACCCATGCTGTACTGGTTTCTGAGTTCGATGCCGACTTGCTGCAGGATGCCCGGATACTCACCTACGAATCTGGGGAACCAGGCTTTTCCACCCGTCCGCCTTGAAAAGGTGTTCAGTTGGTTGTCGGCCTGTAGGTAGGTCAAACGATCTTCGGGAGCTAGATAGCCACGTGCATCGAGGTACTCCCGCATGAATTGCATCATCCCGATACAGTAAATGACGCTGTTCGTATTGCCCACGCGCTTCAGAATGGTGTCGAACGTGATCTTGCTGAAGGTATCGATACCGGTACTAATCAGGAGCACAGCCTTCTTGCCGTCCACCTCTTCCAAACGGTCAAGCGTGTCCTTGAGAGCGTCAAATAAGTTTGTTTCCCTGAAGGCTGGAATTCGCATCCGGTTTAACCCCTGATAGAGTTCTCTCTTGTCTTGGGTAAAGTCGACAAGGATTTCTGGACGCAGGTCGTAGGCGACCAAAGCCGCCCAGTCGTCCGGCCTCAGCAGTTGGATGAAACCGGCTGTCGGTGTAATCACGTCGTCAAACCAGAACGCTAGAGTGTTGGCGAACTCAACGACCATGACGACCGTGATCGGTGCCGTGGTGGGGCTGAAGTTGGTGATTTTCTGCTCGACTTTGTCTTCATAGACTTTGAAGTTTTTTTCCGACAGGTTTGGAATAAAGTTTCCGCGCTTGTCGGTAACCACAACATCCAGGTTGATCAGCTCGATCTCCACCGCCAACGTGAAGTTCTCCTCAGGCTTGTCACCAGACGGTTTTTTGGGCGTGATGCGCTTTTTCTTGGGCGGTGCCTGTTTCTTGGGGCCTATTACCGTATCGCTTTCTGTCTGCTTGGGCCCTCCCTTTTCTTCTCGCTTCTCCTCCTGCTGGGGCGCGGCAGACAGACTGCAGGTAACAGGCGAAAGCGCCAGCCAAAACGAGAAAACAAACTGCAATAAACTGTGAACTTGTTGCTTCATAATAACGCCTCCAAAACCGGCTCGAATTCCAACGCTCTTCTCCCCAAATCCATGAACTCTACCAACCTTCAATCCTTCATCGTAAAGTGAACATCACGAATGTCCCTTAGAGCATCCTGCATGTAAGCCCTGATTTTTTCAACAAGACGCTTCTCCGAAACCCGGATGGCCTCACGAGTCACTCCGAACTGGTCCGCGATGGCCTGCAACGTGAGTGGCTTCTCAGCAATCAGTCTCTGGTCAAGGATAATCCGTTCTCTCTGAGAGAGCGTGCTGGCAAACTCTCGGAACCGGGTATCAACGAATTCCTTCAGTTCTCCTGCCGCCAGTCTTTCATCAATGAGTTCTTCTGTGGAAGCCAGGGTGTCGAGATAGTTTTTCTCCGAGTCTCCAGAAATCGGTTGGTCCAGCGACAAGTCATAAGACTGGATGCTGTTCTCCACGGCAATAACATCTTCTTCGCTCACATCAAGGGCCTCTGCGATCATCTTGGAGCTGGCTGTAATTCCCTTGGCCTCCAGCTTGCGCTTCTCTTTGCGCAGGTTAAGGAGGACCTTGCGACGGTCGTTGGTTGTGCCGACTCGCACGATCCGGAAATTGTCCAGAATGAATTTGATGATGTAGGCCTTGATCCACCAGCCGGCATATGTGGGAAGACGGGCGCCACGATCCGGGTCGAACTTCTTTACCGCCTGCAGCAGACCTACATTGCCTTCCTGGATCAGGTCCATCAGGTTCGAATAGACCTTGTTGTAAAGGAAGGCGATCTTGACGACTAGCTTTAAGTTCGACGTGACCAGTTTGCGGGCTGCCTCCTTATCCTGGCTCTCGCGAAAGAGCCTGGCCAGCTGCTGCTCTTCCTCGGGGCTTAGTGGCTCATACTTGCTGATCTCCAGGAGATAGTGGCGAAGGGGATCATAGCGGATCAGTTGCAGCCGTCCTTCGGGATCTTCCGGCTCAGTGATCTCGGCGATCAGGTCGTCTTCCCTTTCCTTGGGAACGAGCAGCTGCTCAAATACGATTGATCCGTTGTCAGAACCCAGCCCTTCAGCACCCTCTTCCTCTACTGGCATGATTGTCTCGTTGTCCATCGGTTAGACTCGCGTGGCTTGAGCCCAGCGTTTCTAATCTAGCAGAGGAGTTGTGGAATTCAAACAGGTAAACGGCAGTGCTGGCGGATGCTTCCAAGGGTACAGCATTCAGTCTGCTGACAGCGGAGGGAGGTTCTAAGGACGGCGTTTACTACCGCGGGGCCCGCTCTGCTTCTATGCAATCTTGATCCTTCTGTTAACTTATCTGCCGGCCTCTCGCATGAGCGAGGCAAGGAGTTTCTCGGCTGGCTCGAGCAAGGTTAGCGGAGCAGTTCTTTACTGACTATTCAATTTGAGGATCCCCGATTGCCGGTTGCAGGACGCCCCCGCGAACATTCCATGACATCATAGCCTCGTGAGAATCATCTTCGGCTGGTCCGAGGGCTCCACAGTCGCGGCACCTGGCTTGGTAAACAGCCTCGTTCTCTTTCACCTTTTTTCGGATGGACACGCTTAATCCAGCGCAGAACGGACACGCCAAAATATCATTCGGCGAAGTCTTCATTGGTCCTCGACGGGAACCCAATGATCGCTGGTCATTCTGTGCAAAACGAAGAAGGTCCTTGATGCGCATATTTTAGAGCCCATCGCGCACAGGTCCTGGCCTTGGGTGAGCAGAAGAAACTGCCCCGCACCCACGACAGACCTTAGTTTTGAGAATTGTTGGAAAGCGAAACCCGGTAATACTACCGCATAAGAGTTTCTTGTCAAGCGTTTGATTCTGATCGGATGCCGCCGACTAGCGGATTGTGTTTCTGTGCGGGGTTTTAGCAGGCTTTGTCTGAAGCTTTTTTTGGATGCTGCGGGGCAGTTTATCGCGGACCATCTGGTAGGAATCTCGAATCAATGCGGTCAACTCTGTCCAATCCACAACACCTGGTCGTTCAAGAGAGACCCAACAGTAACGGCCGACGTAGGGTGCTGGCACAATGCCTGGCCTCTCTACGAGTTCCGCGAAAATCTCCGGCGAGCATTTGAAGGAGAGAAAGCCGGACGCAGATAGCTCCAGATTCATTGCGACGAATATCTTGCCACCAACTCGAAACAGCAGATCGTCGCCCCACTGGATGTCCTCGGTCGCATATGGGAAAGACAGACAGTATCTGCGAATGGTTTCAATATTCATGCCGACTGCTCGCAACATCCTTCATCGTCCAATCGGTGCCGGCGGCACTCCTTGGCTGTTCAATCGAATCCGCCACAGACCCGTGCCAGCAGTAATGTAGAGCGTCTTCAGATCTGAGTCTCCGAAGGTGCAGTTGGTGACGGAATCCTCCAATACCGGAATAAAGCCAAGCGGGCGCCCTTGGGCGAGAAGACGTGAACTCCGGCTTTGACGGAATCGTCCTGCGCTGGAGAAAAGGAGACATTGAGCCCCGCTGTGACGTAGAGATTGCCTTGGCTGTCTAGGCACATGCCGTCGCCGCCTCGGCCCGTGCCGAAATCGTGGATCAACCTTCGCGAGCCAGCTGAGCCGTCTCTTCGCAGGGAGTAGGCGTATACTCTGCGGGCCCCACCCTCTTCTGGGTTGTTGTCTATCACGTAGAGAGTCTTCTGATCCGAGGAAATGGCAATGCCATTGGGGCGCTGCACATCTTCGATGATACGGGTCACGTCGCCAGAGGGATCAATGCGGTAAACCGATTCCCTGTCAAGTTCCATGCCGGAGCGAACGCCGTAGCGGGGATCGGTGAAGTATACCCGGCCTTCGGTGTCAAGGGTCAGATCGTTCGGGCTATTCAGCAGCTTTCCCCGATACTTTTGTGCGACGACGGTTATAGAACCGTTCGCTTCTGTGCGCGTGACGCGCCTGTTGCCGCCGGCACCGCCTCCTTCGCATGCCAGCAGCCGGCCCCTGGAGTCAAACTGTAGACCGTTGGCTCGTCCTGTCGGCTCCCGAAAAATCTCGGCTTTCACTGGAAAGGTCCCAGCCGAAGTGGAGGGAACACGCAAGATGCGGTCATTGCTGACGTCGGTGAAGTAGATGTGACCCTCCCACCAGGCAGGACCCTCTGTGAAGGGTTGAGTCTGGCCGGTCTCGGCGCGCGAAACGAGAGCGGCCTGGCTGCCTCGGGGCACGACATCCTCTGCCACGCCCGTCTGCACAAGCAGGCAGGCTCCGACTGTCAGCATAATAAAAGAAGCCGTCGCTGCAGGCTCATATCTTTCCTCCGAAGAAATCCATGGGTTCCAATTCAACTCCACGCCCTTAGGAGAGGCGCCGTTACCACAACCCCAGAACCCTCCACCAGGTGAATCCCACAACAACCCAGATCGGGATGGTGACGAGTGAAGACAGCAGCCCCAGACGCCACCAAGTCTGCTGCCTTACGTAACCTGCGCCGAAGAAGATTGGGGCGGGAGTCGTCCCGTAATGGGTCAAGCAGGCGTTGAGGTTTGAAAAGGCGGCGAGAGAGAGAAGCGCCAGATAAGGTGGAGCCCCCGCCGCCAGAACGACCACCAAAAAGGGAGTGTACATTGCTGACACATGGGCCGTGATGCTGGCGAACCCGTAGTGGGAATAGAAATACACAAACAGCAGTCCAGCCATGGCTGCCCAGGCATTCCAGCCTGTTGTGAAGCCTGCAGCTGCTTCGGCAAACTGGCGCGTCAGGCCAGCCTCACCCACGGCTTCAGCCATCCGGACCAGCCCGCCGTACCAGATAAACACATCCCAGGCACCCTTTTCTCTCAGTATTTCTTCCCACCTCAGGACTCCGCTGAGCAGCAACACACAAATGCCCAGCAGTGCCACTACGGCGTAGTGGATGCCGTGAAGGGCCGAAGTCATCCAAAGCGAGGCCACGAGCAAAAATGTCAGCAGCATGAACTTTTCTGAGCCCGACATCGGGCCCATGCGCTGCAATTCACGGCGCGCGAACTCGGCAGCTCCCGGAGTATTCCTGATCTCGGGAGGAAAGACCCTATAGATGAGTTGTGGCACCGCCAGCAGCGAGACAATACCGGGCACCAGCGCTGCCGCTGCCCATTGGGTATAGGTGAGAGTCTTTCCTGTGACTTCCTCGGCGAACCTCGCGACGAGCACATTGGAAGCCTGTCCAGTGAGGAACATGGCACAAATGATCACTTCGCACTGATAGACAAGGCAAATCAAGAAGGAGCCAAGCCGGTTAGCTGTTGGGCCTGGTTTGGAGTCATAGGCTTCGGCCAGGCTTTTGGTGATGGGGAAGATAACACCGCCGGCACGGGCCGCGTTGGACGGGATCACAGTGGCCAACAAAGCGTCCGTGCAGACGAGTGCATAGCCTAGTCCCAGAGAGTGATTTCCTATCGCGCGGATAAACAGAAAAGCGATGCGCCTTCCCAGACCCGTGTTAATCATTCCGCGAGAGATGAAGAATGCTGCCAGAACCATCCACACGATAGGGTCGGCATACCCGCCCAGTGCTTGAGCAATGGGAAGGGCTCCGGTGAAAGCCGTGGCGGAAACTCCCAACAGGACGATCGCTGCGCCTGGGATCGGTTGGACGATGGAACCGGCGATGGTGGCAGCAAAGATCGCGAGCAGACGCCAGCCTTCCGGTGTGATTCCAGAAGGCGGCGGCACGCAAATTATGCCTAGTGCAGTGGCCAGCACGGCCGCCCATCGCCACAGCAGCTTTGTGGGTTTAGAGCCAGGCGCAGCGTGCTCTTGCGACAGAAATGTCTCCTCGACTGGCGAAGCAGGAATGCCCATGAGTGGTGAGCGGCGAACAGAGATGGAGTCCTAACCTTAGCACAAGTTTTTGCGGGCTCCATACCGAAAGGGCTTCAGGTAACGGAGCAGTTTGCAAATCGCCCCCCTGCAAACAATTAGGAAGCAGCTTGTGGGCCAGCCAGACAGGTGCCGCCGATCTTGAAATCGATTCTGGTCAGAAACGATTCCCGGAGTGTCCAAAGAAACGAGACGAGAATCTCAATTCAGCCAAGCAGTGTATCTCCCAATGTCCGTTGCTTTCCTTTCAGCACTCGCACTAGAATCTCGAAATTTGACCGAGAGAGGCGCCGATGCGAATCGAAGAGCTCGAAACCCCAGCAGTTATCGTGGACCTCGACGTTGTGGAACGCAATCTTCACCGACTGGCGAGCTATTGCCAGAAACACATGCTGCGATTGCGACCCCACACCAAGACCCACAAGATTCCTGCGATTGCCAAAATGCAGCTTACTTCCGGCGCGAAAGGAATCACCGTGGCCAAAGTAGGCGAGGCAGAGGTCATGGCAGCCGCAGGCCTGGACGACATCCTGATGGCTTATCCCCTCATCGGTGCCAGCAAATGCAGGCGACTCGCGACGCTGGCACAGAACTGCAGAATCACTGTAAGTCTTGACTCTCAAGAAGCTGCCCGGGGCATCTCTGAGGCCGCGAGCCGAATGGGAAGCACGATCGACATTTTAGTGGAGTTAGACGTCGGTATGAAACGTTGTGGCATCCAGTCTGTTGCGGATTGGGTGCAAGTTGCGCAAGCCGTGGATCGCTTGCCCGGCCTGCACTTCGCGGGACTGATGTTCTACCCCGGACATATCTGGGACCCGCCTGCCGAACAGGGACCAGCTCTTGACCGTCTTAGCGAGACCATCGAGCAGACAAAATCTGCACTTGGGAAATGCGGATTGGGAAGTGAAGTCGTGAGCGGTGGCAGCACGCCCACAGCCTACAACAGTCACCAAGTGCGCGGGCTGACGGAAATCCGCCCAGGGACCTACGTCTTCAACGATATGAACGAAACTCATGCGGGGTACAGCCAGCTCTCTGACTGTGCTCTCAAGATCCTGGCCACCGTGGTCAGTAATGCGGTAGAGGGGCGAGCCATGATCGACGGCGGTTCCAAGACCTTCTCGGGCGACCGTTTGATTTCCGGCGACAAGCAAGGCTTCGGGCTTGTTACCGAGTATCCTCGGATCCAGTTCGTCTCCATGTCCGAAGAACATGGCCATCTGGACTTGAGTCAGTCTTCTCATAAGCCCTTAGTGGGAGAAAAGCTAACCATCATTCCGAACCATGTTTGCACTTGCGTGAACATGCACGACCAGATCTATTACCACCGAAATGGCGTCGTCGAAGATTCCTGGAAAGTTGAAGGTCGAGGGAAAGTACAATAGACAAGCTTCCCGACGTGCGCAGAATGTGATTCCGATCCAGCCCAGCCGCCTCTCGCCGTTCTGAATATCCGAGTGTCTCTGCCTGAAAACTCAGCTGTGTAATTTTTATCGGGTCACTGCCAGGGCTGGATTTTCCCCCCATCAGATATCTGACTGTCTGGAAACGAGTTCTTCCGTTTCAGTTCTTGGCATCTTTATTGCACTGAAGACGAGGGAATGAGCGAATCGACACTTTCTGGAGGAACCGTGACAAACAACACATTGAGGCATGTTCGACTGCTGGGAATCGGCCTGATGCTCGCTGGGATAGGCTTTCCATCTCAGGCAGAGGCTGGATTGGGCAAGCTGTGGCCGTTTGCGTCCAAGAAACATATCAAGCAGCAAGTCGATCCGGTCAGCGGGCGTGTCAGTGAGCTGGAGGAAGTCAACCGCCAGCATTCAGCACGCATCAAGGACATCGATGAGCGGACGCAGGCAGGGATCCAGCAGGCCCGGACTCAGGTCGAAGCCGCCGATGTCAAAGCAATCGCAGCCGGGAACAATGCGGGGCAAGCTGGGACAGCCGCGGGCAGGGCCTATGCGTCCGTCGGTGACACAGAACGCCGCCTAGTTAACCGTCTCGAGAATGTTGAGAACTATCGGGCCGTGCGGACTCTGCAGGTCAACTTCAAACCAAGTCAGACAGAGGTGGATGTGGCCGCCTTTGGTGCACTCGATGAACTGGCCACCGAACTCAAGGGTTCGAAGGGTTACGTGCTCGAGATCCAGGGCTTTGCCGACCCGACTGGGGCCCCCCAAGCGAATGTCGAGATTAGCCAAAAAAGAGCCAGAAGCGTGGTGCGTTATTTGTTTGAGAAACACGAGGTTCCCCTATTTCGCATGCGCACTATCGGGATGGGTGCGACAAATGCCGTGAAGGACGAGAGCGGCCATACCAGCCGGGTCAAAAGTCGTCGGGTTGAGATCCGCTTGCTCAGGAACGATGCAACTGAAGTGGCTTCCAAGTAGAGGCGGAATTGCGGCATTCGGTCTGCAGCTAACGATGTATTGAGGAGGCTAGACATGAAGACTTTGGCTTCAGGAATTTTGTCGGTTTGTTTGATTTTTGCGGTGCCAGGATTGACTTGGGCAAAGGGCAGCCAAGATCGACGTGGAAATTCTGATCGAACCCAGGGTCACCCCACAGGGAAGGGAAGTGAAAATCCTAAGAGCAATGCGAAGGGATCAGCGGACAGGGACTTCGGCACGGATCGAGCTAAGGAAGTAGGCAAAGGGGAAAAGAAGGGCTTGTACAAAGATCATCACTCAACCGAGAAAGACAAACACAAAACTAAGAAAGAGAAAGTGAAGAAAGAGAAGCACGACAAGAACTAAGTCCTGGTGATCTGCATGGCAAGGCCGACTCGCGTCCGACGTCGGCCTTTTTTTTGGCCCGGCAGCTATTAGGTCAGGTAGGACTGTAGTGCCATTGCGACACCTCCTTCATTGTTGTTGCCCACCTCCACAAATCCTCTCCCTCGCAATTCCGGCACACAATTGGCAACAATCACTCCGAGTCCCGCGTATTCCAGCATCTCCAGGTCGTTGTGATTGTCACCAATCGCCATCACCTCTTCTCTAGACGTCCCGTAGAGCTCAACTAGAAATTCAAGCGCAGTTCGTTTCGAACAGTTCTTGTGAAGCAGGTCGATGATTCCGAGGTTCTTTCCCGGGTAGTAGGTTTTGGTCAACTTCATCTCTTCAAATCGACTTGAGTCTGCCAGTAACCGTTCGAGTTCGAGCATGGCGGTGAGTTCGCCACCAAACATAATCTGAATAAGCTCGGAATTGACCATAGTCTCCAGCGCGGGGCATTCCAGGACGGCCTCTGGAAACTGCGACAAGTATCCCTGCATCTTTTGGTTGGTGCTACAGGCTGGGTGGACGACAGTCTGTCCATTTGCGCCAATATCACGATGGAGGACCACGTACTGCAGGTAATTTCGCGCCATTTCAAGAACTCGAAGAGCAGTTCCTGGCGCAATGAATGTGGTCGAGAGCCTGTCAAATGTGGTCGGTGACTTTATCATTGCTCCGTTATGGACGATGAGAGGAGACGGCAAGTCCAGGTCAATGGCTACACGGCGGGCCAAGCCCCAGCGTCTTCCTGTTACTAGGATGACCTTGACATCGCGCGCGCGAGCCCACGCAATTGCCCTTCGATTGACCTCAGGGAGTTGTCCCTGGTTGTCGAGTAGCGTCCCATCAATGTCTACAGCGACGAGCTTTATCGCCATAGCGTGAGGAGTTCGCTGATGCGGTTCCTTTCTAAAGGTGGGGAAACGGGTCTGAAACAAAGACGGCCAGCGGTTAAGCTGGCCGTAGGGGAGTTGAGGAGAGAACAACGCGCTGCGAGACGCTTCTCTGACTACCCCTTATTTCTTATTCTAACCCCGATGTCCGAAGTGTCAAGCGGAGTTCTGGCAAAACATCTCGTGTGCTGAAGCTTTCGAATAGCCCAATCTCAGTCTGCACCGTTAACACTTTGCTTCAAAACAGCTTAGACCTCCCCGTAAAAGGCTCCCCGGAGTCTACCAATCGACGACTGAGCTGTCATCCGCATCGTAGGACTCCTGGTTTCGCCAGTCGTGCCCGATCTTGTCGGCCATCGCCACTTCATCCAGTTCGATACCCAGACCCGGGCCCGTCGGCAAATCGACGTAACCATCTTTGACCTTGAAAGGGCTCTTGATATAACCCTCTCCGAGGCTTACTTGTTCCTGACACAGGAAATTGGGAATCGAGGCTGCAATCTGCAGCCCCGCAGCCAGCGAGATTGGCCCCAATGGGTTGTGCGGCGCAAGAGCAGCATAGTAGGCTTCAGCCATTCCGGCGATTAGTCGCACCTCGGTGATGCCTCCAGCGTGACAAAGGTCTGGCTGAAGAATGGTTGCGGCGCCCTTCTCCAAGATCTCGCGAAATCCCCACTTCGTGAAGATGCGCTCCCCAGTTGCGATCGGCAGATGGGTTCCCCGGGCAATGTCTGCCATCGCTTCGGTGTTCTGACAGTTAACAGGTTCTTCGACAAAGAACGGCTGGTAGGGCTCCAGGACTTTTATCATGAGCTTGGCTGTCTGGGGCGAGACCGAACCGTGGAAATCGATGCCGATATCACAATCTGGCCCGGCAGCCTCTCTCAGTGTCGCGAACTGCTGCGCAACGTTATCGACATAGGCCTTATTGTCAACGATACGAGAGAATCTTCCCTTCAGTTTGGCGGGGCCGGTCTTGAAGGCTGTGAAGCCCTGGGCACGTGCCTCTTTGATTCCCTCTGGCGTTCGGGCGTGTGAGTAGACGCGAATCCGCTGACGCGTAGGACCGCCCAGCAATTCATAGATTGGTACCCCTAGCGCCTTGCCCTTGATGTCCCACAGCGCTTGGTCGATGCCACTCAATGCACTAGTTAGGATCGGCCCGCCACGGTAAAAGGCATGGCGATAGATCGCCTGCCAGTGGTGAGCCACTGCACGCGGATCTTTTCCGACGAGGTAAGGCTCCACTTCCTTTACTGCTTCGGCACAGGTCTTGGCACGCCCTTCTGTGATCGGCTCACCCAAACCAGTGATTCCAGCGTTGGTGTGGATCTTGAGGAACAGCCAGCGGGGTTTCACCAAATAGGTTTCCAGCTTGGTGATCCTGATGATCTCCTTGGCCGCAGGGCGCTTGTCAATCGTAGGTGTTTGTTGGAAAGCTGTGGCGAAGGCTTGCTTCGGAGCGACCCATCGTGTGGCTCCAAGTCCCAGCAAGCCAGCGGTACCCTTCAAAAGAGATCGCCGCTTCTCGGCTCTCTGACGGTTACGTTTCTCTTTCAAATCATTTCTCCTTTCAAGATGAGCGGCCGGCTTCAATTCATTCTCAAACACCAGCGGACGGCATTGCGAATGAGCCGTTGCGTCATCGGGTGGCCCAAGCCTTTGGGCGTGTGTCCCGGTGAAAGATAGACCATGCGTCCTTTGCCGACTTCCTGCCACCATCCAGCGGCAGCGGCCTGGCTGTCTCGGGCAATGCTCCTCAGCAACTGATGTTCACGGTCGAGGTAGTATTTTACCATGTGCTGCTTATCATAGATTTCGTAGTCATCCGCGCCGGCGTTTACGGGATGATTCTTGTCCTCCACCCGAACTGTGAACACCGCGGGATTGGGGTGGCCTCCGTAGTCGCCGGCAAAAAGCCAGAGCCCCCCAGGAGGGTAGAGCCCCTGTGCGTTGTGCAAGGGTAAAAACCCGCCCCCACTGTTTACGAAGTCCCAAATCGCTTGCTGCTGGGCATCGGTCATCCACTTCAGGTGTGGCTTTTCATAGCCTTGGGGCCAGTTCATTCCATCCCTGAGGATCACCAGCAGCTGATAATCCTTCAGCGACTCTGAGTTGAGCGCTTCCACACTTTCAATGAACGTAATAGGAACGTTTTCCCTCAAAAAAGCAGGCGACAGTCCGTCCCGAATGTAGACCGGACTGTGGTAACGGTCGCCAATTAGCGCCAGCGCGCGAGGGCGCTTTGCAGACTGGTAGACCGACGAAGTGTTCTGCACTGTCTGGGGGGCCAAACTGCTGGCCGGAAGCAGGCAAAGCAACAGTGCAGTGATGGTGGGTGTTCTCATGCTCGTCTCCTCAGTCAAAGAGCAGACTGCCGGTGCCCTTCTGGGAAGGCCGAAATGGCGCTCAGTTCACGGATTGAGGGCGCAACCGTATTGTCTTTTGGAAGGGTTGTCAAGATGGTCCAAACATGCATGGTGTGCATAACAACTGGCGAAGCCATCGGGAATAGATGCCGAAAGGCTGAGGTTGTGCTGTAGACCAGATTAGTGAGTCTGAACGGTCGACGGCTGCGCAGGCTTTCTGCGAAACCAGCTGCTGAGCTTGGCCACGAACATTCGTGTGAACTTGAAGCAGGTGTACAGCACAAGGCAGCAGAAGCAGAACGCGATCATCAAAAGAACGCTTGCGGCAATTGGATGGCTAGCCGCTATGCCAAGCAGAAACACTGCGGCAACGTCTTCGATCACGCTGAGCACGATATTTGAGAATGGCTCAGGAGAGGTGTTGGCAGCAAGGCGCGCGGTAGCTTTGGCGCTATGGGTTGTCAAGGCCAGGCTGCCGCCAAACAATCCCGCAGCCAGCTTAGCCGAAGGCGCCACGTCGGCGAAAGCCGAAGCCATCAGAACGGCGCCTGCAGGAACGCGAATGAAGGTATGGATTCCGTCCCAGAGGCTGTCGACATAAGGAATTTTGTCCGCGACAAACTCAATAAGGAACAACGCTCCGGCCAGTACAATGACCCAAGTCTGCCCGAGAACCTGCCACTCTGTTGGCAGCTCCAGCCACTGAAAGCGCTGCATCAGGCCCAGAGTCAACACGGTTGCGTAGAGATTGACCCCCGAAGTTGATGAAGCGACGGCAGCCAAACTCAGTGATGACCAATCCATTAGGTTCTCCAATCCGAGCTCAGAGACATTGCGGTCCATACCGGGCCGCCACCATCAGAATTCAAAGCAGACGTGAGATGCTTTCTCACGCTGCGAGTGTGGAGCCCGCATCGCTCTCCAGCCAGCTTGACGATGGTAGTTGAATACAAAGAAAGCCCTGGAAATCTGTCCGTCGCCTCAACATAATGTCACATCTCGACCCTAGAAAACTGAACGTAAAACATGGAAGCCTAGTTCCAGAATTTGTCGAACGGAGACAATCATGAAGCGTCGCAAGTTTCTCATGACCACCGGACTGATGACTGGTGCCCTGCCCGTAGCGACAGCGCCTCTGCTGCAGGCATCAGACAGTGTCGGTAACCGCCCGGCCATCAAAATAACAGATATCAAGACCTATCTTGTTGGCGCGGGAGGCCGAAACCTGGTCTTCGTCAAGGTAGAAACTGATCAGGGACTTCACGGCATCGGCGAAGCTTATTCATGCGGACCGGACGAAGGCACGGTGGCGGTCATCAGCGACTTCAAGCGCTGGCTGGTCGGGCAAGACCCTCGCAACATCGAGCATCTCTGGGCGACAATGTACAACTTCACTCGTTTTCCAGGCGGATTGGTAGTGAATGCCGCCATGAGCGGAATTGAACACGCTCTCTGGGATATTGCGGGAAAGGCGGCAGGGCTCCCAGTCTACATGCTGCTGGGCGGGAAATGCCGGGAGAAGATTCGTGTTTATCAGAGTGCGGGCGGCAACGAGCCAAGTCAGGTCGCCGAAAACGCTAAATCCTTAGTTGAAAAGTATGGGTATACGGCGGTCAAGATGTCGCCGCACCAGCCTAAAACGAATGAGATGCCTTACAACGCCGTGACGCGCTTTGCAGGACAAAGGGTGAAAGCAGTCCGGCAAGCTCTCGGGCCGGACGTCGACGTCGCGGTGGATATTCACGCAAAGTTCTTCGAGGTCTCTCGTGCCATCCGCCTTGCGCGTGAGATAGAACCGCATAATCCGCTTTGGCTGGAGGAGCCCATTCGGCCGGAGAACGTGGATGCGATGGCGAAGCTGGCAGCTCACGTGAACATCCCACTGGCCAGTGGCGAGTGCAACTACACGAAATATGAGTTTCAAAAGATTCTGGGCGCGCAGGCTCTTGACATTGTTCAGCCCGATGTCTGCGTGTGCGGAGGCTTGATGGAGATGAAGAAGATTGCGGCGATGGCGGAAGCGCACTATGTGATGGTAGCCCCGCACAACCCCATGGGACCTGTGGCGACCGCCGTCAACGTGCACTTCGCGGCGTCCACTCCAAACTTCCTCATCCTGGAGTACCATCCCGATGACGCAGCGCCCCGCAAGGACTTGCTCCAAGAGCCATTGATGGTGAAGAACGGGTATATTCCCCTGCCGAACAAGCCAGGCCTGGGCATTGAACTCAACGAAGAGGCTTTCCGCCACTATCCGCCCAAACCCTGGCGTCGAGGCTTCGCCTATCGTGCCGACGGCGCAGTCGATTACATCTGAGGCTCCAGCTGTCGGTGCACGAAATCGGGCCTCAGGCCCGCGCCCCGCACACCAGCCCGTTCGCCTCGGAACCTGACACTTCAAAGCGTGAGGCCCAACAAGCCGAGCCTGGACAATTGGCCTTGCAGAAACGGAGGATGAAATCATATTCTTACGCCCAGGATGAAGTCGGTGAACTACCGCTTCCATGAGGCCAATGGTTGTCGCCTCCTCTTTCCGCGCCAAGACCCGCAGGCCCTGCGCCAACGAGAGGTGCCTCGAATACTCGCCTTGCTGTCGGCCGGCTCCTTATAGTCCGGAACAAATCCACCGTTCGGAGATGAGTCACTCATGACGAGAAGGAAAAGAATTCTAGTCGCAACCGGCGGCGGGGACTGCCCGGGTCTAAACGCTGTTTTGCGCGCCATCGTGAAGAAGGCCACAGGACAGCACAATTGGGAAGTCCTGGGCAGCATTGATGCCTTTAACGGCGTTCTTTCCGAACCGATGGAGCTAAAGGTGCTGGACTTGGCGGCAGTCTCAGGCATACACGTCCGCGGGGGCACCATCATTGGCACCACCAATCGAGGTGGACCGTTTCACTGGCCGGTGAGGCTTCCTGACGGCAGTTGGGGAGCGGAGGATCGGTCAGACGAGCTGATCCGGCGCCTCCAGTACCAGGGCATTGAAGCAGTCATCAACATCGGGGGCGATGGCTCGCAGCGCATCTCTCAAATGCTGTTTGAAAAAGGGCTCAACATCATCGGCGTCCCGAAGACCATCGACAACGATCTTTCTGCAACAGACTTTACCTTCGGGTATCAAACTGCCGTGGAAGTGGCTACTGACGCGGTAGACAAGCTCGTGACAACCGCTGAAAGCCACAACCGGATGATGGTTCTGGAAGTGATGGGCCGCGACGCCGGCTGGATCGCTTTAGCAGCGGCCATAGCAGGCGGATCGGACATCGTGCTGATCCCTGAGATTCCTTACAAGATTGAGAGCGTACTCAAGAAAATAGAAGAGCGATTCCACTCGGGCCGCGGTTTTGTCATTGTGGTCATCGCTGAAGGGGCGCTGCCGGCCGGTGGGGATGTGGTTGCCTGCCACAGCGACCAAGCAGGCTACCGCAATCGAATGCTTGGAGGCATAGGTCGATACTTTATCGGCCAGGTCAAGGAGTGCCTGCCTGAGGTAGAGGCGCGAGCGACGGTGTTGGGCCATCTGCAACGTGGCGGCTCTCCCTGTGCCTTCGATCGCATTTTGGCCACGCAGTTTGGAGTTGCCGCCGTTGATCTCATCAAGGAGCAGAAGTTTGGATATATGGTCGCTTGCGACTATCCTAATATCGTCGCCTTGCCGCTCAGAGAGGCCATCGCGAAGTACAACTATGTTGATTTGAACCACTCTCTCGTTCATACCGCGCGCGGGTTAGGAATCTGCCTCGGAGATTGAAACAGGACCCGCCGGACTGATCTTGATGGGGGTTTTTGGTGCCAGACCAAACAGGGACTCCAGACCTGGTTAGAGTGCTTGTCGGACAGAAACGAATTGTCAATCAACTCATAGAGAGATGGAGTGCTGACCTTAGTGAGACGCTCGCGGTCCAGGTGATTCACAAGGACATCAATCCGATTGCATGGATCCTCGGCCATTTGACTGTAACCGACAACTGGTTGAATCAGGCTCTGCAGGGAGCTTCTGAGAGCAGGCTGAGCGCTGATTTCGCTAGTGAATTTGCTCCAGGCAGCAGACCCCGAGCAACGGGTCAAGGCTGCCCTTTTCCAGTGATTCTTAGCACCCGCAAACTCGTTCTTTCGGCCCAAGACAGGATCCTTGAGGCGCTGACGGCGGCCGATTTGGCTGCTCCCCTTGAGGTTCCTGCGCCCGACCTCCTGCCCAAGGTGAAACGCAAGGTGCAGGCGTTGACGGCAATGTCAACGCACTCTGCGTACCACTGGGGTCAAATTGGGGTCATTCGCCGTGGGCTGGGATTGCCGGGGTTTTTCTAAACCCTCTATCTGTGACTGAGCCATTCCTCAGGCGGTAATGCGTTAGCTATGGCTGGGACTTGGAGTGCCGCTTTGCCTCTGGGGCAGTTCCTTGCAGCGCAGCTCGCTAGCGACCAAACTCGAAGCCCGGCCGTGGACGGCTGGCATCCCACTGTTTGCGCAGCGCCGCAACTAGAGCGCGCAAGCTCCGCTCGAGCTATCGAACCGACAAGGCGGCAGCAAGGCGCACTGCATAGGGCTGCAACCCGGGTAACTCCCACCATCCAGGCAGAGGCATTCCTGTTGCACACTCTCGCTCCCCAATGGTAACTTGGTTTGTGGAATTCATCTTGTTGTCTCGCCGCTGAATTGTGCTCATCAAATCTTCGACGGTTGCCCATGTCGTCCAGTTTGCCATTCTCGCAGCTCTTTCAGCCGATGTGAATCTGTCGAATGCCCAGGATTTGTCTGGGGCAGGCCTTGAGCGACTGCAGTGCAAAGTTGTCGACGGCAGCGGCCAAGGCATCCCGGGTGTGGCTGTTGAAATTCTGGGCAGCGAGGGCCGGCTGCTGCATCGAACCAAATCTGCCGGCAACGGAGAGTTCTCCTTTTCTGTCCCCCCCGGCGAAGTGAGGCTGCGCCTCCATCACGCAGACTTCGATGGCCTTGAAGAAACACTCCAGATTCCAACTTCAAATCAACCGTTGGTTTTAACCCTTCTGCCTCCAAAACTCCACGAGGTGATGACTGTGACTGCCACGCGCACGGAGCAGCCACTGGAAACAGTACCCGCGGCGGTCCGCGTGGTGAGTCAGGCAGAGTTGCAGCATTCTCCTGCTGTGACTCTTGACGACACGCTGCGGCAGGTTCCATCCTTCAGTCTTTTTCGAAGAAGCAGCAGCTTGGTGGCTCATCCGACGACGCAGGGCGTTTCACTGCGGGGTATTGGACCCAGTGGTGTCAGCCGCACGCTGGTGCTTTGGGACGGCATACCTCTGAACGACCCATTCGGTGGCTGGGTCTACTGGAGCCAGCTGGATAAGAACAGTCTGGAGCAGATTGAAATCTCTCCGGGAGGAGGTTCCAGTCTGTACGGCAGCTCTGCCCTTGGCGGAGTGATTCAGCTGCTATCCCGAACTCCGGAGTCCAATAATTTTGAGCTGGACTTGCAAGGTGGCTCGCAGTCCACTGCTGGCGGAGATTTTCTCGGCTCTTACATGCGTGGCCCTTGGAGTGGCAATTTCTCCGGATCGTTCTTGCACACGGACGGATATCTAATCGTTCCCGAAAGCAGCCACGGACTGGTGGACGACCGGGCCGGCTCAGTGCGCTATACAGTGCGGGCTGGCGCGTTCTATGCACCCAGGCCCGGCCGTTCAGCATTCCTTCAGGCCAGCCATTTCGCTGAAGATCGCGATAATGGCACCAGCTTGCAGCGCAATACCACGGACATGACCAGAGCGCGCATTGGCTATCGCCAGGAAAATGGCCAGGGCAGTGAGTGGCAATTCCGAGGTTACGGCCTGGTGGAGAAGTTCTTCAGCAACTTCTCCGCGATTTCCGCAAATCGCCGAGTGGAAACGCTCACAGTTGACCAGACGGTGCCGGTCCGAAGCGCTGGCGGCTCGGCGCAATGGACGGGCCTGCTCCTTTCGCGTCACCTGGTCACCTCTGGCCTCGACTGGCAGTGGGTTCGAGGCAACAGTGAAGAACTCAGCTTTGCGTCCGGATTGCCATCGCGCTTTCAAGTTGCGGGCGGGAGCCAGCAGGTGGGCGGCATTTTCCTCCAGGATCTATTTACCCCCGCCAACCGCTGGTTCATTCAGCTGAGTGCTCGAGTCGATGGCTGGACCAACTATGGTGCCGAACGGCGTGAATTACAGCTGGCAAACGGTGCCCGCTCCTCAAGTCCGTTCATCGCTCAAAAGCGGGGCACGGTGAACCCTCGCGCTGGGCTCTCCTACAGTGTCACGGACGATCTGACGATCAGAGGCTCTTACTATCATAGTTTCCGCGCACCCACGTTGAACGAGCTTTATAGGGGCTTCCGTGTCGGCAATGTGGTAACAAACCCTAACGATTCTCTGGGACCTGAAAAACTGCGGGGCACTGAAGCCGGAGTAGATTGGCGTCTGGCAGGTCATTCGGTCAGGGTCACCGGTTTCTGGAACCAGCTTGAGAATGCAGTAGCGAACGTCAGCGTCAGCTCCCTGCCCAATTTGATCACTCGCCGGCGCGAGAATGTAGGAAAGATCCAAGCTCGCGGGATCGAGCTTGAAGGTGCACTGCGCTGGAAGAACTTTTGGTCTCTGCGTGGGGCCTATATGCTGAGTGATTCAAAGATCATCGATTTTCCACCGAATCCAATCCTGGAGTCAAAGCTCCTGCCCCAAGTCCCCCGCCACCGCATTACAGCTTCGCTCAACTATTCCAACCCGCGCACTCTCGATGCCTTCGTCTCGGCTCGTTTCGTGGGTGCTCAGTTTGATGACGATCTCAACCAACTGATTCTGGGGAACTTCATGGTAGCCGACATTTTCTGCTCACGTGCACTCCGCCGCTCGCTCAGGGTCTATGTCGCTGCTGAAAACCTTTTCGACCGGCGTTTCGCCGTGGCCCGGACACCCGTCGCGAACATCGGAGCCCCAAGGATGGTGCATGCCGGGTTGCGGCTGAGTTTCTGAGAGGGAGTGCAAACAACTTCCTTCTCTGAGATTTAGAACCCGCAGTCCGGAATCTCTACCGCAACTTTTTCTGGGTTCCAGTGTTAACCTATCGAGGCCATGTCGGAACCAACGTCGGACGTGCAACTGATGTTGAGAGTGAAGCATGGGGATCGCGAGGCGTTCAGCCTGCTGGTTGAGCGACACCGCAAGCCATTAATCAACTTTATCTACCGCTTCACAACGAATCCCGGCGAGTCTGAAGACTTGGCCCACGAAGTTTTCATCAAGGTTTTTCAGTCCGCCTCGAGATACGAACCGAAGGCGGCGTTTTCAACCTGGCTGTACCGGATCGCCACCAATATCGCATTGAATTTTCTTCGGGATCACAAACCGCAACTTTCCGTTTCGCTGGATAACACTCCCGAAGAGCATGGCGGCGAGATGCCAAGCCTGGAATTGCGGGATCCAGGCTGTTTGGTTGAAGACCGGCTTCTGGAGCGGGAACGGGTCGTTCAGATCCGCCGGGCGCTGGCAGCGCTTCCTGAGAACCAGCGTCTGGCGGTTGTGCTGACCAAATATCAGGAGCTCTCTTTGAAGCAGGCCGCTGAAATTCTGAATTGCTCCGAAACAGCGGTAAAGTCACTGATTTTTCGGGCTTATACGACGCTGCGTGAGAAGCTGGCCACCGTGGCGTTCAGTCGGACGTAACATGTTCTTTTGGGCTTGTCCTGCTTGGCAAAGGAAGACTACAGGCTGTCTTATTCCTGATTTGGCTGGGACTGAAGCTGTGACGACTTTCTTGTGCAGCCTGAGGTCAGAGCCAACGGAGTTTGTGATTCTTGGCGGGAGCCGGTTATGACTTGCAAGGAAATTCGGGACAATTTCTGGAGTTACGAGCGCAGTGAACTCCCTGCTGATTTGGCGCGGTCAATTACGACCCACCTTCAAACCTGTTCCGTATGTGCCGCGGAATTCGAGCAGTTCAGGCATGTCGATAGCGCCCTCGCAGGTTTTCCAGCGGTTGAGCCTTCCCCGTATTTTGATCAAAAGCTAAACGCGCGTCTGAACGAGATCGAGCGCCGGTCTTCCGTCTGGGACGCGCTTGGTATCTGGCTTCGGGACCGTTACGTTTGGACGTTTGCAGCCCTTTTCCTTGTAGCTACAGGGCTTTGGCTGGGGTTCCGGCTTCAGCAAAGCAGGGAACTCGACTCGATGGAGGCAGTGCTGGAGGTTCAGGAGAAATATCTCGGGCCAAAGGATTCGTTAACGACTGAGCCCAAGTCGAAGGTTGCAATCTCAAAGCCGAAAGCAGGGACTACGCCTCAAGAAGAGCTGCCGGAAGCAGAAGAGGACTTAATTCCCGAAGAAGACTTGGCTGTGGTAGAGAATCTTGAGCTGTTGCAGAACTACGAATTCATTCGGCAATTCGATTGGGTCGATGCAGCGAACGAGGATTCTACGAAGACGAAGGTGCGGTGATGATGCCGATGCGGCGTCTTTGCTTGTTCAGCTTTGTCATGTTGTGGGCCGGATCCGGCTTGACGGTTCCGGCGCTGGCTGAAACACAGGAAGAGAAGCAAACGCAAAGAGATGGCCCCAAGGCGCGTCGCACCGACCGATTGTCCGCTGAAGAAAAGAAACAGCTTCAGGAGCGCTATCGACGCTTCAAACGGCTGCCTCCCGAAGAACAGGAACGGTTGCGCCGGCGTCAGAAGGACTTTGAGTCGCTGCCAGACAACCAGAAGGAGCGGCTGCGGCGCCGCGGAGAGGCTTTGCAGCAACTGACGCCGGACCAGCGTGCTAAGCTGCGGCGTTTTTACCAGCGCTGGCAGGAACTTCCGCCCGAGCGCCGAAGACGCCTTCGCCAGCGCCTTGGCAGGATCCAGAATCTCCCACCCGAGCAACGAGAGCGTGCTCTGGACGCCATGAGGTTCTGGCGCGCGCTCGAACCCGATGAGCGTGACGCCTTTCTCAATCTTCTCGATCGCGCGCCTCAGGAGAATTGATCTTCATACCAGTTGCCGATGGCGTTTGGGTCACCGAACGCCGCACCCCCACCGTCGCGGCTGTTGTCCTTCTTTCGTGATATATTAGCTGCCGTTTTCCTCGATTCCGTTTGCAGCCAGTGGTTTCTGGAACCACCTTCTGGTCTGACAGTCGGCAATCTATCGCCAGTTTTCGGAGGCCCCATGCCCTTCCCAAAGGTGTTGCGTGTCCAACAGAACTTCGATTCGGCTCGCATTGCCGATATCCCCCGTAAGATCTGTGAAGAGATCCGCCGATTGGATGTTTCCGGGCGCCTGAAATCCGGGCAGACAGTTGCGGTTACTGCAGGAAGCCGCGGTGTGGCCAACATCGCGATAATCATCAAGGGAGTCGTCGATGAACTGAAGCGGATGGGCGCCAAGCCGTTCGTCATCCCCGCGATGGGCAGTCACGGCGGCGGAACTGCCGAAGGGCAGAGATCAGTGTTGGAACACTACGGCATCACCGACACCAGCATGGGCGTACCGATTAGAGCCTCCATGGAGACGACACAGATTGGCGAGACGCCCCAAGGTATTCCAGTCTTCTTGGATAACCGTGCGCTCGAGGCCGATCATGTTGTGGTGGTCAACCGTGTGAAGCCACACACTGATTTTGACGGTGACATCGAAAGCGGGCTTTGCAAGATGATGGCGATCGGCCTGGGGAAACACACAGGCGCCATTCACTATCACCGCGCCAATATCAAGCACGGGTACTATACGGTCATTACCAGCGTGGCGCGCGTTGTCCGGCAGAATTGCCGGATTCTGTTCGGCCTGGGCGTCGTGGAGAACGCGTACGATGAGACCGCCGTCATCGAAGCGATGTTGACCCAGGACATCGAAGATTGCGAAAGAAGGCTGCTGGCCGTGGCGAAAACCAATCTAGCGCGGATTCCATTTGATCAAGGTGACGTGCTGGTGGTGGACGAGATGGGGAAGAACATCAGCGGTGCCGGTATGGACACCAATGTCATCGGTCGGAACGTCAGCCAGCGCGAGCGTGCACCCATCAAGCCGTGGTTCACACGAATCTTTGTCCGCGATCTGTCTGAGGAGTCCAACGGCAACGCCACGGGCATCGGGCTAGCGGATCTCGTCGCGCGGCGGCTGGTTAACAAGATTGACTACAAGCCAACCTATATCAATGCGATTACCAGCACCAACGTTGAGGCTGCCCGCATCCCAGTGACGTTTGAGACCGACCTTGAAGCCATTGAGACCGCTTTTTCAACGTGCGGTAACAGTGTTGAGGCTTGCCGCATGATCTGGATAAAAAACACGCTGAAGCTCGATCAGTTCATCGCGACCGAGGCGCTTCTGGATGAAATCGGAAGCAAGCCTCATTTGAAGGTGTTGGCGCACCTCGGTGAATTGTCGTTCGACAAGGAAGGGAATCTGCCGAGTCTGCTATATTCTGAGTGCTGAGTGAGAATGATGAAGAGGTCTGAGGACATCCTTGGCGTGGCAGAAGGCTCGAGCCTGGACCGCCTTGGTTCACAGAGTCAAGCAGCGATTACTCTGGTCGCAATTCAAAGTGCTTTCGGAGCTTAAGTGCAAGGCCGAACAGGGGGGCAAAGAACTGGGCGGGTTAAGTGCCTGAGTTGAGCGAAAACGTGCCGGAGCGTGAGCACACCCTCATCACTCAGCGATACTCAACACTCAGTACTTATGACTGGTCACTGCGCTTCCGACATCACGCAGGCCAGCTGAATTGCCTTGATCATGCTTTCAGCGTTGGCTTTGAATTTTCCCGAGATGTCAAAGGCCGTGCCGTGATCCACTGAGGTGCGGATGATCGGCAGGCCGATAGTAATGTTCACGCCACTGTCAAATCCCATCAGCTTGAGTGGAATGTGCCCCTGGTCGTGGTACAGGGCAATGACGAGGTCGAACTCGCCGCGATTCATACGATGAAAGATCGTGTCTGGCGGGATAGGGCCCGAGACGGGGAAGCCCTCAGCTCGAGCCGCTGCCACGGCCGGTGCGACTTCGTCAATCTCCTCGGTTCCAAACAACCCTCCTTCCCCCGCGTGCGGGTTCAGCCCAGCGACACCGATCCGACCGTTATCGATGCGGAGCAGTCTGAGCGCTCGGATGGCGTAGCGAATCGTCTCAAGAATACGGTCCTTCTTCACGCAGTCCAGGGCCTTGCGCAGGCTGAGATGCGTGGAAATGTGCATTGCCCGCAGGTGATTCACCACGAGAAGCATGCGCACCTCTGGAACCCCGCAAAGCGCGGCGAGAAACTCCGTATGTCCCGGAGCATTGATGCCGGCCAGCTGAGCTGCTTCTTTGTGGATCGGTCCCGTGACGAGCGCGTCCAGCTTGCCGCCCACGCACAAGTCTGCACCCGTGCGAATGTAGTCCAGTGCAGCTCGTCCGCAGGCTGCGTCGACCTCACCCAGCTGGATTCTTGAGAAGTCAAGGTTCTTGTGATCCAGAACCTGGACGACCTGTGTGCCTGCAATCGCTTCGCTGGGGTCGCGCAATGCCAGCAGCTTCCGCTCCGGAGTCAAGGCGTCCGCGTAATACCGCACCACTGAGGAGTCTCCGAGCAGAATGGGAATACACCGTGATTCTACGGATGCATCGAGCAACGCTCTGACAGCGACCTCCGGCCCGATGCCAGCCGGGTCACCCAGCGTGATACCGATTTTGGGTTTGTGAATTGACATAGATTCAGCAGGACGGGCTTGAACCACAAAGACCCGAAGACTGCGAAGAAGAAGGTAAACCACCTGGGCGCTCAGACACAAAGGGTTTGTTCGGGAGTGCCCTAGTGATTGATTTCATCGGTACAGTTGCATCGTCAGGGAGGCTTCGAAAGCAGGGGCCGCTCGCCGAGCGGCGACCGGCAGGCTATCCTGCGCTCTCGATACCCAGTACCCCCTACTGAGCACCTCGCAATAGTTCCACAGCCCTCACTAGTGTGTCCTCCTGACCGAAGCCTCCGGCTTTGGTAACAACGGGCTGTCCGTCCAGCAGGCCGCCAATCCAGCTGCCACAGGGAACTCCAGGCTGCACTTCGCCTTCTATGCGGATTCCTGCCGTCCCCAGAGCTTGGTAAAGCTTCATCGCTGTGTCGCCACCGACCAAGACGAGTCCCAGGGGATTCCAGGCTTCGACGCACCGAGAAGCTCCAGACTGCAGAGCAGTCTGCAGCTTCTGCAGGTGTGCGGCTGAACGAATCGGCTTATTTAGCCGGACGCTGATCACCGCCTGGCGGCGGTTTTCGGGCGCACGCAGAAGGTTGTCGATCCTCTGTTGAGTTTGCACACTGTTGTCTGAATCTTCATCCTCAATCCAGAGCAGGGGGAATTCACATTTTTCGGCCAGTAAGGTCAGCTGTCCTGTATTCCCGGGATTCAGGCTTCCATTGATCACGATCACATTCTGAACAGTCCGCAGCCTCGGAGCCGAATCGCTGCTGTGCCGCAAGCCCCAGCCCAATGGCAAGTAACGGGCAAGACCCCCCGATCCGACCCACAGGATTCTTTCGTCCAGCCGGCAACCTGCTAGAGCAATGACTCTGAGGTCGTCATCTTCACAAGCGTCAAAGACCAGGAACGGGGAACCTCGAAACCGCGCTGATTTCATCGCTCGCGCGACGCGGGCCGAGCCTCCCTTGAGTGCGGTGCGCCTGATGAGTACGACACGCCCGCCAAATTGTGCACGAAGAGTTCCGACGAGGTCTGCAGGCTCGCCTCCTTGGGTCTCGTGAGCGAGGGCATGCTGCCTCAGTTCAGAAATCGGACGCCCCTGAACGCACTGAATTCCATTGAGTGTCGTCCGGCCCCAAACAGGGAACGCTGGTGCGACAACCACGATTTCGGGTCGCACCGCTTTGATCATCCCGTCCAGTTCAGCGCACCAAGGTCCTTTCAGTGTGGAGTCGATCTTCTTGTAAAAGGGAACATGGCCCTGGCGCAGCAGTGCTGTTGCAACCTCGCGGACCTTTTGACACGCGGCAGAAGGCGAATCCTTCCGCGACTCCGTAATTGCCACCAGCAACTCAGCATCATCCGGGCGGTCTTGAGGGCGGTGGGTGACGACCGGTTTCAGACCGTACAGCGCGAACTGGCAGGCAGTATCGCAGGCGCCCGTGAGGTCATCGGCGACAATCGCTAGCTTTCGGCCCAGGCTCTGCATAAGTCTGGCTGTTTCTCCTATGAGAGTCTGACAATCCTGACCCATCGCGATCGATCTGAATCCGAGCTTTTAGAAGAGATATCCCAAAAAGTGGATTCTTCGAAGATGAATCGCGAGCCTGTCCTTACTTTAGCTCATTGATAGACAAGGTATTAGTGCATGGAGAGACGCTTTGGAATGGCTCTTGCAGCTGGATTTCCAAGGAAGGTGAAGTGCTCTGTTCCGAGAGACGCCGCCCACCAAAGCCCGCGAGCTTGAAGTTTATCAGCTTTCCTGATGATTTCGGATTTGATTACAGCCAGTCTCTACCGATCCAGTCAGTCTGAGGCGGAGCCTTTTGGGGCGAGATGTCTTTTGAGCTCTTCTCTGCAATTATGCATCACAATCAAGGAGGAAGCATCATGATGAACTTAACGAGGTACGCGTGTGCTTGTCTGTTGGTCGCGGGCTTGGTACTGGGCTTGGCGCCAACAGCAACGGCCCAGACCGTCACAGCTACCTTGACGGGGACAGTGTCCGATCAGACCGGCGCTTTCGTACCAAACGTCAAGGTGATCGCCACAAACCAGGGTACCAAGATTCAGTACAACGCCCAGTCGAATGACTCGGGTATCTATAATTTGCCATTCTTGCCAATTGGGAGTTACGTCGTCACAGTCGAAGCGAGCGGTTTCAAGAAACTGGTGACGAACCCGATCAGGCTTGAAGTGAACCAGACTGCTCGTGTTGACTTGAAGCTCGAACTCGGGGAGATGACGCAGCAGATTGACGTTCTGGGAGTGGCTCCCATTCTGCAGACTGAGACGACCGTCGTCGGCGAAGTCATTTCTGGTAGTACGACCGTGAGTTTGCCCCTGAACGGTCGCAACTTCCAGCAGTTGACGCTGCTTGTGCCAGGCGCAATCTCTCCCAACCCGGGTGCCTTCAACTCCGTCGGCGGACAAGGACGGCCCTATGTGAACGGGAACCGCGAGCAGGGAAATAGCTTCCTGCTGGACGGAGTTTCCACAGACGAAACGATCGACAACCGGATCGGCTACCGTCCCAATGTGGACGCCATTGCCGAATTCAAGATTGAAACGAACAATTCTTCAGCGGAATTTGGGAACGTCACCGGTGCCTTGGTGAACACGTCGATGAAGTCCGGCACCAACGAATTCCACGGTAATGTGTTTGAATTCTTTCGGAATGATGCGCTGGACGCCAACAGTTGGTCGAACAACCGCAACAGCACGCCGGAGCGGAAAATCGGCAAGGCCAAGCTTCGCCAGAATATCTGGGGTGGAACGATTGGCGGACCTATTATCGCGAATAAGGTTTTCTTCTTCGGTGCCTATCAGGACACGCGGCAGCGCACAGGCGGACCCACGACTGCCTCAGTGGCGCCGGTGGAATGGCGAAACGGAGACCTTTCCAGTATTTCTGTGGCCATTCGCGATCCTCTGACGAACCAGCCTTTCCTGGGCAATCAGATTCCTGTTAGCCGATTCAGTCCGACTGCGAAAGCACTCTTCGCTGATCAGCGTTTATATCCCTTGCCGACAAGGGCAGGTGCGAACAACGTCACAGGGAACTACGCTACCAGCACCCTCGCATCAGTCACTGCCTATCAACTCGATGGCAAGATCGATGCGAAGATCTCTGACAAAGACAATTTCTCCGGCCGTTACTCCTTGGGCGACAGCAACGCTCCCGGCATACAGGGCGCATTGCCTACCAACATCACTTCCCGAAGCTTCAGCCGGCCACAGAATATCGTGCTCACCTGGAATCGCACGTTCAGTCCCACGGTCGTGAACGAAGCGAGAATCGGATTCAATCGCGCGGTTTTCATCAGTGAGACTGTTGACTGGGCTGGAATCGGAAGCGCCAACGCTAAGCTGGGAATTGCAGGCAGTCAAGTCATCCCCGGGTTGAGCACCATCAGCCTCGGAAACGGCTTGTCAGACATCGGAACCCGAGCCACGATCGAAGACAATGTCACCAATACGTTCCACTACGGTGACAACCTCTCCATTTTCCGAGGCAAGCATTTCCTGAAGATGGGTGGACAATGGCAGCGTTATCAGCAAAACCGTTTCTACCCAGGTAACAATGGTCTGTTGGGATTCTTCAGTTATAACGGCACGTTTACCGGTTCAGCCTTTGCTGATTTTCTTCTAGACCGGCTCGCGCAGAAGGGGATCGGCAGTCAAAGCGGTACTTGGGGGCATCGGCAGAACCGACTTGGAGTCTTCTTCCAAGATGACTTCAAGGTAAAGACGAACCTTACATTGAACTTGGGCATGCGCTGGGAGTATACCTCTCCAGTCGTGGAGGTGAAGGATCGACAGTCCAATTTTGACATCCAGACGGGAAGACAGTTGTTTGCCGGAAGAGATGGAAACAGCCGCGCTTTGTACGATCCGTTCTACAAAGGCTTTGAGCCGCGCGTCGGATTTGCCTGGACGCCGGGACATTTCGGCAACAAACTCGTGGTTCGCGCCGGATATGGAATCACGCAGTATATGGAAGGTACCGGATCGAATCTCCGTCTGCCTCTGAACCCTCCCCTCTTTTCCGAGGCGGATGTCAGTTTCGATACATCGTCAGGTGCAGGGACGATTTCAAAAGGGTTTACCGATGTCATTGTGAGGAGCGAACCCGCAGGTCTGATCCGCATTTGGGATCCCAAGCTGCGGCCCCAGTTCACCCAGCAATGGAATCTTACAATCGAATATCAGCTCAACAGTACCACCTCGCTGACGGCCGCTTATGTAGCTCATAAGGCCACTCACCTGGTGGATCCGAGAGATTGGAACCAGCCGCTTCCGGGCACTGGAGATGCTTCCACGTGGTTACCTCTCCAGCAACGCCGGCCGCTGTACCAGTTCCGTCCGCTTGTCACGGCTGTGAGTGGAACTGACTCTTCAGCAACGAGCGACTATCATTCCTTCCAGGCCAGCGCGCGGAAGCGCCTGTCGCAGGGGTTTGAGTTTCTGGCGTCCTACACGCTGAGCAAGACCCTTACTGACAATCTAGGCTACTATGGCAGCGGCGGAGTCGCCGGGCCCAGTGCTTACTGGGCTAACGCTTACAATCGCAGAGGGGATCGCGGGCTCTCTTTCTTCGACGCAACCCACAACTTTGTCTGGTCGGGAACGTATGACCTCCCGTTCGGGAAGGGAAAGACTTGGGGGGACAGCTTGAGTCCAGTCGCCAACGCGATACTGGGTGGCTGGAGTGTCAGCAGCATCGTTTCGCTGCACACGGGCTTCCCGATTACGCTTCAGGCTACCGACCGCTCATTGCAGGCACCTCGCGCTGGAGGACGTCCGAATCGGACAGCTGGGCAAACGGGCGCAGTGAGTAGTCCGACTCTAGACAAATGGATCGACATCAGTGCCTTTTCGCTTCCTGCCCTCGGGACCTTCGGAAACGTAGGCAACAGCAGCAATCGCGCTCCTGGGTTTGGCAACTGGGATTTTGGGATCGGCAAGAAGTTCAACATGTCGGAGGCCCGGTATCTTGACTTTCGAGCTGAGTTTTTCAACTTCACCAACCACCCAAGCTTCAGTCCTCCGAGCCGTAACATTTCTGACCCGAACAACTTCGGTAGAATCTTCGGCACGGTCAGCCCGCCGAGAATCATCGAATTCGCTTTGAAGTATCATTTCTAACCTGCGTGGTTTTCTTTGTGCTTCAGGGGCTCGCAAGAGCCCCTTTTTTTGCTGCGTTCACATCCGAAGGTCCCAAAACAAGTCAGCCTGATTTTCGTTTGACCTCCCCCGGCAGCCTTGCTACTTTACTTCTGCTGTTGGGGTAAAGTGTTGAAGGTGAAGCGAAACTGCCAGCCAGGAACCTGAGTTGCTGACTTTCGAGAGCACGCTCCAACGCCCTAATGGTCCGACCCAGGCGTTCGCAGCAAACGAAACGCCTTTGAACGCTGTGGCTGAGGATTTGTCGCGAAGGCTCGCGAGTCGGAGACTGCCAGCCACACCTTAGCCCATCTCGGATCCATGAGAATCCGCGTCGACTGTTATTCAGGCCATAAGGCTGACCAGCGCCCGCAACGGTTTTACCTGGGGGGGGCGCTGTCTGGAAGTCGCCGAAGTCCGTGACCAGTGGTACAGCCCTGACGCCGACTACTTTCGGGTCCTGGCGCAGGACGGCCAGGTTTATGTGCTCAAGCATGACTGGCACGGCGCCGAAGATCTGTGGACTTTGGAAGCATATCGACGAGAGTCCGACACTGCCAGTCGTGAGGCCAAGCATTTCAATTCATAAATTACGATGACGTACTCCAGCCGCCCAGACATCATTTCCGTGACTTGTAGCTGCCGCTCTTCGCATTCGAAGCTTCCTTGATGATACGTTCCAGGAATTCTTTCCCTTCAAAGGAACTGTTTGTCGCGGACCTTCAGAGCAGACCCCGCAGTCAGCGCGCGATGACGGCCCTGAAGACCTGCCTGGATGCTGTCAGCCGCTGGGGCCTCAACTTCACCCTTGGACTACCGCGCGCTGCCAGTCTGTGCCGATCTTCCTTGTGCTGTTTGCTCGGCAGTACGCTTTGCCTTCTGACCTCGTGCGTTCGAAAGGAGCACGAGCAATCGTTACTCACTTCTGTGACTTCTCCAGCCCGCTATCTTCCCCCACTCTCGTGCCAGCCCTGCCACTCCGAGATTTACAGCACCTACCAGAACGTCGCCATGGCCCGTTCCTTCTACCGGCCCTCGGCAGACAATGTGACGGAAGACTACGAGACGCAGAATCATTTCTACCACGCACCTTCGAAGCGGCACTATCGAATGATCCGTCGAGGCGACGGATTCTTCCAGCAACGCTACCAGCTTGACGTGGAGGGAAGGGAAGCAAATCTCCTGGAGCAAGAAGTAACTTTCATCATCGGCTCGGGCAATCATTCCCGCAGCTACTTGAACCTATCGCGGGGTGGGGTTCTAACAGAGTTGCCGGTTAGCTGGTATCCACAAAGGAAGCGCTGGGGAATGAGCCCGGGATACGACAAGCCACGACACCATGATTTTTCGCGCAAGATCGACTACGGCTGTCTGTTCTGCCACAACGCCTATCCGAAGCTGCCCGAGGGCGCAGACCGCTACGGACACGAGAACCTGTTTCCACAGGATCTGCCATCCGGGATCGACTGCCAGCGCTGCCACGGGCCAGGGTCACAGCATGTAGAGTTCGCGAGCGCTGGAGCCGATGTCGGCGCCGTTAAACGCGCGATAGTGAATCCTGCCCGTCTGAGTTCGGAGCACCAGATGGACATCTGCCAGCAGTGCCACCTGGAAACCACGAGTGATGAACTCCCGCAAGCCGTGCGGGTGTTCGGCCGTCCAGTGTATTCGTTTCGTCCTGGAGAGGCGCTCAGCGATTACCTCATTCACTTCGACCACGCGCCCGGAACCGGCCATGACGACAAGTTTGAGATCAACAGCTCGGCCTACCGACTGCGCAAGTCTGCCTGTTTTCAGAAGAGCCACGGGCAGTTGATTTGCACCACCTGCCACAACCCGCACAGTACGGTGCGAGGTGAAGAGGCGGTCAGACACTTTCGCGAGAGCTGCATGAAATGCCACGGCCAGCTTTCCGCAGGGATGCACCCGACTCCACGGTCCAGTGACTGCGCCAGCTGTCATATGCCCAGACGGCGGACTGAAGATGTAGTGCAAGTAGCGATGACCGATCACTGGATTCAACGGCGTCCGCCGAATCGGAATCTGCTGGCTCCACTCAACGAGGACCACACGCCGTACCATGGTGAGGTGGTCTCCTATGCATCGAACCCCGCCGGTTCAGCTTCTGCCACTCACCGAGAGCTGTACTGGGCCATTGCACAAGTGAGGGACAAATCTAATCTCTCAGCAGGACTGGCAAAGCTAAACGCCCTTGTGGCGCAGCAGCAGCCAGCATTACCCGAGCCCTGGATGGAACTGGCTTTGGCTCAAATGGAAACCGGAGACCTGGAAACAGCCAGGCACGGGTTGCGCCGCGCACTGGAGCTGGATCCAGGACTACTTCTGGCTCGGTACAATCTGGGCCGGGCTTGCCAGCTCCTGGGGCAAGTGGGCGAGGCTATTGCGCACTATCAGGCCGTGCTGCAGCTCGATCCGGATCACTCCGAAGCACACAACAACCTAGGGCTCTTGTTGCAATCCCAGGGGCAACCCGATGCGGCCTCACAGCACTTTCAAAAGGCCCTGGCTCGAAGTCCCCTCTTCGTGGATGCGCACAACAACCTCGGGAGCGCTCTTGCTGAGGAACGACGCTGGGAGGAAGCGATGCTTCGGCTTCGGAAGGCGCTGCAGATCGAGCCTGCCAGCGCAGATGCTCACAATAACCTTGGAAAAGTCTATGGGGCTCGTGGTGAGCTTGCGGAGGCCACTGCCTGTTTCCGCCATGCAGTCAGCGCCGACCCAAGCCATTGGGTCGCGCACTTCAATCTTGGGCGAGCGTTGGAAGCAGCGGGCAGGAAAAGCGAAGCTCGGGCAGCCTATCGAGAGGGCAGGCGCTTGAAGCCAGACCTGGAAGTTCCTCTCAAGTAAGTGGAGCGGTGTGTGGGCCCTCAGTACTCCTTGACGCTGATGACTCGACCCCTGAGGAAAGTGACAAAGACGATCTTGTGGGGCCGTTCTCCGTAGATCCAGTCTTCAGTTTCCTCCTCGCCCTTGCGCTCGCGAACCTTGCGCAGCGGTCGGCCGAGAGCGGACATGACCAGTTCTTTGTCCATTCCAACCACGGCTTGCTTGTTCTTGACTGCTTCCCGGAACTCTTCGGGAATGGACTCGATGAAGGTCTTGATCGCAGATTTCTTACTGAAATCCAGGACATTCGAAAGGATATCTTTCACTTCTTCGGGTGTGATCTCCGGAATGGTCTTGTCAAACTGAATCGAGACGTAAGAACCCTGCGGAGGCGCCTGAGCCGTGGGATTAGCCAGAGGCGCGGCTCCGCCTCCTGTGCCGATCTGGATTCTCTCAAGGAAGCGCCGCTTCTTTTTCCTGCCACCGCCATTGATTTCGAAGGTCATGCGGTTGCCTGTGAAACTCACACTTGTGAGCTGCACCGTGATGCCCGGCGCAATGAACTGGCCGGCGCTGATCGAGGACTCTTCATTCTTCTTCCAGTCGAACTCACCCTTTGCGTCGATCATCAGACCCTGTTTGTTGATGGGTAGAGGAACTTTCAGCGCAACATACTCGCTGCCCAAAGTACGAATGATCTTCATTCGCGACTCTGAACTCAGCGCGGGTTTGACGTCAGCGTGCAGGAATGCAGCTAACCCAAGCTGGCCAAGGAAGCAAGAAAGCAAGGTTAGAAATCGGGGCACCATGGGACGTCCTTTTTTTCGACTGCCACCCCAAATTATAGACCTGAATTGTTTGCCCGGCGAGAAAATTGGCTTCAGACTGGAAGCAGGAAGCGCTGGTCTGTCAAAAAAGCGGCCGCCTGAACCCATCGCAGGTTCTCAGACCAAAGCTTGAGGATTCGGCAACGGGACTATATCCCTCTACCGGCTGTCTTGTAGTTCAGCCGGCCTTCCCCATTCTTGCTGGTCTTGGCGTCAAAGCCGATCGCATACGGACAGAAAATATTGGCACGTCTAACCTTGCGCTGTGGGCTCAAGTAGTAGGCGACGAGCTTGAAATAATAGTCATCGGTTGTTCCCGATAGGGTGCCATCGTCATTGTAATTCCAAGGAACCGATTTCCGCTTGTCGTTCACCTCGATAATGACGTAAGCCGTCTTGGGCTCCATTTCAATGACATCCTGGTCGCTTGGATTGGGCACACCCTTCAGATCGCCCCAACCTGCATGGGAGTGAAAATCTCCGATCAGAGTCAGCGGCGGAATGTTTGACAAGAACTTCTTCATCCGCCGAATCGCCCGCTTGTTCTCAATTACGCCAGTGTTGTACCTGCGCGCCGACTGGTGAGAAAGCGCGTGCTCGACGATGAAAGCGTTGTTCTCGTCGCGATAGCCGATGAGATAGCCGTAACACTCCTTCTTGTAAACCTCGATCGCAGAAATCAACAGACCCCAGAATGCGTCTTCTGAGAGATGAACTTCCATGGGCTTATTGTTCCTTGGGAGCAGTAATGGTAGAGCCAGCCACGAAACATCATAGGGTAAACCAGAGGAAAACAGAATCGGAATTCGGGAGAGCCTTTCACGGCGGGCGTGGACGAGACATCTTGCAGGGGATCGGGCGCTTGCAGTCAGGAAAGCCCTTGGGAGTCGTGACCAAATGGCAACCGTAAGCTCAAGCTCGGGCTAATGGGGAACGGCATAATACCCTTGGCGTGTTCTGATCTTATTGAATTTGATTGACTTATTTCTGAGGCGGACATCAATTCTTCGAAAGGCTATCGACTCAACCTTCTGACTGGGAACGTATCCCAGCACATACTGGTTTCGCGCCATCTGGGTGATTCTGCGATAGGTATCAGAAAATCCGCTGTCCTTGACTGGGTAGAAAATGGCACCACCCGTGGGGTTTGCGTACTTACTCAAGAGGTTCAACTTGCGATAGAGCAGAGAAGCTCCTTGAGCAATTCCAAACACTGAAATGTCTCGATGCTGCAGAGACTCCAGAGTTTCATCGAACGAATGCCGGTTACCTGGGGCATTTTGCCCGTTCGAGATCAAAATGATGCTGGCCCGTCGGCTGCGGTCCCGTCGGCGCAATTCCTGCGCAGCTGCAAAAATGGCATCGTGGATGTGCGTGTTCAAAGTTTTTGGCGGCGGCACCTTGCCTCGGGCGGTCTCGAGCGGAATGCCCCCAATGGTCGTCTCGGAACGGCCTATCGGACCGCCCTCGAATCCTGGCGACTTTGCGGTAAGGCTGATCTTCTGAAATGCCTTGAGAAGATCGTCCTTGTTGGAGGTGAAGTCATTCACTTTGTCGGTGGTCTGTTCAAACTGAAGTAGAGCCACCTCGTCAAAGGGGCTGAAAGATTCCACGAGGGAAAGCACTGTCTCCTTCAGCGTGCCGAGTGTGTCGGCTCCAGCGGATCGATCGATGAGAATCACAGCCGAAAGCGGCACGGGGTCTGATGAAAAATTCAGGATTGCCTGGGGAATTCCCTCTTCCAGCACTTCGAAATCTTCCTTCTGGAGTCCCGCAATCAGATTCCCGTCCTCGTCCTCAACGATGACTGGAACAACAACGAGTTCAACCGGGACTTTCAAACTGAAGGGCTTTTCTTTGGGATTTAATTGATTGGCAAACGCAATAGGCGCCAATAGAATGGCACAAGCTAAAGCGGCATGTGCGAATGGTCTACTAAGAGGGTCCAAGTGCATGAGTAACCGGTTCCGATTCGGAGATGCGTTGAGCGCCTTCCTTGGGAAATCTGAAAGAGGTCTTCGCTTAGGTCGGGGAATCATATCACAGGCGTCACCCGGCTCGAGGGGACCACGGATTCCTCGCTTCCGCAACGTTCGCCGTATTTGTCCAACTTAGACTCGAACTGTTCGGCGCAGGTTGCCGATCCCGGCAGCTACGGGGAGGCACTGAACCACTGCTTGACTTCGAGGATAAAGTCCCTCCTGTCTCAATCTGAAAGATTTCTTGGGATGTTTATGAAAAAAGGCGAGTTGTCTTATTGAATAGCGAATGGCATCGCACAGGTAAGAGGTAATGCAGAAGAAGATTCTTATCGTTGATTTCGAACAGCGGGCGGTTGAAGAGATCCAGGAGATTCTCAGAAGCGAGGACTACACGGTGTTGACAGCTGCGGATGGCAGCGAAGCGATCGGAGTGTTCCAAGCCAGCCCACCAGACTTGGTTCTGGCGACGGCCTTGCTTCCAAGGCTGAACGGGTTCGAGCTTTGCAAAAAAATTACCAGCGGTGAACTCGGCGAAGTGCGGCCCGTGATCATGTACTCGGCAATCTACAAAGCTGAGAAGTATCGGAAAGAAGCCGTGTCGGGCTGCGGCGCTTTGGAATTTCTTGACACGCCGATTCCTAAGTGGCAGTTGCTCAAGGCTGTCAAAGCCGCATTCACCGTTGTTCCGATCGGAGAACGTGAGCTGGCCGGGCAGCTCACGCAGCCCGCGATCGCAGGAGCCGAGGACAGCATCCTGGCTCTGGATGAACCTGAAACCCGGGCTGCCGATGAATCCGGAGACCTGCTGGAAGTTAACCCGCTCTTCGACACGTTGGAACTTCCTGACGCTACCACGCCCGTCCTTAGCCAAAGGTCAGTCTTAATGCCCTCCATTGAGAACTTCGAAATTGACGCGGCAATGGACTCCGTCCGGATTGATCTCGACCAGGAAGTGCGTTATCGGGACGAACTGCTGGCCAGGCAAGTCGAACAGGAGTTAATGGAAGAAGGTCACAGCGTTTTGGAATTTGAGGGAACCTTGCAAGAGCACTCCACCGACAGAGATCAGCGACCCCCGGAACACTCTACCCAGGACTTCGAACTGGACGAAGTGCTTCCAGAACTGGAAGCTGTGCCGGCGTCGTCTCCTCCTCCATCCGATGACGGCGAAGACAGTCCATCCTTTTCGATTGCGCCGGCGGAAACAAGAAACTGGCTGCCGTTCGCTATCCTGATTGGAGTTCTGGTGCTGGCTGGCCTTGTGTTTTGGATCCGCAGCTAGACCTGGTCGTGAGAGCTGGAGTCTGGGTGAGATGCTGGAGAACTCAGCCTACCCTGCCGGCGCATAGTAGCCCTTCCGATGATTCAGCTTCACATCCCTGCGGATGGTGTTGATCTTTATGCTTCGGAAACTGCCGTCCCGCGTGCGGTCTTCCGACCTGTAGGCCACAGAGTATTGGTTGCGCAGTTCTTGACTGATTTCCTGAAAATCCATTGCCATTTCATCGATCTTGGCGGGGAAAAACGCGCGGCCCCCAGTCTCATCAGCCAGCCGCTTTAGGATCTTGTCATTCTTGGGAGATTCCATGCCGAAGAAACCACTCGTATTCGTGCTAATGGCGTAAATAGAGACATCAGCGCGCTGGGCGATTTCAAGCGTCGAATCCAGCGTTTCGAAGCTCATGTTATCGTCGCCATCACCAATCAGAATCAGCACGCGTCGCCGGCCCCGCTCCTTCTTCAGATGCTCCTGACAGGCCAACTGAATCGCGTCGAACATCTTCGTGCCGCCACCGGTCTTTAGCCGCCGCACGGCCTTCGTCAAAAGGTCGGCGTCATCAGCGAACGGCTGAAGAATGTCCACCGTGGAGTCAAAACTCATCAGCATGGCTCTATCCTGGCGGCGGCGCACAGTGGTGTGAAAAAAATCGATGGCTGCTTCCTGCTCGACTTTAAACTGTGTCCGGATGCTGTTGCTGCTATCGATCAGCAATGCGATGGTTAGAGGGGCATCCGTCTCGCGCGTAAAGTTTGTGATTTTCTGCTGTGTGTCATTCTCCAGAACCCGGATCTCCTCCTGGCCGAGGTCCGTAATGGCCTTGCCTTTCTTGTCGAGGACGGAAAACACGACATTGACCAGATCGACGTCCACGACTAGTTCCTTGTTTGCAGCGTCAGATCCAGGTGCTGACGAACTCTGAGGCCGCGCGCCAGAGTTGATTCCTGCAAGGACCAGGAGCAGTGCGAGCCAAGCCGCGATTTTTCTAAAGCGCATGATCGTTTGGGAAAATGCACCTACTGAGGTTCGAAACAGCATTGGAAATTATAGGAGGAGGCCACGCATCCGTCAACGGAGATGGACAGGACCAGATGAAAGGCGCAGAGTGGGCTCAAGGCGCCGGAGTGCCTTGGAATGCACACCGAGCGCTGCTCACCCGGGTTTTCAACCCAAGTGAAGTTTGCATTCTGAAAGATCCTGCCTTAGACTCCCTGGGAAATTTGCGCCACCCAGCAGCACAGACAACAAGTTTAAAAACCACGTTCGCAGCCCAAGCTTGGGTGAGGTTTGGCTCCTCACCTTCTTGCGCCGGTTCTCCACATGGAAATCCCGGTGGCTCAGGAAAAAAACCCAGCTCTCGATCTGGCTTCACAAGAGCCAACTTCAGTTCGGCACAAAGTACTCGCCTTTGGCGTGGCGCTGGCCGCGATCACATATCTGGACCGTGTCTGCATCTCGATTACTGCGCCCCTCATGATGCGGGATCTGGGCCTGAACACGCTTCAGATGAGTCTTGTCTTTAGCGCATTTACCTTCGCTTATGGGCTCTTTGAAATCCCTACGGGCTGGTGGGGCGATCGCGTCGGCACCCGCAAGGTGCTGACTCGCATCGTGGTCTGGTGGTCGAGCTTTACGATGGCCACCGCCGCAGCCTTCAACTTCCCTTCACTGGTGGCCATCCGCTTTCTTTTTGGAATGGGTGAGGCCGGAGCCTGGCCGAACGCCGCCAAGACATTCTCACGCTGGTTTCCCCTCTCCGAGCGGGGCACTGCCCAAGGCATCTTTTTCATGGGTGCCCATCTCGGAGGCGGTGTGACGCCGATCCTGGTAACAGCGCTGCTGACACGAATGCCCTGGAGGGGAGTGTTTTTGCTATTCGGAGCCGTTGGGTTTTTCTGGGCCTTCACCTGGTATCGTTGGTTTCGGGATGATCCGGCCCAGCACTCCGCTGTAAATAGGAAAGAGCTGGAGCATATATGCCGGGGAAGAGCGCCTGAGGCAGACCATCGGCGTGGTGTCCCCTGGAAGCACATTCTTGTGAACCGCAGTCTCATCGCACTGTGTCTGATGTATTTTACTCAGAGCTACGGCTTCTACTTCTACATCACCTGGCTGCCAACCTACCTGGAGAAAGTGCGCGGCTTCAAAGCCACGAACCTTGGACTGCTGGCGGGCATGCCGCTGGCCTTGAGCGTCCTAGCCGACCTGTTTGGCGGACTCACGACGGATTGGGTCACACGCCGATACGGCTTGAGGCTGGGACGCTGCGGAGTGGGAGGAGCTTCGTTGCTGTTGGCTGGCTTGTTCATCATGGTTGGAGCCAGCACGGAGAATGCGTGGCTTTCTGCGTTGTTGATTTCTTTTGCTGCCGCCAGCGGCAACTTCCTGCTCGGTGCCTGCTGGGGAGTCTGTATTGATATCGCCGGTTCGCACGCCGGCGTTGTGAGCGCCTGCATGAACACTGCCGGCCAGGTGGGTGGTGTTCTCAGTCCTATTATTCTTGCTCTGGTGGTGGAGAACTACTCCAATTGGGCCGCGCCTCTCTACTTTTCCGGCATGCTCTACCTCGGAGGGGCGCTTTGCTGGCTCTTCATTGACCCCAGCCGGCCTATCCTCAGCGAGGCGAAGCCACAGTAGGCTTGTTGGTCGAAACGAAAATTCGCGCAATTTGCTGAGCAAACTAACAACGGCTCAGTTGAGATTGGGAGACTTTCAACTGCGACCGGGTCTGGGCTATACTACCTCGTAGTACCGCGCCATCCAGTAAGGCAGGATGAAGTCGATGCCGGCCCCTTTGATGGTTCCTCCTCCGCCGCCATACAGAAGGAAGGGACTGCGCTGCCAGAGGAAGTCGGTGCGCACGCGCTCGACGACCGGAATGGGCTCGCCGGCCCGGTCTTCAGCGCCGCTTGCAGCAAACCTCGTGCGCAAATCAACGAAATCGTCCCGAGTGGGCCGTTGCAGCCACTGCTCTAGCAGGGATAGGGTCTCCTGATCTCGGGCTGTGTGGGGACCGTTCACTTCGCGGTCGATCATATTGAAATGGGCGTTTCCATGGGATCGGACGGCATCGCGCCAGATGCGATAGGCATTGCGATAGCTGCGAAGATAACGGGAACGTCGCTCTTCGAGACGAATAAGATTGTAGAGATTGATCCCTGCAAGATTGAACTTGAAGTAGGAGCCATGTGGATCGAGCGCCTCAAAAGGCAGCTGTGAGAACGCGAAAACCGCCGAGAACCGCCGGAACTTCCTGTATTCTGACTGGAAGCGTTCCGGGTTAATGTGACGGCCGATTTGCAGAAAGTTCAGCTGTTGTTCTGGCCGACCGATGAACGTTGTGCTGATAGACCTTCCCGGGCACACGCTCACCGCCCCCTGGGGCATCACGACAGTCCAGAGATGTCTCAGGAGGAACTCGAGCAGCTGAGTGGCCAGCGATCGAACCGACGTGCGAACGTCTTCATCTTCGACTAGATCGTAAGCAACGGCCAAGCCAAAGAACACGCCCGAATACTGATCTCGCGATGTGTTCCCCACCCAGAAGCAGTTTTCTCCGTCCACAAGTCCGCTATGAATGCCGTGACGGCACTCTTCCTTCATGATGGGCGGCGCAAATTCCCAGCTCTCCGGAAACAGGCACCGCGACAAGAGCCCCGTGTCTGTAATATCAACTAAAGATCGAAGCCCATCGATGGCTCTGTGCACATTGTCCAGTGCGGCGCGAGACGTCGTCACTTTGTATCGAAATGCCTCTGCTGCCAGGTAATGGCCCGTCCAGATCGCAGAATCGCCTGCCCGAGCATAGTTCCGCAGTGTTATGCCCTCCGGCATGTCGTACTGGGGGTCGAGAATTGTCTTGAAGGGAGTGTGGTCGCGACGAATGCTTTCAGAGATTTCATTCGCTCTGCGCTCCCAGGACGACGTGTCGGGCATGGCGACTCCTTTTGAAAAGAGGCCTGGCGTGCGCGAAGCCCGCGATGGGCGTATGGGCGGTCACCTCTCAAATCAAGGGCCGAGGCAGGGGGCTACCGCACCGGGCTCGGTACAGAAACCGTGCCTCCGAATTCCTCGGCAGGGATTTATCCTTAGGAATAGCCTCGGCCGGCTACAGGCCAGACGGCAGCGACTTTATCGCCGCGAACACATACGAAGCGATCATAGAGATTCACGTTCGGATCACAATGTGGAACGATGAACTCCACACGATCTCCCAAACGAATCTCGCGGCTGGGATTATTGAGGAGCAGGGCTCCGTGTTCATCGCCGTTGAATTGATACTCGACACCAGTGACGCCTTTAATCTCGGGACCAAACTTTCGGTCGGTCGCAAAGGCCTTGAACCCGGCATCGACCGTAGCACGGTCTGGATGATTCTTGCTGATCACCGTCGCGAGCACGGTTAGCGATGGCATGTAGTCGTCATAAACTGTTCCGGCCTGTCCTCCAACACGCCGGTAGTCCACATCCATGAAAACATACGAGCCCACTTGCAGCTCAGTCATTCCCTTGAGTGGTGGGTCAATGTTATATGTCCCCGTGCTGCCGCCAGACATGATCTCAACCGGCATGCCCGCCTTCTTCATCCGGAAGAAGGTCTCCAGCGGCCCTTGCATCACCTTATGAGAGTGCTCCTTGCGTGCCTCAAAACCCGTCACATGCGATGAAGCCCCTGAATAGGCATGAACGCCGCGCAGCTTCAGGTGTTGCATCTTCATGATCCGTTCGGCCAAACCAAAAGCATCATCGCCTGGCAAGATGCCTGTGCGGCGGCCAACCGGATCAATGTCGATCATCACGTTGAGAGTTAATCTGGCTGCCTCCGCCGAACTGTTGAGTTCTTCTGCATGGGAAGCATTGTCGACAACCGCCAATGTGTCGGGCTGCTGGCGAGTGAGGCGAAGCAACCGCTCGATCTTGTTCTTGCCAACCAGCTCCGAAGTAATCAGCAGACCCTTGATGCCTGAGTCAGCCATGACCTCCGCCTCGTGAATGGTGGATGTGCAAACGCCAAGCGCACCGGCAGAAATCTGCCGCCGGGCAATTTCGGGACACTTGTGTGTCTTGGCGTGCGGTCTCAATTGAATCGGTGCCGACTTCGCGTGCTGGCTCATCTTCTGAAGATTGGCTTCAAGGATGTCCAGATCCAGCAATAGCGATGGTGTCGGCAGGTCCTCTTTGGAAAGTCCCTCGGTCCCCTTGCCTGATTTCAGGCGTTTCTCAAAGTCCGCCAGCGTATAGCCCATTCGATGCTCCGCCTTAAGAATGGATGGGGAAGCTACGGCCAAGCCAACGCTCTTCACAATCCAGGATCTCCGCGTGATTTTCATGGATAGCCTCCTCGTTTAGACGTCAATCTTACTTCCACGAGCGTTCGGAAGGCAATTACCGTATAGCCGCATCTTCTCCTGGGGAACAGGGACGCTCCTGTGAATTTAATCATCACCGCGTCTCAGAGGAGATCCGCACTTCGTGAACGCCTGGCGCAGCACTATTGTCCTCGTGTTTCAGAGTGCTTTTCAAGCACAACCGCAAAGAAACCATCAGAGCCGGTATCAGGCGGGAAGAGCTCGAAAAAACGTCGCTCGTCAAACAGACGCTGCAGCCATGCGGCTGCAGGCAAGACCAAACCTGCCTCGGGATGTTTGTCCAGGAACTTGTTTACGATCTCCTGATTCTCCTCTTCTTCGAGGGAACAGGTCGAATAGACAACTCGGCCTCCCAGCTTCAGCTCTCGAAAGGCACTCTCCAGAAGCGATAGCTGCAAGAGTGCCAATTCGGTGATCTGTTCGGGCCGTAGCCGCCAGCGGATCTCCGGGTGCCGTTGTAGTGTTCCTGTTCCGGAACAAGGTGCGTCTACCAGGATCCTGTCAAATTGTCTGGAGAACGGCAGCTGCTGGGTGCCGTCACATGCCACCCAGGCAATTGATTTCCAGTGCGCGTGAAGCCGGCGAGCCACCTGCAGCCGGTGCCAGCGAAGGTCCGCCGCCACGATCATCCGGGGACTTTGCTTCAATGCTGCAATCTGCGAGGTCTTTCCGCCCCATCCCGCGCAAAGATCGAGACACACGTCCGTCGGCTGCGGTTCCAGCAAATGAGAAATAAGCTGTGAGCCTGCGTCCTGGATAACGATTCGGTGTTCCCTGAAAAGAGAGGTTTGATAAATGTTGCCACGGATCACTTCAAAGATGTCTTCCGACAAACGGTGGCACTTGAATCCGACAGCCAGCTGGCTGAGTTCAGATGCGAGAAGCTCCGCGGAGAGTTCGGGCGCGTTGATGCGGAAGTAGATCTTTGGCGATTCGTTGTTGGTTTCAAGCATCCGGATGGTGCGCTCCTGACCAAAGCGCAGTAGCCAGCGCTGCACCAGCCATTTGGGGTGGGAGTATTGGACAGCCAGCCCAGCCTCAGAATCTGCCGTAAAGGTCTCTCGAATCAGCTTGCCATCGTTCAGTGAGACCTTTCGGAGAACCGCGTTGACATAGCCTGCGGCAGACCGCAAGCCGGCCGACTTTACAAGTTCGACCGACTCATGCAGCGCGGCTCGCGCTGGGACGCGGTCCAGGAATAGGATTTGATAAGCTGCCAGGCGGAGCGCCAGCAGGACTTCCGGGTCGAGCCGTTGCGGCGCTCTGTTGCTGTGACGCGTCAGAACTTCGTCGAGTAGCAGCTGCTGGCGCAGAACCCCGAAGACCAGCTCCGTCGCGAGCCTCAAATCCTTTTCGCCGAGGGAATCAGCCAGATGGGAGTGAAGGAGCTCCGAGGCATAGGATTTCTCTTTCAGGACCCGCAAGAGAATCCGGAAAGCAGCCAGCCGGGCGGGCGAAACAGACACGCTCACCTTCCGAGCAGCAGGGTTTCATTCCTGCCCAGTCGAATGCCATGGAGAAAATCTGCAGCCGCCGTCCGTCTGCGGTTCTCCAATTGAACCTCCTGCAACTGCACGAACCCAGTTCCGCAAGCCACCAGGGCTCCATCAGAGGCATGATGCAACAAGGTCCCAGAGGGCAGGCTCCCTGTAACGCCCGCGGCTGGCCCCGCTCTCCAGACACGAAGCATTTGACCCTGTAGAAACGTGTAGGTCCCGGGCCAGGGGTTAAAAGCACGAATACGGTTGTGAACGGTTGTAGATGGCCACTGCCAGTTCAGTTCGCCGTCAGATTTCTTCAAAAGGGGTGCATAAGTCGCAGGCTCATTGTTCTGTAAAATCGCTTGCGCCTCGCCGCGTTCGAGCAAGTCGAGTGTCTCGATCATCAAGGCAGCCCCGAGCTCGCAGAGCCGGTCATGAACCGAAATTGATGTGTCTGTGGGACCGATCTCAATCTCTCGCTGAAGCAGGATGTCGCCGGTGTCCATGCCGGCATCCAGTTTCATGGTGGTAACGCCAGTCACGGTTTCACCATTTGCAATTGCCCACTGAATGGGAGCCGCGCCGCGATATTTTGGCAACAGGGACGCATGGAGGTTGTAAGCACCAAGCCGAGGAATGTCCAGCAGCCACTGGGGCAGAATCTTTCCATAGGCAGCCACGATGCACGCGTCGGGTTTTGACTCCAGAAGACGAGGCGGCCAGTCGGCTGCTTTAAGCTTCTCCGGCTGGAAAACGGGAATGCCGTGCTTTATAGCCACCTGCTTGACAGGCGTGAGCGAGAGCTTCTCACCCCTCCCTGAGGGCTTGTCGGGTTGAGTGAAGACGGCATCCACCACGTGACGGCTGCAGAGAAGGGATTTGAGAGTCGGAACGGCGAATCGCGAAGTTCCCATGAAAAGCAGGCGCATCACCATTCTCCGGCACGGACTTTTTTCCGGATCTTTCTCTTGATGATGTCCCGCTTGATGGCGCCCAAGTGGTCGATAAAGAGAACCCCGTTGAGGTGGTCGATTTCGTGGCAAAGGACCCGCGAGAGCAAGCCCTCGCCTTCCAGAATTTTTTCGTGGCCGTGCAGATTCTTGCCGGAAACGACCACCCGAAGGGGACGATGGACTTTGCCGGTAAAATCCGGGATGCTCAGGCACCCCTCTTCTTCGTACTGGTCTCCCTGGCCATTGATAATCTCGGGATTGACCAGTGTAATCAGATTTCCGACTTTGTTGCCAGCGGTCACATCCACAACAATGAGCCGCCTCAAGACTCCAATCTGAGGTGCCGCCAGGCCAACGCCGGGAGCGGCGTACATGGTCTCGGTCATATTCTTTGCCAGAGCTTCCAGATCCTTGTCGAAAACCGTCACAGGCTCAGAGATCTGGTGGAGAATGGGATCGCCGTACTTGTTGATTGAGAGAATCATGATGACCTGGTGCCAGCAGCAATGGCAGTATCCCAAATATACCACCCGCTTTCCAGCACGCTCAAAGCCTTTTTGGATCCCTCACCCTGAGGCGTGCAGTGCCAGCCACGTTAACAATTGAACGCACCCGCAAGAGTCTCTCACGGATCCTGCCACCTAGCTTGCTGCCACAACACTGACCGGCAAGTTTTGCTCAGTAGTGGCGCCACTTTGCCTCCGGTGTGTCGAGTCGGACCGAGTCATTTCGCATTTGCCTGGCTTTTGTCTTCACCTGGAATGCACTGGCCGGTAGCAGCTGGAACCAGCCTGCCTTGACTAAGTTTTTCTGAATCGATTACCATCACTTGAGTTGTGGTGGAAACGAACCCTCTTACTGCCTTCCTCTTACGAAGGCTGAGTTGCAGTTTCTGGATTCCGGCGGCGTACTCTGAACTTTTCTTGAAGGGGACATTAGCCTCAGCCGTTTCCGGCCCCCCAACTCTACCCAGCCTCTGCTGGCCCCCTTGTGTTGATCTATGGATTTGCTTTCCGCGAAAACGGCTTCCCCGCTTCAAGAGACAGTTCTTGAGATCCAGAACCTCACGATCCTAGGGATACGCTCGCTGCTCAACCTGTTTCGCCGCCCACTCTATCTTCGGGAGACGTTCGAGCAGATGGATATTATCGGTGTTGGATCTCTCGTGATCACAATGCTGACTGGGTTTTTCACGGGCGCCGTGCTGGCTCTGCAAACCTCCAACACACTTTCTTCCTTTGGCGCGATGGGTTACACCGGGCAGCTGGTCTCCATTTCTCTGGTACGTGAGCTGGGGCCTGTCCTTACAGCGGTTGTTGTGGCGGGTCGCATTGGGTCGGGAATCGCTTCGGAGCTTGGGTCGATGCTGGTGAGCGAGCAGATTAATGCGATGCGTGCGTTGGGAACAGACCCCAGCAAGAAGTTGGTCACTCCGCGAGTCTTCGCATCCATCACGATGGTGCCAGTCCTCACCATCATCTGCGATTTGGTAGGCGTGCTGGGCGGCCTTTTTGTTGCTTATTTTCTTCTGGGGATCAGCCCGACTCTCTATCTGACATCGGCCTACGACAACCTGACATACTCTGATCTGGTTCAGGGGCTCATCAAGCCGCCGATTTTCGGGTTTTTGATTGCCATCGTTGGTTGTTACTGTGGTCTGCGGACCTACGGCGGCACACAAGGTGTAGGCCGCTCCACAACCCAATCGGTTGTTTCTTCCATGATTCTTATCTTCGTCTCCGACTTCTTCATCACCCGCTTGCTGCTGGCCTTCATTTGAACATGAGCGATCAGAACGATCACCGTCCCACACCCGCCATCGAGTTAAGGAATGTTGTAAAATCCTATGGCGACGCGGTGATTCTGAAGAAGATTTCGTTCACGGTTCGACGTGGAGAGGCGAAGGTGATCCTGGGTGGAAGTGGTTCAGGAAAATCAACGATTCTCAAGTTGATTATTGGCCTTGAGAAGCCCGATGAGGGAGAAATTTTCATCGATGGCGAGGAAATCTCACGCTATCGCGAAAGCCAGCTCACTCGCGTTAGACAGAGAATCGGGATGGTCTTCCAGGAGGGCGCGCTCTTCGACTCATTGTCGGTGGCTGACAATGTTGCCTACCGTCTTCATGAGCAAGGGGATTTAGAGGAGGATGAGATTCTCGAGATCGTCAGGAAAACGCTTGGCTTCGTCGATCTCGAAGACGCAATCGAGAAGATGCCTGCGGAGCTGTCTGGCGGCATGCGTCGGCGGGCGGCAATTGCACGGGCTCTGGTTGGAAACCCGAAGATTATGCTCTACGATGAGCCAACGGCTGGGCTCGATCCTCTCACGGCAAGAACGATCAACGAACTGGTAATCAAGCTGCGCGACCTCGAAGGCGTGAGTTCCGTCTTTGTCACCCACCGGCTGAAGGATGTGTTCACGATGGCGAACGAATATCTTGTCCATCAGAATGGTGTTTTGCGCTACCTGACCGAGGAGGAGGGCGGTTTGTGCTTGATCAATACTCGGTTACTCATGCTGAGGGATGGTGAAATCATTTTTGACGGCTTTGATGAAGAGATCCGGAAGAGTTCAGACGATTACATTCGGAAGTTTCTGTCGTAGTAAATGAAGGAGAGATCTTATGGCACGCAAGAGACTGGCTTGGGCTGAGCTGCGAGTGGGCATTCTGGTGATCTTCAGTTTCACCATCCTCGCTGTGGCGATCGTGTTGATCAGCGGTGGCGCTGGATTCTTCATTTCCAAATACGAGCTGAAGACCTACTTGGCGAGCGCGGAGGGACTGAAAAAAGGCTCTCTGGTGTGGCTGTCCGGTATCGAAGCGGGCAATGTTTCTGCCGTTAACATCACCAGCGCCACTGAATCGGTGCGGGCTGTGGAAGTAGTCATGTCGATCGATAGGCGCTACGCCCTTAGAATTACCGAGGGATCCGTCGCTTCCCTGGGTTCGATCGGTCTGCTGGGAGACAAGTACATCGACATTTCGAGGGGCTTGCCAGGCACCAAACCGATACCTCCGGGAGGTGAGGTCAAGGGTTCAGCCGACGCGGATATTCGCAGAATCATGCAAGCCAGCAACGATCTCGTGGCGAATCTCAGTGTACTCGTCAACAGGATTGACGACATCACGAAGAAGATTGACGAGGGTCAGGGAACCATAGGGAAATTCATTAACGACCCGAGCCTGTTCAACAAGGTGAACGAAACTGTGGCTGAGGCCCAGGACCTGCTCGGCAAGATAAAGTCGGGAGATGGCACAATTGGTCGACTGATCTCCGATCGCGAATTGTACAATCGTCTCAACGGAACGCTAGCTCGTGTTGATGCCATCACTGCCAAAGTAGAGAAAGGTGATGGAACACTAGGCAAATTTGTGCACGACCCGGCAGTCTTCAATCGCGCAGACACCTTGTTGGCCAAGTTCAACGTTGTGGCAGACCGTATGGAGAAAGGCGAGGGCTTTCTAGGCAAGCTTTCCAAAGACGATACGCTCTACGTTCAACTCCGGGAAAGTATTGGAAAGTTTTCAGCGCTTGCCGACAAGATGAGCCAAGGAGAAGGAACCATAGGCAAGTTGATGGTGGACTCGACACTGTATTCCAACATCAACCAGGCGAGCGGAGAGCTAGTCAAACTTTTGTACGACTTTCGTCAGAACCCCAAGCGATTCCTAAGGTTCAAGTTTGGGTTGTTTTAACCAGCACGACTTCCTGCCGCTCAACACATTCAATCAGGGCGTCAACGACAACAGGATCGAATTGTTTATTCTTCGCCTCCCGCAGCCTCTGCAACGCTTCTTCGGATCCCAAGCTCTTCCGATAGGGCCGGTCCGAAGTCATGGCATCGTAGGCATCCACCACGGCTACGATTCTGGCCCCCACGGGGATTTCCTCTCCTTTTAACCCGCTAGGGTAGCCTGTCCCATCGTAATTCTCGTGGTGATGAAACATAAGCTCACGGGCTGTGGATAATCGCTTGATGCCGCCCAAAGCATGGTAGCCGTAGTGCACGTGCTGGTGCATGCGCACATACTCATCGGGACTAAGACCTTGTGGCTTGGACAGGATTTCCTCCGGAATAGCGATCTTCCCGATGTCATGGAGCAGCGCAGCCAACTTGACATTGAAGAGATCTTCACCATCGATACTGAGTTTGTGGCAGACCTGCTCGGCAAGAGACAACACCATGAAGGAGTGCAGCTGAGTGACAGGGTCGCGTATCGCAAGCAGATTGACCAACAGATTGATGGTTTCCTGGAAGGAGTCGTGCAGCTCCTGCTGGAGCCGCCGGTTCTCCAATTTCACCTCATGCCCGAGGAACACGTTATCGATCACATTTACCAGCTCGCGATGCCCAAAAGGCTTCACGAGATAAGCTGCCAGCCCCATCGCCAGGAGCTCCTTACGGTGTGCCTCATCAATAGACTTGGCTGTCAGCATGATCACAGGCGTGTCGCGGATTTCTCGATACTCCGGATTCTGGACCAGCTGGCGAAATGTGTCGATGCCATTAAGTACTGGCATCATGAAATCGATCAAAATTAAGTTGGGCTTCAGCTCGATCGCTTTTTGCAGGCCATCCTCTCCGTTCACAGCGTCGATCACGCGATAGCCAGCTCGCTCAAGGATCATCCGCGCGAGCTCCAACATGGGCCGCTCGTTATCAACCACGAGAATCGTCTTCCTCATTTCCCCTCGTCGGCTGCCCTGGACACACCATCTGACACGTTAGTGAGAGCTATAAGCTATTGAAATGCCACTTGTATATCAACAGGAAAAGTGTCAAGAATTACGGACCGTGCGGCGTGCAGTTTGCCGGTTTCCTTCAAGAAGCAATCGACACTGTGAGACGTTAGAATTCCTGATGGGGAGCGTTTCGAAGGCCAGGTGGAAATCGGCCTCTGCTTTCTTGCCATCGGATCTTGAGGGAGAGGATAGATCCGGTGTGCGTTGAAATTAGCGCGCCAATCGGCTATAGTCGTGGGCCATTTTCAAAGGATGCCTCAGGCATGACCATTCATATCAAGAAGAAACTTGAAGAGGAAATCAGGGCCATCGAATACGAACTGAAGAACGACTTGCCTAAGGAACTCAAGAAAGCTGCAGCCTTGGGAGATCTGAGTGAGAACGCGGAGTATCAATCAGCAAAACAGCGCCAGGAAATCCTTAACGCCAAACTGGCCAATCTGCGCAAGCGCCTCGCCGAAGTTGCATTGATCAATTTCGACAGAATTCCTAAAGACCGAGCCTCTTACGGATCTACCGTCGTGCTTCACGACATGCACAAGGGCACTGAAATCACCTATAAGCTCGTGTCGGTGGAAGAATCAAACATCGAACTAGGGCTGATTTCAACCACCTCTCCAATCGGGAAAGGTCTTGTCAACCGCCAGGAGGGGGACACTGTGAAGATCGTGACTCCAGGTGGCATCAAGGAGTTTGAGATTCTCAGGCTCACAACTATCCACGATCAGCCAAACTCGTCCGACTGAAGCCCATGCTGAGCCAAACCATCGGAAGAATCTGCAAGTCAATCCTGGATCTGATTGTCACCGGAGTGTGCGCACTCAGAATCAACCCGAACATGCTGACTTTCCTTGGCTTTCTGGTCACAATCGGGGCCGCGATTTTTCTTGCGAAGGGCAAGTTCTTTGAGGCGGGGCTGGCCATTATTCTTGCGGGGCTCTTTGACATGCTGGATGGGAGGGTGGCCCGCACGAGCAACAACGTGACTCGCTTTGGAGCTTTTTTCGATTCAGTGCTGGATCGCTACTCAGATATTGCTATGTTTCTTGGACTGATGATCCACTACTCCAAAGCACAGCGATTGACTTATATGGTTTTGTCAGGGATCGTTCTGATGGGAGCAGTGATGACAAGTTACACGCGTGCACGGGCGGAATCGCTGATTCCCCTATGCAAAGTTGGATTCATGGAACGTCCGGAGCGTCTGGTTCTGATGATCATTGGGGCTCTCACCAACCGTATGGCTCCTGTTCTATGGATCATGGCTTTCTTCTCAAACCTTACCGTTATCCATCGAATGACTCACACCTGGAGGGAGGCGTCGAAACTTGACCAACCCGCCCTGCCTCGATGACGAGTGTCCGCTTAGCAGCCTGGATTTCAAGCACGACCAAGCCTCTTGATGAATAGTTCCCCACAGGACAGTTACCTGCTCCCTCCGGGCGTATACACGGCTCTAATGACGCCGTTCAGCTCAGACGGCTCTCCCAACCTACTGTCAGTCAGAAACTTAGTGAACTTTCTGGTCGCGCGGGGCATTCGCTGTTTGGTCCCTCTGGGTTCAACAGGAGAATTCTTGCATCTGAGTCCACCACAGAAACAGCAACTCCTGGGAGCAGTCGTTGAAGCAGCACAGGGAAGAGTCCCGGTAGTTCCTTGTGCCAGCGATAGCCACCCTGCAGGCGTGATCGCGTTTGCACGCTTCGCGAGACAGTGTGGCTGTCCTGCTGTCATTGCATGCCCGCCCTACTATTTCAGATTCAGCCAGGAGGAGATTAAAGCTTTCTTCAACCGTGTGGCGGACAGCATTCCGCTGCCTCTGCTGTTGTACGATATTCCCCAGTTTACCAACTCGATTGAACCAGAGACAGTGGCTCTGCTCTCCAGGCACCCGAACATCGCAGGCATCAAGGAAAGTAGCGGGAACCTTCATCGTCTAAGACAAATCCTCGAGCAGCAGGACAAACCGGGCTTTGCCGTGTTGATTGGGCCCGACGAATTGGTTCTACCATCCGTTCTGGCCGGGGCTCGCGCCTGTGTCAGCGGCACGTCAAACATAGTTCCCGAGGCCCTTGTGGCACTCTTCGATTCCATACGCAGCGGGCATCTAAACACTGCCAAGTTGTTGCAGAATGAGATCATCCGGCTTATTCAGCACCTGAGTCAGTTCAATTTCCCAACCGGGTTCAAGATTGCCGCTGAATGTCGGGGGCACGAACTTGGCGATTTGAAGCAGGTTCTCAGTTCCGGACAAAAGGACGGCCTGACTCGATTCAAGCGGGAAACTAGCGACCTGATCAAAGAGCTGCTCGAAAGAATCTCAAGATAAAATCTGGTCCCCGCCGGTTCGGCGCTGCAGGTCCCTTCAGGATGCAATCCTCACAGCTGACCGCCCATCTTCTCTAGAAACTTAAAAGTATTATTATCAACAAATTAGTAAGTACTGCCGAGATAGAGTCGAGGTTGCCTGGCACTCAGCCGCCGCCGTCGGTTTTTTCTTGCAGTGTTTCGATGATTAATATAAATTGCACATATTAATGATGTTGGCAGAGATTTGATTTTCCGCTTGGTTTTCCTCGGTTTGCAAAGGTGCCTCATAGTTAATGGAAAAGAGCGTCCTTTCCCAAATTGAGTTCTTTGATCGTCTCAGTGAGTCTTACGATCAGATGATCTCCTGGCCAACCAGGATCGGGACCGAAGGCACTTTCTTCAAGAAGCTTGTAAATGACTACAAACTAAAAAGTTCTTTGGACGTTGCTTGCAGCACAGGCTTTCATGTCATCATGTTGCGTCGCTTGGGCCTGGATGCGGTCGGCATCGATGTCAGTCCAAGAATGATTGACAAGGCTCGAAGCAACTCGATCACTTGCGGGGTCACGGTCGAGTATATCTTGGGCGACTTCAGCACGATGTCGAAGCGGTTCTCAGAGGGCTTTGACCTGATTACCTGCCTGGGCGACACAGTGGCCCATTTGAGTTCGCGCCGAGATGTCAAGAAGCTATTGCAGGAAGTTCATAAGTGCTTGAATCCTGGTGGGGTCTTTGTTCTGCAGACTCGCAATTATGATCACATCCTCAAACAGCAGGTACGATTCATGCCTCCCACGGGGTCGAGAAACGGAACTGAAGAGACTCTCTTCTTTCGGGTTCTGGATTTCCATTCCAAGTCACTAAACTTCAGCGTCGTCAAATTTCGGTGGCACGAGAATCGTTGGGAGTCGTCAGTGCAGACCACCGATATTCACCCTTGCACGAAAAAGGAGTTGGAGGCAGAGCTGAAATCGGTCGGGTTCACAAAGTTGGAGTGCTATAGAAATTTCAACTTTGAGGATTACGATCCGAATGGATCAGACTTGATCTTGGTTGCGGAGAAGAAGGGAGTGCTAAAGTCGAAATCTGCAAGCACTATGAGGAAGCAAAAGCTTGCCAGCCAGCCAGCACCTTCTAAGGGGGTTGCCACCAGAAGAGAAGTCAGTACCAAAGCTCAGAACTCTGTCCCAGCCAAACCCAAGAGTAAGGTGAGTAGGGTTCCAAAGCGTAAGAAATGAACCTGCCTCGCTCCGCCTTCGAGCGCATCAGGGGGCTCAAACCTGGTCGGCCATTGTAAAGCCCATCAAGCTCTCTCCACCGTCAGCCCTGACGATTTTTGCCCGCTTGTTACCTTCGCTGTTCCCTGGAGTCGCCGCCCTCAACATAGCAAAAGAAGCCAAGACGTCTTTGTAAAGGGAGGTTACGACAAAGACTTCTCCGGTTTGCTGGTTTTTCCACATTTGTCCGGCAGATACTTTCTTGATGTTCATGGCCAAGTTTGCCCTGAGCTCCGATTCAGAAATTGTCGCTAAGGAGTTGCAACCTCTAAACTCTACGCATCGACCAAGATCCTGGAGGGGATTAACAAATTGTGGTCCCCCAGGCTGAACCCTGACAAGGCCCACTGCATCGCTCAATACTTTTCTTTCTGTGGACAACTCGACTCGGGTGTCATCACTCTAACCCGCCTGAGGGAGTATGGATATGTCCTTCGTCGACTGAATCGTTCAAACCGTCTCGGGCAAAGGCAGGGGTTTTGGGTCGCGAATGCAATGCTCCCTGGAAATTAGCGAGAACTGGTGCTAGCATCAAATCAAATTAGAGTCCGCGTCAAGTATGGAAGGGGGGTCCGCCCATGAGAAACGCAAGAGAGATCGTTGCCATCGTAATGATCTGCATCCTGGTGCTCTCGTCGAATACCCTGCTGCTGGCAGGAGACAAGAAGAAGAATGCGGATGTGGATGAGATCGGCAATCGGGACATCAACAAAGGCAACTGGAACATGATGTCGATCGAGAAGGAGATTGCCCTGGGTAAACAACTGGCTCAGGACATCGAACGGCAGGTCAAGCTCATTGACGACCCCGAAATCAGTGAATACGTCAGTAAAGTCGGCCAGAACCTCGTGAAAAACTCCGACTCAAAGGTGCCTTTCACAATCAAAGTTGTGGACTCAGACGAGATTAACGCCTTCGCCCTGCCAGGCGGTTTTTTCTACGTCAATTCCGGACTGATTACCTCAGCTGACGAGGAATCCGAACTCGCTGGTGTCATGGCTCACGAAATTGCCCATGTCGCAGCGCGGCACGGAACGGAGCAATACACCAAAGGAACCATAGCCAACTATGCGACGCTGCCTTTGATTTTTCTGGGCGGAGGCCTGGGCTACGGACTGTACCAGGCGGCCGGCTTCCTGATCCCACTGAAATTCCTGCAGTTCAGCCGTTCCGCTGAAACCGAGGCTGACTTCCTTGGCTTACAGTACGTCTACAAGACCGGCTATGACCCGACAGCCTTCGTTTCTTTCTTCGAAAAGATTCAAGCCCAAGAGAAAAAGAAACCCGGCAAGCTTTCAAAGGCATTTTCTACACATCCACCGACTGCAGATCGGATCGAAAAGACTCAGGCGAATATCGCGACGATCCTTCCTGAAGGTGAGCAGTACGTGATCAACACTTCGGAATTCGACCAGATCAAGGCGAAACTGATTGCATTGGAAAACCGCAAACGTCCAGCAGACGGAGAGAAGCCGAACCGGCCATCGTTGAAGCGCCGCACCAGCGGAGAAACTGAGGATGCTTCAGACGAGCCCGCCGCCGGTGACGATGATCGCCCAACTCTGAAGCGTCGCACGGACAAATGAGCTTTTGCTCCTATACGAAACAAGAAAGGGCGGCCAGCAACGGCCGCCCTTTCTTGTTGCTTTGATGGAGTTACTGGCTCACAGCTTCTTTACTTCCTCCGAATAATACTTGCGGTACAAGATGTCCCATTCCGGACTGCCCTCAGGGACCGCTCTCTTTTGTGATTCAATCTTTTTTCTGGCCTCCCGGTCGAGTGTCTCTTCTTTCTTGAGCTCCTCGTTGAGGATCTTCACAACTTCCAGCCGGATTGTGTTCCGGTCTTCTACAAACTCGATCTCTGAGAGACTCACCAGTTCTTCAGTGATCAGGTGAGAGAGCTTATTCACTTTTTCCCGGCTGAGGCGCATGAACCGCTACAGAACCACTTTCTTCTCTTTGACCAGCCTGTTCTTCACAACCTTGAACATGTCCTGATAGGAGACCCCCGTTCGGCGCATCTCGTCGGCGTGGTCCTTCAAGATATTTCGAACTTCCTCGTTAACCTGATCCTCCAAGCCTAACTCGGCATCCATCACCGCTAACACCTTTTCCTGCAAACCCCCAGGGTGCGGTACTTCAATCATCTCACGCTTGATCAACTCATCAACAATTCGGCGAGAAAGATGCTGGACGTATTCTTTTTGGAGGCCCATTGCTTAGGTGTGAACGAAGTGGCGGGGCCGACGGGATTCGAACCCGCGACCTCTGACGTGACAGGCCAGCGTTCTAACCAGCTGAACTACGACCCCGCATCCTACGGTTAGCCGTGGTGGGCGGTACTGGGCTTGAACCAGTGACCCCATCCTTGTAAGGGATGTGCTCTCCCAGCTGAGCTAACCGCCCAGAAGGAGCTAAAAGCGACCTGGACTATACACTGCAGAATTTTGAACTGTCAAGGAATATGCTCGGCAAGCTCGCCCAAACACAGGGCTGTGCCGACATGTTGACAGTTTCCCTAAAGAAGCGCATCTTCACCAATTTAATCTCATCAAATCAATCGCTCACCGGTCGCAGCATCAAGCTGGAACGGCGCGCCGACCGATCAGCATCGCGCATTGGCTTGGAGTAAATTGGCTCTCTCTGCATGATCTTTGAGCCTCGGAGGGATTCGAGCGTGTCTGCATCCAGTTCCACTGTCGTTTTGCCTGATCTGAACCCGTGCCCTGACCCTCTATTGCGTGATCTGTCCATTTCTTCAAGAATGTAGTTCGCACCTCTTGGCAAAATGGTCCTGTTCGAGAGCCACTGTGTGGCGACAATCAAAGCTGCCATCGAAAGTCTTGGCCGCTATGGGACCCTTCGCGAGTGCGGCGTCAAAGGTTGTTCATGAGGCGAACCCTTATCAATGCAGCTTCAGTTTTCGTTGGCGAATTCCTCATCCGGCTCGTCAACTTCTTTGTGCCAATCCTCATCGCGCGCGTGTATGACTCCAGTGCCTTGGGGAAATATTCTTTCGGCCTTGCCTGTGCAGTGCTGGCAGCCCTGGTGCCTGATTTCGGACTCCACTTGCTCACGACTCGGGAAGTGGCCTCTCGTCCAGAAACGCTGAGCACGTACTTTTGGAACGTCCAGTGCGTAAAGCTGGTCTTGATCGTGGCAACGGCCACCCTGGTATTTGTGGCGGCGGGACTTTGGGTCGCGGATGCAGAAACGCGTCACATTGTGTGGATCCTCACCCTGCGCCTGCTGCTGCAAAGCCTCTCTCAATTCTTCATGGCTGTCATCAAAGCATTCGAGCGCATGCACGACCTGGCGATGCTCCAAGCCGTCAATTTCTCTCTGGTTGCTCTTGGATTGGGTTTCGGCTTTTACCGCAATTGGCCACTTGTGGCTTTGCTGTGCGTATTCCTTCCAGGGGTCCTTTGCGAAGTTGTTCTGGGCGGTCTTCTGGTCTCCAAGAGGTTCGGCCACCACCTCGGATTCTCGTGGCCCAGTTGGCGCCAGATGCGCTCTATCTCGGTTCTCGCTTTTCCCATCGGCCTTAGCGTAATTCTCATCACGCTGAATCTGCGGCTCGATGTTATCGTACTTTCGTGGCTCCGGTCCGCCTCTGACGTGGGGCTCTTCTCAGCCGCTAACATGCTTTCGACAGGGTTCTTCCTGCTAGCAAGCTTGATCATTGCAGTGGTGTTTCCCAGGATGTCACGGCTGGCCAGCCGGTCGCCAGAGGACTTCCGCGATTACGTCCAAGTGCTCTTAAAGTTTTGTCTTTTCTTCTTGATTCCTGTCTCCACAGCGATTTTCTTTGGGGCAGATTTGATTATCCTGCTTGTGTACGGCCACCACGGCGGTGCAGCGCCGGTCCTGAAGATTCTTGCATTCGCGGTGCCAATGATTTTTCTCAACGCAATCTTCTTCTACGCCTTTGTCGCCCGTGGACGGAACTCTTCCTACCTATGGGTGATGGCGACCGGAGTTGGCACGAACCTGTTCGTCAGTCCTGTTCTGACCTGGCTCTTTAGTTTTGAAGGAACGGCGCTGGCCAACTTGCTTCGCGAAGCCTGCTTGCTCTTACTGTTCATTGAGCTCTCACTGAATGAACAAAGCCTTTTGGCTTCGGCCAAGGTTCTGATTCAGTCAGCCGGAATTCTCGCAGCCCACACGGTGTTCGGACTTGGCCTGCTGCGCTTGGGACTTGGGGCAGTCCAGGTGCTCATTGTAGTTGTAGCGGTTTACCTGGTGGTCACTTTTGCCCTCAAGGGCTTTCCGAAGAAGAGAGAATTGTTGCTGCTAGCCGGCTGAATTCGGCCTGGCACTTACGCAGTCTTTCTCGGGCCGTAACGCTCTAACCAGTTTTGAGGCGAGTCGCGCTTTGCAGGAGTTTCTTATCACATGATGAAAATTCTCCGCCTGTTCTGCGCCAGCCTTCTGTCGCTGCTACTCCTTGCTGTTGTTTATTGCTACTGGCTCGGCCGGCGATCTCTGCCCGCGGTGGGTGGGACTGTCCTACTGCGAGGCCTGAAGGCTCCAGTCGAAGTCATTCGCGACAAGATCGGGGTCCCTCACATCCTGGCGCGGTCGCTCGATGACGCGGTTTTGACTCAGGGATACGTATGCGCGCAAGACCGGCTCTGGCAGATGGACCTGCTGCGGCGTGCGGGGCACGGAGAGCTGGCGGAGATCTTTGGCGGCCGTGCCTTGGAATCCGACAAAGAGCAGCGGACTCTGGGATTCAAGCGGGTAGCCCAGCAGCAGCTGAAGAACTTGCCAAGCCAGGATCTGCAGCTACTCCAGCTTTACGCGAAGGGAGTGAACCAGTTCATCGAAGCCCACGAAGATCGGCTACCCGTCGAGTTTTCCATCCTCCGCTATCAGCCTTCGCCTTGGCTTCCCGAAGACACGCTGGTGTTGAACCTTTGGATGGGGAAATTGCTGAGCACTTCCTGGAAGACTGATCTGATGCGGGAATTGCTGTTTGAGAAACTGGAGCCCAAGTTGGCGGCGGCCTTGCTAGTAGAAGCTTCGCCGCTGGACTTGCCACTGGTTGGGACAGATGGTTCTGAGCGGCCGCCCAGACTACCGCGCCTCGCGGAGACCCGCAAGAGAGACTCGCTGTCCACTCGCCTGACCATTGATGAGCTTCGGCCGTTGCTCAGTCAAGTTGATCTTCCGGATGCCGAGCAACTCGCCGGCAGCAACAATTGGGCCGTTGCCGGCGAACGAACCTCGAGTGGAAAGCCGATTCTGGCGAACGACCCGCACCTTCCACATAGCGTGCCTTCCATCTGGTACATGACTCATCTTCAAGTGCCAGGTATGATGGATGTGGCCGGGGTAACCATTCCTGGGGCTCCACTCATCGTCCTCGGACACAACGAGAACATTGCCTGGGGAGCAACGAACTTTCCAGCGGATGTGCAGGATCTCTATGTCGAAACCATACATCCGGAAAAGCCAGACACCTATCGGGTCAATGGCCGATGGGAAGCTATGGGAGTCAGAGAGGAGCGCATTCCTGTCAAAGGAAGCCGGCCAGAGGTTCTGAGGATTCGCAACACGCGCCATGGGCCGATCATCAAGGAACTCAGAGGCCGGGCGCTCGCACTGCGCTGGACCATGCTTCAGGAACACGTTTCCCTTCCTATTCGCCCAGACCTCAATGCTGCGCGCAATTGGTCCGAGTTTGTGCGCGCCATGGAGCGCTACAGCGGTCCTGTCCAAAACTTTGTTTATGCAGACCGGCAGGGAAACATCGGCTTGCTCAACGCGGGAGCTGTCCCGATCAGGGCCAGTGGCGACGGATCGAGACCTGTTCCGGGAGACACCGGCGCTTACGACTGGATCGGCCAGATTCCATACGCTGAACTGCCACGCCTCGAGAATCCGACCAGCGGGGCGATTGTTACCGCCAACAATCGAACGATTGGTGCGAGTTATCCCCACTTCCTCACCCGCAACTGGATGTCTCCACACAGAGCTCGACGTATTCGGCAGTTGCTCGATGCCACAGCCAAATTGGAAGCTGGCGACATGCTGCGGATTCAGGCGGACGTTTACTCGTCCATCCACGAACTGATTTCCCAGACGCTCCTTGAAGCGATCAGCAAGGCCCAGAGCGTCTCCGGGGATAGCGCGCTTCTCTGGCGAAAAATCTCGGAACTGCTTCAAAAGTACGACAACCAGGCGCGCATCGATTCCGTTGGCGCATCGGTCTGTGAAGTCTTCCGAGAGCTGTTTCTGGAAGAGATTCTCAAGGACAAACTCGGCGACGACTGGACAAGCTATCAGTGGGTCAATCGAAGTACCGTCGTGGAAAACATCCTGCGAGACAAAGATCCGGCATTCCTTCCCCAAGGGTTCTCATCCTATGAAAGCTTTATTCTGAACTGCCTGGCAAAAACGACCCAGCGGCTGCAAACCAGGTTTGGTTCGGCACGCCTGGAAGACTGGGTGTGGGGAAACTATCTGCCCGTCGAGTTCAAACACCCACTGGCCGTTTTCTGGCCACTGACCTGGCTGCTAAACACCGGCCCACATCCTCAACCCGGGGCGCCGCTCACGGTCAGGCAAACGACCTCCAGTCATGGCGTTTCAATGCGCATGGTCATCGACTTCTCGGACCTCGACCGGTCGTTCAACAACCTCACCTTGGGTCAGTCCGGTCAAGTGTTGAATACTCACTACCGGGACCAGTTCCAGCATTGGCTGGATGGTAAGAGCTATGCTGTGCCATTCACGCTTTCAAAAGTCCGGCAGGAGGCCACAGCCACCTTGTTCCTGCGGCCAGTGTCATAAGAGAGGCTCGAAGAGATGATGCCGGCAAGATGCTGAAAAACTCGAACAACGTTCCCTGCAATTCACCGAACGTCAAATGGACGCCGAAGGAGCTATATTACCGTGTGTGGCAGCGAGGTTTCGACCGCCTTCAGCTCTGAAGCGAGTTCCTCGGCAGGCCACCCAAGCGCCTGAGAGACAATGAATATGCGAACAGTTATTGCGACCCGGTATGTAACGCCGTTGCGCGAGGGTGGATCGCTTCCAGCAATCGTCGAAGCCGATGACGATGGAATGTATGTGCTCAAGTTCCGTGGCGCGGGTCAGGGGCCGAAGGCTCTCATTGCTGAGTTAGTGGCAGGAGAAGTCGCACGCGCCGCAGGGCTGCCAGTGCCTGAGATTGTCTTCGTTGAACTCGACCCGAAACTCGCCCGCACCGAGCCCGACCCGGACATACACGACCTGATAAAGACCAGCGCTGGCCTGAATCTCGGTCTGGACTATCTGCCGGGTTCTGTAACCTTCGAGCCAATTGCAACGATGGTAGACGCCGAGCTGGCTTCTTCGATTGTTTGGTTCGACGCTTTTGTGACGAACGTCGACCGAACACCGCGCAACGCGAACATGCTGGTGTGGCACCGGAAGCTCTGGCTCATCGATCACGGCGCTGCCCTCTACTTCCACCACTCGTGGAGCAACTATCTCGAACGCAGCCGAGACCCTTTCCCTATGATAAAGGACCACATCCTGCTCCAGTTTGCGGGCGCGCTCCGAGAGGCAGACGCGAAGATGGGAGGCCGGGTCACCCCGGAGGTCATTCATGGAGTCGTCAAACTGATTCCCGACGACTGGCTCATTGGAGACTCTTTGTTCGGCGGCTGCGAGCAAAACCGCGATGCCTATGTCAAGTACCTGCTGAGCCGGCTCGAGACGACGCATGTTTTTCTGGAGGAGGCGATCCGTGCGCGATCAACTTACCTATGATTACGCTATAATACGGGTTGTTCCTAAGGTTGAGCGTGAAGAGTTCATCAACGTCGGAGCTATCGTCTCGTGCCCGGCCATGGGATTCCTCGAGGCTCGTATTGAGCTGGATGAAGGGCGGCTGATGGCACTGGACTCGACGCTGGATATCGACTCAATTCGAACCCACCTAGAGGCCATCCCCGCCATTTGCGCCGGAGGAGAGCCGGCAGGGCAGATGGGTCAACTGTCGCAGAGGGAGCGCTTCCACTGGCTCGTGGCGCCTCGGAGCACCGTGATCCAGACATCGCCCGTGCATACCGGCTCCTGCAAGGACCCAGCCGCCGTGCTGGAACACCTGCTCAGCACGATGGTGCGACCGTTTTCTCCTGGAATTGCACCCTGATGGAGGTAAACATCCATGAAGCCTTCTAGCCCTGGCCAGGATTTGTGTCCCGGCTGTCTTTCTGCCCCCATCACGCGGCGTGAGTTGTTGAAGAACGCCTCCAGCGGCTTTGGAATGCTGTCGCTGTCGGCGCTGCTGGCAGACCCTGCCTATGCCGGCCTTCCCGGAAACGGCCGCACCCACTTTCCGCCCAAAGCGGGCAATGTCATTTTCTGCTACATGCAGGGTGCCGTGTCACACGTGGACACCTTCGATCCCAAGCCGAAGCTGGACGAATTGGATGGCAAACCGGCTGACGTGGAAAAGACCGTGGCCAATAAGGACCCGCGCAAATGGCTGAAGAGCCCCTGGAAGTTCAAGCGCTACGGCCAGTCCGGCATTCCTGTCAGCGATCTGTTTCCCCACACCTCCACCTGCGTCGACGATCTGGCCATCATTCGCTCCATGGTTTCTGGTTTTCCGCTGCATCCGCGCGGCAACATCCTCATGCACACTGGCCGCAACGTGGGTGGTTATCCGAGCCTGGGTTCCTGGGTGAACTACGCGCTGGGCAGTGAGAACAAGAACCTGCCTGGCTATCTTCTGCTTCACGGCGGCGCGGTCATTCCCGGCGGAATGGAGAATTTTTCCAACGGTTTCCTTCCAGCCACGAATCAGGCAATGCCTGTCCAGCCCGAAGGCACACCGGTTGAAAACCTGGAGCCTGGCGACAAAGATCCGGTAATCCAGCGTTCTAAACTCGATCTTGCCATGCTGCAGGACCGCGAGTATCTGGCCTCCATCGGCCACGATGATGCCATCGAGTCGGCCATCGCCAACGCGGAGATGGCCTACAGGATGCAGTCGCTGGTTCCGGACGTGCTCAATCTCGACAAGGAAAGTGAAGCCACCAAGAAGCTTTATGGTCTCGACTCCACGGACAAGAACAAGCGCTTTTTCGGCCTGCAGTGCCTGAGGGCGCGGCGGCTCATCGAATCAGGCGTGCGATTCGTAGAGATTACTTCACCCGAAGTCTACGCCGGCAACAACGGAACTTGGGATCAGCATTCCGAGCTTCGAAAACAGCATGCAGACAACGCCTTCTTCACCGACCAAGGTGTCGCCGCACTCATCAAGGACCTGAAAGCAAGAGGCCTGTGGTCAGAAACCGTCATGGTTTGGGCCACAGAGTTCGGACGGACTCCGCACACGGCTAGTGGCGATGGCCGCGACCATCACGAAACGGCGTTCACGGTCTGGCTGGCAGGCGCGGGAGTGAAAGGCGGCACTACTTACGGAGCCACCGACGAACTGGGAATGAAGGCGGTTGAGAACATCACTGCGGTTCACGACTTGCATGCCACCATCCTGCATCTGCTTGGCTTGGATCATAAGAAACTGATCTATCGCTTCGGCGGTCGCGACGTCAGCCTCACCGACGTTCATGGCCGCGTGATTCAAGAAGTGCTGGCATAACGAAGTACTCACCGCAGACCGGCCCAACAGCAAACGAGGCAGCTCTGCCGCTCTCAGTTCGAACAAGGATGGACTTACTATTACTCATGGCTGCAAAAGCAGGTCAATGAAAGTGCTCAATGAGACCTTCAGCCTCAAGCAGGTCTACATGCCTTTGCGTGCATACTACGAACAGACAGTAGAGGACGATGGTTGATCGATTTATTCATGTTTTGGTGTATTGCGATGTTGCTGATGGATAGCCAGGGCAAGACGAGGATGTTAGGGGCCGTTGCTATGTCGATCGTAGTAGGCGTAAAGGCAGATAGCTATGGTCTAGCTTATCTTGGCACCTCACTCAATGCGAAAGCGCCAGGCTTAAAGGTATTGTTTCTCCTGCCGTTCGCCTGGCTTCTTTTTGAAACCAGGAAGACCCTCCTCTTGCGAACGACAGCCGCTTGAGTACGGCAGGACGCACGGAGTTGGTTGTGGGCAGCGAACAGTTGCTCACACTCGACAACTGACTTGTGGGAGGCAACATCACAGAACCACTTTTTCGCTGCGAACCAGTTCCGACCCGGAACTGGCGGCTGTGAGGGGGGTCCACCCGCCAGCGGCCCCATCATCGGCCGCCTGAGCGGTTCCAAACGACAGGAGGCAGTTTATCGACATGAGCGAAAATTCAGGAGTAATCCGTCGCGGCCTTGACCGTCGCTTCTATACATGGGTTGCGGTTGCCGCTTGCATCATCGTTTTCACAGGGTTTGCGCAGACCTACTACCTGAAGCGCGCTTTCGGCACTCCGGAGCTGCCAGCCTTGCGTCACATCCATGGTCTCGTGATGACGCTTTGGTTCGGGCTCTTTGTCTTGCAGTCCAGATTGGTCGCTGTGCGCCGCACAGATCTGCATCGCCGCGTTGGCGTGTTTGGAGCATTATTAGCCGCGCTGGTGCTGGTGCTGGGCACAATGACGGCCATTGACGCCGCCAGGCGCGGCTCTTCACCCGGCCCGCCGCCGCTGGTGTTTCTAGCGGTTCCACTGGGCGATATGTTTATTTTTACCACGTTGGCGGGCGCTGGCCTCTATTTCCGGCGCCGCAGCGATATCCATCGGCGGCTGATGTTGTTGTCCACCGTAAGCATGCTGCCAGCCGCCTTCGCGCGGATACCGCTCGACTCCATCAGAACTGGCGGCCCGTTGGCGTATTTCGGCTTAGCCGACCTCTGTGTGCTGGCCTGCGTGATTTATGACAGCCGAATGAATCGCCGGCTCCACCCGGCGTTTGGATGGGGTGCCCTGTTGGTCATGGCTTCGCATCCGCTGCGTCTGATGCTGGCCGGTACACCGGCCTGGATGCGCTTTGCGACCTGGCTCGTGGGGTGAGGCGCCCCGGCTGGTGATGCATGGACTATGCCATGCGGAACGATGAACAGGTCCGCCAAAAAACGCGACGCACCTGATCATCTTAGACCCCAGCACCTGTGGGGGCACCCCCAATCAAGCCCAGACGATTCGCCGAGAAAGGTTTTTATGAAAAACTTCAGCCTTGTTGCTTTGGACCTGCCCAGCCGCTAGGAACCTCTCCGCAGGAATGATCGAGAAATGCGGCGGCAGGAGACTTTGTCGCAGTTGGGGGGACAGAACGCAATAACCGCGGGCCGCCTTTTGGAGCGCGGTAGATTGCTGCCGATTTCGACCGTCACGTTTTCGTACAAAGGCAGCTTGCTGCCGTTTTGGTTTCGGAGATACGGGGCGCGGAATCGCACAAGACCGGTGCTCGTGCCACTGAACCTGGGCGCCAGCGAGCTGGCCCCACTGGAGTTTCTATTCTACATTTGCGCGCCGGTCGAACTTCGTTTGTCCCCCTTGACAAGGGAATCGAAGCTTTGAGAAAGCTTCGCCGTGCTTGTTGCGGCAGGGGGTCTGGACATCGGTTGAGACCCTTAGGCGCCAGCAAGCTGGCGCGGGCAAGTCCACTCGGGGCGAAAGCGACAGCAGTTGCCGCAGTCCAAAAGGGTCCGTGTCCCTCACCAACCTGTGCGTTGAGAATTGGACTGTCTCGGTGCCTTTGTGCGCTGTATCAGTGTTCTGACCTGCCGCCTACTGTGAATCTTTTCTGGGAGGATCGTCCAAAGCCAACGTCAGCGCCAGTGTCGCCCAACTCGTAGCCGCGGCAGAAATCCACTGGTCCGGACCATGAGGGAAACCACTCTCAAAGTACGGCTGCACGGGGTAGGAACGGGTATGAACTAACCAGGAGCCATCGGAGAGCTGCGTACGGAGCAGGTTTGAGACGCCCTTTCGATAGGTTTCGTGGGTCGGCGACATGCCTCCGCCCGTTCTTAGCGCGTAAAGTGCCTGTCCCGTAGCGTAGGCGTCGGACTCGAGGCCAGGCAGTTGGGCCCAGCCGCCGTCTCCGCGCTGATTTCGAATCAATTCATCAACGGCTTGCTTCAACACGTTCGTGTTGGCTCCAGCCCAGCCGAGTCCGAGGAGCCGAAAGGTCCGCCCCTCGTTGTCGCGCGGCCTGTTCTGCTCCAGCCAGTGGCGGGCTTTCGCCACGCACGCGTCAAACTCCTTGCGCCTGGCGGGCGGCCCGTAGAGTTGGAGGGCGCGCAACCCCAGGGCTGTTCCGGTGAAAGGGCTATATTCGATTGGCGCACGGTGTGACGGCAGGTTCCAGCTCCCGTCGCCGAATTGCGTGGAGGCAGACCACAGGGCCATCGCATCGGTCAGAGCGTCGCCGGGGTATTTTTCGGCTGCTAAGCCGAGAAGGGTGTAGCCCGTTGTCATGGTCTGGCCCGGAACCTCGTCCAGTTTCATCAGATCTTTCGGTTCGAAAAAATTCTTCGAAGCAAGAGCTGCCTTGATGTTCTCCTTCCTGGCTGCTTCGTCCACGGCGAAGCCCCGTTCGCTGGCCACAACCATGGCCATGGAGGGCAGCGAGACGTTGTGACAGGAAACGCACCCGGCCTTCTGGAAGAAGATCGGGCCCGTCTTTCCGAGCAGCGGCAGGCCCTTCCGGATGGCATTGCCAATCAGCTCAGACGAGGATTCGGCTTTGAGAGGAAGAGCTCCTAAGGCGAGGCTGCCCAGGATGACCAATGCAATCAGAGGCTGACGTTTCATGGCTTTCCTTGTTTTGAGCCCTGCTTCTGCGCAATTGCCTCAACCAGCAAACGGGCCACCTCTGCGTGTCCTCGTTCACGGGCCAGGTCCAGCGCGGTTTTCCCAGCCTGATTCTTGGCGGCCGGGTCCGCGCCGCGGTGCAACAGAATCTTCACGATCTGCGGGTCCGCGCTATAAGAGAAGCAGGCCAATACCAGAACGGGTTCGGAATCGCTCCCTTTGACTTCTGCACCTGCTTCGACCAGCGCCTTCACGATCTCCACATCACCGTGAAACGCTGCGCGGCTCAACCCTGCGGCATCCAGGTTAGGGTCCGCGCGTTGGGAGAGCAAGTAACGGACTGCGGCCTCACGACCTGAAATAGCAGCAGATCCCAAGGGTGTTCGGCCATCCTTCTGCTGCACGTTGACGTTAGCCCCCCGGCCCAGCAGGAGTTTTAACGTTTCCACGTCGCCAGACTCCGCCGCGCGGTGCAGAGCCGTGACGCCGCTTTTGGTTGCGGCTGAAATCTCGGCTCCTTTCCCAAGCAGGTAGGCCAACACCCATGCGGAACCGGCGCGCCTGCCCGCGACGATCAGCGCACTGTCGCCGGCATCGCTCCGAGCGTTGACGTCAGCACCGGCTTCCACCAGCAGACGAGTGGTGTCCAGGTTATCGGTGGCTGGAATCAGAGCAGCCACGCCGCTGTCGTTCTTGGCGTTGGGGTCGGCGCCACGCGCCAACAGTTCCTTGACTTCTGTGGTGCCAGCCCAGTAGGCGGCCAGAATCAACGGCGTCGAACCGTTCTCGTCGACTGCGCGGATCAACTTCGATTCGCGGTCCAGAATGTTTCGCACGGCCGAGAGCTGGCCGCGACGAAGCGCCTCAAAAAGTTCCTTCGCTTCCGGAGACACAGCGTGATCCTGCACAAAGGACGCATCAGTATCCCACGGCGCCCCCTGACGAACCCAGGCACGGAGAACTTCGATCTCCTTATCAGCGAGAGGGCCGGTCGGAGGCATTTGCATTCCGGCTTCGGAGCCGGAGACTCGCCGTACGAGAAGACTGTTGGAATCGTTATCCTCCGTGATGGCTGGGCCCGACTTGCCGCCTCTCAGCAGATCGACCCGCGTGTCGAGTCGCAATCCGGCCTGCTGCATTGTGGGGCCGTGACAAGAGACACACTTGTCACGGAGAATGGGAGCCACATCACGAGCAAATCGGATGGCGGAGCTGTTGGGACCCTCCGGCGTTGTTTGAGCATAGGCCGTCGAGGCCAGAAACGCGATCGTCAGGGAAAGTGCCATCGGCTGACGCCAGCCCATCATGGTGCGGGCTGGTCTGCCTTTCTGACGGCGATTCAAGAGAGACGCCGTTGCCATGCGCAGTGACTCCTGAAGAAGTTCTCAGCGAGCTTTCGATGACAGCTAAAGGGCTCAAGTCTACTCCTGAGACTGCTGGCATCGCAAGATTTCCTAAACGCTGGGTGATCGACCAAGGGAATGGTGAGACGCTTTTTCGTCCCATTTGACGCACCCATGGGGAGAAAACGCGCTACAATTTCACCGTCCGTGCAGTAACAGAAGTCCATTGACGAGGAACCATTCCATGATCAAGCGCAGAGAGTTTCTCAGCATTGCCGCACTTGCACCGGCCGCTCTCGCCGGTTCGAGCGGTGTCAAGTCGCGCCAGGTCTCCAAGTGGGAGATCATTTACAAGTCTCCGCACGCCAAGCCGAATGACCTGAGTATGAGCAGTGAGGGCATGTGGATTCTCGACCAGGGCCCGGGAAGTTGGGTCTCGCTGGTCAATGGCGCCGATGGGAAAGTCATTCGCGAGTTTAAGACCGACGTCAACGCGGGCAGCGGCGTGGTGGTGGACGAGCACGGCATCATGTGGATCTCATCAACCCACAACAGCCTGATGGTCAGTTGCAGTCCGAAAGATGGCAAAACAATCGCGAAGTACTGGACGCCCGGGGCAGGACGAATCTACCAGAAAAAGGGCGATCCCGAGGGGCGGCGCAGCAGGCTCCAGCCAGCTTATCCGTCCGAACCGAGTCAAGCTGGCGGAGTGGGCCGCAGCAACAGCCCGCTTCCCTATGGCCAGCTGCCGCTCGAGACGCAGGACGGCAACGGCGGAACGGGTGCCCACGGCATCGTGGCAAAAGACGGGCTGCTCTATTTCGTCGTTCCGCCAGCCCGCTTTTTGGTTGTCATGGATCCGAAGACCTGGGTGGTCCAGAAGACCTGGCCGGTTCCAGGAAACCGCACTCATGGGCTGACATGGGATGAGAATCGCGAAACGCTCTGGAACGCCGATTCCAACCTCAACGCGTTCTTCCGCTTCGATATGAGCGGCAGGATCATTGAGAAAGTTCAGCTCTCCGATGACTCGCCAGTTATCCACGGCGCGACGCTACACCAAGGCTACATGATCTGCTGCGACGATGTCGGCTGGATCTGGCGCTTCAAGATGGCGTAGGAGTGCGCCTTCGGCGTCAGGTGAGACCGCGCACTGCGAATTAAATGCGCAAGTTGTTCTGCGGCGCCGAACTGGACCATCGAGCTGCCGTGAGCCATCGTCCACCGACTAAACGGCAGCAGGCTGCCGCGGTCCAAAGACTGGGTCCTCTTTAACTACGGCACGTACTTTGTGGCGTTAATGAATGTCCCGTCATTCGACTTGTTATCGACGACGACGGCGTAGCAATAGCAGGAGGTCTGCGGCTGCCAAACGATATATCCACCCGTGACTGGGTCGCTAATTCCAATCTGCGACCAGCCATTGGCCGGGAGGTTCAGGGAGTAGGTCCGGATCGGTGCTCCGGCGCTCGAATACAGACGAGCGAGAATTGTTTGTGCAGTGCTACCACTGTCGTTAAAACAGCCGATGTTGGTTCGCGATGAAGCGTTGACAGTGATCCCAGGGCTGTAGGCTGGGTAACTGGAGCCGATGTTATCTGCCGGAGGCCCCGATGCGACCACTGTCTTGTATTGACCGTTAGGACCGTCTGTATAGATCTCTGCACTGACAAGAAATTGGTAATCGGGTAATCCGTCGGGAGGATCAAACCAGCTGTCTAATTCGACGGTTCCCGCTCCGCTGTATCCAAAAACCTCTTGGAGAAAGTTGTCATAGTTCTTGGACTCGTGAGCAAGAATACTGATTGTTCTCGTCCCAACTTTGCCGCCCTGGTCGTACAGGTTCACATAAACCGGATAGGAGAAGTCTGTCGGATTCAGAATGCTGACTCTGGTTTTGAAGAACGCACCAAATTGTCCCGGGTTGTTAGCCATGACCGGGACCAGATGGTAGGAATCTGCTGCTCCTAGCTTCTGGACCTGGGGTCCACTCAGCCGAGCAGAAAAAGAGGCATTCACAGCAACGACCCATAAAACGACCGCTATGAAGATCGAACCGGCCACCCGACCCACCTCGCCCCTCCTCGGTCCTAGCCTCCGCTGATTTGAACAATCTTCGGGATTCTTGCAGTATCGAAAACTATCTTCGAAAGCACCGAAAAGAGGCGGCCCCTCAGAATCCGGGGCATTAGCCGCAGCGGGAGGGCCGCCCTTAAGGACCTCGTGGGGCTTCCTAGTCATCGTCCCCATCGTCGAAATGGCCGAAGTGACGGCCTCGAATTTGTCCGCGGATTTCCCCTTTCGGAAAAATGCTCGATTGAACATTCACGTAAGCATTGCCGCTGCGAATGGCTTTCAATGCAGCGTCGAAATTACCCGCAGCAATCCCTTGGTCGGGAATCGCCAGGATGTCTGCAGCCGCGATTGTGCCGGTAACTGGCAGGGAAGCAGGACAGGCTGGCTTGGAGCCGCCACACAACGTGATCATCGGACCAGCCCCGTTCGCCCCGGGTTGGCCGAAGAAAATGTGCGCGGCTGAAGCGGTTCCAGCGAGTTTTTCGTAGCTCAGTTCAAAAGCGATAGAAGTTTTCGCCTCATCGAGTTTGGCCTGGAAGACACCGGATCCCATTGTGAAAACGGTCGGCACTTCCTGAGATCCGTTCAAGCCCGCCTTCATCCTACTGCGGTTGTCATCTCCACCCACCGTGTTGCCCACGAGCGCCACGAGCATGGTGACTGCCAGGGCGGTACTGAGATTGAAGGTTTTCATCTTCTCTCCTTGAGCCCTCACTCGAATGGAGTGAGACAGCAAACAGAAAGTTAGAAATCTGCTGTTGGTGAAAGGCATATCGCCATCCAAACTCTCCTGTAATTGGCACACTCCGGACCAAGGAAGAGTCCTAATGGCTGCCATGTATGCTCTGGCCCTTGCGTTCTAACGGGTTGTCGAGGTTTCTGGAAAATGCCTAATGGAGGAGTAGCTGAGTTTGACTTGCTGCAGCGAGGGTCAATGCTGTCAGGCGCAGTTACAAGCAAGTAATCAGAATACCCTGGAGCGCCGCCGAGCCGACGCCGGAAGAAACGGTCCCAATCTGTCGGTATGATTTGTCTGCGGCTCAATCAGCTTCGACATGCAAGGATCAGCTGCCTGTATTTTGTCGTGCATGACTTCCGCTCCAATGGAGCAGGTTGCTGAAAGACTTTCTGGACCAGAATCCAGTCGCCGCTTGCTCACGCGCGCGGTACTGCAACTGTTTAGGCTTGAGTGCAGGCTTTTTTGTACCGCGACCGTCAGTGGTTTCGAGTTTTTCAGCATCGATCTGGACCAGCGTGCTTTATACTAGCCGCTCCCAATTACGTCTGATCCCAAAAACCTAAGGAATGCGCAATGACGAAAACGTGGCCGCACGCAGAAATATCAGCCGCCAGGACCAGTGGTTGGCTGGCTCCCGGTGTCCGTTTGCTCCCGGCAAGAATCTTTTTGCTCAATTTGTTTTTCTTTGTGGCGCTTTCCGGTACCACGCAAGCACAGCGATCCAGTTTCAGCGTTGTAGACTTCGGCGCTAAGGGAGACGGCAAGACCATCAACACCGCATCCATCAACCAGGCAGTTCAAGCCTGTGCCAAAGCTGGAGGCGGAACCGTCTATGTGCCCGCTGGCGAGTTTCGCTCCGGGACGGTCCTGCTTCTCAGCAACGTGAATCTGCATTTGGACTCCGGAGCTGTTCTCAAGGGCAGCGACAACCTGGAGGACTATCTTAAGGAAGGCGACAACCGCTATGGTCTCATCCTGGCGCGGAAGGCTGAGAACGTGGCGATCACGGGTCATGGCATTCTGGATGGCAACGGGACGTACTTCATGGATTTAGGCAAGAAGCGGGTCGAGGACGACTTCGATGGCCAGTTCACGCGCCAAGGGAAGGCCTACATCTATGGCGACAAGGAAATGGGCGATGGACCGGTGCTGCCCAAAGATCGTCCAGGAAACATGTTTGTTTTCTCCGAGTGCCAGACGATCTTGATACGGGATGTGGTCATCAAAGACAGTCCGGTATGGACCATTCACATCGCCGATTCGGACGGTGCCGAGATCAGTGGAGTGGCTATCCTCAATGGACTGCCGTATGCCAACAACGATGGGATCCATTGCACGACATCCCGCAACATTCGCATTTCCGATTGTGACATCCGCGCCGGCGACGATGGCATTTGCGTCACAGGTTTCGGGCCCAAGAAGGGGGTGTCAGAGAACGTCACCGTCAGCAACTGCATGATCCAGAGCCGGTCCAGCGGCATCCGGGTCGGTTACGGCGCTAACAATATCCGAAACCTAGTTTTTCAGAACCTTGTGATCTATGGTTCAAATCGCGGGCTCGGTGTCTTCACGCGAGATCAGGGTTCGATCGAGAATGTTTTGTTCTCAAACATCACGATTGAGACCCGTCTCCACACCGGCCACTGGTGGGGGAATGGCGAACCCATTCACGTGTCGGCCGTGCCGGTTTTTGAGAAAGTCACGTCAGGAGTCATCAAGAGTGTTCGTTTCTCGAATATTGTGGCCAGAAGCGAATCGGGCATAGTGGTGCACGGTCAAAAGGAGACGGTTCTGCAGGACTTGAGCTTTGACAACATTCATTTAACGTTGCTCCCCACTCCGCTGAGTGCGACCTACGGCGGGAACTTCGATTTGCGTCCCACGCTGGCCAAAGCCGCCGCCATCTTCAAGCATGAAATTCCGGGACTTTTTCTGCGCTACGTGAAGGGAGTGAGGATTCAGAACTTTGAACTGGACTGGCTGGAACCACTCGCAGACTACTTGTCCCATGGGATCGAGGTCGAGGATTTTGACGGTTTGGTCATCGACGGCTTCAAAGGGAAGCAAGGCTCCAAGGGCGCAGCTGGAGCGGCGCTTGCATTAGCACGGGGCAGGGATGTTTCTATTCGAAATTGTCAGGCCAAGACGGGCACAGAAACGTTTCTGCTCATCTCGGATGTTTCCGATCAACGCCTTCTGGTGAACAATGATCTGTCAAAGGCCAAGAAAGTGTCGCAACCCGCCAAGACTTCCTTTCAAAGCCATGGGAACATCAATCCGGGCAAATAACATGGCAGGAAGCGATGGAGTCCTTTGCACTTTTCGATGCACCGTTCAGGCAAACGATGTGTCTGGATCCGGGTGAGGTGCGTTCAGAAAGGCGCCTGCAGCACTCAGTGTGTTGTGACCGGGTTTGATGGAGTCCAAGGAAAATGAATGAGAAATGCATTGCCGGCTTTGCCGGCCTTCTGCTGATTGCTGCGAGACTATACCTCGGCGCAGGGTCCGCGGCGCTAACGCTCTCCTGGCAGCACGATATCCTGACGATCGCCGGCGAACGGCTGCCCGGCAAAGAGATGAAGATCCTCTACCTTGAGGCTTACTGCCGCCCCAATTCGCAGACTACTGACTGGGCCACTCACACCGTCATCGGTCACAAAACCGAGCTCGTATCCGTCAGCGCCGATGGGACGCAGCTCAAGCTGAAGTGTGTGCTCAAGGATGGTGTCGTCGTAGACCACGTGATCACGGCACGAGCCGACGAGGTGGATTTTAGCCTGCTTGCTTACAATCCAACCGACAATCCTTCTGAAGCACATTGGGCGCAACCGTGCATCCGTGTGGGAGAATTCACTGGATTGGGCGACCCCCAAAATCCACGCACCTACGAGTACCTGAAGAAATCCTTCGTTTTCCTCGACAGCCGCCTTTCATTGATGCCGACCAAGGACTGGGCCACGGAAGCTCGCTACGTCCCAGGCCAGGTGTGGGCGGCGCCGGGTGTGCCGCGCGATGATGTGAATCCTCGTCCTCTCAACCGAAACACACCCAGCAATGGGCTGATCGGCTGCTTTAGCGCGGACGACAAGTTGATCTTCGCCACGGCGTGGGAGCCTTATCAGGAGCTGTTCCAGGGAGTCTTCACTTGCCTGCATAGCGATTTTCGCATCGGCGGACTGAAGCCTGGCGAGAAGAGGCCGATTCGCGGCAAGCTCTATTTTGTGCCCAACAACGTGCCAGGTTTGCTGAAAAGGTACGCGAAGGACTTTCCGGAACAAGGGAAGCGGCAGTGACCGGGCGTGAAGTGTTGCGCTGTTTTGAAACCCTGCGCTTCTGATATGAGAAAGGATCGAGTGAGACCATGTCAGCACGAAGCCCTGAAGAGCTGGACCGCTTGTTCATGGATGCGCTCAATGCTGGCAACCTGGATGCGCTGACAGCATTGTACGAACCTCACGCCACGCTGGCGGCACAGCCAGGCAGGATGGTTCGCGGGCAGGCTGCCGTCCGCGAGACGCTGGCGAGAATCCTGGCCAGCAAGCCAAAGATCAGCCTTACAAACAAGATTGTTGGGCAAACGGGCGACATCGCGTTGTCGACTGCCCGGTGGAGGCTTACCAGATTAAGCCCCGCAGGCGAAAGGGTTGAGGCGACTGGCGACAGTGTCGAAGTAGCGCGCCGGCAGCCGGACGGGACTTGGCTCTTCGTCATTGATTCCCCGTGGGGACTTGAATGGGATCAGACCGCGTAGCGCGTCCGCTCGATGTTTCTCTGGGGTAACCGGACCAGAGACGTGTTCTGCTTCTGCATCCCCACACCCCGATGCCGGGCTGGTGTCTCCGGTCTTATTATTACTCCACTCGAAAGAGATGTCCTGCCCCGGGGGCAATCCAGTCCAGTTCTTGGCCAAAAGGCTGTTCCTCTCCAGAGTGAGGTGAGATGTGAATCAGCTTTCGATTGCCGCTTCGAAAGTTGATTTTGTACCGGAAGGAATTGGTGAGATCTTTGTTGACCAGCATCAGGTAGGGTCTTCCCTGGCTGTCAGTGAACTCGCCAATCAGGAAGCGTCCCTGCGCGGGAGGGACAACATAGCGTTGCGTCATCTCTACGGACTCGACCAGTTTGCTTTCGCTCAACGGGCGGCACTCAGGAGGAACGCCGGGGTAATGGTAAGTGCCCGTGCTACTGAGCTTTTTGAGTGTCGGGGCGAGAGCATGGATCTCATTGTTTACCCGTCGAATCATGTCCCAGGATGCGGTCTTGTTTCCAAACTGATCGATGGGCCCGGATCGGTAGTTTCCGTTGGACCAGGTAAAGTAGCTGAAGTATTGGATGCCACGGCCGCCGTGAGCCATCGTGGCATAAGCCTGGAGATGATAGGTAGCGTCGGTGTTTTCCATGTAGTTGAAGTGCGCATTTGAAAGAACACAGTTCCAGAAAGGGGTTTTTGTCTCCAGAGAAACGCGGCGCACGACTTCAAGGTTGGTGTAAAACGAGTCAAGCATCTCGCCATTGATCAGCGAGTAGTTGTCGTAGCTGAGGAATGGCTGGCGCAGAGTGTGAACCAGCATCTTGACGTAGTCATCATAACGGGCGACTCCTGTCCGGTCTGCAGACACTTTCACTGGGAACAGATTCACATAGGGCCACCTCGCCGGCATGATTTCTTGAATCAGCCGGGAGACCAAACCCAAGCTTGGCATGGCCCGGGCATGCGGCTCATCGTGCAGCATGAAACCGATGACGGCTGGACTGTTTCCCACTTCCTTAGCCAGCGACTGCAAGTTCTGGCGAACCTCGGCTTCATTGAGCGGCTTCTCGAAGTCATAGCCGCTGGCGCGACGGTCGGAGACAAAGACTTGAATCCCAGCCTTCTCGTAGGCAGGCAAATCCTGGACGCTGGCAAAGCCTGCGATGTTCAGTCCGGCTTCTCTCATCCATTGCAGTTGCTGGGGGTCAGGCGAGGCGGTTCCCCAGCTCATAATCGCGAAATCGGTGGGCGGCACTCGCTGCTCTTTGAAGATGCGCTGGGCCGTGAGCGGGCTTGAGATGGAGAGGACGACAGCAAGCAGAAGAGCCATTCGGATGTTCTTCTTCAGAAAAGGCATGAGTCTCCTCCGGAAAATGCGAGAATTGCAGCGATAAGGACTGCCGGTGCTTCGGTAACGAGCGTTCGTTTCAAGGATCTGATCATGAACCTTCGACTCTATCGAGAATTGCCCTTCAGTGCGGTCCTTGCGTTTTCCTCAGTCCTGATTGGTGAACCACCACCGTTCGCCCGCAAGACACATGTATACAAGACTGTTGGGGATTGTGCCATTCGGGCCGACGTCTATAGCCCCCAACAGTCCGGGAGCCGGCCCGTGATTCTCTGGATCCACGGGGGTGCATTGATAATGGGCAGCCGGGAAGGCATTCGTCATGCGCAGCTCAGCCGCTATCTGGAGGCAGGATTCGTCGTCGTTTCGATTGACTATCGCCTCGCTCCGGAAACGAAGCTGCCGCAGATTCTCGAAGACGTCGAAGATGCCCACCGCTGGGTCTGTTCTCAAGGGCCGTCTCTTTTCGAAGGCGATCCTGGCCGAATAGCTGTCATCGGGCACTCGGCTGGAGGTTATCTGACGCTGACTTCAGGGTACCGCTTCAAGCCACGCCCGAAAGCTCTGATTGCCTTCTATGGGTACGGAGACATTGTCGGCGACTGGTACAGCAAGCCGGATCCATTCTATCTTCGCGAGCCAGCAGTTAGCCGAGACGAGGCGCTGGCGAGCGTGGGGAAGCAGCCGATCTCGGAAACGCCGAAAGCTGCAATGCGCCGTCCTTTTTATCTGCATTGTCGCCAACAAGGGCTCTGGCCCACAGAAGTCGTCGGCATCGATCCTGTGCAAGGGCGAGCGAAGTTCGATCCTTTCTGCCCTGTCCTCAATGTCACTCGCGACTATCCTCCGACGCTTCTGCTCCATGGTGACAAGGACACAGACGTTCCCTTTCAGCAGTCCGTGGACATGGCTCGTGCGTTGAAGCAGGCTGGCGTGGAGCATCAGCTCATACCGATTGCCGAGGGAGGACATGGATTTGACGGCAAGACGGATGCTCCTGAAACCGTCAAGGCCTTCGAGCAGGTCATGGCTTTTCTCAACAAGCACGTCGCGAAGCAGTAATGCAGGCCTGATTCGATGCCAAGCCAGTTCAGGTCAGAGTTGCCTGCAGAGCGGTGATGACTACGGTATTGACAATGTCTTCAGGTTTGCAGCCCCGCGACAGATCATTGGCGGGTTTCTTCAGTCCTTGAAGCACTGGCCCGATTGCCACGGCTTCTCCCACTCTTTCCACCAGCTTGTAGGCAATATTTCCAGACTGTAAATCAGGGAAAATGAGTGTATTTGCCTTGCCGGCCACTGGACTCCCGGGGGCCTTGGAGGCTCCAACGGAGGCCAGCAGGGCTGCGTCAGCCTGCAGTTCCCCATCAATCTGCAGCTCGGGGCAACGTTCGCGAACTGTGCGGAACGCTTCGACAATCTTGTCGACCGACTGGTGCTTCGCACTGCCTTTGGTCGAGAACGACAGCAGCGCCACCCGTGGCTCCACTCCAAGAAACAGCCGAGTGTTCCGGGCTGTGGCGATAGCAATGTCGGCCAGCTGAGAAGCATCGGGCGCTGGCACCACGGCGCAATCCGCGAAGAGCAGAGCCCCGTTGTATCCAAACACCGGGTTCTTCAGAAGCATGAGGAAAAAACTGGAAACGATGGAGCAACCCTCCTGCAGGCCGATGCAGCGCAAGGCAGCCCGCACCGTGTCAGCTGTCGTGCTAGTCGCGCCGGCAACAGATCCGTCTGCCTTGCCGGAGCCCACCATCAAGGCGCCGAAATAGAGTGGCTCCCTAACTTGACGGAGCGCTTCATCCCGGGTCGTCCCCTTGGAACGCATCTTCTCGTAGTAGAGCGAGCTATACAACTCCAGGTCCGGGGAGACGTTTGGATCGATCACGGCAACGCCATCGAGCTCGATCTGGAGTTCGGCTGCCCGCTTCATCACCAGTTCGGCCGAACCCAGAACCGTCAATTGCGCCAAATCCTCACTTTGTATCTGCGCGGCCGCGATCAGCGTGCGGTTGTCCATTCCCTCGGGCAGGACGATCCGTTTTTTCGCCTTTTTCGCCTGAACCTTGAATTTCTCTAGCATTGTTCGCCTTCCCTCGACACGACATTTTGACCGCGGCAAATCTCGCGAGACTTGCGGGTACCGACGGCTCCATTCACGACGATTGTGAATGATATCTCGGAGGAAGAGGAGTGAAGAAGGGGAAAGTCAGATTCAGGGTCGTGGCGCTCGGTCAGAAGCAAGCTACGGTCGCCCTGCAACCTGGAAGGGGCCCGGTTGGGACTAGCGGGCCCCTTTGCGCTTGATGTCTACGCCCAGCCGTTTGACCTTTGAGTTCAGTGTCGAGAGAGGCACACTGAATTTTTCGGCAGCTTCAGTCTGGCTCCAGTTGACGCTCTCCAACATCTGAGCTATGACTGTTTTCTCAAAATTATCCACGATCTCAAAGAGAGACTGGCCGTCAAGAATCGAGACCTCGTCGACTTTGATCTTCGCAGAGGGTGCCAGGACATGTTCGGGAATCAGCTCCAGCGTGATGTCGCGCCCAGTGGCCAGCACTACAGCGCGTTCGAGGACATTTTCGAGTTCGCGAACGTTTCCCGGCCAATCGTACTCCACCAGAACCTTTAGGACCTCGGGAGGCACGTGACAGTGAGGTTTTCCGTTTTCGTCGCAGAACTTGCGGGCGAAATGCTCGGCCAGCAATGGGATGTCTTCCTTCCGATCGCGGAGTGGCGGCAGTTGAACAGCAATCACGTTCAGGCGGTAGTAAAGATCGTCCCGGAACTTTCCCTGGTCGACCAGGGTCTTGAGATCGACGTTGGTGGCAGCGATGATGCGCGCGTCAACCTTGATGGTTTCAACGCCGCCAAGCCGCATGAACTCGCGCTCCTGAAGCACTCGCAGCAGCTTGGCTTGGGTTTCCAGGCTGATGGTGCCGATTTCGTCAAAGAAGATGGACCCCCGGTCGGCCACTTCAAACAGTCCCTTCTTGGACGCCACGGCGCTCGTGAACGCTCCCTTGAGATGGCCGAAAAGAATACTCTCGAGCAGCTCCGTGGGAAGACTGCCACTGTTGACCGGAACGAACGCGTTTTCGGCACGGTTGCTGTTGGCGTGGATGGCTTTGGCAATGAGTTCTTTTCCCGTTCCGCTTTCGCCGCGAATGAGGACGGTGCTGCGGCTGTGAGCCACCTGGGCCACCAGATCGAAGACTTTGAGCATCTTCTCGCTCTTGCCGATGATGTTGGAGAAGCCATAGCGCTGCTTAAGGGCCTTCTTCAGCTCCCGATTTTCGAGTTGCAGCTTTCGCTGTTGGATGCCGTTGCGGATATCGAGCAGCAGCTTGTCGTTATCCCAGGGCTTGGTCACATAGTCTGCCGCCCCGGCCTTGATCGCGCTCACGGCATTCTCAATAGTCCCGAAAGCAGTGATCATGATGATGGCCGTTTCCGGAGAGGACTGGTGAATCTCTCTGAGCACCTCGATGCCATTCCTGTCGGGCATCATGATATCGAGAAGAATCAGATCGAAGAATTCTGATTCCACTTTCCGCAAGCCCTCCGTGCCGTTCTCCGCGAGCGTCACTTTGTAGTTCGCGTCCGAAAGCAGCAACTCAAGGTTCTCCCGGATCGCGGATTCATCGTCCACAACCAGGATCGATCCTTCATGACTAGACATTGGCAACTTTCCTTGCGGCAGGGAGTTCCAGCGTGAAACGTGTGCCTGAGCCAAGTTTGGATTCCACAAAGATCTTTCCGGAGTGTTCCTTGATGATTCCATATGTCACCGACAAACCTAAGCCCGTGCCGCGACCGATCTCTTTAGTAGTGAAAAAAGGGTCGTAGATCTTCTTCACATGTTCTTCAGAAATTCCAATACCTGAATCCACAACCTCAATGCGGAAGATGGAGTCGTAACTGGAGGTTCTAACCAGCAGCTCGCCGCCCTCGGGCATGGCGTCTTTGGCGTTGATGAAAAGGTTGAGAAAAACCTGCTGCAGCTTGCCGGGGTTGCCAAAAACCTGCTGGGAACCAGCGCTGAGCTCTTTTTTGAGCCGCACTTTAGACGTCTTGAACTGATGCTCCAGAAGGGAGAGCGTCTCGGAAATCACCGTGTGCAAATCCATGTTTCGAAACTCGGAGCCGCTGGTGCGAGAGAAATTCAAGAGGTTGTTTACGATCTCTGACGCCCGGAAAGACTGCTTGATAATCTTGTCCAGAATTTTCGCTTTGGGGTCGTCTTGACGGAGCTGCTTGTACAGCATCTGGCTATAACTCGAAACCACGGCCAGGGGCGTGTTGACTTCATGGGCCACACCAGCCGCCAGAAGCCCAATTGAAGTGAGCTTTTCCGACTGAACGAGCTGGTCTTCCATCTTGACGCGCTCAGTCTTGTCATCGAGGATCATCAACCGCCCGCTGACCTCGCCGGCACGCCCGAACAAAGGCGTCAGGGTAATGTCTGCCACAATCGTCTCGGAGCCAACCTTCAGCGGATACTTGTAGAGTTTCAAGGCGTCTGACGAACCGTTGAAATGCTCCTTGCTCCGGGCGTGAAGAGCATCGAGCAGAGACTGCGGGAAGTGGTCGGCCAGCCGGGTGCCGATGGCCTCTGAACGCGAAACCCCAAGCAACGATTCCATCCGCGTATTCCAACTCTCGATCCGTTCATCCAGTCCCAGCACCAGAACGCCAACGCTGATCGACTCGACGATGCTTTCGTTGTAATCCTTCAGCCGGAGAAGCTCTTCAGCTTTTTCGTGGATGGATTCATAGAGGCGAGTGTTTTCGATAGCAATCGCTACGTAACCGGCAATGGTCTGCAACAACTGAACATCCTCGCTGGTGAGCAGCTCTCCGCGCGTAGTTCGGCCCAAGCCAATGAAGGCGATCGTGTGCCCTTTAGTGACGCAGGGCAGATAGTAATGCAAGTCCAACTGCCTGAGGACTTCGCGATGCTCTGGTTTTTCAGCCACCAGCGATTTGAGGTTTTCGTAGAACAAGTAGCCCTTTGCCAGAGCCGCACGGTTTGGATCGAGAAACCCCAAGTCCGCGTCAGGAAAGGTGTGCTGAATACCTACCGACTTTATGAGCCGACACTGCGAGCCGTCCTCCGACACTAGAAAGACGGCAAACCTGTCCACCGACAAAGTGCGGCTGATGCGTTCGATCACCGTATCCAACAGCCGCCTTAGATTCACTTCGGCGCCCAGCGTTCTGCCAAACTCAATGAGTGTCTTGCGGTAATCGTAACGCTCTCGATAAAAATACTTGTCGACTCTCACCTGAATCCAGTTGCGCAGCGGAGAGAAGACGAAAGCTGCTACAACGATCGAGATGATCACCCACAGCCGGTTGGCGCCCGATGCGCGGAACACTTCACTGACAATCGCGATGAGACCGAAGTAGAAGCCAACGACCGCGAGAGAAGCCAGCGTGGAGGCTACTCCGCGCTTGAAGATAATATCCACATCCATCAGCCGGTACTTGATGATGGCATAACCGAAGGTTAGTGGAATCAGGATCAGCGGAAAGACAGTCGCTTCCATCCAAACCGACGGAATCACACCCATCCAGTACGGGACCGCATAGAAAAGAAAGAAAGGAAATGCTCCAATCGAGGTTCCAACCACAATCCACTTCATCTGCTGCCGCAAAGTCTGATTGGAGCTGGTCAAGTAGGTGTGGCACAGAGAAGCGACGCCCAGGATGAACAGGATGGCGAAATGCAGCGTGTGCAGTTTATCGAGGAAAACCCGCAGCACCAGAGGAGCTTGCAGCACGTTCAAGCCGCCGCTGACAAAAAGAACTTGAGCTGCGACCAGCGAAACGGCTGGAAGATAAATAGCTGCCGCCGCGTACCGGTAAGACCGCAGGAAACTCTTGCGCTCAGGAAAGCAGAGACAAAAATGCAGGAACAATGGAGGGAGAAGCAGAAAAGCGATCTCGTCTAACCAATAGATCGTCCAGTCAAAGTCATTGAGTTTGTTGGTATAAGAAAAGGCATAAATGACGAATGAGGCAATGCAAATGGCGTAGAAATGGAGCGAGCCACTGGCGTGCCACCTGCGCAGGAAAATAAAAATGCCGATGAACAAGTAGAGAAAACCAACGACCTCCAGGAACCGCTTGAATCGCAGATGGGTATCCTGGGGAGCAACGACTACAGTTGCTGAAAAAGCAGACTGACCTCGGCGGAGAGAGTAGGTCGCTTTCGACCAGACGCCAAGCTCATACAACTTGCGGGAGACATCTCCGGCGTTCGCGACTTTTTTCCCAGAGATCGCGTCGAGAATGTCACCCCGCTGAATCCCGGCTCTTTCGGCCGGCCCACTCTTTTCGACGATATAGGCCTCAACTCCACGCGCCGTCGCAATCCAGCCACAACCGTCATCAGGAGTTACATACTTGGCCTTCTGGACGCTGTTCAACAAGCCAAGTATGGTCAGTGTCAAAGTGACCAAAACGATAATGGCAGTCTTGAAGCTGAACCGAACGATCATTAGTTTAGCCGAAACCAGAAATCGCGAAGCGTATGGACTGGATTTGCAGTTTTAGTGCCAAGCTGAAAGCGGGACGCCAGGCGCATAAGGACAAATATTTGAATACTTTATGGAACTATTCGAAGAATCTGGACAGGACGCTGGTATCAATCATCCATTTTTTGGAAGCAATTCATCCCAAAAAATGTATCAGACTGAAGCTGGAATGCTTACACCGTACTGCTTCGGAGAAAAGCCACAGCCGATCACAGGAGCATTCGCGAGCTCAGGCGCCAATATGAATTTGGAGGGGGTGTGCCAAGGCCTAGAACTTGAGCTTGATGCCACCTCGGACTGAACGAGCTGGCTGTAGAAACTCAACACGCCTCAAGTTTGCGGACTGATAGAGTTCTGAATTCGCCTTGGCAAGAAGATTCCGCACGTCTACCTGAGCCTCAAGCTTGCCGGGTATGAACCTTCCCAAATAGGGAATGGCTTGAATGAACATCAAGCTGATTCCGGGCGAGGCGGAATCGAAAGCCTCTTGGTAGGGATCAATGATGGTAATCGATGTTCCCGAGATCCATCGGTATGTGGCAGCAACTTGAGTCCCGGTTGTGTGGATCTCAGAGTTCAGGCGAGCGGCAACCACGTGAAAATTCCTCTGAGTCAACTCGGAAAATGGCTCGTTTGCCTGGATTCCCGATCCGAAGGTATAGCCTAAAGTACCCTCCATCAAACTTCCCAAGGGTTTCTGCAACGAAGTACGAAAGCCGCGGGATCTTCGAAAAGGTACTTCTGCTGCGTAGCTGTTCGAAGCGTAAGCCGTGGAAGCAAAATCGTCGGTGTAGGCGCCGACGGTAAAACGCATGCCCGCGAGAGACTGGTCAGTGGAGGCTTCTGTGTGGGTCACCCGATTCTGGCCCAAGTTCAGCCTGTTGCCGAATTCGTGCTGGAAGGGGGAGGTGAGAGGGATACTCTCGCCAGCTCCCACATCCAGGTTTCTCTGCAGCTGGGGAAGAGAAGCAGTGCGCCGGAAGGCAAACCCATGTCCTGCCCTCGGACGAAACTTCACGCCCCAACGAGGGCGGAAACGCGGAGCGCTGCTGCTGGGGTCCGTCAACTGCAACTCTGTTCCATAGAGGACCGACACCGAATCGGAAAGCCGCAGCTCGTCCTGGAAGTCCAGACTGTACATGTTCAGCCGGTCCAAATTCTGCTCCATCAAGGGAGACAGGGGAAGATTCAGATAGGGCAAGATGCCCAGACTGAGGCGGACTGAGCTGTTGTGCCGGTCGCTGCTGCGAAAGCGCACCAGAGAATCCAGCTCAGCGAAGCCAGAGTCTGAAACGACTCCGGCCACGACCCAAGTCGTTGCTGTGTTCAGATCTTTGATCAAAGCGAATTCAGTGAAAGAACTCCCGGTGGCGGCGAGATCTGGAGCTGTCGAGTAGGCGGTTGTGGAGAAACCGACCACGCCCCGAACGGCAGACCTGCTATGCGTGGACGATTCAAATTCGTCTGAGTCTCTGGAACCGGAGTCGAAAACCCGCAGGATGGGACGCGTCGAGGAAGCAGTTCGCAGGACCGAATCGATATCCTCTCGGATGGCCGCGTCTCCTTCTTTTGAGGACGCACCAAGGATGGACTGAAGGTACAAATTCTCCAGAATCAGGGTCAGGTCGGCGATCTTTCCCGCAACAATGTCAATGCCCCCCTTCAGGGACGGGAGATAGCTCGACAAGCTGGCTCTCAGGGAGTAAAGGCCGGGCAGAATTCCTTTCATCTCGAATCTGCCGGTGCCGTCGGTCGTGACGGTTTGGATCACTTTGGCGTTAATGCGTCCCTGCAAGAGTGACACAACCACACCTGCGAGGGGAGCGCCAGAGGCATCCCGAACAATGCCCGATACTCCGCCCCCATCCGCGGCGAGACCCGAGGAATGGGAACCAAGCATGAAGCTTGCAAAGAGAAAGGCAATACTCAAGGACTTTGGCGTTTTCATGTTTCTCATCGCCTTGATCTCTTCAATGGAATCAGACCGATTTGTAGTGAGGTTGCCTGCAGAACCCGCACCCATGAAAGTGCAAGACGAGCGGGCGTCGTCTCGCCAGGGTTATCGCACTTCAAACTTCGCCACGGGTGAAATGGTCCGCTTCGTGAGATTGTCCGTGACGTTGACAACCAGACTGTACCGGCCCGGCTCGAGATCCTTCAGGGGATACAGTTTTTCCAGAGTCATCTGCTGCGAAGCCCCAGTCAGCTTGTCTTGCTCTTCCATGAAGCGAGACACTTCCTTTTCACCCTTCTTCAAGACATATTCGATCGTTGCCGATGGCTTCTGGGTCTTCTCATCGACGCCAAGATTGTAGATCTGAAAATAGATTCCCATCGTCTTATCGCGGGAGAAGCTGTCACTCACATTGGGATGAACTTTCGAGCCTCCAATGATGAACTGCCCGGCCGCCACTTGCTTCAGGGATAGTCTCTCGATGTTATCTGCCAGGATGATGCTGCTTGTCGCCAGCTTGTCTTCTTCGAACTTGGGAACGTTGAATCCCTTGTATATCGTTCCCATATTGCCACTGTTAAGATCTTTAACGATCAATTCCAGCTTGTATAGCCCGGAACGCAGCGGCACGGCCTTCTGATACAACGATTTTCTCTCCAGCGCCTGCTTGAATAAAGACTCCGGCACGTCTTGGAGCACGACGTCTTCAAACACCTGGGCGACACGGCCAGTAATTGTAGAGATCCTTCCGTAGATGTTCACGGCCGCACGCTGCACTCCCTCCTTGTTCTGGAACGTCATATCTTTGTTCTGGAGTTGAATCGTGATCGGCGTCAGCACTGTGTCTTCAGTAATCTTGATGAAGTCGGTGCGATAGTTGAACGGCATCAGGTTATAAGAGATCTTGGTGTTAACGACGGTCTCCAAGTCCTTAAACTTGATCTGCGGCGGCCGCTGCAGCGCGACAAACTGCTGCAGGCGCTCAAATTGGTTGTAACGAATGCCGCGGCCTCCCAGAGCCTGGCCCATGCGCGTGCCGTCGGTGTTGTTAAAGCGGTCTGCTTTGCTGGCCAGTCCCATGGCCTCCATGTCTGTCAGACCAGCATTCGGAACGTAAAGCAATGCGTCTTTCTCGGAGGGATCCATCGTCATCCGATACTCGCCGCTCATCGTCGGATCGACAAACTCAATCATCACTTCGTTGCCCAGTCCTTGACCTTCCAGGTATCGGTAGCGCCAGGTCTCAAACGGGAATGTGCTCGTTGTGCCGCCGCCTTCTTCCTGAGGCCGCAGATAGCTGCCACCGCTTGGATGCGATTCAATTTGATCGGGCGGTCCCCAAGTAATGTAGATTCTCCCACGGTCGGTCTTCCAGCCTGGTTTGCCCGAGGCAAAACGCTCGTTGGAGTAAGCAATGCGCCGGTAATGTTCGTCGCGGGTTTCGTTCTCGATGGTATCGGGTGAAGGGTCGCGGCGCAGCCAGAACTGCTCGATGAACTGATAGCGCTCATCATCGGTTGTGAGCCGCTTGAAGGCCGCCTTTTCTTCGTCCGTAATAATGTAGACGACATCCTGCTCGAGCCATTTCTTCAAGAACTGATCAGAAGTCTCCTGCCGGAGCGATTTCTCGCGGTCTTTGTCTTTTTTCTTGTCTGCCTTCAAGGGCATGGTGGGAAACGACAAACCAGCAATCAAAATCAGACTGAACAGCCGGGCGATCCTAGCTCGTTTCATAGCTCACCTGCTTCAGGATTTGGCAGTAAATCAGGCTGGTGTAAAGAATGTGCTTCCAGTTCAGGGTTAACCACTCACTCATTATAGGAGAAGCCGCAGCCAAGTCAATGTCTTTGCTGCATCCCAAGCCTGGAAAACTGGCAAGCCGAACAACCAAAGAAGCTGTCAAACATTCGGCCAACAGAATGGAGGGAGCGGCTTCGTTTCGTATACCCACATGCGCCAGGAACTAGACAGAATGATGAGATGCAAATCGAAAACTAAGAGTTGACTATCCCGAGCGAGATTCGAGACTGCTCAATTGGCTTCAGCAACCGTTGTATCCGCTGGGGTTAGCCAACAAAAAAGGCGGATGGGAAAGCCCATCCGCCTGGGGGGTTTGCAGCCCTGCCCTTGATTAGCTTAGAAAATGAACTTCGCCATGAACCTCGCGGCAAAACCATCATTGAACACGTCAAACTTGCCGTAGGTTGGATCGACGGCCCAGTTCTTCCGCGGATCTAGAGAAGTGGCATCCGTAGAACGAGTCTTGTCCTGAGCGTAAACCGTTTGTGACAACAGAGCCTTCCAGTCGTACCCTTTGAGCAGGTTCACCTCACTCATATCAATGGCTGAGGCGCTGTCGCGGTAACGAGTCAAGATGTTCTGCTGATAGCGGGCCGTCTTCTGGTTGAACACGTTGATCATATTGAACTCGACGCGCAGCCGTTTCACCTCGCCCATCTTGAACTCGTGAGAAAGCAGCAGATCTGTTGTGTTCAAGAAAGGCAAACGGCCTGCGTCAGCACGTCCATTTACCATGATGGGGATCTGGCTCAGATTCTCAACTCGAGTCGTAATCGGAGTTCCGCTGCCACCATAGAAGCGGCCGCCGGCCTCGGTTCCCCACTTGAGCTTGTAGGATCCATACAGCTTTAGCACATGAGGCCGGTCGGTTTCCAAACGCCCGGTCAGGAAATTGCCACGCGAATCAAACATGACTTCATCGGAATCGTAGTCGCGATTGGCGTTGCCGCCCGGCCGAGCCAGCACACTGAAAGGAGACTGCGAGACACTCCAGGATTGGTTGGGGAGACCACCCTGCACAATCTCATCTGTGCTGCTCAAGCCAGCATAGTTGCCGTACAGCCGACTGAAGGTGTAGTTGCCTCCGAGGAACCAGCCGCTGGAAAACCGGCGATTCAAGGAAAGCTCCAACGCGTCGTAATTGCGCTTCGGGCGCGGCATCTGGTAGTCCGGAGTGGCTCCATAGTGGTTAGTTTCATTCACAAATCGGCCCTCGCCGGGATTGCCGATCGTATAAACCTCATTCCCGTCCACCAGCCGCCCGATGTCCTCAATCGTCCGGTTCAGTCGAGCCCGCACATAGTGAACGGAAACCACCAATTGTGGGTTTAACTGGTGTTCGACGCCAAACACCATATTGTCGACATGCATGGGCTTGAGGCCGGGATCGAGCGTATCCTCGTCGAGCGGAGAGCGGTGATCCTGGAAAGAGCCCGGGACAGGGGACCACAGGTTTCTCCCCTGCAGATTGTTCAGGCCAAGAGAGAAGATATCCAGTGTGTCGAGCGAATACCACCGCTCCTTCCATACGTCACCGCCAAATGAGCCGCGCACTAGTTCATACTTCGTCCAGTCGAATAGGCGGCCCCAACTGCCGAAAATTTTCGTCTTGCCATTGCCAAACAGATCATAGCTGGCGCCGAGCCGTGGAGCCAGTTTGTCGCCCCAGCCAAACTTGATGGCAACATCCTGGAGATCGCGGTTATAGGAAGGAATCGTTTCTCTCTCGGTGCGAATTCCGAGGCTCAGAGTGAGTCTAGGATGAATCTGCCATTGGTCCTGAATGTACATGTGACCGATTCCAGAACTGGCAGAACCCTGCGTGCCGATCGTCCGCACGCGATAGTATCCATATTGGCCACGATCCGTCAGACCCGTTGCAAGACTCCTGTAAGATCGATTCCAATAGATGGCGACGTTGTAACCTCCACCCTGATAGCCTGTATTGGAATTGTTGACGATTTTCTGGAAGCCTGCACCGCCCTTCAGGTTGTGGGTTCCCCCAAAGCGGAAGGATTTGCTGTAATCAGCCATGTAGAAACCGCGGCTGGTGATATCAAAATAGCTCACTTCGGTCAGCGGCACATCGAAGTAGCCGCTGGGCCTCTGCAACGCTGCGGGAATTTCAAACGGCAGGCCGATTCCAGACACGTTATACCGGGTCTGATGCTTCGCAGGAGGGTTGTTGTCAATGTAGTTGTCCCAGAAATACCCCCCGCGGACACTCAACACACTGCTGCTGGATAAAGTGACATCCATCGTCCCGGTATAGCTGTTCTTGGGTAAATACCATCCCTGCTTCCGATTGGTCTCATAGTTTGTGCTGGGGTTGCTGTTGCAGTCTGCACAATAGCCTTGAAAAGCAGGAATCAGGCCCGTTCTCTTCTGGCTGGTGTACAGCCAGGAGAAGTTCGTCCGAATGCGGCTGACGGGATCCCAGGAGAGCTTGTTGAACATGTTGATCGAATTCCGATCGCTCTTGAAAACGTCTGGGCGATCTGAAAATTTGATATTCGCTTCCTGACGCCGCCAGTTCGGAGTGATTGATGTGAAAAAATACAGCTTGTTCTTGAGAAAAGGGCCGCCCAGCGAACCCCCGAATTCATTGTTGTGGTCCTTGATTTTGCTGTCCTGAAAATACGTCGTGGAGATCTCATCCGTCGGACTGGTCTGCAGCCGCTGGGTTGGACCAGCGTTGAGGTTGGAGCCGTAGTTGTACCAGTGCAGTTCGCCGTGAAAAGCATTTCCACCCGACTTAGTAACAGCGCTGATCACGCCTCCCAAGGCACCGCCATACTCGGCCTCAATCCCGGACGTCTTCACCTGTACTTCCTGCAGAAACTCATAGACCGCGTCCTGGCGGGAATCGCCGTTGATGACGCCCGTGACTGAAAGACCGTCAATCATGAAATTATTCTCAGAGCCACTGGCGCCGTTCACCTGAATGCCGCCTTCAATGCGCCCGGAATTGACAGAAGGCGAAGTGAGCGCCACGTCCTGGAAGCTCCGAGCCTTGGGCATTCGGTCAAATTCTTCCGCCGTCACGTTGTGAGCCACCTGGGTGCTGGTCGTGTCAATCAGCGTAGCACTGCCACTCACTTCGATCACCTGCTCGACAGCGCCGATTTGCAAGCTGACGTTCACATCGAGAGTCTTTCCAATCAAGACCAGAACGTCTTGAACCACGGAGTTTGAGAATCCAGCCAACTCAAATTTCACCACGTAGCGGCCCGGTCCAACCTCGCGAATCGCGTAAGTTCCGGCGCCATCCGTCTTCGTACTGAGAGACCGGTTCGTCTCCTTATTCGTAGCGGACACACTGACGCCCGGCAACACACCGCCGCTCTGATCCTTTACTGTGCCGACGAGGTTACCTGTGCGTTCTTGAGCCAGCACCATCGACGACAGAACCAACGCCATGAAGCACACTACGCTCAATGGCATGGCCAAACTTCGTGCCAGCGCTTTGGCTGAATTGGTGTTCATTTGATTCTCCTTATTGAATTGACCTTGCGTCGAAAACGAAAGAATCCCGAAGCCGCTGCCTCAACCTGAGGAAAGGCCCAAAGGCAAAAACGCTGCTTAACTTTGGTTGAAGAATCTGCATTACGGAAGACTGAAACTGAAGTTTCGTGGTTCCCGCCAAGACCCGAGGGGCTTACTCCGTCGATCACTCTCAAGTGGTTGCAAACTCTCTTCCAAAAAGCTGACTCGATTAGTCACCAAAGTCCGAGGCGCACGAAGCGACTTAGACAAAACGGTTTAGCTCGAAATAGTTTCGGTAACAGGCACATACATGCCAAGTAATGCCTCTCTTTTAACATACATTTTTTCGTATGTGCAAGCTGATTATACGAAAAAATACACCGCACAAAGGAAATGTCTGCTAACCGGTTATGCGCAATAGAACGAGAATTTTGTTCTCGTTTCCGCGCGGCCTGAGAGTCCGAAACGCGAGCAAGGGCCAGCCAAGATGACCCTCAGTAGCGCTTCGGACTTTCAAGACTGCTCCTTTAGGGGATAACAAGGGCGGCAGCCCTTGGTTAGCGAGGCTTTGAGAAAGCTTCGCCGCGCCTTCCTGCGGCAGGGGGTCGGAGTGAATGAAGACCCCGTCTTGATCACTCTAATGCGCTTCGCCAGGGGGAGAAACGATTTCTCCCCCAATCAAACGCGGCCGCCCTTGGCGAGTTAGTGGCAGGACGCAGTTCGAATTCGGCTCATAGACTCAGTCTCACAGCTGCTTGATCCAGCTCCGAGCTCGGGTTTCGAAATTCTGGCTTACAGATTTCTCTTTTTTGCTAATATGAAACACCGGTTCACTGACCTGTGTTGGCTCAGGTTCTTGAAACATTATTTTCCCTGCCAACGTAATAACCTGCTGAAGTTGGATTGTTTCCTGCTGCCTTCAAAAGACAACTCAGGCAAGCAAAGCTGGAGAACGCATGAGCAAGACCAAGAAGATCGTGATGGGGTGTGTAGCTGTTGTTGCAGTCTCAATCGGGGCTTACGCCTACTACAAATCCGAAGACAGCAAGATCATCAGGATTCAGACGGGCAAAGCGGTGAAGATGGAATCCCTCGTGCAGACTGTCTCAGCCTCGGGCGAGATCAAGCCACTGAAGTACATCAATATCACAGCGAATTCGTTCGGTCGGATCATTGAGATTGCGGTCCAGGAGGGCGATTCTGTCAAACAGGGTGACTTGCTGCTCAGGCAGGAATCGGTGCAACCCTCTGCCGAGTTGCGCAGCGCCCAAGCTTTGCTACAGCAGGTGATCGATGACCAAGAGGGCTCTGAAGCTGCGTACCGTTCGGCTGAAGCCACGCTAAAAACACAGCAAGCAGAACTGGTGCGCAGCCAGGCCGATCTGCAGAAGGCCCGCTTGGACTTCGAGCGATCGCAGAATCTCCTCCAAGAAGGGCTCATTTCCAAGTCGCAGTTTGATCAAGCAAAGGCGTCCTTCGAGGTAGCGAAGGCCCAGACCGAGTCTGCCCGATTCCGCATTCAGCAGTCCCAGGCTCAACTGAACCAGTCAGACCAGGCACGTATTGCAGCCCGCAGCCGCATCAATCAGCAGAAAGCCAGCATTGCGCGGGTCAGCGACCAAGTCAGCAAGACTGTCCACCTCGCACCCTTGACGGGGGTCGTCACGAGTCTTCCAGTGCACGTCGGAGAATCTGCAGTGCCTGGAATCCAGAATTCCATTGGCAGCAACTTAATGACGCTGGCCGACCTTTCAGTAATTACAGCTGAAGTGAAGGTCGACGAAACCGACATCGTGAACGTAAAGCTGGGACAGACGGCAGAAGTCACCGTAGACGCCATTCCTGAGAAAACCTTCAAAGGCAAGGTCACCGAGGTGGGCAGCAGTGCATTGACTCGAACGGGGCAGGCAGCGGGATCTGGCATCACCAGTTCAGCAAGCCAGGAGGCAAAGGACTTCAAAGTTGTCGTTACCCTGGCGGAGCCAACAGCCCAATTGAAGCCAGGCTTGTCAACGACGGCCAAAATCACGACTGCCACACGGCGCAACGTTTTAGCAATTCCGATCCAGGCGCTGACGATTCGCGAACAGGATGACAAGGAGGCAGACGGCAAGTCGGCTCCGTCGACCAATCCGAGCACCGCTAAAGCCGCCGGAAATAAGGAGACCGCTGGAACTATTTCTCAGACGAGAACGTCTAAGAAGAAGGAACAGCAGGGAGTGTTCGTCGTGCGCGAAGGGAAAGCAATCTTTGTTCCTGTGACGACAGGGATCACCGGGCAAACAGACATTGAAGTCGAGTCGGGACTCAAGGACGGTGAAGAGATTATTACCGGGCCCTTCAAAACCCTTCGCACGATCAAGACAGATGCAAAGGTCAAGGTTGACAACAAAGTTGGAAAGGATGAGAAGAAAGAGTAGTTCTCAGAAGGCGAATATCGACGTCCGTGTGTGGGATGCTCGGACCCCGTCAGGCAGACAGCAGATACATGCTCGCAGGAGAGACTAGGAATGGCTGAGACTCACGCCAGTGCAAACGGTCATCTCATTAGGACTGAGAATCTCTGGAAGACCTACGAAATGGGCACTGAGAAAATTCACGCTTTGGCCGGAGTTTCCTTCACAGTGCCGAGAGGGGAATACCTCGCTATCATGGGACCCTCCGGCTCTGGGAAGTCCACGCTGATGAATTTGATTGGTTGCCTCGACACGCCGACTCAGGGGCAGTACTACATAAACGGTCGACTGGTCAGCGACATGAACGATGATGAGCTGGCCTACATTCGCAATCGTGAAATCGGGTTTGTCTTTCAGACCTTCAACCTGCTGGCCCGGGCCACGGCCCTGCACAACGTCGAACTGCCTCTCATCTATAGTGGCACTCCGGCCCAGGAGCGCATTGAGCGAGCCAAGATGGCACTGAGCATGGTCGAGCTTGAGGATCGGATGACGCACAAACCCAATGAACTTTCAGGGGGCCAGCGACAGCGGGTTGCGATTGCTCGCGCCTTGGTGAACAACCCCTCCATTTTGCTGGCCGACGAACCTACCGGTAACCTCGACTCTGCAACAGGTGTTGAAATCATGAGTCTGTTCGAGAAACTCCATGAACAGGGCAACACGATTATTGTGGTGACTCACGAGCATGATGTTGCAGAGCATGCTCACCGAATCATTCACATCCGCGATGGCAAAGTGGCTTCTGACGAAAAACGAAGATAGATGAAATGTCCCCTCTGTGAGTCACGCAAGGCCAAGAGGCTGTGCCCAGCGAAAGCGGTTCAGATTTGCCCAGTCTGTTGTGGAACCAAAAGGGAAGTAGAAATCAACTGCCCCTCCGATTGCATTTACCTTCACTCCGGACGGGAATACGAAAGTGCGAAGCTTGCTCGGACGCAGCCGCTGCCACCGCACACCAAGAAACTCTGGGAAGATGACTTTTTGGTGCGTTACCAGCCGGCGCTGATTGCGATCTCCAAGCTGGTCACTGCCACGCGTGTCACTTTGCCCGAGTTAGCTGACACTGATCTGCTGGCCACGATAGATTCTCTGCTTCAAACCTTCCAAACCCTGGACAAGGGTATCTACTACGACTTTGCCCCCTCGGCTGCCACTCAGAAAAGTCTCTATCTGACTCTGAAAAGGTTTCTAGACGGCCCATCCGACACCAAGTTAGTCTCGCAGCCCAGACTCACGGCAGCCGAGACAGTTGACTGCCTGCAATTTCTCAAAGAGTTTTCACAAACCATTGCCCTTCCGCGCCCCAAGAGCCGTGCGTTCCTCGATCACCTCGAAAGCGTCGCTGGCGGCTCACTTGAGACTTCTCCAGAAGAGCCCCGGCTGATCCTGCCGGCAGACCTCTAGATAGCGCAGGTACTGGAGGTCTAAGCCTGGCATTCAGCCGCGAATTCAGCGGTCAACGCTGCGGGTGTCCTCGCCCTGCGGACCTGTTTTCAGAATTATTGCCGCCTGAGTTTGAGGGAGGCTGATATGACGGAGCACGACCAACCGGCTGGACTGGGGGCCCAACGTGGGACGGAGCAGGGCCTGTGGGGTTTGTTACAGCTGGCGGCGGCGCAGGCGGCGCATACGTACCGAAGCGGGACGAAGGCGACTGGCGCTGCTCTTGCCGGGAAGGAGGGCTGTCGCTGCCGCCTGGATTCACGCGACCTCTGTACACCTCGTAGAGACGCTGCCGGGCTGGCGAAGTGTCGATGTTGCCTGAGGCACCGCTGGGAGATTGCACAAGCGGAGGCGTTTCAACAGGTGCCGTTGGCCGTGCCCATGTGGATGTCGGCGATCTGCCTGCCGAGCCTGAGTGATTGCTTGGATCGTCAAGCCGCTGGATCCTCTGACGCTGTTCCGTCCGCATCCCAGAACGGCTGCCACTCCAGTTTTCGTAGCGGCGAGTGGCTGGCTCAGCCGTCGTGCTGGGCATCGTGATGGCGCCCGAACTGGAGTTAAGGCTCTGCTGAGCTCCGCTGGCGCTCGCTCCGGACCGCTGCTCGCGCCGCCGTTCGAATTCTGTAGCCGGAGTCTGAGGCGAAGGCGACGTCCCTGCCGTCAGAATCCGTTCTCGCAAGTTTCTCCGGGCTTCCAAATCTTCATTCCGGAACGTTCGCACGACAGAACTTCCCGGGACCGGCATTCGGCTTGCGGGAGTAGGTGTCACGCGGGGCTGGCCAGCGATGATCCGGCCGTCTGCATGTGGATCACGCGGGTTGCGAAAATTGCGCACGGGAGTACCGTTGAGAAAGTTGTCGACCGGAATGTAGGTGACGCCATGGCGGTGGCCAAAATTTTTCGAGATGAAGACATTCACTGAATGGTGACCGTATCCGAACCAAGGTTCGTGCGGAGCCAAAGGGACCCAGCCAACCCACTGGGTTCCCTGAACCCAGTTTACGGCGCCTGGACACCACGGCACATAGCGCGGGCCTGGCACCCAACTCCAGCCATAGGGCTGCACATGAGCCCAGCGGCCGTAGTGATAAGGTACCCAACCCCAAGGCTCGTAGGAAACCCAGGTCCAGCCGAATGAGGAATACCACACCCAGCGGCCTGATCGAAACGGCGCCCAGTCGCCGGCCATGCTTGGCCTCCAAATGCGCCCGTAGGTCGGAACGTCATACCAAGTGCCATAGTTGTACAAATCTGCCGTCGTCCAACCCCGGTCTCCAAAGTGGTAGCGATCTTGAGTAACACGGGCCAGGTAGGCGTTACGTTCTTCGTTCCAGCGGTCCCAGTCATCCTTCACGTAGTTGGCCGCCAGGTAGTAGCGGTCGGCATCGTCACTCAGGAAGCGAACCACTTCACCATTCCTGACATAAAGCCGGGCGTTGGTCCCAATGACCTCGGCGCGTCCGTCGAACATCACGAGCCGGCCAGAGCCACCCGCTTCAGTTTCCAGGCGAAAGCTGGCTTTGTCGCGCACTCGAACTGAAAACAAGGGCGCGTGAACCGAGAAAGAGCCTGACGCCGACAGGACTTCAAAAGTTGCCAACCCTTGGCTCAAGTGGACTTCGATATCTCGCGAACCTGCATCCCCAAGGCGGGAGAACTCCAAGATGGTTTCTGCCGAAAGCCGCGCAAAGGTGCCATCCTCGAACTCGATCTCAGCTCTCCCTTCACGTCCCACCCAGACCTTGTCCCCTTCTAAAATGGGCGTGTTAATGCTCAATTCGACCCAGCGATCAAGGTCCGTGCGTTGATAGGTAACGTCTCCTTCCAATAGACTCACACGCAGGACGCGCGCCGAAGAGAGATCTGCCGTCTGAGTCTTAAGAATAAGGGTAATAAGACCCACCAGAACCATCAGGAGCGTTTTGACGTGCATGTCAAACCTCCTACTTTGCGGAGTGAATTCGTTACTCACTCTATGATGGTAGAGCTTTTCGGGAGGTTGTCAATGAGGAACGGGGTCTTCGGGGAAGTTGGACCCGGATGATGATCTAGCAGGATGCTGAAAAACCCGGCACAAATTGGTCGCGCAGTCGAAACCGGTCGTCTGGCAAAAGCGTCTTAATGGCATCAGGAAATATATTGCGAGGAGCGACCGAATGCGCGGAGACGA